>Ga0335076_10007450_pt1 | contig 11018 bp, 8 predicted proteins | sample Lox_Sample_25_FD_206717 | JGI IMG/M metagenome (GOLD analysis project Ga0335076, IMG submission 206717) | Soil microbial communities from Loxahatchee National Wildlife Refuge, Florida, United States - Lox_Sample_2.5 | ecosystem: Environmental > Terrestrial > Soil > Wetlands | place: USA: Florida...
ATCTTGGCGTCATAGCAAGTCAAGTTGACACCAGCCTGGCGCGAACAGACGTCATGCTGGCCGGACGGTCGGCTGGGCGGCGTGGCCCGGAGCCTGTCCCAGCGGCGGTGGGGCCTCGGGAGCCTGTCCCGGCGGTGAGGGGCGGCGGGAAGACCGTGCTGGCGGCGGCTGGCCGGGCCAATCCTCCTCATGGCCCAGGCTGGCGGCCACGCCATTTCACCGGCCACCGCCGCATAGACGTTATCTCCTGGCGTATGTACCGTGGCCTGCGGTGATACGGGCCCGGGTGGTGGTGACGGCATGGACGTTTCTGGGCCCGATAATGTGCATTTCTAGCAACTGGGGTCACTGACGATGACGGGGCGGCTACTGGTTGTCTGGATGGTGTCCGTCATGGGCCGGGCGGGCGGGTGACAAGACCCGCCGGGGAAAGCTGAGCCCTCCACCACGCCTTTTTGGGCCTTCCTGGCTGCCGTTCCCGGGGGGCCCCGGCCGCCGGACTACTGGACCAGGAACCCGGATATGGCCTGCCCACCTGGCCCGCGCTGGCCTGGCTCGATGGCCACGCCGCCCGACCGCGGAAGCCGATTCCTGGGATAACTGGGCTACCAAATGGGTAGGCCACCGGTACTGTGGCGTCACTCGCAGCCGTTCCTGTCAGTGACCGGGCTAAGGCCGACAGTCAGCCGATCACCCGCATATCCTTGAACTTTGGCTTGGCAAGCACCAAAAGGGGCCAAAAACCACACGACGACCCGGCTCCGCAATAGACACGCGTGTAACGGTTCCGGATGGTTATGCCGGCGTTTCTGCCCTACCCCTGCTTGCGCCGTAAACATCATTGTTTATGCTCACCTAGTGGCTAGCTGAGTACGAGCCAGGGGCTAGCTGTGCACGAGCCAGAGGAGAGAGAGCTCCGTGACAGCCCGCTACACCCTGACCCAGCGGGGGCAGGAGGTGCCCTTAACCAGCACTGCCCGTTAGCCAAGGCGGTCCCGGCCGGTGTTGCAGCACGCGGCCGGGACCTTTGTCGGACAGCCCTTAGGAGGAACCCCGACATGTTCAGTATTCCAGTTGCTGGGCTTGCGAAAGCCCTGATGGTCGTCGCGATTCCGCTGCACCCCGTGACGGCCCACCAGGCGCCGGCCCAGTACACCGTCAAGCCGGGCGACACGCTGTCGAGCATTGCCAAGCATGAGTTCGGCCGTGCGGCCGACTGGCCCGCTCTGTGGTGGGCCAACCGGCACAAGGTGTCCAACCCGAGCATGATCATGGTGGGCGAGCAGCTGCAGGTGCCGAGCTCGCACCAGGTCAAGCCGTGGCTTACCCACGCCGCACTCGCCGCGATCCCGGCGCCCCCTGCCCCGGCACCTGTGGCGGTCGCACCGGCTCCCTCGGAAGGGGCCGGCACGGTGGTCACCGGTACCGCACCGGCCGCCGCGCCAGCTCCCGCGTCCGGTGGCGGCGTGGACTGGTCCGCCGTCGCGGCGTGCGAGTCCGGCGGTAACTGGAGCGCCAACACCGGCAACGGCTTCTATGGCGGGCTCCAGTTCACCGAGCAGACCTGGCTCGCCTACGGCGGCGGCCAGTACGCCTCCTCGGCCGACCAGGCCTCCGCGTCGCAGCAGATCGCCGTGGCCCAGCAGGTTCTCGCTGGCCAGGGCATCGGTGCCTGGCCCGTGTGCGGGGCAAACGGCTAACCCATCTGGACGTCACCTGCCTGCGCCCGGGTTCACATCACCGGGGGCAGGCAGGTGACGTGTTTCCGGGCCGGCCGGCGACGCGGACGGCGAGCGTCCGCTCTCAGCGATAGCTGTCCGGTGAGATCTCAATTTTGAGATACCGTTTGGCATATGGATGGATCAGGCGCGAATGAGACTCCTGGCTGGGCCGACGAGCCCGGTGGACCTCGTGAGCCCGGGCCTGGCCAGCCTGAGCATGGTGGGCTCCGCGGGCCGTCGTTGCCGCTGCTGCCGGGTTTCCGTGAGATGGCCATCCGGCGCATGTCGGCCGACCGCCGCCGCCTGGTCGGGGAGCTGGCCGAGCAGCGCAGATCGGCCGGGCTGTCCCAGACCGAGGTCGCGGCGCGCATGGGTACCTCGCAATCGGCCGTCGCCCGGCTGGAAGGCGGGGACGCAGATGTGCGCGCCTCGACGCTTGAACGGTACGCGGCCGCGATCGGTAGCGAGATCACCTGGCGGCTGCAGGGCTGACCGGCCATGGAAACGACAGGAGAGAGCCCGGAAATGATCACCTACTGCGCTGGTTCGTTCCCGCCCCGGCCGCCCTTCCCGCCCTGGCCGCCCGAGCGGCCGGAGCCGGGCCCGTCCCCGCAGCCTCCCCGCCCCAATCCGGCGATCCAGCCCACCCGGATCTGGGTCGACCAGGGCGAGTGGCCGGGCAGGCTGTACGAGCGGCTGCTGAACCAGCGCATCGTGATGGCACACGGTTTCCTGGACGACGAGTCAGCCACCCGGCTGTGCGCCCAGCTGCTCACGCTGGACGCCGAAGGGGAGGGGCCGATCCGGCTTGAGCTGCACAACCTTGATGCAAGCCTGCCTGCGGCGCTGACCGTCATCGGCGTCCTCGACACCCTCCGGGCCCCGGTGACCGCGTACACGGGCGGACGGGCCAGCGGCCCCGGACTGGGTGTGCTTGCCGCCGCTCGCCACCGTCGGGCCTACCCGAACGCCTTCTTCGTGATGTCGGAGCCCACGGTCAGCTTCGACGGATCGGTGACCGCCGTCGCGACGCATGAGAAGCAGGTACAGGCCATGCTGTCCGAACTGTACGCACGGCTGGCCGAAGTCACCGGGCACGACGTGGACGAGATCCGGGACGATACGCGAAGGGGCCGCCTGCTCAGCGTCGAGCAGGCGATCGACTACGGGCTGCTTGAAGGCTTGGCGGAGGCCGGGGGTCCGGCTCGCCGGGGCCCCGTCGGGATCGGCGAGTAGGCCGCCCGGCGAGCGAGCCACCCACCGCCCGGCACAACCCAGGGAAGGCGGCACTTGCCAGGTGCTGCGTTAACCGGACACCTTTGTCCATGGCCTGACAACACGGGAATTCCAGACATCGCGTCGGCCTGCTGGCGCCAACCGCTTGATTACCTGCGCATTCACGTGAAATTGGACGCGCCTCCGGGCCCAAGTTTCATAGCGTGAACTGGACAGTCGCGGGCAAGGCGAGCTAAGTTGCCATTTGTGCCCAGGAGGGTAGTCATAACTGTCCTGCGGCTCGGTCTCTACGCCGCATGTGCTGTTGTTGCTGCCCTTGGTATGGCTGTGATCGTGTCCGTGTTCACGGCGGGCTCAGCGTCTGCCTCTTCCGGTCCCGGCACTGCGGCAGGTCAAAGCACCCCTGCCGCCGGTCTGACCTCCACCGTGACGCAGGCCGTGTCGGCCGGGCCACAGGCCGCTGTGGGCGGATCTTCCGGCAGCAGCGGGAATGGGTCCTCGGCGGCGGGACAGGTCGCCTCGGCCGCACAGACGGTGACCTCCGCGGTGGCGGCCCCAGCGCCCTCGAGCGCCCCGGCTTCGAGCGCCCCGGCGACCGCGAGTGGCCCGGCTTCGACCACTGCGCCGGCTTCGACCACTGCGCCGGCTTCGACCACCGCACCGGCTTCGAGCGTCCCCGCGTCTCCGGCGGACCCAGCCACGTCCAGCGCCCCCGCGTCTTCCAGCGCTCTCGCATCGTCGGGGTCTTCGGCGGTGACGCAGGTGGTGTCGGCCGGGGCGCAGGCGGTCGCGGGCGGGCCTTCCGGCGGCGGTGGGTCGTCGGCGGCGGGACAGGTCGCCTCGGCCGCACAGACGGTGACCTCCGCGGTGGCGGCCCCGGCGCCCTCGAGCGGCCCGGCGACCGCGAGCGCTCCGCCGCCGAGCGGCCCGGCCTCGACGACAACCAACCAGGCGGCCTCGGTGGCCAAGATGGTGACTTCCCCGCTGACCGGTACGGGGTCTGGGACCAGTGGTCCGGCCTCCACGGTGGCGCGGGCGCTGTCGATCGGTACGGGCGAGGTGGCCCCGGTTGTTTCCACTGCCACCGGTTCGCTCGCGCCGGTCGCCTCCGCAGCAACCAGCACGCTGGCGCCGGTCGCCTCCACAGCTACTGGCTCGCTCAGCCCGGTGGTTGTCACAGCTACTGGCCAGCTCGGCCCGGTCACCGGCGTGCTGGGTCCGGTTGTTTCCACCGCTACCGCTCCCCTGGCGCCGGTCGCCTCTGTCGGCTCTGGTCCGCTCGGCCCGATCACCGGGGTGCTTGCTCCGATGGTTGCCCCCGCCACTGGTGCGCTTGGGCCGGTCACCGGCGCTCTGGGCCCGGTCGTCTCCACCGCCACCGGCACGCTGGCCCCGCTGGTTTCCACCGTCACCGGCCCGCTAGCGCCGGTCACCTCAGCAGTCACCGGAGTCCTTGGACCAGTCACCGGCACGGTAGCCCCGCTGGTTTCCACGGTCGCTGGTGTGCTTGGTCCGGTGACGGGGGTGCTGGGTCCGGTGGTTTCTGCCGTGACTGGTCCGCTGGCTCCGGTGGTTTCCACGGTCGCTGGTGTGCTTGGGCCGGTGACCGGGGTACTGGCCCCCGTCGTTTCCCTTGGCGCGTCGGTGCTGGGGCTGCCGGTTGTCACCGGCGCCGGTGCCCTGGCCCCGGTCGGCGGCGTCCTGAGCCCGTTGGGTCCTGGCGTTATGGGCACGGTCTCGTCTATTGGGGCCACGGGGGGGTCGGCGTTTGTGGCGGCGCTCGCGGGGCTGGGCACCGGGTTGTCTTGGCTGCCTGCGCTGGGCGGCGGGGCGGCCGATGGTGGGCCAGGGGCGCCGGGGTCGGCGCTTCCTTGGTTGCCGGCCGGATCGGGCGGCGGCGCAACCGGCGGCGCGACCGGTGCTGGTGGCTTTGACGGCGGCGCGAGCGGCCACGGCGGCGGTGTGCCCGGTGGCGCCGGTGCTGGTGTGATCGCGCTGCTTATCTTGATCTTGCTGCGGCTGGCGCGTCGCGCCGCCGCGATGCCGATCTGGCGCTCCTATCTGCCGGAAGTGCCGCCCGCTTAGTCCCTTTCCTTCCTCTACCGGTTCGAGCCTTCGGCGTCCGGACCTGCAGCGTTCGGCGCTGATCCCATTGGAAGGAAAGTGAAAGCACTATGCGTGCGTGGACGAAGTCCGCGTGCGTGGTGCTCGCCTGGAGCGTCCTGCCAGCCATCGTGATGGTGGCCGGCCTGAGGGGATCGGTCCATCCGGCCCAGGCGAATACCCGCACCGCGAGCAGTACCGAGGTCATCCTCACCAGCATGTTGAGCGTCGCCGCGGCACCCAAGGCGGGCCGCCCGGCCAGCAGGTATGTCGTGCAGTCCGGCGACACGCTGGCTGCCATCGCCGCCCGGCTGGGCGTGCGCGGCGGCTGGCCGGCCCTGTACGCCCTCAACCGTACGGCCATCGGCCCCGACCCGAACATCATCCACACCGGCACCGTGCTGGTGCTGCCCAGACACCAGCCGCCGGCCCGCTACACGGTGGCGGCCGGGGACAGCCTGTCGGGCATCGCCGCCGACTTCGCCGTCCGCGGCGGCTGGCCAGCGCTGTATGCGGCCAACCGCAATGTCATCGGTCCCGACCCCGGCCTGATCCGGACCGGGACCGTGCTCACCATCCCGCATCCTGCGGGACCGGCCACGCCGGGCAATATCCGGCCGCGGCCCCACCCGCCAGCACCGCCATCGGCGCCGGCTGGTTCCCTGCCTTCTCCTCTGCCCGTGACCACACGCCCACCGGCGGCGGTCACCGGCATGCCGCAGTGGCTGAAGATCGTACTGCTGGCCGCCGGCCTGCTCACCCTGGCCGCGTTCCTCGCCGAGCCACTGCTAGCCGCACGCCGCCGCCAGCGGCGGGCCACTGCCCAGAAGGCCGCCGCCCAGGCGACTGCGACCCAATCGACCGCAGCCCAGCGGGCCACCGCCGAGCATGCCACGGTCCCCATTCCCCTGCCCGGCCCGGCCGCCGTGCCGCCCCCGCGCGGCGCGGCCGGCTCCGCTGCCCATCACTGTCCGGCCGACCCCGGACAGAAGCCGCCCTCCTGGCCGTCGGCCGCGGCAAGGGCTCATATCGTCCTGGCCGACTTCGACCGGCTCGTGGTCACTCGCAGCAAACCCGACGGCACCGTCTACGTGCTGCGGCCCCCCGGCGAAGACCCCAGGGCCATCCTGCGGGTCGCCCGCCTGGTTCTGCCCGAGAGCCACTATGGGGAACTGGCCAGGCGACTCGGCATGCCCGCCATCGGGCCGGTGGAATGACGGTGCCCGCGGACGCGGGCCGAGGGGACGCCCCTGGCAGGCCCCTCGGCCCGCCCCCGGGCACTCCGGGAGGGCGCTGGGGTGGTGTTAACCGTCCGCCGGCTCTTCCGGGGCCCGGCGCCGCAGCGACTCAACCAGCGCCGCCACGTGACGCCGGTCCTCGGGCGACAGCTCATCGATGCTGGCGATCAGGAGCTCCCGCTCCGGGTCACCCGCGTGCTCCGCCCCGGAGGGGGCCTCGTCGTAGTAGTGCAACCCGGTGGACGCGGCCGCCGCCGCGCGGACGGCGGAGATCGGCACCTCCAGGCCCTTGGCCAGCGCGTCGAGTGTGGCCGGCCGTGGCGGCCGGGCCAGGTTCCGGGTGGCCGCCAGCGTGTAGAGGGTGGACCGGGGCAGCCCCCCGCGCCGGGCCACCTCGCCGTAGGACCAGCCGCGTTCCTGCAACCGCCGGTGGATCAGCTGCTGAAGCGGGTTGAAGTCCTGTGCCATCGCTGCTGCAGCACCGTGCGGCCGGTCTCCGGCTGGTTCCGGTTCTCCCTGTGCCACACGCGCCGTCATAGCCAGCCTAGCCGTCCGAATGCAAGGGGCCTTGGTCGCGATCCGCGCCACAGCCCTTGATTAATCCCGGGCTAAAAGGGTACTGTACGGTGGTAGCCGAACAGATTGTACGGTGCAAATCGTACAACAGGTTCGGGTTCGGCGCCATAGGGGCGCCGGGCGGTCCCCAAGACCCGGGTACCCGCAAGCGTGCGGGTAAACCCGATCTGCCTGGACGAGGCAGATCACTCCTGAAGGAGGATCCATGTCCACTCTTCCGGCCGTCACGATGCAGGATCTCGAGTTCGAGCACGCCGAACTGCTCCCGAGCCGGGAAACCCTGTGCAGCTGGCACGCGCACAACGGCGGCTCCACCACCAACGTCACCAACGTGGTGGGGAACGTGAACCAGTCCCAGGGCTTCGGGCTTGTGCAGATCGGCATTGGCGGCGGCAACAGCGCCGGCCTCATCGCCCTCTGACCGGCTCGCACTGAGCGCTGGCCTGCTGTGCGTCGGAGGGGAATGCGCAGCAGAAGGGAAGGGCCGCCCGCCCTCTCGGGCGGCCCTTCCCGCTGCATACCGGTCCCGCCGGGCCGCGCTCTCCCGGCCACCCCTGACATTCCCAGCGAGCAAGCGAGGCAGGAGCAGACCCATGACCGCGGCCGCAGGGCACATGACCAATGGACGCACGGCTCCCGTCCTGCCCCCGGCGGGTGCGCCCGGGACCGTTGAGACGCCCCGGCTGGCCGACGGGGTCGAGCTGCTCGGTGAGTACAAGGACTCCGGGTACAGCCAGCCGCCGTCGCTGGTGCGGAGGCCCGACGGCCAGGTCATCCAGATGTCCTCGCTGCTGTACCAGGTGGCCAGCCGGATCGACGGCTCCCGCGGCCCGGCCGCCATCGCTGAGCTGGTCAGCATGGACCTCGGCCGGTCACTGAATGCCGGCCAGGTCCGCCACCTCATCACTTCGAAGCTGGTGCCTCTCGGCATCGCCGCTGGCGAGGGCGCCCCCGCCGCCCTGCCGAAGGCCAACCCGCTGCTCGCACTCAGAGCGCGAAGTACGCTGCTGCCGGAACGGGCGGCGAACGCCGCCGGCACACTCCTGCGGCCGCTGTTCCAGCAGCCCGTCGTCGTTGCCGTTGTGGGCAGCGTGCTGGCCGTGGACTACTGGCTGTTCGCTGTCCATGGGCTGGGCGGGGGCCTTGAGCAGGTCCTGCGCGACCCGGCAGGCCTGCTCATCGTGGTCGGCCTCACTTTGGTGTCGGCCCTGTTCCACGAGTGCGGACACGCGGCGGGCTGCCGCTATGGCGGTGCGCGGCCCGGGGTGATCGGTGTCGGCATGTACCTTGTCTGGCCGTCGTTCTTCACGAACGTCACCGACTCCTACCGGCTCAGCCGGGCCGGCCGGCTGCGGACCGATCTCGGCGGCCTGTACTTCAATCTGATCTTCATACTGGCCTTGGCCGGCATCTACTCGGCCACCTCGGCCGAGGTGCTGCTCCTCGTCATTGCCATTACGCACCTGGAGATGCTGGAACAGCTGTTGCCGTTTGTCCGCTTCGACGGCTACTTCATCCTCAGTGACCTCGTCGGCGTGCCGGACCTGTTCGCCCGCGTTGCCCCCATCCTGCGGAGCGCCCTGTCCAAGGGGCCCGGGGACCCACGCGTCACTGGCCTCCGGCGGCGTGCCCGGATCATGGTGACCAGCTGGGTGCTATGTGTCATCCCGCTGCTTGCGTTCAGCATGGTGTATCTCCTGCTGCACCTTCCCCAGATCAACCGGGCACTGTGGCACTCCGCGAGCCGGCAGGCGTACCTCATATCCGCCGCGGTCACCGGTCACCATTACGCGATGGCCGCTATCGGTGCGGTCGGCGTGACCTTGCTGGCCCTGTCGCTGGCCGGTTCGCTCTATATCGTGATCGGGCTGGCGCGGCGACTCGCCACCATGGGCCTGCGCTGGTCCGCCGGCCGACCCGTCCGCCGCTTGCTGGTCGCGCTGGCGGGCGTGGCGTGCGTGTTGGCGCTCGCCGCCTTCTGGGATGTCCAGGGTCAGTTCCACGGCTGGTAGCCCATCCCCGCACGCGGCGCACGAGCAGGCATAGGTGGGACGCCGGCCGTCAGCGTGCAGCCGCCGCGGTCGGCGGGCCGCTGGCCGGCGATCCCCGGAAGCGGGAGACTGGCCAGGTGGCCAGCATTGTCCGGGCGTCGGTCCGCGTGGAAGGGGTCGTGCAGGGGGTGGGTTTCCGCCCCTTCGTTTACACCCTCGCCACCCGGCTGGGCCTGGCCGGATGGGTTGGCAACGACGTGGACGGCGTGTTCGCCGAGGTGGAAGGTTCGGCGGCGTGCGTGGGGGAGTTCCTGGGCCTGCTGGAGGCGCAGCCGCCGCCGCTGGCCCGGGTGGACCGGGTGACCGCGGCGGCCATGACCCCGACCGGTGCGTCCGGGTTCTCGATCGTTGCCAGTGATCACACCGGCCGCCGCCGGGCGCTGGTCTCACCCGACAGCGCGACCTGTGACGACTGCCTGGCGGAGCTGGCCGACCCGGCCGACCGGCGTTATGCCTACCCGTTCATCAACTGCACCAACTGTGGGCCGCGGTTCACCATCGTCACCGGCGTGCCCTACGACCGGCCGCTGACCACCATGGCGCCCTTCAGCATGTGCGCGGCATGCGAGGCGGAGTACCACGATCCGGCCGACCGCAGGTTCCACGCCCAGCCGGTCTGCTGCCCGGCCTGCGGGCCCCGGCTGCGCCTGCTCGACGCGCGGGGAGCCGAGGTGGCGGGGGACCCCCTGGCCGCAGCGGCCCGGTTGCTGGCCGGCGGCCAGGTGGTGGCGGTCAAAGGGCTGGGGGGATACCACCTGGCCGTGGACGCCGGCAGCCAAGCCGCGGCGTCCACGCTGCGGGCCCGCAAGCACCGGGAGGACAAGCCGTTCGCGCTGATGGTCGCCGACGTGGCGGCCGCGCGGGAACTGTGCGAGGTGGACGAGACCGGGCAGTTCCTGCTGGCCAGCCCCCGGCGGCCGGTGGTGCTGCTGGCCCGCCGGGCCGGCGCCCCGGTCGCCGACGCCGTCGCGCCGGGCAACCGTCAGCTCGGGATCATGCTTCCCTACACCCCGCTGCATCACCTGCTGCTCGCGGAGGTCGGCCGTCCTATCGTTCTGACCAGTGGCAACGTCTCCGACGAGCCGATCGCCTACGCCGACGACGACGCCCGGGCGCGGCTGGCGGGCATCGCGGACGCCTTCCTCACCCACGACCGGGCGATCCACATCCGGACCGACGACTCGGTGGTGCGGCCGCTGCGAGGCAGGGAAGCACTGCTACGGCGCTCCCGGGGCTACGCCCCTGAGCCGCTCCGCCTCGCCGGCCCCCTGCCCCGGCCCGTGCTGGCCTGCGGCGCAGAGCTGAAGAACACGTTCTGCCTGGCGGCGGAGGACCGGGCGTTCGTCTCCCACCACATCGGCGATCTGGAGAATTTCGAGACCCTCCGGTCCTTCACCGAGGGGATCGGCCATTTCCGGCGGCTGTTCGACATCGACCCCGAGGTGGTCGCGCACGACCTGCACCCGGAGTACCTGTCCACCAAGTACGCGCTGGAACTTGGCGACGTGGACTTGGTGGGGGTCCAGCACCACCACGCGCATATCGCGTCCTGCCTGGCCGACAACGGGGAAGAGGGCCCGGTCATTGGGGTGGCGTTCGACGGCACCGGGTTCGGCGCCGACGGCACGATCTGGGGCGGGGAGTTCCTGCTCGCGGACCTGGCCGGGTTCGAGCGGGCCGGTCACCTGGAGCCGGTGCCCCTGCCCGGTGGCGCCGCCGCCATCAGGCAGCCGTGGCGCTTGGCGGCCGTCTACCTCGACGCCGCCTATGAGGGCGAGCCGCCGGCCGGCCTCACGGTTGCCGGGCGCCACGTCGGCCAGTGGCAGGACGTGCTGACGATGTCGCGGCGGGGCGTCAACGCGCCGCCCACCTCCAGCGCAGGCCGGCTGTTCGACGCGGTCGCCGCCCTGCTCGGGGTGCGGGACACCATCAACTACGAGGGCCAGGCCGCGATCGAGCTCGAGCAGTGGGCCGACCCGGCCGAGCGGGGCGCCTACCGGGCTGCCATCCGGCCGGACGGTGCCGCGGGCGCCACCGGGGCCGGCGCGGCCGGCGCGGCGGGTCATGGCGCTGACGGCGGCCCGCTGCTGGTC
>Ga0335076_10007451_pt1 | contig 11017 bp, 10 predicted proteins | sample Lox_Sample_25_FD_206717 | JGI IMG/M metagenome (GOLD analysis project Ga0335076, IMG submission 206717) | Soil microbial communities from Loxahatchee National Wildlife Refuge, Florida, United States - Lox_Sample_2.5 | ecosystem: Environmental > Terrestrial > Soil > Wetlands | place: USA...
GATCCACTCCGTCGTCGTCGGCCCATGACAGCAGGGTCCGGGCACATGCCACCGCTCGGCGCCGCGGCGGTTCATGTTGGCATCGACATGCAGCGGATCTTCGCCGAGGCGACCGAATGGCGAGTCCCAACGCTATTGACGATCGTCGACCCGATACTCCGCGTTGCCCGCGCCCATCCGGCAGAGACGATATTCACACGATTCATCACGCCACACCGGCTGGAGGAAGCGAGCGGCGCCTGGCGACGCTACTACGAGCGGTGGTCATCGGTGCTGCAAGGCCGTATGGACCCCGCGCTGCTCGACCTCGTCGAGCCGCTCCTTGCTCTGGTGCCGCCGGCGGAGGTCTGCGACAAGACGACCTTCTCCGCTTTTCATAGCAAGGAATTTCTCGCCTCCCTCGAGCGGCGGCGCACGGATACGCTGGTTCTGACCGGCGCCGAAACCGACGTCTGCGTGCTCGGCACGGCCTTCGACGCCGTCGATCGCGGCTACCGCGTGATCGTGGTAGCAGACGCCGTCACCAGCTTGTCGCCGGACGGCCACCGTGCCACGCTCGACGCCGTCTTCGCCCGCCTCGACCAGCAGATCGAGGTTGCCACCGTCGAGGACGTGTTGGCCGCCTGGCCGAGAGGGTGATCCGGTGTCCGCTTCCACGATCCCGCTGCTGCGCGCCTGGAACAGCTGGGACAGTGAACATCCGCTGGAGATGGTCCATCTGCCGCTGGGCGTCCGCGTCACGCCCTGCGCCTATGCCAGCAGCATCAATGGATTCACGCGCTTTCCGGCAGGCAAAGGCGTCAAGCTGGGACCGCGCGCGATCGACGGAAACGGCATCGAGGTCGCGCTCACCCACGCCGGCACGTCGCTCACCTGGCGCTACGACAAACCGGATCCGTTCGTGCTCCGCGGCGGTTGGGAGACGCACGCATTCGGCGAGTGGGGGCTGCGTTTCTGGATCGCGCTGGTCGTGCGATGGACGCCGCCTGGAGCGGATCAGGCGGTGGAATGGCACTATGACCCCGAGTCTCACGAACTGGCGGCGGAAGCAGGCGCCAGCAACGTCGCCATTCGCGGCCAGCGAGCGCCCCTGCTCGTAACGGTCCACGAGAGCCTCGACGCGCTCCAGCAGGAATACGAGACCAAAGGATATTTCTGCCTCGATTCCCGCGGCGAGCGCGGCCGCGTGGTAGCCCTGCGGTACCATCTGGAAGAGATGCCGCGCTTCAGCTTCAGCGTCGCGATCGCGCATGATCGGACGGCGGCTGGCGCGCAGGTACGAGCAGCGCTCAACGCCGCGCCGGAGCCCTTGCCGCGGGCAGCCCAGACCGGCCGCCATGCCGGTGCGCTCGATGCCGTGCGCGATGTGATCGGCTGGAACAGCGTGTGGGACAAGGCCAATGGCCGGCCCTACACCAGCCTCAGCCGCAACTGGGTCGCGCAGAAGTTCGGCGGCTGGGGGGTGTGGCTCAACGACGTGCTCTATCACGGGCTCATGGCCGGCTTGTTCGACACGTCGCTGGCGCGTGAGAACCTCGCGGCCGTCCTCGCCGGCTCGACCCCGCAGGGCAACCTGCCGTGCCTGCTCACCGGCCGCGACTCCTGGGTCGACCGTTCGCAGCCGCCGATCGGCTCCTTCATCGTATGGATGCTGTATCTCCGCACGAGTCAGCGCGAACTCCTGAGCATGAGCTATGGGATCCTCAAGCAGAACCACGACTGGTGGTGGCGCGTCCGCGATGGCAACGGCGACGGGCTCGTCGAGTACGGGACGTCGCCAATCGGCGGCGGTCTCTATCGCGGCACGAAGCTCGCAGCGAAGGACGAGTCCAGCATGGACAACTCGCCGACGCACGACGAAGCAGCGCTGAACACGCAGAGCTGGACTCTCGACTGCGCCGACGTCGGGCTCAACGCGCTGCTTACTCTCGATGGCGAGATGCTCGCGAAGATCGCCAACGCGCTGGGCTACGCAGACGACGCCGAGCAACTGACCCGTCAGGGCGACGCGCTCCGGCAGCGCATCCGGGAGCGGCTGTGGGACGACTCTCGCGGAACCTTCGCCAACCGCCTGTGGTCGGGAAAATTTGTCCGCAGCCTGGCGCCGACGAGCTTCTATCCGCTGACCTGCGGGGCCGCGTCGCCGGAGCAGGCCGCGGCCATGGTCAAACTCCTCAGCGATCCCACGAAATTTGGCGGCGCCTGGCTGCTTCCTTCGGTGACGCGCGACGATCCGGCGTTCCACGACAACGTCTATTGGCGCGGGCGCATCTGGCCGCCGCTGAACTTCCTCACCTGGCACGGACTCAAACGCTACGGCTTCGAGGCGGAGGCCACGCGTCTGGCCGACAACAGCTATCGCCTGTTCATGGCCGAATGGGCCGAACGCCGCTGTCCCGAGAACTTCAACGCCGATAGCGGCGCCGCGCTCGATCAGCCCGATACCGACTCCTTCTACGGCTGGGGCGCCCTCATGCCCTACCTGGCGTTGGCCGAAACCACCGACGTGAATCCCTGGAACGGCTGGGAGATCACCCACGGCAACGGCGACGCGATCGTCGGACCGCTGCAGACGCCGGCCGGCGCCGCCACGATCCAGTCGGTCGGCCCCTGGCTCACCGTCAGCGTCGGGGGCGACGCGATCCTGCGGACGACAATTCCCGGTCGCTATCGCTGGCTGGGCATGGGCGACAGCGGCGTCCGGTTCGTCCTGCCGCCGATTCCGGACGTCGACGATCAGCGCTGGCTCGCCTTGCCCAGGATCAAGCGATCTCGGATTGTCCTTGCCCGCGTCGGCGGCAAGCCGGTGGTACCGGAACTGACGGACGACGACAGCTGCATGTTCCGGCTTCAACCGTCGGCCGCGGCACAACCCTTCGAGCTGTTCACCGAGTGGCAGGGTGCGGAGCGGCCATGATCGTCGTCTTTGGTTCGATCAATATCGACCTCGTCGTGCCGGTGGAGCGGCTGCCGGGTCCGGGAGAAACCGTACTCGGCCCGGCCTATACCTTGATCCCCGGTGGCAAGGGAGCCAACCAGGCGCTGGCCGCAGCGCGCGCCGGCAGCGAGGTCCGCATGATCGGGCGGGTCGGGCATGATCAGTTCGCCGACCTCGCCATGACCGACCTTCGCGCTGCCGGCATCGATCTGTCGGGCGTTGCCCCGGATCCGTTGCCGACAGGCTGTGCGCTCATCCCTGTCGACAAGGCAGGGCGGAACCTCATCATCGTCGCGTCTGGCGCCAACAGCACCGCCGCGGAACGTCAGGTCGACGATGCCTCTCTCGACGCCGGGACCGTCGTTGTTCTGCAGATGGAAGTTCCTCACGCCGAGAATGAGAAACTCGTCGAGCGCGCCAAGAAGCGCGGCGCCCGTATTCTGCTGAACTGCGCGCCGGCGGCACCAGTCCCGAAGGCGACCCTCGATGCCCTCGACTGGCTCGTCGTCAACGAGACGGAGGCGCAGTTGCTGGCTGAGCAGCTCGGGCTTGCGGCTGGCGATCCGCGCGATGCCGGCCGCGCCCTTGCATCGGCAGCCAGCACCACGGTGATCGTGACGCTCGGCGCCGAGGGCGCGATCGCCTATTCGGGCAAGTCGGCGTGGTCGATCGGATCGCTGCCCATAACGCCCGTCGACACCGTCGCGGCTGGCGATGCTTTCGTCGGCGCCTTCGCTGCCTCCTTCGACACAGGCGGTGACCTGCCGACGGCCCTGCATCGCGCCAGCGTCGCCGGCGGACTCGCCTGCACGGTCGCGGGGGCCCAACCGAGCCTGCCGAAGAAGGCGGCCATCGATTCACGCCTCGGCGATCTGGCGCCCCCCAAGGCCGCATGACCGCGTCGAGGCAAAGGAGGCGCGCGAGGGCCGACGACGACAGCCTGCTCTTCCTGGCCTGGAACGATCTCGTCGGCATCACGCGCGGGCGCGGTATTCTGCGCAGGTCCTACGCGGTCCGGCGCAAGACCGGCATCAACTGGGCCATGGCCGGGCAAGCCCTGACACCCTTCGAGGACATCGCCGACAATCCCTGGGGCCCGATGGACGAGGCGCATATGACGCCGGCGCCGGAGACCGAGATCAAAGTCGATGTCGATGGCAGCCCGCCGTTGAACATGGTGTTGTGCGACGGGCTTACCGCGGCCGGCGATATCTGGGACTCCTGCACGAGAGGATTCTGCAAGGCAGCCGTCGATGATCTGCGACGCGAAGTGGGCCTGCACATCATCGCGTCGCCCGAGCTGGAGTTTCAGCTCATCGGCGGCGACCTGCCGCCGGCAACGCCGTTCTCGCTGGAGGCATTCCGCCTCCTGCCCGATCTCGGCGAGCGGATCGTCGCTGCACTGCGCCAGGCGAACACCGAGCCGGAGACGTTCGAGCCTGAATACGGCGTCGGTCAGTACGAGGTGAGCTGTCGGCCCACGGCCGGCGTTGCCGCTGCCGACCGCATGGTGGTCGTCAAGGAAGTCATCCGCGAAATCGCCCGGCGCCGCGGCTATCGCGCCAGCTTCACGCCGAAGCCCCTTCTCGGACGACCCGGCAACGGCGCTCATATCCATTTCAGCCTGCAGACGACAGGCGGCAAGCCGGTCACCCACGACCCGCAGCAGCCGGGCGGGCTGAGCCGAAAGGCAGCCCAGTTCGCTGCCGGCATCGTGCGCCATCTGCCTGCTTTGTGCGCGCTGACGGCGCCGAGCGTGCCTTCCTACTACCGCCTCGGGCCGCACCATTGGAGTTCGGGTTATGCCTGCATCGGCATATCCAACCGCGAGGCTGCCGTTCGCATCTGCCTGCCGCCGAAAGGCACAGCGGACTCGCAGCGCCGACTCTACAACCTCGAATTCCGCCCGGCCGACGGCACCGCGAGCCCCTATCTCGCGCTGGGTGCGCTGATCAGGGCGGGGCTCGCCGGCATCAGGGAACAACTGCCGCTGCCGCCGCTCCTGGAGGAAGATCCGCACGATATCGGTCCGGCCAAACGTCGCGAGCTGGGCGTCGTTGAGCTGCCCTCGACACTCGGCGCGGCGCTCGATTGCCTGGAACGCGACGACGTCGCCAAGAGCTGGTTCGCGCCGAACTTGTGGCGCACCTATCTGGCGGTGAAGCGCAAGGAGATCGCGATGATGACAACGCTCAGCGAAGAAGCCGTCTGCGAGAGGTACCGCAATGCCTATTGACGTCGATCTGCCCCTTATCGATCACCATTGCCACGGGCTGGTGCCGCGCGATCTGACGCGCCCCCAATTCGAGAAGATGATCTCCGAGAGCTTTGTCGAGGCGCCGCTGGGTACCAGCCACTTCGATGCGCCGGTCGGGCTTGCCATCCGCGCCAATTGCGCGCCGTTGCTCGGTCTGGAGCGGTTCCCGGACCCCGACGCCTACATGGAGCGGCGCGCGGCGCTCGGCGTCGCCGCGGTCAACCGCCGGTTCGTCGAAGCCGCGAACTGCAGCCTCCTGCTGATCGACACTGGATTTCGCTCCGACGACATCCTGACGCCCACGGGTATGACTGATGCCACTGGAAGCCCGACACGCGAGGTCGTGCGCATCGAGGCCGTAGCGGAGCAGGTCGGCCGCAGCGGCGTTGCGGCAGGCGAATACCCGCAGGCGTTTGCGGCGGCACTGGCCGACGCGACGAAGGACGCCGTCGGACTCAAGAGCATTGTCGCCTATCGCGGCGGCTTCGCCTTCGATCCACGGCCCCCGACGAAGGCCGAAGTCGTCTCGGCCGCCGGGGGGTGGTTGCCGGAGATCCAGGCCGGGCGCGCGCGCATGGAGGAACCGACGCTGCTGCGGCACGGGCTATGGGCCGCCGCCGATCTCGCCCGCCAGCGCAAGTTGCCGATCCAGTTTCATGTCGGCTATGGCGACCGCGACGCCCGGATCCACCTGAACAATCCGTCCCTGTTGATGGACTTCTTCGAAGAGCTCAACCGGCTCGGCGTAAACGTGGTGCTGCTGCACTGCTATCCATTCCATCGGGAGGCCGGCTATCTCTCCGAGGTGTTTCCGAATGTCTATTTCGACGTCGGCGAGATCCTGCACTACACCGGCGCCAGCGCCACGCGCATCCTCGGCGAAGCCCTCGAGCTCGCCCCCTTCACCAAGCAGCTTTACAGCTCCGACGCCTTTGGGCTCGGCGAGTTCTACTATCTCGGCGCGCTGCTCTTCCGGAAGGCGTTGCGCACGCATCTCGAACGCTGGATCGGCGATGGCTCCTGCTCGGTCAAGGAGGCCGATCGCATCATCAGCTTGATCGCCAGCGAGAACACCCGCCGCATCTACCCGCTGCCGTGAGGCTCACGCCGCCAGCACCATCTTCAATCGCGGCGTCGCGAAGTCCAGGAAGGCGCGAAGCTTCAGCGGCAAGAGCCGTTCGCCGACATGGACGAGACTGACGGGCAGGGGTGCCGGCTCGAAATCCTCCAAGGCCAGCATCAGCGTGCCTTCGCGCAGCGCACTTGCGATTTGATAGGACAGCACGCGCGTGACGCCGATACCCGCCTTCGCGGCATCGATGGCCGCCTCGGCCGTGTTGACGACGAGCCGTGAGCGAATCGCGACATCCGTCTCTGACTTCCTGGTCGCGAAAACCCAGGTCTCCGGCGCCGTCATTCCCTCGAACGTGATGCAGTCGTGCTTGCCGAGGTCCGCCGGCTCCTGCGGGGTGCCTCGTTCTGCCAGATACGCCGGACTGGCGCAGATGACGCGGCGGATCGCGCCAACCCGGCGCGCTACAAGGCTGCTGTCCGCAAGGCGGCCGATGCGGACCGCCAGATCGACCGACTCCTCGAGGATGTTGACGATACGATCGGCGAGCGTCATGCGGATGTCGATCTCGGGATAGGCGCGGAGGAAGTCGATCACGACCGGAAGCACATGCAGCCGGCCGAAGACCACGGGGGCCGTGATCAGGAGATCGCCGCGCGGAGCGCTGTACTCGCCGGAGGCCGCGCGCTCGGCCTCGCCGAGCTCTTCGAGAATGCGTTTGCAGGCAGCGACGTAGGACCGCCCCGCATCGGTCAGGGCGATCCGTCGGCTGGAGCGGTTGAGGAGGCGCGTCTTGAGGTGCGCCTCCAGTTCGGCGACCCGGCGACTCACGGTCGTCAGCGGCGTATTGAGCCGCCGCGCCGCGGCCGACAGGCTTCCGCTTTCGACAACCGCCAGGAGCGTGGACATCGAGTCGAACCTGTCCATCATCCCTTCCATAATTCGGGAGGACACCTTCCGACTATGCCGACTTCTTCTGATTGATGGAAGGTCGTATATCATGTCGCGGGGCACACTGGATCCAGGAGTTCGCCATGACCCGTCCACCGCTTCCACCATTCAATGCCGAGACCGCTGCACAGAAGGCCCGGCTGGCGGAAGACGCCTGGAACACGCGTGATCCGGCGCGCGTTGCCCTGGCTTACACGGAAGACAGCCGATGGCGGAATCGTTCGGAATTCTTCCAAGGCCGCGACGCCATCGAGGCGTTCCTGACGCGGAAATGGACTCGCGAGCTCGACTACCGGCTTATCAAGGAGGTCTGGACGTTCCGCGACAATCGCATCGCCGTTCGTTTTGCCTATGAGTGGCACGACGACAGCGGGCATTGGTTCCGCAGCTACGGCAACGAGAACTGGGAGTTCGACGAGCACGGCCTGATGCGCCGGCGGATCGCCAGCATCAACGACCTGCCGATCAATGACAGCGAGCGCAAGTATCACTGGCCGCTCGGCCGGCGCCCCGATGACCACCCGGGACTCGGCGACCTCGGCCTCTAGCGGAGATTTCGATGGACGCTACCCCGACCTATACGAGCGACGTCGCGTTCACGCCGACCGTCAAGTCGATCCAGGCGCGCAAAGGCTCTCGCCGCGGCTACGCGAGCATGGAGCAACGGGGATCCTGGGAGAGCCGGGTCACACCCGACCTCGCGGCCTTCATCGAGGCGCAGACAAGTATCTTCTTCGCAACGGCCAACACCGACGGCCAACCCTATATCCAGCATCGCGGCGGACCACCGGGATTCCTGCGCGTGCTCGACGAGAAGACCATCGGGTTCGTCGATTTCGCGGGCAACCGGCAATACATCACCCAGGGCAACCTCGCCGACAATTCCAAGGCCTTCCTCTTTCTGATCGACTACGTGCATCGCCAGCGCATCAAGATCTGGGGCGAGGCGCGAGTCGTGGAGGGCGATGCCGCGCTGATGGCGAAGCTCATGCCCGGGGACTACGACGGACGTCCTGAGCAGGTGATTCTCTTCACGATCTCCGCCTGGAATTCCAATTGCCCGCAGCACATTCCACAGCGCTTCGATGCTGCCGATGTTGCCGCCGCATTGGCCCGACGCGACGAGCGCATCGCGGCGCTGGAAGCCCAGATCGAGCAGCTGCAGCGACCTTCCGCCTGACGACGCTGGGGACTTTGCCGTCAACGCGGCACGGTTCCGCGTGCCGCCCAGCAGGTCGCCGCGAAGGAACGTGGCCCGTCGGGATCGCCGCCGACATATGCGGCTCGCACCGCCTCGCGCAGCGCCTCTCGGTGGCCGCTGTCCAGTGAGCCGACATACTCGGCGAACGGGCCATCTTTCCCCTCCATGGGCGCCCAATAGTCGGCGAAGGATGAGAACTCCATCCGGATCGTGAGCGAGTCCTCCACCACGTTGCACAGTCCAGCGGCGTTCCAGCTGCGGGTGAGGTCGCCGGGTCGCGTCATGGGACGGGAATGCGCCCGTGCACGGCGCTCGGCGGCCTGCGGGTCGAGCATCGCGGCGGTATCCCAGAACATGCGTGCAAAGGTGAGCCCGCCCCGCGCATCCCACATGGCCGCGGCCACCGTGCCTCCGGGCTTGGTGACGCGCCGCATCTCGCGCACCGCGGCGTCCGCCTGCGGGACGAACGCCAACATAAGCAGCGACACCGTGTGATCGAACGTCGCGTCGTCGAAGGGCAGGGCGCAGGCGTCGGCGACCTGGAACTGCAGCCGGGGGTCGCTGCCGCGACGCTTCGCGAATTCCACGTAGATCGACGAGAAATCCACGCCGTCGATCCGCTTGAATGCCCGATTTCCCGCCAGAGCGAGGGCAAGGCTGCCGGTGCCGCAACCGACGTCGAGGACGCGCTCACCGGTGCTGATGCCGGAGAATTCGATGAAGCGCGGGGCCAGCCGCGCGCTGAACCGCCCCATCTGGCGCTCATAGCCATCGCCGTCACCGGTCATGAAGGTCGATGACGAGGTCGTGTCTGGTGCGCTCATCCAATATCCTCCCGCGTTGAGCCCGACCACGAAGATCGCACAGCCAACCCGCGATTTCAGTCGTAGGGACGATGTACTAGTATCGCCACATGACCTGGAGCAAGAGAGGAGCGCGGGCATGAAGCGCTGGATCTCGTTTCCCCGCCGCGAGGGAATCGCCTCGCGCCAAGCGCACACGAACCTGCCGCCCGGAACGTTCGAGCGCGAGTTCGGCAAGGAGGGCTTCTTCGGCCCGGTCACGCAGATGTATCACGCCCATCCGCCCACCGGCTGGACGGACTGGAGCGGGCCGCTGCGGCCGCGCGCCTTCGACCTCAACAAGCTCGGTTCGGTGCAGTCTTCGCCCTGGCAGGCGGCGCCCTTCCTGCACAACGCGCAGCTCCGCATCCGCTACTGGCGTACGTCGGGCAAGATGGACCATCTGGCGCGCAACGGCGACGGCGACGAGCTGATCTTCATTCACGATGGCGCCGGTGATCTCTACTGCGACTTCGGACATCTCGCCTTCGGCGATGGCGACTATATCGTCCTGCCGCGCGGCACCATGTGGCGCATCGAGGCGCCGGGCCCCGTGTCGGCGTTGTTGGTCGAGGCGACCAACGACAGCTACCGCCTCCCCGAGCGCGGCATTGTCGGGCAGCAGGCGGTGTTCGACCTCGGCACGCTGGAGACGCCCGCCATCGACGATGCCTTCCGCGCCCAGCAGGGCGAACAGCCCTGGCGCGTGGTGATCAAGCGGTTGGACCAGCTGACCACCGTGACCTACCCGTACAATCCGCTCGACGCGACGGGGTGGCAGGGCGACCTGGCGCCGGTGCGCATCAACTGGCGCGACATCCGCCCCTTGATGAGCCACCGCTTCCACCTGCCGCCCTCCGCGCACACGACGTTCCTGGCCAGCCGCTTCGTCGTCTGCACCTTCTGTCCACGGCCGCTGGAAACCGACCCGGAGGCGCTGCGCGTGCCGTTCTTCCACAGCAACAACGATTTCGACGAGATGATCTTCTATCACCGCGGTAGCTTCTTCTCGCGCGATAACATTGCGCCCGGCATGGTGACGCTGCATCCCTGCGGCTTCCCCCACGGTCCGCATCCAAAAGCGTTCCAGGCAGGTGCCAGGCGGACGCGCGCCGAGACCGACGAAGTCGCTGTCATGATCGACACGCGCGATGCGCTCGAAGTGGCGCCGCTCTCCGAGGGAGTGGAGTGGTCAGGATACGTCGACTCCTGGCGGGGAGGCGGCAAGCCGTGAAGCTTGCCTCGCTCAAGACAGGTGGCCGTGACGGGTCGCTCGTCATCGTCGACCGCAGACTCAAGCGCGCTGCTCCCGTGCCGGCGATCGCACGCACGATGCAGGCGGCCCTCGACGACTGGCCGACGGTGTCGAAAGAACTCGACCGCATCTATCGCCGGCTCAACGAGGGCAGCGTTCCCGAGGCTGTTGCCTTCGATCCCGCGGCGTGCGCCGCGCCGCTGCCGCGCGCGTTCCAGTGGGCCGACGGCAGCGCCTATGTCACGCACGTCGAGCTGGTCCGCAAGGCACGCGGCGCGACCATGCCCGAGAGCTTCTGGACCGACCCGCTCATGTATCAAGGCGGCTCGGATGCCATGCTCGGCCCCCGCGACCCGATCGCGATGGCCGACGAGAGCTGGGGCATCGACTTCGAGGCGGAGGTCGCCGTCATCACCGACGACGTGCCGATGGGCGTAGCGTCCGATGCTGCCGCTGCCCACATAAAGCTGGTGATGCTCGTCAACGACGTATCGCTGCGCA
>Ga0335076_10007453_pt1 | contig 11016 bp, 3 predicted proteins | sample Lox_Sample_25_FD_206717 | JGI IMG/M metagenome (GOLD analysis project Ga0335076, IMG submission 206717) | Soil microbial communities from Loxahatchee National Wildlife Refuge, Florida, United States - Lox_Sample_2.5 | ecosystem: Environmental > Terrestrial > Soil > Wetlands | place: USA: Florida...
TCCGCGCCGGTGAGGCCGAGACCCGTCGCGGAGACGGTCTTCCCGTTCGCGACGTTCTTGTCGGCGAACGTCGCGGTGCCGCCGCTATAGGCGACCGTGTCGCCGGCGAGCACACCGGTGAGCGCGCGGTTCGTGATCGTCGCGTCGGTCGTTGCGTCATACACCTTGTTCGCGGCCGTGACCGAACCGGCAATCGCAAGCGGCGTGATGTCCGCCGTCGTCGTCGCGATCGTGTTCACGCTGTAGTTGCCGGCGTCCGTACCGGTGAGACCGAGGCCCGTCGCGGTCACCGTCTTGCCCGTCGCCGCGTTCTTGTCGGAGAAATTCGCGGTGCCGCCGCTGTACGCGACCGTATCGCCGGCAATCACGCCGGTGAGTGAGCGGTTCGTGATCGTCGCCGCGGTCGTCGCGTCGTAGACCTTGTTCGCCGAGGTGACCGACCCGGTGATCGCAAGCGGCGTGATGTCGGCAGTCGTGGTCGCTGTCGTGTTCACGGTGTAGTTGCCTGCGTCGGCGCCCGCGAGGCCGAGACCGGTCGCCGTCACCGTCTTACCGGTCGCCGCATTTTTGTCCGAGAAGTTCGCGATGCCACCGACGTAGCTCACCGTGTCTCCGCTCAGAACGCCCGTCAGCGATCTGTCCGAGATCGTCGCCGCGTTCGTCGCGTCGTACACCTTGTTCGAAGCGGTGATCGAGCCGGTGAGTCCGAGGGCCGTGATGTCGGCGGTCGTCGTCGCCGTCGAGTTGACGCTGTAGTTGCCCGCGTCCGCACCGGTCAGACCCAAACCGGTCGCCGTCACGACCTTCGCGTTGCCGACGTTTTTATCGGAGAAGCTCGCGGTACCACCAACGTAGCTCACCGTGTCGCCGCCGAGCACGCCCGTCAGCGATCTGTCCGAGATCGTCGCTGCGGTCGTCGCGTCGTACACCTTGTTCGAGGCCGTGACTGCGCCGGTGATCGCGAACGGCGTGATATCGGCCGTCGTCGTCGCGGTGCCGTTGACGGTGTAGTTGCCGGCGTCGGTTCCGGTGAGACCGAGCCCCGTCGCGGTGACGACTTTGGCGGTGCCGGCGTTCTTGTCGGCGAACGTCGCGCTACCGCCGCTGTAGGCGACGGTGTCGCCGGCGAGCACGCCGGTGAGCGCACGATTCGTGATCGTTGCAGCAGTCGTTGCGTCGTACACCTTGTTCGCCGCGGTCACCGAACCGCTGATCGCGAGCGGCGTGACGTCGGCCGTCGTCGTCGCGGTCGAATTGACCGTGTAGTTGCCCGCGTCGGCGCCCGCGAGACCGAGCCCGGTCGCCGTGACCGTCTTGCCCGTCGCCGCGTTCTTGTCGGCGAAATTCGCCGTGCCCCCGACATAGCTGACGGTGTCGCCACCGAGCACGCCCGTCAGCGAACGATTCGCGATCGTTGCAGCCGTCGTTGCGTCGTACACCTTGTTGGCCGCAGTGATCGAGCCCGCGATGGCGAGCGGCGTGATATCGGCCGTCGTCGTCGCGGTCGAGTTGACCGTGTAGTTGCCGGCATCGGTGCCTGCGAGGCCGAGCCCGGTCGCCGTGACCGTCTTGGCGGTAGCGACGTTCTTGTCGGAGAAATTCGCCGTGCCGCCGACGTAGCTCACCGTATCGCCGCCCAACACGCCGGCGAGCGTACGGCTTGCGATCGTCGCGCCGGTCGTCGCGTCGTAGACCTTGTTCGCGGCGGTCACGCTGCCGGTGATCGCGAGCGGCGTGATATCCGCGGTCGTCGTCGCAGCGGAATTGACGGTGTAGTTGCCGGCGTCCGCCCCGGCGAGACCGAGGCCGGTCGCCGTGACCGTCTTCCCGTTTGCAGCGTTCTTGTCGGCGAACGTCGCGGTGCCGCCGACGTAGTTCACAGTGTCGCCGCCCAGCACGCCCGTCAGCGATCGATTCGAGATCGTCGCCGCCGCGGTCGCGTCGTAGATCTTGTTGGCCGCGGTGACCGAGCCGGTGATCGCGAGCGGCGTGATGTCGGCCGTCGTCGTCGCCGTGCCGTTGACGCTGTAGTTGCCGGCGTCCGCCCCGGCGAGACCGAGGCCGGTCGCGGTAACCGTCTTGGCCGTACCGGCGTTCTTGTCCGAGAACGTCGCCGTGCCGCCGGCGTAGCTGACCGTGTCGCCGCTCAGAACACCCGTCAGCGAACGGCCGGTGATCGTCGCCGCGTTGGTGGCGTCGTAGACCTTGTTCGCCGCCGTCACCGATCCGACGATCGCGAGCGGTGTGATGTCCGCCGTCGTGGTCGCGGTCGAGTTGACCGTGTAGTTGCCGGCGTCGGCGCCGGCGAGCGCGAGGCCGGTCGCGGTCACGGTCTTGGCCGTAGCGGCGTTCTTGTCCGAGAAGTTCGCGGTGCCGCCGACATAGCTCACGGTGTCACCGCCCAATACGCCGGCGAGCACGCGATTGACGATCGTCGCGCCGGTCGTCGCGTCGTACACCTTGTTCGCCGCCGTCACGCTGCCGGTGATCGCAAGCGGCGTGATGTTCGCCGTCGTCGTCGCGCTCGAGTTCACGGTGTAGTTGCCTGCATCCGCACCGGCGAGGCCGAGCCCGGTCGCGGTCACGGTCTTGCCGTTTGCCACATTCTTGTCGGCGAACGCGGCCGTACCGCCTACGTAGTTCACCGTGTCGCCGCCGAGAACGCCCGTCAGCGTGCGGGTCGCAATCGACGCTGCGGTCGTCGCGTCGTACACCTTGTTCGACGCGGTCACGTTGCCGGTGATCGCGAGCGGCGTGATGTTCGCGGTCGTCGCCGCAGTGGAGTTGACCGTGTAGTTGCCGGCGTCGGCGCCCGACAGCGCGAGCCCTGTCGCGGTGACCGTCTTGCCGTTTGCAGCGTTCTTGTCGGCGAACGTCGCGGTGCCGCCGGTGTACGTCACCGCGTCGCCGGCGACGACGCCCGTCAAGCTGCGGCTCGCGATCGCGGCCGCGGTCGTCGCGTCGTAGACCTTGTTCGATGCCGTGATCGAACCGACCAGCGCCGCTTGGTTGACGACGCCGGTGGCATTCGCGACGGTGCTGACCGAATAGTTGTTGCCGCCGTTGCCGTCGTTGATCGTGTAGCCCGTCACGCTCAGCGTCTTGCCGGTCGCGGCGTTTTTGTTCGCGTACGCCTCGGTCAGACCGGTCGCGGTATCGCCGCCGACGAGACCCGTCACCGTCGGCGTCGCCGCCGCTGACACGTTGCCGTCGTAGGTCTTCGTGTTCGTCGTCGCGGTGATCGTCAGCGGCGCCGCGGTGATCGTGCCGATGCTACCGCTCGCGGTCGTCGAACCGAGCTGATAGCCGTACACCGTCGCCGCGCCGTTCGTCGCGCTCGCGATCGTGAGGCCGCTTGCGCTGACCGATTTGCCGACGCCGACATTGCGATCCGCGAACGTGCCGGTCGCCGGCGTGCCCAACGTGATCGTGTCGCCATCGACTGCGCCGGTGAAGGAGAAGTTGCCGGCGAGCAGATTCGCGGTGGTGTTGCCGTTGTACGTCTTGCTGACGGTGCCGGTGAGGCTCGGGGTCAGCGTCGGGGCCAGCGTATAGAGGAAGCCGTTGCCGGCGCCCGCCACCGTCGTCGTGCCGTACGTCGCGTTGTATTGCTTGAACGCATACGTGAGACCGCCGCGCGTATCGAGCGCGGGATTCGTGGACCACACGAGGAAGCGCCCCGCACCGGGATTCAGCGCCGCGGCACCGACGTTGTTGACGAAGTTGCCGCCCGACGCGAGCACCAACGAATCGCCGGCGCCGGTCGCGGTCAGCGCGCCGTTCAACGTGATGTTGCCCGCCAGCGTCTGCGCGCGCAGCGTCGCGAAGTTCGACGTCGCGAACGCGAGCGCATTCGAATCGACCAAGTTCACGGCGCCGGCGTTCGTGAAGCCGACCGTGCCGAAATCGTTCGCCGTGTTCGTCATCGTCACCGCGCCGGTGCCGGTCGCGAACGTCAGCGCGCCCGCGGTCGAATTCACCGCGCCCGGCGCGCTGATCGCTGCGTTCGTCGTCGTGAGCGTCGTCGGCGCCGTGATCGTCAACGCGCCGTTGTACGTTTGCGTGCCGGTCGTGCGGAACGAACCCCCGATCAGCGTGCTGTTCGCCGCCGCGTTCGCGAACGACGCGAGCGCCGTCGTGCCGCCGACCGCGCCATTGAATGCAACCGCGCCGAGGCCGCCCTCGGTCAACGCTTGCGCGCCGTTCACCGTGCCGCCGAGCGTCAATGCATCGCCGCCGTTGACCGCGCCGATCGTCGCCGCCGAGGCGAGCGTCACCGCACCGCCGAGCGATGCAGCGCCGGTGCCCGTCAACGCGCCCGCCGAGCTCGCGCCCGCACCGTTCAGCGTCACCGCTTCCGCGCCGACCGCAACGTTCGCGATCGACAGCGTGGCGCCGTTGGCGACCGTCGTACCTGCCGCCGTCGTGCCGAGCGCGCTCGCATCCGCCGCGACCAACGTGCCCGCGTTCACCGCGGTGGCACCCGCGTACGTATTCGCACCCGACAACGTCACCGAGCCGGTGCCGCGCTTCGTCAAGGTGCCGGCGCCCGAAATCGTGCTCGCGACCGTCGTGTTCGTCGCGTCTCCGAGCGTGAGACCGGCCGTCAGCGTCACCGTTGTGCCGGACGCGCCCGTGAGGTTGCCGATCGTTTCCGCCGCAGCGACGGTGAGGCCGCCGCCGGCGAGATTCACTGCGCCTGTGTCGGCGATCGCATTGCCGCCCGACAGCGTCAATCCGCCCGCGTTGACCGTCGTCGTGCCGGTGTACGTGTTCGCACCGGACAACGTCAGCGTACCGACGCCGTTCTTCGTGATGCCGCCGGTGCCGCTCGCGACGCCCGCGAACGTCGTCGATCCCGCTTCGTTCACCGTCAGCGTGTTGCCGTTCAACGTGACGTTGCCGCCGGTCGCGCCGCCGCCCGACAAGTTGCCGATCGCTTCGCCACCGGTCAGGTCGAGCGACACACCCGCCGTGTTCGCGAGCGTCACCGCCGACGCATCGCCGATTGCGCTGCCGCCGCTCGCGCGCAACGTGCCCAAGTTGATCGCCGTCGCGCCGCTATACGTGTTGTTGCCGGATAACGTCAGCGTGCCGGCGCCCGTCTTCGTCAAACCGCCGGTGCCCGTCATGTTTCCGGAGAACGTCGTCGACGTGCCGTCGCCGCCGGCGGTCAACGTGCCGGCGCCGAGCGTGATGTTGCCGGCGCCCGCGATCGAACCGACCGTCTCGGTGAAGCCGTTCAGATCGAACGTCGCGCCCGATGCGATCGTGACCGCGCTCGTATCCGGAACGCGCGCCGCGGCGCCGAGCTGCAGCGTACCGCCGTTGATGTTCGTAGCACCGGTGTACGTGTTCGCGCCCGAGAGGACGACCGTCCCCCCAGTAGATTTGTTCAGCGCGACCGCGCCGCCGAGGATCGCGGTCGCGGTACCCGATTGCAGATCGAAGTTGCTGGTCGATGTCAGGACGCCGGTCGTGCCGGTGATCGAACCCGATTGCAGCTGCACGCCGGCAACGGTATCGGTGCGATTCGCGATCGACAGCGTGCCGCCGTTGACGACGACCGTCGAACCGTTCGCGAGCACGTTACTCGCGCCGAGCGCGACCGTACCGGTGGTGACCGTCGTCGCGCCGGTGTAGGTATTCGTGCCCGAGAGCGTGAGGGTGCCGGCGCCTTGTTTCGTGATGCCGCCGGTGCCGCTCGCGACGCCGGAATACGTCGTCGACGTCGCTTCGTTCACCGTCAGCGTGTTGCCGTTCAACGTGACGTTGCCGCCCGTGCCGCCGCCGCCCGTCAAGTTGCCGATCGTTTCGTTGCTCGTGAGGTCGAGCGCGGCGCCGGCCGTATTCGCGAGCGACACCACGGAAGTGTCGGCGATCGCGCTACCGCCACTCGCGCGCAACACGCCCGCGCTGATCGTCGTCGTGCCGGCGTACGTGTCGGTGCCCGACAACGTCATCGTGCCGGCGCCCGTCTTCGTCACGCCGCCGGTGCCGCTGATCGACCCCGAGAACACCGTCGACGTGCCGTCGCCGCCGGTCGTCAGCGTTCCGCTTCCGAGCGTGATGTTGCCGGCACCCGCGATCGAACCGACCGTCTCGGCGAAGTTGTTCAAATCGAACGTCGCGCCGGATGCGATCGTCACCGCGCTCGCGTTCGGAATGCGCGCGGCGGCGCCGATTTGCAGGATGCCGCCATTGATGTTGGTGGCGCCGGTGTAGGTGTTCGCGCCGGACAGCAGAACCGCCCCCCCAGTGGATTTGTTCAGCGCGACCGCGCCACCCAAGATCGCGCTGACCGTTCCCGACTGCAGGTCGAAGGCGCTGGTCGACGTCAGCACGCCGGACGTGCTCGTGATCGAGCCCGATTGCAATTGCACGCCGGCGACCGTGTCGCTGCGCGTCGTCATCGCGAACGTACCGCCGTTGACGACGACCGAAGAGGCGTTCGCGAGCACGTTGCTCGCGCCGAGCGCGAACGTGCCGGCCGAAACCGTCGTCGTGCCGGTGTAGGTGTTCGCGCCGGACAACGTCAACGTGCCCGTGCCTTGCTTCGTGATGCCGAAGTTCGCGCCGCCGATCACGCCGGACAGCGTCAACTGCGTACCGGCGACGTCGACGAACGAGTTCGCGCCGAGCGTCACCGCGCCTGCGAGCGAGCTCGTGCCGGTACTGGTCGCGAGCGTGCCGCCGTTCAGCGTGACGGGTTCCGCGGTGCTGTACGTGACGTTCTGCAAATCGAGCGTCGCGCCCGACGCGACCGTCGTACCGCCCGCACCGGTGCCGAGTGCGTTGTTGCGCGTCACTGCAACGGTGCCGGCGCTGACGAGCGTGCCGCCGGTGTAGGTGTTGTTGCCCGACAGCGTCAGCGTGCCGGCGCCTTGTTTGATCAGCGAGGCGGTGCTCGCGATGACGTCGCCCGCATTCTGCGTGATCGCGCCGGACGAATTCAGAGTCAGCGTGCCGGTGCCGAGCGTCATCGTGCCGAGGCTCGCGATACCGCCGGCGCCCGCCGTCATCGCTACGCTGCCGTTCGACGTCGACAGGTCGAAGCCGCCCATTTGAATGCTGTTCGACGCGTTGAACGTCAGCGACCCCGCCGCCGTCGTCGGCATCGCGAGGTTCGTCTGGAAGATGATGTCGTGGTTCGCTTGCAGCTGAACCGCCGTCGTCGCCGGCAAGCCGGTCAACGTGCTCGCGAGGACGTAGTAGTTGTTGGCGCCGTCGATCGACTGGAACGGATTCGACGAATCCGGCAGCGCACCGCCGACGGCGGCCGCAGAAATGTACAAGTCGTTCGGGTCGAGCAGCAGCGTGCCGACGTTGCCGTTCGGCGCCGACGTGTCGACCGTACCGGCGAAGCCGAGTTGTTCTTTGCCCGAGACTTCGACGAAACCGCCGTCGCCGCCGGTTACGCCGCCCTTCGCACTGATCGAACCGGCATAGCGCGTGTCGCCGTCGGCCCACACGACCACCTTGCCGCCGTTGCCTGCCTCGAGCGCATCGGCATGAATCGTCGCCGACGAGGCGACGAAGGTGCGTTCGGCGTTCTGTACGTCGGCATTCGCACCGTGCATGTCGCCGCCGACGAGCACCGTGCCGCCGCCGGTGCGGCCCGACGCATCGATCGTCGCGCCGTCGAGCAACGCGACCTTGTCGCCGGTCACCGTGACCGCGCCGCCGTGCTCGCCGACATTCGCGCCGGTCGCGTCGAGCGTACCGGTCATCGAAACGACGCCGCTCGCGCCGCCCTCGAGCCGAATGACGCCGCCGACGTTCTCGACCGAACGCGCCTCGATGATGCCGTCGTTGTTGACGACGGTCGCGAGCAGCGCGTCTTTCGCCTGCGCCGACAGCAGCACCGCGCCGCCGTCTGCTTGAATGAGTTGCTTGTTCGCGACGAGTGCCGCGACCGCCGACTTGTCGACGTTGAAGCCGACGAGCCGGTTGCCGTCGATATTCAGCGTGATTTGATCGCCGGCGCCGAGTGCGACCGTACCTTTATATGCGCGGATCACGCCGTCGTTGACGACGTTGGTGCCGCCCAGCGCGACGTAGCCGCCGTCCGCCGCGTGAATCGTGCCGAGGTTCAGTACGCTGCCGTCGGCGCCCGAGCCTGAAAACGTGTAATGACCGGAGAGGAAATCGGAATCCGATATGGACTGCGTCGACGCGAAGATGCCGCCGACGTCGACCTGCGAACCGGCCCCGAACAGCACGCCGTTCGGGTTCAGCAGGAACACTTGGCCGTTCGCCGAGAGGCTACCGAGGATCGTCGTCGGGTCTTGGCCGAGGATGCGGTTCAGCGCGATCGCTTGCGCCGACGGCTGATTGAATCGCACCGATTCGCCGGCGCCGATGTCGAAGCTCTGCCAGTTGATCGCGAGCTTGTTGCTCGACTGATCGATCGTCGTCGTCGAACCTGCTTGCTCGATCGTGCCGGTGCCGGCCGTGACCTGTCCGCCGTTCGGACCCGCATCGGCCGCCGTCGCTCCGACGACCCCGACCAACGCCAGCACTCCGCGCCATCGTCGAGTCGTTATCCATCGAGCGTCAATCTTTTGACGCATTTCGCTTCCCGTAACGCCAACTGTCCGTCGGCAATTGTCACAGGAACTGCCGGGACGTGCGCACCGAATCGATCAGACTGTGACTGCGCTCACTGGCGCAACAATATCAAGGCGCCGATCGGCACAAAGCACGACTATGTAGTGCCGATGCACGATCTGACAGGCGGTCGAATGCGGCGGACCGACGGTCGCACCCGAGTGCAACCGTCAGGCCGTTGACGCCGGGTGACCCTCTACTGGGTCGTTTGGACGGGCACCGTCTGCGCTTCGGTCAACACCAGCTGACCGTCGCGCACCGGAATCCGCGCACCGGGATCGTGGTCGAGCTTCACCTGACCGGTCGCGCTGCCGATCTTGTACGTCACTTGATAACCGACGTTGCGTTGGCTCGTGTCGTACACCGTCTCGCAATGCTGTTCGGTCGTCGTGACCGTATCGTTTTCTTGCATCTTGCGTTGGATCTCGTGACCCGCGACGCCGCCGGCCGCCGCGCCGATCACCTTCGCGCCGGTATTGCTGCCGTGACCGCCGATCGCATTGCCGAGTACGCCGCCCGCGACCGCGCCGATGACGGTGCCGGTCAAGCGATGTTCGTCTTTCACCGGCGCTTGCTTCGTCACTTGCTGATCGGTGCATTCCTGGCGCGGCGTGCGCACCTCTTCCGTCAGCGGCGTTACCGACACCACATCCGCGTACTCGTCTTTCGTCATCATCTTGTAGCCGGCGATGCTGGCGCCGGTGGTCGCGACCACCGCGCCGACCAGCGTGCCGATCAACATCGATCTGTTCATGGTCGTGCTCCGTTCAAGGAATGTTCGTCAAAGCTGAGCGCGGCGCGACGGCGCACTCACGCGGCGTCGTCGGCGTCCGCGTCTTTCTTCTTCTTGTCTTTCTTCTCTTTCTCGACTTTCTGCGGCGCGCGCGCGTCGTAGTCCTCTTGCATGCGCCGCAGTTTCATCACGCCGTAGAAGACGGTGATCGCCATCAAGATCACCAGCAGGCCCGACAGCATGCGCTCCTCGAGAAAACCGCCCATGCGATTCGCAACGTACGCGGCGATCACCAACACGAGGATCACGCCGTTGATTCCGATGTTCGCCGAACGCGACACGACGTAGTGCAGCGTGCCGAAACCGGCGAGCTGATAGATCATGAACGGCAAGATCGCGACCGCCGGAATCATCTCGGATGCGCCGAGCGGCACCGCGGCCGCACTCGAGTCGCGCGCATGGAACAACGCACTCGTCGCGAGTTCGTGAAAGAGCGACGGCACCGCGCACAGGAACGGCACCACCGACAGCAACTCGATCACGAGAGCACCGCTCCACACACCCGCGCGCGACGCGTGATCGGCGCCGCTGTTCGACTGCGTACCGATGAAGAGTCCCGCGACGACCGCGGCCGCGCTCGAGAGCATCAAGAGTTCGACCGCGATGCCGAAGCTCGTCGGCTCGCCGGCCTTGATCAACAACAGTGCGAGAAACCCGGGCGTGTAGAACATCACGCGCACCAAGCGCGCCCATACGCGCGGATCGCGATCCGGCGGCAACAACGGCAATGCGACGCCGTCGGTGCCGAGCGTCGGTCGCTCCTTTTCTTTCGCCACGTAACCTCCCCGTGCGATTCGTTCCGATTCGGCCGTGCACGCTACCACAACGGCGGCCGTTGTCGGACACGTCGCGCCGGACATGCTGCGCCGAATTGCTACGCGCGCAGAGCGCCGCTAGCCTCGCGTCGTGGTTTGGTCATTGCGTGCACGCCTCGGCAAATGGCGGACCGGCATCGTCGCCGGTCTGTGCGCGTTCACGCTCGCGCAAACGATCAGCCTCGCCCACACCGCCGACGCATCGCTGCACCCCAACGACGCACCCTGTCACATCTGTCAGGCGATGGGCCACGCCGCGGCTCCGCCCGTGGCGGCGACGGCGCCGATCGCCGCGTTCGTCGGTCACGTCGCGGCGGCGATTCCCGCCGTTACGGCCCCGCATCTCCCGCTCCTCTTCTCGTCCCACGCGCCGCGCGGACCACCCGCGTCGCATTGATCGCTTCCATTCGAGAGTTCGGCGCGCCGACGTGGGCGACGCCGCCATTGCGGACACTTTAAGGGACCATCATGCAATCCAAACACTTGGCTGCGCTGGCGTTCGCCTGCGCGGCAACGACCTTTGCGTGGGCGGACGACGCAACGACACCGACCAGCGTCGAAAACATCGTCGTCACCGCCGAGCAATTGAACGAACGCCGTTCGGACATTCAAACGCAGGCCGGCGCCTCGACCTACACGATCGACGAGACCGCGATCGACGCGCTACCCGCTGGCGACAACACGACGTTCAACCAAGTCATGCTGCGAGCGCCGGATGTCGTGCAGGATTCGTTCGGGCAATTCCACGTCCGCGGCGATCACAACGACTTGCAGTATCGGCTGAACGGCATCGTGCTG
>Ga0335076_10007454_pt1 | contig 11016 bp, 9 predicted proteins | sample Lox_Sample_25_FD_206717 | JGI IMG/M metagenome (GOLD analysis project Ga0335076, IMG submission 206717) | Soil microbial communities from Loxahatchee National Wildlife Refuge, Florida, United States - Lox_Sample_2.5 | ecosystem: Environmental > Terrestrial > Soil > Wetlands | place: USA: Florida...
GATTCGCGCGTCGTTGCTGGTGCTGCTGGCGGCCGTGACCAGCGTTCTGCTGATCGGCTGCAGCAATCTCACCAATCTGCTTTTGGTCAAGGCGAACGGACGCCGCAAGGAACTGGCGATCCGAACTGCCGTCGGGGCGACGCGAGTTCGGCTGGTGCGCCAGATGCTGACCGAGTCGGTTGTTCTGGCGGCGATTGGCGGAGCGCTCGGAATACTGCTGGCAGCCGGAACTAAAAAATTGCTGACACTGCTACCGGACGGCACGCTGCCGCGGGTGGACGAGGTCGCTTTCAACCCAGGCATCCTGCTGTTCTCGGTGGTGCTTACCCTGGGCACGGGAATCTTTTTTGGATTGCTGCCGGCGTTGAGGGCGTCGGGCCGCGACATTCATCTCTCGTTGAAGGAAAGCACGCGAGGGACGAGCACGGGGCGCAGGGCAGGCTACACGCGAACGGCTCTGGTCGGCGCGGAGGTAGCGATGGCGGTTCTGCTGCTGACCGGAGCGGGGGTACTGCTGAGGAGCTTCTCGAAGCTGGCGCAGGTCGATCCCGGCTTCGAGCCGCGGCACGTGGTCAGTATGACCGTGCAGTTGCCGCCGGAGCAATATCCGGCGGGAAAGCAGCGGGATTTCTTCCGCAAGCTGCTGCCCTCGGTCCAGGGACTGCCCCGGGTGGAGGCGGCGGCCGCCGCGAATGCTTTGCCGTTGGTTGGAGTGACTCCCATGGTCTATTGCTGCGCCGAGGGAGCGGCATGCAAGGGCGTGGGAAAGGACCCGTTGATCTCGGTGCGGCAAGTCACTCCCGACTTCTTCAAGACCATGGGCATTCCGCTGCTGCGCGGGAGATTCTTCAACGATAGCGACAACGAGCAGGGGCTGCGCGTGGCGATCGTCAACGAGATGGCCGCCAAGGTTTTCTTTCCCGGACAGGATCCTATCGGGCGGTGGGTGGCGAGCTCGCGCGAGATGCAGCCGCTGGTGATTGTGGGCGTGGTCAAGGACGTGAGAATCAACGCCCTGAGCGCCCCGGTGTTTCAGGAGGTCTATACGCCGCACGGCCAGCAAAACACGCTATCGTTCCCCAGCATGACGCTGGTGGTGCGCTCGGACTCGGCGCCGCAGACCATGGCGGAGGCCGTCAAGCGCAAGGTGGCGGATTTGGACCCGGACGTGCCCGTGGCCAACGTGGAATCGGTGGATGACGCCCTGGCCAGCACAATTGCGCAGCCTCGCCTGACCATGCAGGTTGGAGGTCTCTTCGCTTTCCTGGCGCTGATGCTGACGCTGATCGGCATCTACGGCGTGCTGGCCTACTCGGTGTCTGAGCAGACGCAGGCTATCGGAATCCGCATGGCGCTGGGGGCGACGCCGGGGCGGGTGGTGGCGTTGGTGGTGGGCGGCGGATTGCGAATCATCCTGGCAGGGTTGGTGGTGGGGCTGACGGCTTCCCTGCTGCTGACGCGCTTGCTGCAGTCGCTGCTGTTCGGAACCAGCGCGCGCGATCCGGTTACTCTACTCCTGACGACTGCGACGGTGCTGGGTGCGGGGCTGCTGGCCTGCTATATTCCGGCGCGGCGGGCGTCGCGGGTGAGTCCGGCGAGCGCACTGCAGGAGTGAAGTCGCGTGTCGCCTCGGTAGTCCCTACCTCATAAAGTGGTCATAGGCGGCGAAACCCAAGTGGACATTGTCGCCGAAACTATCTGTCCCATAATGACGGCACGGTGTGGTGTGTATCGAGCCACGTAGTTCGATGAGTCACCTTAGCTTCTACACGATGGCTTTTAGCTTATGGCCTCCGCCGCAGGTGATCTGGCCTTATTTCGCGGCCGCGGTGGTTCTGATCATTGGCCTGCCGACGGTCAGGCAGCGCACTGCCGGCCAGCCATACACCTTCTATTCGATCGTGGAATACGGGCCGGTGTTTTTCGCGATCGCAACCGCGATCTTCGGGGCGGATCACTTCATCTACTCCAGCTTCGTCAGGAGCGTGGTGCCGCCATGGATGCCCTGGCGCCTATTCTGGGTCTATTTCGTTGGTGCGGCGCTGATGTTGGCGTCGCTGAGCTTTGCCGCCCGGAAGTGCACACGGCTATCCGCCAGCCTGCTGGGATTGATGATCCTTCTCTTCGTGCTGCTGATTTTTGTTCCCCTGTGCTGGGCGGTTCCGAGCGACAGGACGCGATTCACACTGCTGATGCGCGACTCCACCTTGAGTTGGGGTGTGCTGGCCTTTGCGGCGTCGCAGTTCAAGGCGGAGAACCCGCGCGTCACCGGCGCGATGATTGCGGTGTCCCGGGTGATCATGGGCATCGTGGTGACCGTGTACGGGATGGAACAATTCCTGTATCCAAAGGTTGCGCCCGGCATCCCGCAGGATGATCCGACGTTTGCTCTTTCGATGGCTGCGTGGATTCCCGCCCACGTGGTATGGGCGTACCTCACCGGAGCGATCTTTGTCGTCTGTGGCCTGGCGCTGCTGACCAGAAAGCAACCGAGGATGGCTGCGGTGACGCTGGGGTGGACGGTGTTTGTGCTAATGCTGGTCGTCTATCTGCCGCTGGTGATTGCGAGTCCCGCCGACATCAATGGCAGGCTGAATTACTTCGCCATCCACTCCGCGTTAGCCGGCGCCTTTCTGCTGCTCGCCCGAGCGTTGCCGGCTGGCCAGGAAGCGGAAGTTGGGATCGGCCCGGCGAGCCTGAAGGCCGCAGAATCCTGAGTGCCAAGCCGGCCACGGGCTGCGGAACAGGCAGCGAAATGGCCGGATACTCCTGTTCTTGAAGACGCTTTCGCCCTTATCGATGGGCCAGCCGCGCGAGCCTCGCTATAATCGGGGTAGTGGGGGACGATCCGAGCGACTCAGAGCGCGAGAGGGGCTGCTTTTTCCGCAGGACCGCCATGATTTTCCGCTTCAGCTCATTTCGCATAGACGTCGCAGAACGTGTCCTGCTTCGTGACGGACACCCGGTCGCGCTTCGTTCCAAGGTTTTCGATACGCTCGCTCTCCTGGTTCAAAGCCATGGAAGGCTGCTGCGCAAGCCGGAACTGATGCGCAGTCTCTGGCCGGACAGCAACGTAGAAGAGAACAACCTCGACCACAACATCTCGACGCTGCGCAAGGTGCTGGGCGATGGTAAGGACGGGGCGAGGTACATCGAAACCGTGCCGCGCCAAGGCTATCGCTTTATTGCCTCGGTCCAAGCGGTGGCTGATGGCATTGCTCGCGAAAAGGCGCTTGAACTCGGAGACGATGATGCCGAACAGCGCATCGAGTTCTTCACCACCAGCGATGGGGTGCGGATTGCGTATGCGATCGGAGGCAGCGGCCCGGTCCTGGTCCGCACCGTGGATTGGCTCAACCACCTGGATTTGGAGTGGAGAAACCCCTTGCAACGGCGGTGGTTCAAACAGGTGATGCAGCACCACACGCTGCTCCGCTATGACCAGCGAGGCAGCGGACTCTCCGATTGGAATATCGAGGATTTTTCTTTCCAGCGATCGGTACAGGATCTCGCGGAATTGCTCGAACATCTCGGGCTCCAGCGCATCAGTTTTTTTTCCAGCTGCCAGGGAGGACCGATCGCCACCGCCTACACGGTTCGTAATCCTGAACGGGTTGCAGCGCTGGTTCTGGTCGGAGCATTCGCGCGCGGCTGGCCGGTGCCGGATACGATTTTTGCGGAGCAATTCGAGGCTTTGCTGGCGCTTATTCGGACGGGTTGGGGACAGGACAATCCGGCTTTCCGCCAAATGTGGACTACCCTGTTCATGCCCGATGCCACCGCCGAACAGATGAACTGGATGAACGAAATGCAACGGGTCACATCAATACCGGAGAATGCCGCGCGGATGATGGCGGAATTTCCGAGTATCAATATCTTCGACCTGCTGCCGAAGGTTTCCTGCCCGACGCTGGTTATGCACTCGCGGGATGACGCCGTGGTCCCGGTGCAGGAAGGTCGTCTCATAGCGTCGCGCATCCCCGGAGCACATTTTGTCGAGCTACCCAGCCGCAGCCACCAGGTGGGGCCGGAAGAGCCGGCCTTCCAGGATTTCGTCCGCGAGACCGCCAGGTTTCTGGGTTGGGACAGCCTGGCTGCCGATGCTGGGGGAAAGTAGCGACCCGGTCCAGGACCGGGCCGCGTTCTGATTACGCCGCTCCATCAACGGCGTATTTGCGCTTAGAAGTCTGATACGGCGTAGCCCTCGGAATCAACATAGGCACGCTATCGCGGTAGCGGGCATAGTTCTGGCCATGCTGCAGGAGCAAATCCCCCTCTTCCCAGCGGATGGCCATGAGGATGTAGGCCGAGCACATGATGGCGAACAGCAGATGCGTCGCAGTCATGGTCGGTGCAGCCCAGAACGCCAGGAACCAGCCCACGTAAAGCGGGTGGCGGACATAGCGGTAGAAGAGAGGCGTCCCGAGGCTCAGGTGCGTGTAGGGCTTTCCTATGAGGAACAGCCAGACCTGGCGCAGCCCAAACAAATCGAAGTGGTTGATCAGAAACGTGCTGATCAGCACCAGACCAAAGCCGAGCGCAAACACATCGAAGGTCAGCGAGCGCAGGGCGGAATTCTGGATGTTCCACACCACGCCGCCGAGAGGCTGCCAGCACTTAAACAGCAGGATCAACGCCAAACTGGAGAGCAGCACGTAGGTGCTGCGCTCGGCCGGCTCGGGAACGATCTTCGTCCACACCCGCTTGAACCAGGGCCGCGCCATCACGCTATGCTGTACAGCGAAGACTCCAAGCAGCAATAGATCAATGGCCAAGGCGCTCCAAAAGCCGCTGCTGGCGGGCGAATCCATCGATTTGGGAACACCGAAGTTCCCTATGAACCCGATGGCATAAAGGTAGGTACCGACGAATACGGCATAGGCGCCAACTCCGTAGGCGAAAACGGCGATTCTCTTCAACATTTCCCCACACTCCTCAGCGGCCTGGCACTTAGCGCTGCCTCCGCGATCTTGCCGGAGACTAAAGGGTGGGAGCTGTGAGAGTCCTTGAGTTGGTCTGAAATTTTTCTGAAATGAGTTCTGTGCCTGGGCCCTGGCGATGTTGCTGCCTTCTCTTCCCCTGCTTCGCCCGGTCTTTGCCCCGGTTCCCGCAAACTCACTGCTACAATCGGGAGTTTCTCTTACAATCTGCGGAACTCAGTGTGCCCCGGGCTGCGTAGATTCAGGAGGGAGCATTTTCCGGCCTGAATCGCAGCGCCGGAGCCGTCTGGAGGGGCGAGTAATCCATCCTTCGCCGAAACGGGCGGGGGTGGGCCACCACTCTAGGGTGAGCACTCAAAGGCCAAAGGGTGACTCTCCCGGCGGTTTCTCGCCAATTTTCCAGCACAACTCGAGTGAATTCCAGCCTGTCCCCGCCGAACCGGAGGAGGGCGGACTGGGCCGTACCCGGGAGTTTCTTTCTGGACGAAGCTCAGGTCATAGCGTCGTTGGTCCGCCGCTGCGTAGCCGGCGACGCCGGGGCCTGGGAGGAGATCGTCCATCGCTTCAATCGCCGTATCTATAACATTTGTTATAGGTTTACTGGTTCCCCTGACAATGCCGAAGACCTTACCCAAGAGGTTTTCATCAAGATGTATCGCACCCTGGACAGCTACGATCAGGCCAAGGGGGCGTTCATGACTTGGGTAACCACCCTCACGCGGAACCTGCTGGTGGACCACTTTCGTAAGACTAAGCAGGATCGTATGACGGACGCTCTGGAAGCATCGGTCGGCTCGGACGAGGATTCACCCACGGTAGGCGAACAAATCGCCGATCGGGGGCCTTCGCCGGACGCCCAGTTGAACAAGCGTGAGGCCAAGGAAATGGTCCATCAGGCGTTGCAGAAGCTTTCGCCGGAGCTGCGGGAAGCTGTTATTCTCCGCGACCTGCAGGATATGGACTACCGCGAGATAGCCCAGGCATTGAAGGTGCCCGAGGGCACGGTAAAGTCCCGGATCAACCGTGGGCGCACGGAACTAGCGCGCCTGCTTTCACGTACATATGGACAGGTGTATTGATGGGCGAGCAGACGAAATTCGGAATGCAATGTCCTGAGTTCGAGGCGGTGCTGGCCGAGGCTTTGGACGGGCATCTGAGCGGGGCGGAGCTGGAGAGGTTCCAGGCGCACCGCAGCGAATGCCCTACGTGCGGCCCGATGTTTGCCGAGGCCGAGGCGGGGCAGCGCTGGCTGCACATGCTGGAGGCGGTCGAACCACCCGCCGGGATGGTCAGCAAGATTTTGCTGGCGACGACGGGTGTGGCGGAGGTCCACAAACCTGAACCGGCGCCCGTTGCCGAGGGCTGGTGGGGACGGTTGAAAGCACGGCTCCCAAGGATAGTGGTGCCGGTATTTCAGCCACGGTTCGCCATGTCGTTCGGCATGGCCTTCTTCTCGGTGACGGTGATCATGAACGTTGCCGGTCTGAAGCTGGCCGATCTGCGTTACGTTGACCTGCGGCCCAGCGCGGTGGTGCGGCAATATTACGAGACTACCGGCAGGCTGGTGAAGTACTACGAGAACATCCGCTTCGTGTACGAGATCGAATCGCGGGTGCAGCAACTGAAACGTGCCACTACTCCGGCTGAGGAGAAACCGACCCAGCCGAAGAAGGACAAGACCAATCGGGACAATACAAGTGGGGAGCCTGATCACAACAATCAGAATTACAGCCGGGAAGAGAGCCAGACGGTTCTGGCAGCGGCCCCCGGTATGGATTCGCGGCTTGGAGTCGCCTCCACTACCAGGAGACTGTCATGAACTGCGCGGTGCATAGCGACCAGCCGGTGGCGGCGTACTGCCGCACCTGCGGGAAGGCATTGTGCGAAAGCTGTAAACGTCCGGTGCGAGGAGTGGTGTTCTGCGAAGACTGCCTGGCGCACCGGGTACAAGACACGGTTCCCAAGACCGCCGGCGAGTGGGTCGCCCAGGATGGATTGGGCATGCCTCCGGGCAGCCGGGTGAGCAGCCCCGGGCTGGCGGCGGTGTTGGGATTCATTCCCGGCGTCGGCGCGATGTATAACGGGCAGTTCGTCAAGGCCTTCGCACACGTGCTGATCTTCGCCAGCCTGATCTGGGCGGCGGACCATGAGGGCTTTTTCGGCGTTCTGATTCCGTTCTTCATCTTCTACATGGTCTTCGACGCCTACCAGACGGCGCGGGCCATGGAGCTCGGTAAACCCCTGCCCGATCCGCTGGGGCTGAACAAGATGTTTGGAGAGGGACCGCCGCCGCATATGCCGACGGGCACGGCCAGCGCGGGAAGTGCCCCGGGCGTTCAAGGCACGGTGGTGGAGGGAGCGCCGTACACTCCGGGCACGGAAGAGGTCCCGGTGGCGACGTACCGGCGCGCGCCAGTGGGCGCGGTGATCCTGATCGGAGTGGGAGTACTGTTCCTGCTGGACAACCTGGACTGGTTCGAGTTCAGGTTTGTGCACCGGTTGTGGCCGCTGTTGCTGATCATTATAGGCTTGTGGCTGTTTTATCAACGCCTGGCTCCCCGCAACCCGGGGCGGCAGCAGTAGGAGGTGGATATGGAAGTCTATGTTCCAAATCGCGCCTGTAGCTGCACTCGCTGCTGCACACGCGGGCTGATGTGGCCGACCATACTGGTAACGCTGGGCGTGCTCATGCTAATGAGCGAGTTCGACGTGGTGCGCTTTCACTACACGTGGCCGATCCTGCTGATCGTGGCCGGGGTGGTGAAGATCCTGGCCAGCAGCGCGCCGACGGTGGGCCACCACAATCACGTAATCGTGGACCGCATCATGGGGACGGGGCCCGCTGCGCCGCCGCCTCCTTCTCCACCACCACCGCCTCCGCCGTTCGATCCTTCGCAGGGGGTGCCAAATGGCTAACGGCTACGTTCCTCGCCGCCGCTCGCTGGCAGGGCCGTTCGTGCTGATCATCATCGGCGTGGTCTTCCTGCTGGGCAACTTCGGGTACATCACCTGGTACTCGCTCAGCCACGTATTCGCCAAGTATTGGCCGGCGCTGATCATCCTGTGGGGCGTGATCAAGCTGATCGAGTATTTCAACGACCAGCGGGCCGGGCTGCCGACGCGGGGCGTGGGCGCGGGCGGCTATTTCCTGCTGTTCCTGCTCATCGTCTGCGGCCTGGCAGCCACCGGCGTGGACAAGGTGAACTGGAACGAAGTGGGCCGCGAGATGGACATGGACGGCGATTTTCCGTCCTTCTTCGGCAACACCTATACCTTCAACCAGACACTGGAGCAGGCGCTGCCGCAGGATGCCAGCCTGAAGGTGGTTTCCGACCAGGGTGATGTGTCGGTCAAGAACTGGGATGAGAACAAGATCAAGATCGTGGTTACCAAGAAACTGAGTGCGGCCAATGAAAATCAGGGCAAGGACATCGACCAGAAGACCCAGCCCAACATCTCGACAGCGGGCAGCGCAGTCACGGTGAACGCGAACACCGGCGGCGCAGGCAACCGGCCGGTCAGGTCTGACCTGGAGATTTATGTGCCGCGGAGAATGCCGGTGGAGATCAGCACACGGCACGGCGACGTCTCGGTGGATGGCCGCAAGGGCAACGTGAAGGTGAACAACTCGCACGGAGACTTCTCGGCCAGCGACGTGGAAGGCGCAGTTGACGCCGACATCCGCCGTGGCTCGGTGCGCGCCAACAACATTCAGGGAGACGTCAACGTAAGCGGCCGGATCGACGATACGACGGTTTCGAACGTGACCGGCTCGCTGCACATGACGGGCGATTTCTTCGGACAAATGAACCTGTCGAAAATCACGCGCGCGGTGACATTCAAGTCGTCGCGCACCGACATGGAGATTGGCAGTTTGGGCGGCGATCTTTCGCTGGAGTCGGGCGATCTGAGAGCCAAAACGCTGGCGGGGCCGGTGCGCCTGGTGACCAAGTCGTATGACATCCGGCTGGACGACTACAGCGGCGATTTGAAGCTGGACAATACCAACGGGTCAATCGAGTTGCAGCCTTCGGGAAAGCTGGGCACGATGGACGTCAACAACCAGAAGGGCGATGTGCATTTGACGCTGCCGGCGCAGGCGGCGTTTGAGTTGAATGCCCGCGCTCACCGCGGCGATATCGAGAGCGACTTCCAGAATATCCATGTAACCAGCGAGAACGAAGATCACACCGCGACCGGCGCGGTGGGGAACAACGGACCGAAGCTGAATATCGTGAACGTGTACGGGAACGTGGAGATCAGGAAGTCGGGACAGGGATAGAGGAATCGGGTAATCGGGTAATTTGTAATCGAGTGATTTTCGGACTGGCTGGTCGGCCTACGAAAATCACGCCATGAAGGTCCCCACCCTATCCGCAAAAAGCGGCGGATCAGGGTGGGGCAACCTCACCAGATTGCATGGTTCGTTAGCTGCCCGAGGCTGCCAGCTTCTTAGCCACCAGGCTTTCCACTCGCGAGACGACCTGGTCTGCATCAAGATCGCTGGAATCAATAATTACTGCGTCGGGGGCGGGCACAAGCGGTGAGTTGGAGCGGGTGCGGTCGCGCTCATCGCGCTCACGCAGCTCGGCGGCGACCGCAGCGGCCTGCTCGGGCCTAAGTTCATTTTGCCGGACACGGCGCTCGACGCGAACCTCGGGCGAGGCTTCGAGGAAGATCTTCAGGTCGGCGTTGGGAAAAACCTTGGTGCCGATGTCGCGGCCTTCCATCACCACGCCGCCGGCCGAGCCCATCTCGCGCTGACGGGCGACCATCCACTCACGTACACGCGGATGAACGGAAACACGCGAGGCGGCCTGGGTGACGTCGCTCTGGCGGATGCGGTCGGAAACATCACGGCCGTTCAGAAGCACGCGATTGCCATCCACACGAGGCTGCAAGACGATTTTCGAATGCATCGCCGCATCGAGGAGAGCGGCCTCATCGTCACAGGCGAGGTCTTGTTCGATGGCCAGCAGAGCCAGGGCGCGATACATAGCGCCTGTTTCGAGGTTGACATAGCCCAGCTTGCGCGCCAGACGCGAGGCGATGGTGCTCTTCCCCGCCCCAGCAGGGCCATCAATGGCAATCACCAGCTTGCGTGAGCGATCCGTCATGGGCAGTCAGGCGCGTTGCGGACGTGAGGGGCGTGGGGGCCTCGGGGGGCGCCCAGCGGTTCGCGGCGGCGGAGCCTCGCGAGGAGGTGTGATCCGCATCATGGTGTGGTGCCCGACATGCACGAAGCTGAGCTCGCGCGCCGCCTGCAGGGCGTTCAACGCTTCCCTGACCCGAGAGCGCGGCACCAGGTAGGAAAACAGATCTTCAACCTCGGTGGGCTCGGCGGCGATCACCGTCTCGAGGTACTTGGAGATCAGCGCCGAGAGCGCCGCGGGCACCGACACGTTCACGCCTTCCCGAACGGGATCGGGCGCCCAGCGGTAGAGGACATCCCATTGCGCGCCCTCACCGGTGCGGTAGTCCACGCGGGTGATTCGTAGGTTGGACCAGAGCTCGCCGAGAGCGCGGTCGAGAGCCGCGGCGGAGAGTGATCCGCCGAGCGTCTCGGCTAGGCGCGGCTTGGAAATCGGTCCTTTGGCGCGAACCGCTTCGAAGACATCGCACGCCAACGGCGAGTACTCGCTGCGCGGCCCGGTTTGCGGAGCACGCCGTGGAGTGCGATCGCCCACTAAGCCGTAGAAAAATGGAAATATCGAGGCGGCGACCAGCAGGTTGGTCTCGCCGAAGAGATTGGCCTCGAATGCGGCGCGCTCGCGCAGCAGGCGAACCATCAACTCGGTAGCTTCGGCCGCGCGAGGATCGGCATAGGCATGCTGCCAAGTGGGCAGCTTGTCGTCGGAGCCGACATAGGCGCCGATGAAGGTGGGCAGGAGGACCGGGACGCGAGCCTCCTGCTTGGGAAGCGGATACATCAGGCAGATGCCGACCGACTCGATGAACTCGCGCGCGTCCTCAATGGCGTGTGTCGGATGGCCATCGAGGCGCCACTTCTGCTGCCGGAGCTGATGAAGTTCGAGGTCGGTCATAGTCATCTCGCGATCTGGCGATCCGGTGATCG
>Ga0335076_10007455_pt1 | contig 11015 bp, 14 predicted proteins | sample Lox_Sample_25_FD_206717 | JGI IMG/M metagenome (GOLD analysis project Ga0335076, IMG submission 206717) | Soil microbial communities from Loxahatchee National Wildlife Refuge, Florida, United States - Lox_Sample_2.5 | ecosystem: Environmental > Terrestrial > Soil > Wetlands | place: USA...
TAGAATAAGATGTCCTGCCATGCCTCCAGAAACTACCCGTCGAGACGAGGTTTTGGCATACTCTGGATCGAGAACAACACACCTCATCGGTCGGCGAAAGTCCATCGACTGCGACTCTCGGACTTGGAGTCCCTGCACAATAACCTTCCCTACAAATCAACACTCGGCCCTCCGGAAGCATGAGACCATCGATCGACGCGGACGCCAGATATTCGCCCGACTTGTCCATGGACAAATCGCTGACACTGGCATCGTGGGGTCGAGCTCGTCTCAGCTCGTTCCCTTTCCGATCAAACAGGTAAATCTTGCCGTTATGTGAGCCGATTGCCTTCCCCGGTCAACAAGACCGCCTTGAAGAAGGAGAATACAATGAACTTTGCGCCGACGCAGAATGCGCTGACGAGGTCGCTCTTGATGACTTTGGCAATGTCGCCGCCGATGCGTTCGTATTTTAACGTTGGTTCGTCATCTTCCCCCGCGTCGTCGTCGCCGCTGTTGTCATCTCCCCCGTCCTCATGGTCCTCGCGTCGCTGCTCCTCCTGCTGCTGCTCTGTGCGTTCTCCTTCACGAACAGGCTCTTGGGTGTGGTTGTCGCCATGTTCCTGCTCTTCGTCCCCCGGCGACCCCATCCGTTCTCGTCATTCACAACCGCTCAAAGCAATCTGCTCCGGCGCGGACGGGATCCCGTCCCGAGGGACCGTCCACGTGATCAATTTCCCACGTTTCTCTTTTCTTCGCGTTCGTCGACCCCCGAGGCGGAGGGCCGTTCATTCACGGCAACACAGCCAACAGCCCTCGTCCGTACGACGCTCCACGCTCCGTTGTACGGGTATCACCATGGCTCGCTATTCCCGTCGAGTTGTGCTCTTCCTTGGGATTATCTTCCATCTCGTCCAGCTGGGCTCGATCTTCGACATTTACTTTGTTACCCCGCTCGTCCATGGCATGAGACACTTCAAAGCAGACGTCCAACCGCCTGCAAAACGGGTCTTTCTTGTGGTTGGTAAAATGCCACAGACGAATCTTTGATCCAGTATGGTAATTTGTAGGGGACGGGTTGCGAGCGGATAAGTTGTTCCAAAAGCACGATGATCCGGATACGGGGCAGAACAGACACTTAGCGCCGTATCTACGCTCAATTGTTCTTGAGCAGGGCCGCTTTGGGGTTTCGCATACTCGTGTCCCTACGGAATCGCGACCTGGTCATGTTGCTATCATTGCTGGCTTTTATGAGGATGTCAGCGCCGTCACTAAGGGTACCCTGCAATTTTGCTAAAGGCTTTCTGAGCTGTAGGCTGGAAAATGAATCCGGTCAATTTTGATTCTGTTTTCAATCAGAGTCGACACACTTGGTCTTTTGGCTCCCCTGATATTCTCCCTATGTTTGCCCACGGGGCGTCTGACCCAGAGCGTGTCGACACATTCATGTACTCACCTGATGCAGAGGATTTCACGGCCGGTATTGCTCCATTCTATCTCTCCCCCCCCCCTCCCCCCCTTTTCACCCAATCTCTAATGTTCGTGTTTTGCAGACGCCACGGTATTAGACACGTGGGTCTTTGACCATATCTCACATCTCTTCAAAAACGCCTCCACAAACCGTGCCCTCGACACCGCCCTCCGCAGAGACAAAAACGTGTTCTTTCTGCATCTCCTTGGCCTCGATACCACAGGCCACGCCTACCGCCCCTATTCCAAAGAATACCTGCGCAACATTAAAGTCGTCGATGACGGAGTCAGGGCAACCGTCAAACTCGTCAACGACTTTTATCGGGATGATGCTACCGCCTGGGTTTTTACTGCGGACCATGGGATGAGTGATTGGGGGAGTCACGGGGATGGACATCCGGACAATACGAGGACGCCGTTGATTGCCTGGGGCGCCGGGGTTAATAAACCGGACAGAGCGAATCCAACGGGACATGATGGGTTTTCTGCGGATTGGTATCTGGATAGTGTTAAGCGTGTCGATGTTAATCAGGCGGATATTGCCCCGTTAATGGTTCCACACCTTCCTTCAGAATATTGGGGAGGCTAATGACAGTCATATCTTGCGGGATTGAATTATCCGGCGAATTCAGTGGGAGAATTGCCATTAGATTACTTGTCGTGTGCAATCGACAAGAAGAGTAAAGCTATCTTTGCCAACGCCCTCGAAATTGCCGAACAATACCGCGTAAAAGAACGTAATGTCTCCTATCATCGGATGTGAATTGACTGATAGAATCGAAATCTAAAACGGAGATCGCATTTCAACCTTTCAAACCGCTTCGTTCGGAGGGGAATCATCTCGATGATAAGATTGCACATATTCAAAGCTTAATTGACTCGGGGAAACATCAAGAAGCCATCGTGGCTTCTGAAGAATTGATGCGCCTCGCCCTTGCTGGATTACGATATTTACAGACGTACCGCGACAGAGATTTGCTCGCATGCTGATTCCAGATACGATTGGCTTTTCTTGAGATCTCTTGTCACTGCCGGATTTTTGGGATGGACTTTATTTGTGTTGGTCCATATTCTTGATTCTTATGTTTTGTCGGCGAGATTAGAATCTCGTCGCGGGAAAATCGTATCAACGTAGGACTGTGCATCGAGCTAATGCCCAGGAACCTGTCGTCGCGGGCACAATGGCTCTCACTTTTGCCGTCATTCTTTTTATCCAGGACTCCCCTTTTATATACTATGCCTACGCCGGCTTCCCAATATTCTTCTGGGAACACGTCATCTCGAATCGAGAAACAGTCTTGCTCGGATTGCAAGTTTTAACAAAGAGCAACGGGAAACGAATTCCCCACATGACTGTCGCGAGTCAATCAATCTTGTACATTGGCATCCTCGAGTCACTTGTGCCAGCCCCGCACACGATCTGTCCAGTTATTGATGGTTTAGGTATACGGATACTTTCACCGCCATATTTTCAGTATCTGTTTCGTTTTTGCCGCGCTGTGGCCATTAACCTATGGTTGGAATTTTGTAAAGACAAATCGTGTGTTGGTCGTGTCTTGGGCGGCTTCTTGTGTTGTCATGAGTAGTTTTACCCTCTTGCCCGTTGTGAAGCAGGAGAGTCTTCCATTAATGTACATTCACTAGTCATCGTGACTAATGCCGCAGACAAGTTTCCGGGATTATGATGTTAGGAGTTGGAATTTGGTACCTTGGATTCGGAACAGGTTGGATTTCTTGGTATTGTGCGGGGGAGCATGAGCAAAAAGCAAAGAGGTCGGGACTGCATATAATCACGGGAGTTCAAGTACCCGTTCCATTCGAGGATATCGTCTGATGGCAGGTCGGTCTCATTGTCTTATCCATGCTACTCACTCAAATAACCGCCACGGCCCTCCAGAACAAAAAGGGTCTAGCCGTCGGGAATCAAGTATTAGGCTGGCTGGTCCTCGGTATCCACCCATGAAATAGTTCGCGTATCTGACGACCAGCCTCCTCCCTCATCGCTCCCTTCCTCCACATAAAGTCCCACAACCACCACTACCTTCACCGTCTCGCAATAATATTCCTCGCATTCGCCCCCACCTTCATCATCCTCACAATTTCCTACGAGGGCCTCTTCTACCTAACCTTCTTCACGACACTCGTGCTCTGGAGCGAACTCGAAACGAAGGTTGCCACCGCAACGACCGAGGGCCCCGTTATCCTCTCCAACGGCAACGGCGTCAATGGCCATATCATCTCCGCGCGGCCCTCTCCATCGTTTCGGAACCTGGCACTTTCGGATGCGAGGATTGCTCTATTTTTCTTTGTGTTGTTGCAGACGGGCTTTTTTGGGACGGGGAATATCGCGAGTATTTCGTCCTTTTCGTTGGAGTCTGTGTATCGTCTTGTACCGGTATTTGATCCGTTTCTCATGGGCGCCTTACTCATTTTTAAAATTCTCGTTCCCTTTGCCGGTACACCAGACTTCCCTCCCCCGAGTCTCTGTGATGGACTGCTAACGTTGTTATTTCAGTGATTTCCGCGATCCTGGGGATTCTGAATCGAAAGTTACATGTCCCCCCATCATCCCTCTTCATGATTGTCCTCACAATCTCCGATATCATGACGCTCAATTTCTTTTACCTTGTCCGTGATGAGGGGAGTTGGCTTGATATTGGCACGAGTATAAGTCATTTTTGTATCAGCAATCTGTTGATTCTCTTCGTTATTGCTTTAGAGCAATTATCAGAGGTCCTTTTGAACATCAGAGACAGTCGCTGACTACAGATTATTATTAATGGAGCGGTTGTGTCGATGCCGTCGCAAGAGTCAAAATGGGAGTAATGTGAGATATGGAAAAGGATTTATAGACAAGTGTCTTGTAATATCTGGGAAGAGATATAGTTAGATGATATCTGATAATTTATTGAGCACTCTGCGAGGATATGATGGTGTGTGAAAGGTCTTTGCCCTTATTACATTCTTATGCCCATCCGAGATGCGAACGGGCGTCGATCAGGTTTGTGCTTGAATCTATACAGTATGGACAGGGTTCATCTGCAATCTTCATTTCTTGGGTCTACGTAAATATGCAACCATCGCTGCAACCTGCCATGATAATGCTCCCACCGCAACCTCAACAACGTGCAATAAATCCCGGACTTGATAAACCAAAAACACGCCAAAACCTACCGTCGGCCAAAATCCAACAATATTATACATTGTCTTGATGATAGCGCTCGTAAGCGGCAGTTTGTCCGCAAACAAGTCGGCCATGGTCCAGACCGTTTCGTGCATTTGCGGGACCACTGTCGCGTTAATCTGGGCGACGACCCTGGATCTCAACGCCGGGAATAACGCCAAGGCAAAGAAAATGACACAAAAGGCGAGTCCCAGGTAGACGAACGCCTCATCTTTAAAACGTTGAGATGAGATCTGTTCGATAACCGAGTGAGGGGCCAAGTATGGAACAACCGCCGTGGAGGCTGCCTTCCCTTCGACACTGGGCAGTTGCTTTTCAAGTTCCTTCTCAGCTTTCTTTCTCACGTCTTTTGCTTCTTCCAGGTCTTTCGGGACGCGATAAAGGGACGCCCAACGTTGCTGGTACTTTCCATATAATGCCTGTCTCTCCTGCAGACGTTTCTTCCCGATCCGTTTGTTGTCCCGCAGGACGAGTTCGCTGTCTTCGGGGACGTCAACTTCTTTGATGACGATGGGCTTTCCGTACTTGTCACGTTTTTGGACTTCGAGTTCTTTCCACATGGTTTCGAGCAGGGATCAAGGGGCAGGGTGGAGTAATAGACGTCGATCTGCACAAAATAAATCACATTTTGCCCAGTGATCTCGTAAATCATTTCGATGTACGATCGACGCTTGTCGCTCATGTAGATCTGATACAATGCAATACTCACTTGCTAGGTTTATCTCTTTCCCTAGCAATCACCATTCTCGAATTCATAACCTCCCGAATCCGATATCGCAACAAAACCTTCTCAAAATCCGCTCTATTTCTAACACCATCCCGCCAATCACCCTCCTCAGCAGCTGGTATCTCAACATACACAAGTTTCATCCTCTTCCTAACGTTCCCAACAAGCCGTTGCCAAAGATTAATCTCTTGCCACGAAACTTGCTGCTTCATTAACTGTCTCTCCTCCGTACCCTCCCAAAGGTCATAGTCCGCAATAACATTGACACAATGAGCTGCATGGACAAAGGGAATCGGTGCATGGTAAAGTAGGTAGTCGACGCCGAATTTTAGACCAGTCTTAACGATTAGCTGTTGGCGGCGAAAGTGATAGTAGGCAATGTAACGGACGAAAAATGGATCATCGGGTCTTGATGTCGTGGTGATGAGGCGGAGGAATTGGTTGAGGGTGAGGGTTTCGTTTTTGTGTTGGATTGAGAGGAGGTTGAGAGTCATTAGAAAGAGTGCTTCCTCGGGACCGATTTGAAGAATCTCTTTGTCGAGATAATCTTCTGTGTAAACGGGTAATTGAGAATCAGCAGTGTCATTTTCCTCGGTCTTTTGTCTCTTCTGCTTTGGTTCTTCCGAGTCATCTTCGACATCGGTGGAACTCGACTGACCACCATTCCCCTGTTCCACCGCGGCATCTTCAGTATCTTCCTCCTTGACCGCCTCAGCCTTGATAAAATCGTCGTCCTCCTTCTTCTCTTCCCAACGTTGCCTTTGCCGTTCTTCCCGTTCCTTTCTTAAGCGCTCTGTTTTAAAAGCAGCTCTCTGTTTCCTGGTCCTCGCCGTTGCTCCCTCCAAACTCGAATCACGCTTCCCCGTCATCTCGGCAGTCTTCCTCGCTCTCCATGTTGGCTGACTTCGGCTCAGCGTTGCCTTGCCCCACATCCCTCGTCTCCAAATATCGACAGCCTCCAAATCGTCTCGGATATTCACAGACTGTGTTTCAGGACACCAGACCCCAACGTGGGGTTCTGGCGGGGAGGTAAAGATGGACTTGTAGGTTGACGGAGAGAAGACGTTGAAGGATGGCGGTGGGGAAGGAAAAGGGAGAGGATCGGAGTAGTAAGCTCGCTGTTGTGCATTGCGGGCCTTTTTCTTCTGTCCACTTTTGCTCTTAGCCGGTGGCTCCGTTGCAGTTTTGAGGAAGGAGAACATCGAGAGACACTGTCGACGGCCGCTCGTTCGCACAAATACGTTACCGGTTGGGGGGTGCGGGTTAGGGCACGGTCCGCGGATAACAGTCCCGACACACGTCAGAACATAAAACCCACGGTCCAAGAGCACAAGCCTAAGGCATTTATTGACGACGCGAAATAACCGTGGGAAGTGAATAATTTAAATTGTCAAATTTCATTTAAGTCTCATGAATGAAGTCTCGCCGTTCCACAGTACGATTAGTAAACGCTATTCTGAACACTCCCATTTCAACTATTAACGATATGAATTCCTATACCTCCAAAGACACCAAAAAACAAAAAAAAAAAAAAATTCAAAAAAAAATCAAAAACTTTTGAATTCCCGTCGTTCACATAATAATCTGAGGTTGATCTACATTGGTCGAAATGCTCTTATGGGGAAGAATAGAGCCTCCTGTTTCATCAGCATCCATCAAGGGAGGACAGCAAGTCGGGTACCGTTGACATAAACTTCATCCGCAATCGTGACATCGTCGCCGAGAACCGTGACGTTTTCCAAACGCGCCCATCTCCCAACAGTGCTGTGCCACCCAACAATCGTGCTTTTGACCCATGCATGGTCCTTGACCCGGGAACCCTCGAGCAATACGCATCGTTGAAGTCGGACACCATCGCCAATCACGCAATTAGGGCCAACAGTAACATTTGGACCAATGCGACAATTCTTCCCAATCTTGGCACTGGGATCAATGAGCACATTTCCACCATACACAAAACTCTGCTCCATTAGCCAAACAATACACAAGAAGTAGGCAAGGGTAAGAGGAAGAGGGTCCACCTCAGTTGGAGGAATCAACATGTGCGGCTTCTTCTTGGCAAGATTGGCAAGGTACAAACAAGTCCCTGTCAAAAAGTCCTTTGGCTGTCCAACATCCATCCAATACCCCTCCAAATCAAAGGAATGCAATTCTCCATCTCCCGCCATCTCAGGGAAAATCTCCTTTTCAATCGATGTCGGCCTCAATTGGATCCTCTTCAGGATATCCGTGTTGAAAAGATAGATGCCGGCATTGATACGATTCGAGACGAATTCAACGGGTTTTTCAACGAAGCGTTCTATAGATGTGGTTTGGGGTTTCATGACGACGACGCCGTATTTGCTGGGTTCTTCGACTTTGGTGACGACGATAGTGCCTTCTTGGCCATGTTCTTTGTGGAACTGGGCGAGTTTGGCGAAGGGATAGTCCTGCACGAAAGCATAGACGCATCAGATGGAATTAAAAAGAAGCAATGAGCGGGGATGAAGGATGGGAGGTGTACGCAGATGACATCGGAATTGAGGACAAAGAAGGGAGATTCGTCTTGGGCGAGGATGTCACGGGCCAAGGCAAGAGGGCCCGCCGTGCCAAGAGGCTCCGACTCAACGGAGAAGGTGATTCGGACGTTGTACTCTTCTTCATACTGTTATAAGTAAGAGATGCCGACAAACGCGGGAACTGACCTTCTTCAACGCGGTCACCATGATTTCAGGACGATAGTTCACTGCGAGAACAATGTCTACGAGGACGGGTCAGCGGGAGAACCGTGCCATGTAGTCTCAATTCAACGTACCTGTTACACCAGCAGCTGCGAGACTCTCAACTTGGTGGACTGACAACGTCAGAATGCTTGAATCTGTTATGGATGAATACGGATCATGGGCTTATTGCCAAACTAACGCAATTAGAAAACAAAAGTGTCGGAACTGGGAAAAATACCTCCACCAACGGCTTAGGAAGGGTCAATGTCTACAAAACGAACACACGTTAGTATCACCACGATCGAAGGATAGAAAGGGATTAGCGCGTACCAAAGGACGCAATCGCGTTCCAAACCCACCAACGAGAATCAAAGCCTTCATTCTCGGACGATGCAAAGAAACAACTCTCACACGACAAAACCAATCAAAATCAAGATGCAATCAAGAAGACAAAAGCCAAATCGGCCGATGGCAACCAATCTCGGTCTCTACGACGAGAGTGTGTGCCGACGTGGTCGTTTTAGAGCGAACGGCGGGTGACGCAAAGGAACGATTCTCAAGGCGAATCAAGGGGCCACAGGGTCTCCGAAGCGTCTATTTAGGGGGCCAATCAGAGCCTCCACGTGATGTGCTGTGGCACGGACATTTAAATTTCAAGGTGGCCACGTTACCGCATGAATTACGTACTGAAATTCATTAACCTCCCCCCCGCGCCTTTACTCTCGCCTCTGTGTGAGTGTGGTGTATGGCCTGAGGCCTCGCTTCCAGTGCGGAATGGCGATGGATCTTAAGCGATTGATCATGGTGTGCATAGGTGGTGGACGCAAGCTCCGACGGAATTCATGCCTTTTTCCTAGGCACCAAACAGTTCACACCACGACAATAGCAAGTGTGGCCAGGCACAGCGTAGTCTGAACAGTCAGGAATCAGGACACCATTCATTGGGAGTTACGTTCCTGATACTGTTTCCTAAGATAACAAATCAAATTGCCACTATATGGATTTCTGGAACATGATATTGTAAGAAAAAGCAAATTGATACGTCTGAAAATCGCAAGATTTTCTGGGTTTATTTCTAGAATTTATGCGGTTGTTGCGCTTCCTTAGGGCTAGCCCTAGATATATTCGTAACACATCCAAAGTGCCGTCCCAACTTTGTAAATTACCGTTCGTTTAGCCATATATTTTGGACACGGAAACTGAGACCAAGAATCACCAAAACAAACGCAAAGGTAAAAGGGGACCAGGCCCGTTCAACCTCGCACTAAGGAGGGAAGATGACAGATACATTCCTCGCCCTCCCGCTCAAACTAGACGAGAAGTCCAAATCCGTTGTCTGTGCCCACCACTCCCTCCCCTGCTGCAACAAATGCAGCCTCGACTTTTCAACGCTCAACGCCCTTCACAAAAACATCCTCCATCTTCCCGATGACCTCACTGTCCCCCCACCACCAACGAAACCCCCTCCCCTCGCCCGCTCGCAACAAATCGCGAAACTGAAAGATTCGGGGAACAACTCGTTCAAAGCGCACAAGTATGAGGATGCCGCTAAGTACTATTCATTGGCCATTGATATGGCGCTTTCTAGGCCGCCCTGGGAACCCTCTCAACTTGCGCGGGACGAGACCGTTATCTTACTTTGTAATCGATCTGCTGCCAAGTATGCGCTTGCAGAGTATGTTGCATCGTTGGAGGATGCGGAGGCTGTTTGCGAATTGAAGAAACCGTGGCCGAAGGGGCATTTTAGGAAGAGCAAGGCATTGCAGGCTATGGGGCTTTTGGAGGAGGCGCTTGAGGCAATCAAGATGGGCTTGATGTATGATCGGAATGATAATGAGTGTAATTTGTTGGCCAAGGAAATTAACCGGGCTTTGAATGCAGAGAAGTCGCAGTAGTATCTGGGGCTAAGGGAGTCTTGCTTTTATGGACGTCATTTGCATATATAACGCGGTCAATCTGTAGAGAATATAGAAATGGAGTCTGTCTCATTCATTGGAACATATTTACATCGTCCCTGCGTTTAAGAGTAATTTCTAGGCTCAGATAAACTGTTGACGAAAGTTTGAAATGATTCCTCTAGAACCGCAGAGGGTGGCTCCTGGAGGCACTAAGTCCTGAATTTCACGACATTCATGATCAGGGTTAGCACAACGAAACCAAAACTCTAATTAACTCGTCGGCTTGGTCTAGATCGGAGATTTCCTCACGAAGGGATAGCATGAGCCAAGCGCCTGCATGGTTGCACTTGTTCGGCACTCGAAAATCTCTCATTTTGAGATCATCTATGGGGAGTCCATGCAGGCGACTGAGGCCCGATGCCCGATTTAGCAGAGGGCTACAGTGATGAGCATTTACCATCGTTCGCTCAAAGGCCGCAGCGATCTTTCCAGGGCATTGTCTATTGATGAACGTGCCAATGGCCGTGAAAGTTTCAAAAAACCGGCCATAAATCTTTATCATGTCAAAAAGTTCATCAGGGTTGCCTGGCTTGCTTGAACCGTCACGAATAAAAGCTTTCAGCTCTCCGGCCCCTCCAGCCGTTCCCTCATCTCATCCAAATTCGCCTGGACACGTTCCTTTATAACTTCGGCTGGCTACTCTCCCTTCCCAGAATCCTACCCGTGACTTCCCCGGGAATCTGATGATTTCGGCATCGGCTTGTTGGGCATTCGGTTTGTCGCACATTCCCATCCTATCAGGAATAATCTCGGCCTCTCCATAAGCACCTTGTACACGAAGTTGGATACCTTGAGAGTTCTGGAGGTGACGGAGGTCGGTTTGCTCCGTGGCTGAATTTTTGACCCCTTGACACCCGCATTGAATTTGTCGCATCAGATTCGAATGATTCCAATGGCTGCGACTGTTGGGAAGGACCCAGAGAAGAAAAGGAGGTTGCGGGATGCGTTGGAAGGGCTTGGAGGTGGGTAGTTTGGAGATTTGGATGTGGGGAGGG
>Ga0335076_10007457_pt1 | contig 11014 bp, 8 predicted proteins | sample Lox_Sample_25_FD_206717 | JGI IMG/M metagenome (GOLD analysis project Ga0335076, IMG submission 206717) | Soil microbial communities from Loxahatchee National Wildlife Refuge, Florida, United States - Lox_Sample_2.5 | ecosystem: Environmental > Terrestrial > Soil > Wetlands | place: USA: Florida...
CGCGCGTCGCCACCTGGGCTTCGTGCCGTCGGCCCTCCGAGTAGTGCTGCCGCGCGCGCATCACGAGGTCGTCGGCGCGATGGCGCGCGGCTTCCTCGTCCAGGTAGACCTGGAGCTGGAGGTAGCGCGGGCTCCAGGGCGCGAGCCGCTCGACCTTCTCGGCGATGCCCGTCGCGAACTCGAGCTGGCCGTCCGCGGCGTAGGAGAGCGCCATCCCGACGAGCGCGTCGACTTCGCGCTCGACCAGCACCGACTCGATCTCGCTCATCGAGCGGCGCGCGGCCTCGTCCTCGGAGTCGCGGTCGAGCAGCTTGCGGCAGTTCTCGAGCGCGTCGTCCAGGCGATCCTCGGCGCGCGCGCGCGTGACGCTGGCGAGCAGCTCCTCGCGCTCCGGCGGCGAGGCCTCGGTCGACTCGGCGGGCTTCTCGCGCAGCCGCGGCGCCGTCTCGCGCACGAGCTGGACCAGGTCGGCGTGCACGTCCTCGAACGAAGCGTGGCGCGACTCGGGCGCGCGCGCGAGGCTCGCGGCCAGCACGCGCTCGAAGCCCGGCGTGAAGGCGCTGCGCGGCAGGCACGCGAGGTCGGGCTCGCAGCGCGACAGCAGGCGCACGACGTCCGTTGTGCTGTCGCCGGGGAAGGCTTTCCGGTACGCGACGAGCTCGTAGATGATCGCGCCGACCGAGAAGATGTCGGCTCGATTGTCGGGCTTGCGGCCGGTCAGGAGCTCGGGCGCGCGGTAGTGGAGCCCGGCGTCGATCGGGCCGGCGGCACCGTGCTCGAGCGCCTTCAGGTGCCAGGAGCCGAAGTCGACGAGCTTCACCTCGCCGGTCGGCCCGAGCCGCACGTCCGCGGGCTTGAGGTCGAGGTGGAGCATGCCCTCGCGGTGCGCGTGGGCGAGGCCCTCGCACATCTGGCGCCAGACGTCGAGCACGCGCTCGATCGGCAGCAGCGCCCGGCCGCGCAGCACCTGCTGGAGGCTGATGCCAGGCACGAACTCGGTCGCGACCCACGGCAAGCCCTCGTGGTCGCCCACCCCCAGCACGGCGGCGATGTTCGGGTGGCCGAGCGCGCCGGCCGCCTGAGCGTCCCGTTTCACGCGCCCGATCGCGCCGGTCGCGCCCTTCGGGGCCGCGTTGAAGAGCTTGACTGCCGCAGTTCGGTCGTACTCGGCGTGCCAGGCGAGGAAGACGACGCCGCAAGGCCCGCGGCCCAGCTCGCCGCGCACCTCGAAGGGACCGAACGACCTCGGCGTTTCCAGACGACCTCCACCCGGACAGCCGATTCTATCCGCTTCGCGACAGGCCCGCGCCGGCGCGTGCTATCGTGGCCGAGCGCCCGCCGGCTGCGAGCGGCCGCGCGCTTCATGGTCATCGGCATCGGCCTCGACCTCGTGGAGACCGCGCGCGTCGAGCGCGCGCTCGAGCGCTTCGGCGAGCGCTTCGTGCGCAAGCTGATGGACGCCGAGGAGGCGAACGCGCTGCCGGTGCCCCCGCGGGAGCGCGCGCGCGCGCTCGCGTTCGCCGTAGCCGGCAAGGAGGCCGCGAGCAAGGCCCTCGGCACCGGCTGGAGCCAGGGCGTGCGCTGGCGCGACGTCGTGGTGAGGCGCGGACCGGAGCCGAGCGTCCGCCTCGACGGCCGCGCCGCCGCGGTCGCGCGCGCGCGCGGCTCGAGCGGACGCAGCGTGCTGCGCCTGCGCGCCGAAGGCGCGCTCGCGATCGGCGAGTTCTGGCTCTTGTCGTGACGGCGAGCCTCGAATCGGCGCGCGCTCGGCGCAACCTGGTCGTGACCGTGGCGATGGTGTTCGCCGTCTTCACGGGCTTCGCGTTCGTGCTGCCGTTCCTGCCCCTCTTCGTGCGCGACCTCGGCGTGCGCGAGCCGGAGCAGGCCGCGCTCTGGGCCGGAGTCCTGATCGGCGTCGGGCCGCTGCTCGCGGGCCTGCTCGCCCCCGTCTGGGGCCGCCTCGCCGACCGGCACGGGCAGAAGGGCATCGCGGTGAAGGCGCTCGTGGCGTACGTCGTGCTGCTGGCGCTCTCCGCCGCGGTGCGGAACGTCCAGGAGCTCCTGGCGCTGCGGATCGGGGTGGGCCTCTTCGGCGGCATCGGGCCGCTCGGCCTCGCGATGGCGACGGCGCAGGCGCCGCGCGAGGACACCGGCCGCGCCGTGGGCCTGATCCAGGCGGCGCAGATCCTCGCGGCCGCGATCGGCCCGCTCGCGGGCGGCATCCTCGCGGACGTGATCGGGATCAGGCGCACCTTCCTCGCGACCGCCGCGCTTTGCGCGATAGCGCTCCTGCTGCTGCTCGCCTTCTACGAGGAGGCCGAGCCGCACGAGCGCGAGGAGCAGGCGGCCGGCGCCGGCTTCCGCGACGTGATCGCGCTGCCCGGCGTGACGGCGCTGCTCGGAGTGCTGTTCGTCGTGAACTTCATCGGCCGCTCGTTCACGCCGATCCTGCCGCTGCACCTCGCGGGCCTGGGCATCGCGCCGGCGCGGCTCGCGTCGGCCACCGGCCTCCTGATCTCGGCCTACTCGCTCGCGGCGGCGACGTCGGCGTGGGGGCTCGGACGCCTGAGCCGCAAGCACCCGCCGCGGCGACTCTTGCTCTTCACGCTCGTCGGCGGCGCGCTGCTGGTCGCGCCGATGGCGGTTGTGCCGAGCTTCGACATCATCCTCGTGCTCGCGGTGCTGCTCGGGCTCGTCGGCGGAGGCTCGCTCACGCTCTGCTACACGATCGGCGGGCTGATGGTGCCCGAGGGCGTGCGAACGACGTCCTTCGGCTTCTTCTCGGGGGCGGCGCTCTTCGGCGGCGCGCTCTCCCCGACGGTGGCCGGCCTCGTCGCGCACGCGGCGCTGCGGGGCATCTACTTCGTCGACGCGGCGCTCTACCTGCTGCTCGCGGTCGCGATCGTGGGCAGCCAATCGCTGCGAGCGGCCGGCTCGGGGCCGCCTCCCGAGCCGGCTCGGGGCTCCTGACTGGGAGTAGAGTCTCGACATGCGCGTCTGCCACCACTGCGGCCGCGAGCTCCAGGTCTTCACCGCGAAGGTCGAGCGCACGGCGGGCTGCCCGTACTGCCACTCGGACCTCAAGGTCTGCCTTAACTGCCGGCTCCACGATCCCGGTGCGAACAACCAATGCCGCGAGCCGCAGGCCGAGTGGCAGGCCGAAAAGGACAAGGCGAACTTCTGCGAGTTCTTCGAGTTTCGCCAGGTGTCGCCGCTCACGCAGCCGGGACTGGGCGGGGCACAGTCGAGCGAGGCCAAGGCGCGCGCGGCCTTCGACGCGCTCTTCGGAAAGAAGAAATAGCCATCCATCTCGTTGACTACGGCGCCTCAAGCCCTTGGGAAACGGGTGCACGCGCGGCGAGCGCAGATCTTTCGGTCGGAGGCCAATATGAAATCCCTGAGGCATTCTCAGGTCGCGCCCGGCGTGACGGTGACCGCAGTCAACCAGGCGACGAACGTCGAGTACGCGGGCACCTTCAGCTCGTCCTTTGGCCTCGTTCGACTCGTCGGCTGCCGGACCGCCGTTACAGCTGGAACCGCAGCCCGCGTGACCGCAGCCAGCCGGTGAGCCGCACCACGACCCAGGCGAAGACGGCCGCGACCACGAGGCCAATCGCGGTCTCCTGCCGGATCGCCTCGTACGGGTTCACGCCGAGGAGGGGAGCGCTGAGCTCGAAGAGCGAGAGCAACAGCGGGGCGACCAGGTAGGCGAGCAGCGGGTTCTCGCCGGCGATCACGACGCCCTTCGGCCAACGCCGCCACCCGAGCACGTCCACGATCACGAAGACGGCCACCCAGGCAGCGCAGGTGAGCGAAGCCGAGAGCAGGCCCCAGGGCAACGTCGCGTAGATCTTGCTGATCGTGAACACGCGGTGGAGGCCGTTGAGCGTGTGGAGCAGCAGCCCCGCGGCGCCGAGCGCCGCCGCGTACCCGAGCACCCCCGCCGCGAAGCGCCACGGCGAGCCCGGCTCGCGGCCGCGCCGCAGCAGCATCACGCCGAGCAGGCAGCCGGCGAGCACGACGGCGCCGTGCGTCCCGACGACGCCGCCGACGAGCGGACCGCGGATCGTCGGCCAGCCGAAGCCGCCCGCCTTGTCCGCGAACGCGACGCAGCCGTAGAGGCCGATCAGGCCCGTCAGGATGGCGGGCCGCGGCCCGACCAGCAGGTAGAGGCATGCGACGCCGAGATACGCCCAGCCGATCAGGCCGAGGATCCCCCACCAGTGCGGGCGCAGCTGCAGCCATCCGTCCATGTCCTTGCCGCGATAGGCGATCGCCACGAACAGCAGCAGCGCGACGCCGATGGCCCGCAGCGCGCGCCAGCGCCGCGCGCCCCAGCCCTCGTGCGGCACCGCCCACACGAGCAGAACGCCGAGCGTCATCAGCAGGTTCCACGCGGGCACCGACATGAGGCCGTCGACGCCGTGCTCCGCGTTCACCATCAGCACGCCCACCACCACGAGAGCTGCCGCGCGCGCGAGCACGTGCCTCAGCACGGCGAGCCGGCCCTGGCCGCGCTCGAGCCGCGCGCCGAGCGCGAACGGGATCGCCATGCCGACCAGGAACAGGAACGCGGGGAACACGAGGTCGGTGATCGTCATGCCGTCGTCGGTTGCCGCCTTGTGGCGGAGGAAGAGCGGCGCGTCGGGCACGCCGGCCACCTCGTTGACGAACAGCATCAGCAGCACGTCGGCGCCGCGCAGCAGGTCGATCGAGCGGATCCGAGCCGGCTTCACGTCGGCCACCCTCACCTCGCGTGCTCGGAAGGGTAATACAATCGGCGCGCTCGAAAGGACCTGACGAAGCATGGAGCGCCGGGAGTTCCTGGAGCTGCTCGCGACCACGCCGCTCGCGTCCGCCGTGCGCCTCGAAGCGGCCGATCCGGAGTGGCCCGGGCCGCGCTACCGCGTCGTGACGCGCTACGCGGCAGCCGCGGTCCCCGGCATGCCGGGGCCGTTCCCCGGACGGGTGGTGCGCACGCACTCGCAGCGCCTGCCCGAGAAGGCGAGCGCCGCCCCCGACCCGCTGCTGGTGCGCGAGATGATGGAGCGCGGCATGCGCTCGCTCACGGGCGAGACGACGACGCTCGCCGCCTGGCGGCGCTTCTTCGAGCCGCAGGACGTGGTGGCGATCAAGGTCAACGCCGGCGGCCATCCCTACTGCGTCTCGTCGCCGGTGATCGTGGCCGAGATCTGCCGCCAGCTGATCGCGGTCGGCCTCAAGCCGCCGCAGATCGTGGTCTACGAGCGCTTCTTCGGCCAGCTCGCCGACGCCAACTACGCGCCGCACCTGCCCGAAGGCGTCCAGATCCAGGCCGCCGAGCGCGGCAATCGCGCGCCCGAGGAGCGCAGCTACGACCCGCTCACCTACGTGGAGGCGGAGTTCTTCGGCGAGGAGGACACGCGCTCGAACATGATGCGGCTCGTCAGCGAGCGCGTCACGAAGATCGTGAACGTCCCGAACATGAAGGACCACGGCGCCACGGGCGTGACCGGCTGCCTCAAGAATCTCGCCTACGGCAGCTTCTCGAACGTGGCCCGCACGCACTCGCAGGGCGTGAGCCACACGCTCACGGCGGTCGGCACCTTCGCGGCGGTCGAGCCGCTGCGCTCGCGCGCGGTGCTGCAGATCATGGACGGCCTGCGCGCCGTCTGGCACGGCGGGCCGTTCGCGCCCACCCAGAAGTTCCTGTTCTTTCCGCGCCAGATCGTGATCGGCACCGACCCGGTCGCGATCGACCGCCTGCTGCTCGACGTGATCGACGACAAGCGCAAGGCAGAGGGCGTGATCTCGATCTGGGACCGCTCGCCGTCTCACCTCAAGCCGAACGACACGATCGCGCGCGACTCCGACCCGAACGTCAACATCCTGATCCGCGAGCCGCGCCACGTCGAGTACGCGGGGCGGCTCGGCCTCGGCGAGTGGGACCTCGCCAAGATCAAGGTCGAGGAGATCGAGGTTTGAGCCTCGCGCTGCTGCTGGCGGCGCTGCCGGTGCTTTACTGGGAGCGGCCGCCGGACACCGCCGCAGCCCTGCGCGCGGCCGGGATCGAGCGCGTGCGCGTGCCGCCCGGGCGAGCGCGCGCGTGGACGACGGCCGGGCTCGAGGCCGTCCCGCTTCAGGACGCCGAAAAGTCCGATCGCGTCGCGCTCAAGCCGCCTGGGCTCGCGGGTCGTGCGGACGCGGGCTCGGCGACGCGGCGGCCCTGGCTCGACGCCAACGGCTGGCGCTTCCTGCGCGCACCGAAGGCGCGCTACTTCGAGACGGCGGCCAGGGACGGCGCAGCGCTGGCGGCGGCCGAGGCCTTCGCCTACGGCGCCGACCTCGTGCTCGCGATCGATCCCGCGGACCTGCCCGCGCTCGGCGAGGCGCTTCGCTTCCTGCGATCGGTCCCGCCGCTGGACCTGCCCGACCTCGCGGACATCGGCGTCGTCGACGACGGGTCAGGGGCCGCGGGCGAGGTGATGAACCTGCTGGCACGCCGCAACCTGCTGTTCCGGCCGGTGGCGCGCAGCGCCTCGGACCCGCCGCTGCTCGTCGAGCTCGGGACGCCCGCCTACCCGCAGGCGGAAGCGGCCAACCCGGACGCGTTCGCGCTCAAGCTGCGCGCTCAGCTCGGGGACGAGCGGCGCACGCTGCGGCTCTACGGCAGCGAGGTCGTGCTGGCGCGCCTCGTCGGGGACGCGAGCCGGCTGCGGCTCCACCTCCTGAACTACAGCGGCCGCTCGATCCAGGGCCTGCGGGTGCGGCTGCGCGGGCTCTGGACTCCGGGGGACGTGCAGCTGCTGCCGCAGGGAAAGGCGGCCGTCGAGGCCGCGGTCGCGCAGGACGGGACCACGGAGTTCTCGCTGCCGGCGCTCGGCCCCTACGCCGTCGTGGACCTGACGGCCGCTCGCTGAGACGCAGCCGCGGCGTCGCCGCCAGCGCGCCTCAGCTCCCGCTGCGGAAGCGCTCCAGCCTGTAGCTGCCGCCGGCCGCGGGCAGGAAGAAGTAGACGCGCGTCTCCGGCGTGCGCGGGAGCCGCGCAACGAACGCGCGCGCCCGCTCGAGCCCCTCCACGAAGAGGACGTCGTCGAGGGCGTCGCCGTCCGTCGCGCTCTCGCTCACGACCGCGACGCTCAGGACGTCCTGGACGGGACGGCCGGTGCGCGGATCCATGATGTGCGCGTACGTCACACCGTCCTTCACGAAGAAACGCTCGTAGCCGCCGGCGATGCTCAGCGCCTGGTCGCGCAACGAGACGCTCACCGCCCCGCGCTCCGGCGCCGTCGGATCCGCGATCGACACGTCCCATCCCGTGGCGCCCGGCGGCGCTCCGAGACCGTACACGCTGCTCCCGCCGAGGCTGACGAGCGCCGAAGCCACTCCTCGGCGCCGCAGCAGCCCGGCGACGCGGTCCGCGGCATAGCCCTTGCCGATGCCGCCCAGGTCGAGCTCGACGCCCGGTCGGTCGAAAGCCACGGTGTGACGTGCCCGGTCCACGGCCACGTGGCGGTAGCCCACGAGCGCGCGCGCCGCCTCGAGTTCCGCGGCGTCGGGCAACCGGCCCTCGCCGCGGAAGAAGCCCCAGGCCTTCATCAGCGGTCCGACGGTCGCGTCGAAGGCGCCGTCGGAGTCGCGGCTCCAGCGCAGGCAGACGGCGAGGAGGTCCGCCAGCTCCGGCTCGACCGCGATCGGTCCGCGCGCGGCCTCGCGGTTGAGGCGCGAGAGCGGCGTGTCGTCGCGGTAGTGGCTGAGCAGGGCGTCCAGCCGGTCCACCTCGTCGAGCCCGGCGCTCACGGCGTCGGCGAGGGCGGCTGCGTCGGGCCCGCAGGCGCGGATCGTGGCGGCGCTGCCCATCGAGAAGCGCGTGGCCTCGCGGCAGGTCCAGCCCGCCGGACTCGCGGGCTGCCGCGCGAGCGCGCTCGCCGCCGCGAGTGCCGTGAGAGCGAGCGCGAGGGCCAGCCGCCGCGGACGCTCCGGCATCGAGAGCCCCACAGCGGATGCTACCCCGCTTGACGTTCGCGCCGAGGGGCACGTAGTGTCCGGGCGATCGCACTTCGCGAGATCAGGCCTTTTGGCCGCCGGGAGGCTCACGTGACCAGGAAGAACGCCGTGTGGCTCGTCGTCGCGCTCGCCGCGCTCGCCGCCGCTCCGGCGGCCGCCGCGACACCTCCACCGCTCCTGCTGCATGACCCCACGCTCTCGAAGGACCAGATCGCGTTCGACTTCGCGGGCGAGATCTGGATCGTCGCGCGCGAGGGCGGCGTGGCGCGGCGGCTCGTGTCGGGACAGGGGCGCAACTACTCGCCGATTTTCTCCCCGGATGGCCAGCAGGTCGCGTACACCGGCGTCTACGACCAGAACGCCGACGTCTACGTCGTCCCCTCGAGCGGCGGCCAGCCCACGCGGCTCACCTACCACCCCGGCTCCGACGAGGCGATCGGCTGGACGCCCGACGGCAAGTCGATCCTCTTTGCGTCGACACGCAAGACCTACCGCGACCTGACCCAGCTCTTCACGGTCCCGGTGGCGGGCGGGATCCCGAGCGAGCTGCCGCTCCCGTCGGGATTCGAGGCGGCCTACTCGCCGGACGGCTCTCACCTCGCGTACGTGCCCTGGTTCCAGTGGCAGCCCGCCTGGAAGAAGTACCGCGGCGGGCAGACGACGCCGATCTGGATCGCCGACCTCCTCGACTCGAGCATCAAGAAGCTGCCGCGCGAGAACTCGAACGACAAGTGCCCGATGTGGGTAGGCGACAGCATCTACTTCCTCTCCGACCGCGGCGGGCCGGTCACGCTCTACGCCTACGACACGCGCGCGGGAGCCGTTCGCCAGCTCGTGAAGAACGACGACGGCTTCGACATCCAGTCGGCCGCGGCCGGGCCGGGCGCCATCGTCTACGACCGGCTGGGAGCGCTCGAGCTCTACGAGCTCGCGAGCGGGAAGACGCGGCGCGTGGAGGTCCGCATCGCGGACGAGCTGCCGCAGCTGCGCCCGCGCTTCGAGAAGGTGGAGGGACGACAGGTCCTGCACGCCGCGCTCTCGCCCACCGGCAAGCGCGTGCTGTTCGAGGCACACGGCGAGATCCTGGCGGTGCCGGCGGAGAAGGGCGACGTGCGGAACTTGACGCGCTCGCCCGGAGTCGCCGACCGCGACCCCGCCTGGTCGCCCGACGGCAAGTGGGTCGCGTGGTTCTCGGACGAGTCGGGCGAGTACGCGCTCCACCTGCGGGCGCCCGACGGGATCGGGGCGGTTCGCAAGATCGCGCTCGGCGTGCCGCCGTCCTTCTTCTACTCCCCGCGCTGGTCGCCCGACAGCAAGAAGATCGCGTACACCGACAAGCGCATGAACCTGTGGGTGGTCGACCTCGACCAGCCGACGCCGGTGAAGATCGACGCCGACCTCTACGACACGCCGCTCCACTACCTCGATCCGTCGTGGTCGGCCGACAGCCGCTGGATCGCCTACACGAAGCAGCTCCGCAACTACCTGCGCGCCGTCTTCGTCTACTCGCTCGCCGAGAAGAAGAGCCGACAGGTGACCGACGGCCGCAGCGACGCGATCTCGCCCCGCTTCGACAGGAGCGGGAAGTACCTCTACTTCGTCGCCTCGACCAACGCGGGCCTGTCGCAGGGCTGGCTCGACATGTCGAGCATGGCGCGCTCGGTGGCGTCGGGCGTCTGGGCCGCCGTGCTGCGCAAGGATCTGCCGTCTCCGGTGGCGCCGGAGAGCGACGAGGAAGGCGCGGACGAGAAGGACAAGGCGAAGGACGCCAAGGCGGCCACGGCCAAGACGGCCGGCGGGAAGGATGCCGGCAAGGCCGACGAGAAGAAGGACGACGACAAGAAGCCGCCCGAGCCCGTCACGATCGACTTCGACGGGCTCGACCAGCGCATCGTCGCGCTGCCGATCGACCGCGCCAACTACACGCAGCTCGAGACCGGCGCCGAAGGGATCCTGTTCCTGGTCGCGGGGCCGACCGTGCTCACCGACGAGGACTACGCCAATCTCGAAGAGGCGCCGTCGCAGAGCGTGACGCGCTTCGAGCTCAAGACGCGCAAGACCGAGAAGCTGCTCGACAAGATCGACGGCGGCGGCGGCGGCTACGGCGGGCTCGTCACCTTCGCGGTCTCGAGCGACGGGAAGAAGCTGCTTTTCGCACAGGAAAGGAAGTGGTCCGTCGTCGACTCGGACAAGCCGCCGAAGGCCGGCGACGGCGCGCTCAAGGCGGCGGTCGAGGTCTACGTCGATCCGCGCGCCGAGTGGCGGCAGATGTACCACGAGGTCTGGCGGCTCGAGCGCGACTTCCTCTACGCCCCGAACTTCCACGGCCTCGACCTCGCGGAGGCCGAGCGCGTCTACGCGCCGTTCCTCGACGGCGTCGCGAGCCGCGAGGACCTGAACCGGCTGTTCCGCGAGATGACCGGCAACCTGGTGCTGGGCCACACGTTCGTCTCCGGCGGCACCCAGCCGAAACAGGACTCGGTGCCCGTCGGCCTGCTCGGCGCCGACTACTCCGTGAGCGGGGGCCGCTACCGCTTCGACCGCGTCCTCGCCGGCGAGAACTGGAACCCGAAGCTGCAGGCGCCGCTCACGCAGCCGGGCGTGAACGTGAAGGCGGGCGAGTTCCTGCTGGCGGTGAACGGACAGGAGCTGCGCGGAGACGACGACGTCTACCGCCTGTTCCAGGGCACGGCCGGCAAGCAGACGGCGATCACGGTGGCGCAAGACGCCGCGGGCACGGGCTCGCGGCAGGTGACCGTGGTCCCGGTCGCCTCCGAGTCCGGCCTGCGGCTGCGCACCTGGATGGAGGACAACCGCCGCAGGGTGGACGAGCTCAGCGGCGGGCGCGTGGCCTACGTCTACATCCCCGACACCTTCGCCGGCGGCTTCTTGAACTTCAACCGCTACTTCTTCTCGCAGGTCGGCAAGGACGCGGTGGTGCTCGACGAGCGCTTCAACCACGGCGGAGACATCGCCGACTACATCGTCGACAACCTGAAGCGGACGCCACAGATGGCGAACGCGTCGC
>Ga0335076_10007458_pt1 | contig 11013 bp, 9 predicted proteins | sample Lox_Sample_25_FD_206717 | JGI IMG/M metagenome (GOLD analysis project Ga0335076, IMG submission 206717) | Soil microbial communities from Loxahatchee National Wildlife Refuge, Florida, United States - Lox_Sample_2.5 | ecosystem: Environmental > Terrestrial > Soil > Wetlands | place: USA: Florida...
AGAACCGGCTGCAGCGGGCGGAGTCCTTCAAGGACACCGCCGCGGTGCTGCGGCTGACCCGGGCCGGGGTGGCCTGGCAGGCCACCGGCTGCGGCCGCGGCGCCTACGAGCACGCGCTGGCCTACGCCAAGCAGCGCCAGCAGTTCGGCCGCGCCATCGGGGGCTTCCAGCTGGTGCAGGACCTGCTGGTGCGGATGCTGGCCAACGTCACCTCCTCGGCCTGCCTGTGCGCCCGGCTGGCCGCGCTGCAGCAGGCCGGCCTGGCCGAGGATCACCATTCCGCGCTGGCCAAGGCGTTCTGCACGGTGCGGATGCGGGAGACCGTCGGGTGGGCGCGCGAGCTGCTCGGCGGCAACGGCATCCTGCTGGAGAACCACGTGGGCCGGTTCGTGGCCGACTCCGAGGCGATCTACTCCTACGAGGGCACCCGGGAGATCAACACGCTGATCGTCGGCCGCGCCATCACCGGCCTGGGCGCCTTCGTCTAACTGCCCCGGCGGGCCGTCCAGCCCGCAGCCGGGGCGGTGGCCCTCGGTGGTGACGGCGCCGCATTCCGGGCAGACCAGGTGGGCGAAGCAGGCCGCCTCGCCGCCCTCGTCGTCCGGCTCGGCCCGCAGCAGCCGGGCCAGCACGGCGGCCTGGCTGTGCTCGACGTCCCTGGTCGCGGTGAGCAGCGTCAGCGGCTTCCCGGACGACGCGAGCGCGCGCAGCCGGCCGAGCGCCGCGCGCTGGCCGCTCCCGGCGAGCTCGCCGAGGTAGCGCTGGCGGAACTCGCCGAACCTGGCCGGGTCGTGCCCGTACCATTTGCGCAGCTCGGTGGACGGGGCGACGTCCTTGACCCAGCCGTCCAGATGGAGCGCGTCCTTGCGCAGGCCGCGCGGCCAGACCCGGTCCACGAGCACCCGGGCGCCGTCCGCGGCCGACGGCTCGTCGTAGACGCGGCGGACCCGGACATCCGGCGCGGGAACGGTCCTCACCCCCTGCGCAGCTCGACCCAGACGGTCTTGCCCGCGTCCCCGAGCGGCTCTACCCCCCACCGGCTGGCCAGCGCGTCGACCGCGCCCAGCCCGTGCAGCGGGACGGGCATCAGCACCGCGCGGCCCGCCCCGGACAGCGGGCCCGCGTCGCGGACCGAGATCCGCAGCAGGTCACCGCGGACGGACAGGGTGACGGTGAACGCGGAATGCGCGTGGACGATGGCGTTGGCGGCGAGTTCGGTCACCACCAGGGCGGCGTCGTCGGCGAGGTCCCCGGCGCCCCAGTCGCGCAGCACGCCGACCGCGAAGTGGCGGGCCGCCGCGGGCGCGTCCCGGGAGAAGGCGAACGTCCGCGTCGGCCCACTAACGCCGTCCCCGGCGCCCGCGGCGGGGCCGAGGACCTCCCGGTGCAGGCGGCACACCTCGGCAAACGCGTCGAGCTCACCGGTCACCGAGTCGACCCGGTACCCGCACAGCAGCGAGAAGGGATGCCTGCGGCCCAGCTCGTTCCACATCGACTCGAGCTGCAGCGCGGCGGCGACCAGTCCGTCGTCCCAGAGCAGGGCGACCATCTCGCCGTAGGCGCGGACCGGCCGGCCGCCCGTCCCGGCCCGCCTGATCAGGCCGCCGACCACCCGGTCGAAGGCGGCGCCGTCGAGCCGGCCGCCGGCCATGAACTGGCCCAGCGTCTGCCGGGCGTCCAGGGCCAGGTACGCGCCGGCGTCCCGGGCGGCCGCGAGGTCGGCGCCGGCTCCTCTCAGCCGGGACTCGAACGCCTGCCGGTGCTCCGGGGTCGCGATGACGATGACCGCGTCCCTGTCCCGCAGGGCCTCCAGCAGGTAGCCGGCCACCCGTTCGGCCAGTTCCTCGTCGTGACCGTAGAACTGAACGACGTGATGACCGACGCTGCGGTTTTCCGCCCCAACCACTGTCTCTCCATCTAGCGAAGCACGAAGTTCCAAGCTTGCGGGCAATCCTGCCCAGCAATCGGCGGCCCATGCATGCCCCGGTCCATGTCGCCGTTCGCGAGCCCGGGCGGGCCGCCGGAGACCGAGATCTGAGCAAATGCTCATATCCTTCACATATGAGCAAACCCCGGGAGGGTTCCGATGCGGGAAGGCCGGATCGGCGCCCCGGAGGAGGTGGCGCTGTGGATCACGCTGCTGCTGAGCCCGTGGGCGTCCTTCATGACCGGCGCGGTCATCCCGCTGGACGGGGGGCAGGTCATCGATCGTGAGTAAGGGCGTGAGGGGAGCTCCGGCGTGGCCGCGGCTGAAGATAATGGGGGCCATGACGACGCTGTCGGCCCCCGGAGAGGGCATGCCGTGAGGGCAGAGCAAGATGTCCGCGAGGGCATGTCGGGCAACGAGGAACTGCTGCTGCGGGTGGCCTGGTTCTACTACAAGGACGAGCTGACCCAGGACGAGATCGCCAAGCGGCTCTCGGTGTCCCGGGCCTCCGTCGGCCGGATGCTCGACCGGGCCCGCAAGGTCGGCCTGGTCTCGATCAACCTGAACGCTGCTCACCTCGACGCGTTCGAGGTGAGCAGGCGGCTGCGCCGCACGTTCGGCCTGTCCGAGGCGCTGGTCGTGCCGGACCACGCCACCGAGACCGGCGACCGGCACAGCCTGAACGCCCGGCTGGGCCTGGGCGGCGCCCAGTTCATGAGCACCCACCTACGGCCCGGCGGCACCCTCGGGGTGGGCTGGGGGGAAACGGTCTCCCGGGTCATCGCCGCCACCAACTTCGGCGCCGTCGGCCCGATCCGCATGGTGTCGCTGACCGGCGGGGTGGACGCGTACCTGCCGGCCTTCCTGTCCTCCAAGGGCGAGGGCGCCGCCGAGGGCGAGATGACCAGCGCGACGGTCATCCCGACCCCGATCGTCGCCTCCACGCCGGAGCTGGCCGCGGCGCTGAAGGCCGAGCCGTCGATCCAGCAGGTGCTCAAGCAGGCCTGCGGCGTCGAGCAGGCGCTCGTCGGGGTCGGCACGCCCACCGGTGACGCGACCATTGTGCGGATGGGCTACCTGGAGGCCGACGACGTCCGCACGCTGCACGACCACCACGTGGTCGGCGACATCCTCGGGCAGTTCTTCGACGCCTCGGGCCGGGTGGTCAAGCTGCCGATCCACGACCGCAGGATCGGGATCGAGCTGTCCGACCTGGCCCAGATCCCCAAGGTGGTGGGCGTGGCCGGGGGGCTGCACAAGGTCGAGGCGATTCTCGGCGCGCTCCGCGGCGGGTTCCTCGACGTGCTGGTGACCAACGAGCTCGCCGCCCTGCGCCTCCTCGAGCTCGAGGGCAGCGCAGCCGGCTGACCCCCGCTGAATCCAGAGAACGTGACTCTCTGCGCTGGCCTGGCCTCTGCTGTCCCGGTGGCTCATCCCGCCGCAGGCGCCCCGCCGTCCCGCTACCGCGCGGGCCCCGGAGGGGCCCGTCAAACAGCATCGATGCTCCATCGTTGCTGCCCTGGCGGCATCAATGCTCCATCGTGGTCGTTTGCGGGCCCGGGTCCGGGGTCCCCGGGCGAGGCTGGCGTGGCGCGTGCGGCGGGCGGGGCATACGGGAATGGGAAACGGGTGACCTGGCCGCAGAGGCGGCGAGGCGGGCGACCCGGGCCCGCAGACGCGACCCCTACGGGTTAATAACAGCGCACCCTTTGGTGCACGGTGCCACAACCATACATTCCGGCGGAGCGCCCGGCCGGGCCAGCGGCGCCAGCCCTGTGGCACCAGAGGCGCCACAGGCAGCCGGGGCGTAGGTCCTGGAATAGCGGGCCGTGCGGTTCTGGCCGCCAGGCCCCGCGCGGACATGCTCGAATCAGGGGGCGTCCGCGCCGGGCCGCAAGCGAACGGCCCGGGGTTAACTGGCGCCTCCGGGCAGATGCGGTTCCTGCGGAGACCCCGGACGGCGTCGCCGCTATGAGGACCTGCTCGGCGGGGGCCTCATCGGGAAGGCAGAGGCGTGTCATGTGGCTCTCTAAGCTGGTCTTTCCGGGCGGCGGAGCTGAGGCCACCGCAATTTCTGGCCCCGTACCAGCCGCTGCCGGCCGACTTCGGTCCAGAACGGCCGGACGGCACCGGTCTGTTCTGGTGGCGACGGCTGTCATGGGCCTGCTGCTGGCCGGGTGCGGCGGCAGCCCTTCGTCATCTGCGGGTCCTGGATCGGCGTTCCCGAGCACCCCGGCCGGTGTCCAGGCGCAGTGGCTGTTCCAGTCGGTGAGGAGGCTGCCGATTCCGGCTGCCGCGCTCCGCGCCCATTTCGCTCCGGCGCTTCTCGGCAACATGACCCCGGCTGAGGTCAACGCCTCGCTGGCCAAGTGGGAGCAGCTCGGCCTGGTGTCGACCGCGAGCACGCAGCCGAACTCCGCGGCGTTCGTCGTGTCCATCCGGGGCGGACAGCGGTACCGCATCGCTGTGACGGTGGACGCCCACGGCCTGATCAGCAACCTCCAGACGCAGGAAGTGGCGCCGACGGCGTCCTCGCCGGCCAGCGTGATCCCGCCGCTCGCACCCGGGTGGGTAGCTCAGCCGGTCACGTTCGAGGCCGGCCGGGTCACCATCCACGGCACGTACACCCATCCCGGCAGCACGGCCGCTGGCACGCTCCCCGCCGCCCTGCTGATCGCCGGCTACGGGTCGGCGACAGACCGCAACGACAACGACCCGGGCCAGCCGGACCGGAACTTGCTCCAGGCGGTGGCCAACTGGCTGTCGGCCGACGGGGTCGCCAGCCTGCGCTATGACAAGCTGGGCAGCGGCCAGACCGGATGGGGCAAGTACGCCGCCCATCCCGGGCGGGCCGGGCTCGGGACCTACGAGCAGGAGGCCGCCGCCGCGCTGAGCTTCCTGGCCGGGCAGCCGCAGGTGGACCGGGCCCGGCTGGCGGTGCTCGGGCACAGCGAGGGCGGCATCTACGCCCTGCTGCTCGCCTCCGGACTGGCCGGTCCCGCGCCCAAGGTCCACGCGGTCGTGCTGCTTGAGCCCGTCCCGATGCGCTTCCTCGACCTGGTCGAGCAGTCGACGATCGCGTCGGACGCGGTTGCCATCCAGCAAGGTTACGAAACGGCCGCCCAGGCGCGGAGCCAGGAGCAGGCGATCGCCCGGATGGTCGTGTCGCTGCGCCGCACCGGCACACTGCCGCCCGGGATGTCGCCCGGGGCGGGGGTGGCGCGGGTGTTCCAGCAGCCGCTGCGCGAGGCCGTGCAGATCGACCGCTACGACCCCGCTGCGGTCGCCGCCAAGCTCCCCGCGCACACACCGGTGCTGCTCACCTGCAGCAACGCCGACATCGAGGTCCCAGCCGCCTTGGAAAACCACCTCGCCGCCGCCCTGGCACAAGCCTCGGCCAGGCTCGACTACGTGCACCTGACCGGGGTCGACCACTTCCTCAAGGAGGACATCTCCATGCAGGTGGACATCACCAGGGCGAGGGCGGACTACAACGAGTCGCTTCCGTTCTCCGCCCGGCTGCGCGCCGCGCTGAAGACGTTCCTGGCTGGCAACCTGTGAGCGCGGGAACGAGCGCCGGCCCGGGCCTTGCCAGAGGGTGGCGGGGGGCGGATACTGACGTCACGAGCAGATGTGCAGGTGATGAGCGAATGCTCGCGGCACCGGGACAAGAGGAGGCCCTCCTGGTGGTGACCCTATGGGGGCGGCGGTGGACCAGGGAAGAACTGCTCGCCCGGGTGGGCAGGCTGGAGCAGGTAGCCGGGGTCCGCCTGGTCGAGGGCGGAGATGGCGCCGAACGCGGCGTGCGGATGCTGCGCTGCTGGACCGGAGCCGGTTTCGAGTTCGAGATCCTGGTCGACCGGGGGTTTGACGTCGGCGGCGCCTGGATCGGCGGCCGTCCGCTGGCCTGGGCGTCCCCGGTAGGCCTGGTTGGGCCCTGGTACTGCGAGCCCGCGGGCATCGGCTGGTTCCGCGGCTTCCCCGGCGGGCTGGTGTCCACCTGCGGCCTGGACCACACGCTGCTGGGCGGCCCGGACGACGCCACCGTGTTCAACTACCCGCACCGGATCACCGAGACGTACGGGCTGCACGGCCGCTACACCGGCCTACCCGCCCGGCTGGCCGGCTACGGCGCGGCCTGGGACGGGGACGACTGCGTGCTGTGGGCCGAGGGCGAGGTCCTGCAGGCCGCGCTGTACGGCGAGCAGCTCCTGCTCAGGCGGCGGGTCGAAGCCGACCTCGGCGGGGTGTCGCTGCGGATCACCGACACGGTGACGAACATCGGGCCGACGCCGTGCCCGCACATGATGCTCTACCACTGCAACGTGGGCTTCCCCGTGGTCGACGCCGGGGCCGAGCTGGTCTACCCGTCGGGTCCGGGCACCTGCGTCAGCGCGGCGTGCAGCGCCGACTACGGTCGGCTGGCCCCGCCGGACGCCGGCTTCGTGGAGGAGTGCTACGAGCACGACATGAGGCCCGGACCCGACGGCCTGGTCGAGGCGGCCGTGGTCAACCGAGCCATCGGGCTGGGCGTGTTCCAGCGCTACGACCGCGCCGCGCTGCCGTACCACATCACCTGGCGCCAGCTCGGCACCGTGGCCTACGTGGTCGCGATGGAGCCGAGCACCAACCGGGACGCCGGGCGCTTCGACGCGCGTGACCGCGGCGAACTCGGCCATCTCGCGCCCGGCGAGGCGCGTCGCTACCGGCTGGAAATCGGTGGGCTGGTGGGCCGGGACGCCATCGACGCCGCCGCCAGGCGGGCCCGCGGCCTGGCGGAGACCCCGGCGTGACCGCAGCCCAGGCCCCGGCACCCCGGCTCAGCGCCGGGGTGGACGGCGAGGTGACCCTGGCCAACGCCGCCGAGATGGCCGACTGGGGCATCGACGTCATCGTGAGCGGCAGCGCCATCTTCGACCGGGTCGACCCGTTGAGGAACCTGGACCTGCTGACCCGCCAGTTGAGAACACCCGAGGAGGTATCGGATGGCAAGCGGTAACGGCGCGCGTATCGTGCCGCCGGCGGTTCCCATGACGATCACCCAGATCGCCGTCGTCGTCGCGGACATGGAATCCGCGCTGCGCTCCTACACGGAGAACCTCGGCTGGGGGCCGTGGAGCGTGTTCGACTACAAGCCGCCGCTCCTGCACGACACCGTGGTGCGCGGCCAGCCGTGCGAGTTCCGCATGATCGGGGCCGAGACCAAGGTCGACGGGCTGGGCTTCGAGCTCATCCAGCCGGTCAGCGGCCCGAGCATCTACCAGGAGTTCCTCGACACGCACGGCGAGGGCGTCCAGCACATCGCGTGCATGAAGCACTCCATCGAGGACAGCGAGGCGCTGAAGAAGCACTGGCACGAGCGCGGCGCGGAGATCCTCATGGGCGGCCGGATCGGGGAGACCATCGAGTTCTACTACGTGGACACCGGACCGCTGATCAAGTTCGTCCTGGAGTCCGGCAGCGGTCACGCGATCGACCTCGAGCCGACCTACGTCTACCCGTGAGCCAGCCGCGCCCGCTGCGCATCCTGGTGATCGGCGACCCCTACATGCCGGTGTCCGCCTACGCCGACGCCCTGGCCGGCCTGCGGGCGGCCGGGCCCGGCGGCCAGGTCGAGCTGTCCACCCTGCAGTTCGACGAGGTCGCGGCGCCCCCGCCCGGTACCGAATCCGAGCGGAGGCTGCGGGAGTACGTGGGCGACCCGGCCGAGGTCGCCCGGGCCGTGGCCGGGCACCACGTGCTCATCGTGCACGGCGCGCCGGTCACCGCCGAGGTCCTCGGGGCGGCCCCGCTGCGCCTGGTGTGCTGCGCCCGGGGCGGCCCGGTCAACGTGGACGTGGCGGCGGCCACCGACCGGGGCATCCCGGTGGTGAACACGCCGGGCAAGAACGCCGAGGCGGTGGCCGAGCTGACGATCGCCTTCGCGCTGCTGCTCATCCGCGCGGTGCCGCAGGCCACCCGCTACCTGCTCGAAGGGGGCGGCTTCGCCGAGTCGGTCTTCGAAGGACGGGAGTTCTTCGGCCGGGAAGCGCCGAGCCTGACCATGGGCCTGGTCGGGCTCGGTCACGTCGGCCGCGAGGTGGCCCGGCGGGCCCGGGCGCTCGGGTTCACCGTGATCGGCTACGACCCGCAGCCGCCGGCCGCCGCGCCCGGCGTCGACCTGGTGCCGCTTGAAGTCCTGCTGGCCCGCTCGGACATCGTCTCGCTGCACGCCCGGCTGACCCCGGAGAACCGGCGGATGTTCTCCCGCGACCGGTTCGCGCAGATGCGGCCGGGAGCGTACTTCATCAACACCGCCCGCGAGTCGCTGGTGGACGAGCCCGCCCTGCGCCAGGCGCTGGAACAGGGCCTGCTGGGCGGCGCCGCGCTCGACGTGCTCGAGCGGATGCCGGCCGGGGACCGGCATCCGCTGCTGAGCCTGCCGAACGTCTTCATCACCCCGCACATCGGCGGGGCCACCGCGGAGACTCTGGCCCGGGGGGCGCGGCGGGCGGTGCACGCGGTGACCGAGCTGCTGGCCGGGCGGGTGCCGGCCAACGTGGTGAACCCCCAGGTCCTGCCGGTCCCGCAGGTCCAGCCGACGCCGACCCAGCCGAGACCCACAGAGAGCACAGCGCTATGACCGGACGCTACCTGCTGGCCATCGACGCGGGCACCGGAAGCTGCCGGGCCGTGCTGTTCACCGAGACCGGCGAGCAGGCTGGCGCCGGGCAGCGCGAGTGGACCCATCACGAGCCGCCCGGCGTGCCCGGCGGCCAGGACTTCGACGTCCGCGCGGGCTGGCAGGCCATCGCCGCGTGCGTCCAGGACGCGCTGCGCGCGGCCGGCGCGGCCGGCGGCGACGTGGCGGCGGTCGCGGCGACCAGCATGCGCGAGGGCATGGTCCTGTACGACCGCGGCGGGCGCGAGATCTTCGCCTGCCCCAACGTGGACAGCCGGGCGTCCGCCGAGGCCGAGGACCTCATCCGCGAGGGCGCCGCGGAGAAGATCTACGCCGAGGCCGGCGACTGGGTCTCCATCACCGCCCCGGCGCGGCTGCGCTGGCTGGCCCGGCACCGGCCGGACATCCTCGGCGCCGCCAGCAGCCTGGGCATGCTGAGCGACTGGATCGTGTACCGGCTGTCCGGCGAGCACGTGACCGAGCCCTCCTGCGGGTCGAGCTCCGGCATGTTCACGCTGGCCAGCCGCGGCTGGTCGCCGTCCATCCCGGCCCTGTGCGGGCTGCCCGCGGCCGTCCTGCCGCCGGTGGCCGACCCGGGCACCGTGGTGGGCGAGGTCACCGCGGACGCGGCCGCGCTGACCGGGCTCCGGCCGGGCACGCCGGTGGTGACCGGCGGCGCCGACACCCAGCTCGGCCTGCTCGGGGTCGGCGCGCGGCGGGACGAGTACACCGTCGTCGCGGGCACCTTCTGGCAGAACACGGTGCTGCTCGCCGCGCCGCTCATCGACCCGGAGATCCGGCTGCGGACGCTGTGCCACGTGACGCCGGGCGAGTGGATGCTCGAGGGCATCGGCTTCTACTGCGGCATGAGCATGCGCTGGTTCCGCGACGCGTTCTGCCACGCCGAGGTGGCGCTGGCCCGGAGCCGGGGCGTCGACCCGTACGTGGTCATGGAGGAGGCCGCGGCCGCAGTCCCGGCCGGGTCCGGCGGCGTCATCGCGATCTTGTCCAACGTGATGAACGCCAGGCGCTGGGCGCACGCCAGCCCGTCGTTCCTGCAGTTCGACCTGGCCAGCCCGGCGGCGAGCGGCCGGGGCGCCTGCGTCCGCGCGATCGAGGAGGCCGCGGCCTACGTGGCCCGCGGTCACCGGGACATCATCACCGGCCTGACCGGCCTGCCGTTCGGCGAGGCGGTGTTCACCGGCGGCGCCGGCCGGGGACGGCTGTGGCCGCAGATCATGGCCAACGTGCTCGGCGTGCCGGTGCACATTCCCGCCGTGACCGAGAGCAGCGCGCTCGGCGCGGCCATCTGCGCCGGGGTGGGCGCCGGGGTGTACTCGGACCTGCTCGAGCCGCGGCCGGGCCTGCGCCGCCGCGCGGCCACCTTCGAACCAGAGCCGGCCGCCGCCGAGGCGTACGACGAGCGGTACGCCGCCTGGCGGGAGATCTACCGGCGGATGCTCGCCATCACCGACGACGGCCTGCTCAACCCGCTGTGGCGGGCGGCGGGCGCCTAGCGACAGCCTCCGACCAGCCAGCTAAACCGGCCCGTCCAGATCCCAGGGAGAAACGCCGCCATGGCCGACAACGAAGACCTCACCGAGGGGGCCCGGTTCGCCGCCTCGGTGCCCGCCCGGCACGAGCCCTTCCCGCTCAAGGGCTGCGGGGCGCTCGACTGGGGCATGCAGAGCAGGCTGGCCCGCATCTTCCGGCCCCAGTCCCGGCGGACCGTCATGCTGGCGATCGACCACGGCTACTTCCAGGGCCCGACCACCGGCCTGGAGCGGGTCGACCTGTCCATCGTCCCGCTGCTGCCGTACGCCGACGCGCTGATGACCACCCGGGGCATGGTCCGCTCGACGGTCCCGCCCGCGTCCGGAGTCCCGATCGTGCTGCGGGCCAGCGGCGGGCCCAGCGTGCTGCGGGAACTGTCCGGCGAGCGGGTCGCGGTGAGCATGGAGGACGCGGCCCGGCTCAACGTCGCCGCGGTGGCCGTCCAGGTGTTCATCGGGGCTGAGTTCGAGACCCAGTCGGTGCGCAACATGACCCGGCTGGTGGACGCCGGGCAGCGCTACGGCATCCCGGTGCTTGCCGTCACCGCCGTCGGCAAGGAGCTGACCAGGGACGCCCGGTACCTGCGGCTCGCCACGCGAATCTGCGCCGAACTCGGCGCCCAGTTCGTCAAGACCTACTACTGCGAGCAGGACTTCGACACGGTCGCGTCCGCGTGCCCGGTCCCGCTGGTGATGGCCGGCGGCAGGAAGCTGCCGGAACGGGACGCGCTCACCATGGCCCACCGCGCGATCGAGAACGGCGCGGCCGGCGTGGACATGGGCCGCAACATCTTCCAGAGCGCCACCCCGGAGGCGATGATCCGCGCGGTCGGGGCGGTCGTGCACGAGTCAGCGAAGCCCGGGGACGCCTA
>Ga0335076_10007459_pt1 | contig 11013 bp, 9 predicted proteins | sample Lox_Sample_25_FD_206717 | JGI IMG/M metagenome (GOLD analysis project Ga0335076, IMG submission 206717) | Soil microbial communities from Loxahatchee National Wildlife Refuge, Florida, United States - Lox_Sample_2.5 | ecosystem: Environmental > Terrestrial > Soil > Wetlands | place: USA: Florida...
AACGACAGGCAACAACTGAATACTTATTTTTCTTATGGTGATTTATATTACCAAACCCCAGGTGCGCTGACCATTACAGAATATAATAAAAACCCGCGCGCTTCCCGGCCTGCTGTAGGAAGTACTCCCAGTGCAGATCAGTGCCAGGCGGCCATTTTTCAAAAGACATTTATTGCAGGCATTTCAAATACTTATTATTTTAATGAACATTGGTTAAATACAACCAACGTGTACGGAGCATATACACAATTGAAGAATCCAACGTTTCGTAACTACGAAATAAGAAATGAACCTCATTTGGGTGGCAGGACGGTCTTCACCTACAAAAAAATTTTTGAAAGCACTTCATTACAGCTCAATGCAGGCGGTGAAGCGCAAAAAGGATTTTTTAAAACAGAAGATTTTGGTAACAGTAACGGGCAACCGGATACTGTTCAAATCAACGATGAGACCGATACCTGGACATACTCGGTATTTGCACAGGCAGATATTAAATTCCCTCATGGATGGGGAATCACGGCGGGTGCAAGCTTCAACAAATCTTTTATAGGAATTACTCAATTATCTATCCCAGGTTCTGCTCCACAAAACAGGACATTTAATAATGAACTGGCCCCGCGTCTTGCCATTTCCAAAAAAATCACCAATGATATATTGGCTTATGTGAGCGTCGCGAAAGGATTCTCTCCTCCGACGGTTGCAGAAATACTTCCTTCCACCACTGTGATCAATACCACATTGCAGCCAGAACATGGGATCGACTATGAAGCCGGAATCAAGAGCAGCTGGCTGCAGCAAAGATTGTATATAGAAATAAATGCATTTTATTATAAACTGCAGAATGCAATCGTAACCCGCAAGGATTCTACCAATGCCGACTATTATGTGAATGCAGGTTCTACAAAACAGGAGGGCATCGAATCACAGGCTTCCTATTATTTATTTTCTTCTCCCAATCGGTTTGTAAATAATGCCAAATGCTGGATCAGTTATGCGCTGAATAATTTTAAATACGAGGATTTTCAAAAAGAAAATACCAATTACTCAGGCAATTCTCTTCCGGGAACCGCGGTAAATACGGTGGCAGCGGGATTCGATCTTTCTCTTCGCATCGGCATTTATGTGAACCTGACCTATAATTATAGCGATCGTATGCCGATGGATGATGGCAATACATCCTATGCTTCTTCCTACAATTTATTAGGAGCGAGGCTGGGTTATCAAAAAAATATCACCAGGAAAATAATGATTGAGATTTTCGGAGGTGTGGATAATTTATTCAATACCAGGTACAGCCTTGGGAATGATATCAATGCCGCAGCAGGCCGCTATTATAATGCAGCCCCGGGAATCAATTATTATGCTGGCATTTCCCTGAATAATCTCTTTCGTTGATAATAGTGTGCAAAATTTCTTTTTTAATCTTTCCCAACTCATCTATTTTTGTATCGATTTGGTGAGGATGAAATTTTTCGCGCTGAATTAACGGAGAAAAAGAGAATAAAATCCTCCTTCTCTCTGCTCCCTCTGTGCGAAAAATAAAGAGTCCTCTTAAAAGGGAAGTCCGGTGTGAGTCCGGCGCTATCCCCGTAGCTGTAAGGTCGCGAGTAGTAATATCTACCACCCGCTAATGCTGAATCTACAAGCCACTGTCCGCCTGGGGCGGACGGGAAGGAGTTCAGCAGAATGACCAAGCCAGAAGACCTGCCCGATCAATTTCGATGATCACGAGCTTTCGGGTGAAAGGCCGGAGATGCAGAGCCTCCCAACGGGAGATTTTCATTTCTACTTATTTCATTGTTCGAAAGCTCATTCTTCAACACATTTAAAAACATTCAAAGAAGAATGAGCATGAAAAAAATTATCTACTTAATCACTTCCCTGCCTGCATTTCATTTTGCAGCGGCGCAGGGCGACTCTGCCAAAACCGGCCGGCTGGATGAAGTTGTGGTTACCGCAGCCAAAGCGAACATCAAGCAATCGGAGACAGGGAAAATTGTCACCGTATTAAATCAGCAGTTCCTGAATAATAATCCAGGCAGAACACTCAGTGAGTTGCTGAACTCTCAGGCCGGCTTCTTTTTAAATGGGGCCAATAATACTTTAGGAACAAATATCGACGCCTATTTCAGGGGAGCCGACGCGGGCAACCTCCTGATTGTCGTGGATGGAATTCCTGTTTATGATCCCTCCGAACCTAATAATGTTTTTGATCTGAACAGCATCCCTCTCGATCAGATTGAAAGAATTGAAATTTTAAAAGGCGGCCAGAGCACTTTATGGGGAAGCGATGCAGTAGCCGGTGTTGTCCAGATATTTTTGAAGAAGGAAACAAAAAAACAAATCGCTGCCAATGCTTCGATTAGCTATGGCAGTTATAATACGCTTCATGCAGGCGCGGGTATCAATGGAACTATTCAAAAGATGGGATATTATCTTCAGTACAATCATATTACCAGTGATGGAATCTCCGCTGCTTACGACAGCACGGGAAAACAAAATTTTGACAAGGATGGTTACAGGCAGGATAATGTGCAGGCTGAATTGCACTATGCATTTAATGACCACCTCAATCTAAAAGTTTTTGGCAATTTCAGCACCTATCATAATGACCTGGATGAAGCCGCATTTACCGATGATAAAGATTATACTGCTAAAAACGGGAATAATCTGGGGGCCTTCTATCTTACTTATCATAAAAATAAATTCACCTGGAACCTTCTCGGTAGTTATCAGCAGGCAAAAAGAATATTTGTTGATGACAGCGCCGATATTTCCAGTCCGTATTATAAATATGAAAAGGGAGAATATATTGGCAATGCCACCAGTGCGGAAACATTTGGCAATATCCGGTTTACCGATCATATCCAATTGATCAGCGGATTCCAATTCATGCATCAGAGTACCGATCAATCTTATCTGAGCATAGGAGATTATGGGCCTTATGAATCCTCGATTAGCAAGGACAGCGGGAATATTAACCTGTATTCCGCATATGCATCCCTGTTGGTTACCAACCTGCATGGCTTCAATTTCGAAGCAGGCGGGAGGATCAATAACCATTCGATTTACGGGAATAATGCAACTTATACAATCAATCCTTCTTTAAATATTGGCGATCATTCAAAAGTTTTTGTCAATATATCATCCGGTTATAAAATACCAACTCTCTATCAACTGTTCAGTGAATATGGCAACCGGGGATTGAAACCCGAGAACAGTACAACTTATGAATTGGGAATGCAAACCGAATTGGCTGACAGGCGGATCTTTATCCGGGTGGCTGCATTTAAGAGAGATTCAAGGAACCTGATTATTTTTTATACCGATACCACCACATTCTTTTCACAATATGTGAATCGCGATAAGCAAAATGATTATGGTTTTGAAATTGAGAATACCGTTCATATTGCCAACTTCATTCAATGGAGCAATAATTTTTCTTATGTTGATGGAAAGGGAACCCAGGATGGCGTGAAAGTTGATAATCTTTACCGGAGACCTAATTTTATCCTGAGCAGCGTGTTAACCATCCAACCTATCACCCGATTGACTATCGCTCCTTCAATCAGGTGGGTCGGAAGCCGGCTGAAAGATCCGTATGATCCGGGTCCGGATAAAATGCCCCCCTATTATACAATAGATTTCTTTGCCGCCTACTCGATGAAGTATATAAGATTTTTTACCGAGCTTCATAATATTACCAACCAGTTGTATTTCGATATTCCGGGCTACAACACTAAAAGGTTTAATATGAGCGCAGGAATCAACATTAATTTTTAATTCTTATTATTATTGCAGTTGCTGCATTAAGACTGGCAAGCTATTATATTACAGCACCGGACTCGCTTTCCGTATTTACTCCCATTGGTGCAATGGCTCTATTCGGAGGCGCTTATTTCAATGGTTATATAAAACCATTTGCATTTCCGCTACTGGCATTATTCGTCAGCGATATAGTTCTATCCTATTCCGTTTTTTCTTCTTTCAGAACTGGCTTATTATATACAGGATGGCTATGGACTTATGGAGCTTTTGCACTGATGAGCCTGGCAGGCAAACTCATCATCAAAGAAGTCACTCCAAAGCATATATTGGTTGCCGTTATAACTGCCACACTTATCCATTGGCTGATCTCAGATATCGGGGGATGCCTGCAACAAAAGGATATCAGCTCCATATTGACAGTCTATGGACAGCGCCTGATCATGGCAATTCCTTATGAATTAAAATTTTTTGGAGCAACAGCCATTTTCAGCGCCATCATGTTTGGCTCATTTGAATGGATGCAGAAGAAATATCCTGCGCTGAAAATGATATAAAGAATCAGGAGCCCGGCAGATGGAATGCTATTGAGCATCGTTGCGACGCTCCGTTCAACAGCAGCCTGCCTGTCGGCAGGCAGGAATTCTATTGAGCGGTTCCAAAAAAAATTGCGTCTTATTCATCACTATCAATTTGAATTTAACCATGCCACAACATGAAGAGAAATCCTGCCCCCGCTGCGCGGCTGCATTTACCTGCAAAACGGGAGATGTCGCCAATTGCCAATGTGTCAATATTTATTTGACTGCGGAGGAAACAGCGTTTATTGAAGACCGGTATAATGACTGCCTTTGTATCAATTGCCTGCAGGACCTGAAAAACAAATACATTTTTTTCAAAGAGAAATTTTTGTTTAATGAGCGTTAGCGATCATACAAAGCCTGCAAAAAAAAGCATCGTGCTCATAACCGGAGGCGCAAGGAGCGGCAAGAGCAAATATGCGCAGGAACAGGCTCTGGAACTATCCCCCCACCCGGTTTATGTTGCTACCGCGAAACTATATGCGAATGATGAAGAATTTCTTCAGAGGATTCAGCGGCATAAGGCAGACAGGGATGATCGCTGGACAAGCATTGAAGAACTTTTTCATGTCAGCAAATTGCCATTGGAGAACAAAACAGTTGTCATCGACTGTGTGACTCTTTGGTTAACAAATTTTTTTTCATTTCATAAATATGATGCAGAAAAATCCCTGAAGTGTATCCGGGAAGAATTGGATGCAATTCAAAAAATAAATGCCCGGTTCTTTATCATCAGCAATGAGTTGGGCATGGGCCTTCATGCAGAGACAGAGGCCGGAAGAAAATTTACCGATCTTCAGGGCCGCGTGAATCAGCATATCGCAGCAATCGCAGATAAAGTAATTTTAATGGTAAGCGGGATCCCTGTTATTATTAAACCCCAAACCCCGGCCCTAAAGGGAGATAAATAATAAATAAATTGAACCGATAAAAAATGAAAATTGAATTCGATCGTGATATTAAAAATAAGTTTCCCCTTCAGGGAGACAGGGGGTATGAAGCCAGGGGGTATATGAACTGGAGTGGAGGAAAGGATTCAGCACTCTGTTTGTATAAATCGCTTCTTTCTAAAAAATATCATATTTCATATTTGCTGACGAGCATCAATGCAGCACATGATCGCATCTCCATGCACGGAGTCAGAAGGAACCTGCTGAAAGCTCAGGCTTCTTCAATCGGAATTCCTCTTAAAACCATCGAATTGCCTGAACAGCCAGGTATGGATGAATATGAACAGGCGATGATGAATAAAGTAAATGAACTGAAAAGTTCCGGCTGTACATATGCCATTTTCGGAGATATTTTTTTGGAAGACCTGAGAAAATACAGAGAAGATAAACTTAAAGAAGCAGGCATAGAATGTATATTCCCTTTGTGGAAAAAGGATACCACATCACTGATCAAAGAATTTCTTGCACTGGGTTTCAAAAGCATTATTGTTTGTGTGAATGAGCAATGGCTCGACAAAAGTTTTTGCGGCAGGATCATCGACGAAAATTTTCTTTCCGATCTTCCTTCAAATGTTGATCCCTGCGGGGAAAACGGCGAATTCCATTCTTATGTTTTCGAAGGGCCGATATTCAACCATCCTGTCTCAATTAAAAAAGGAGATATCGTATACAGAAAATATGAAGCCCCTAAGAATATGGATAACCATTCTGATAAACAACCTGAACAATATGGATTTTATTTCTGTGACCTCCTGGAAGCTTCTTGAAATATTTTCAGTTCCCGCTCAAAATTTATATAAAAGATAAAACATGTCAACGACCGCCATCACAAACCTGCAAAAAGAACTGCAACACAAAATTGATAATAAAACAAAGCCTACGGGTTCGCTGGGACGGCTTGAAGAAATTGCACTTCGTGCAGGGATGATACAGGAATCCATCCAACCGCAAATCATCAACCCGCATATTGTGGTATTTGCAGGAGATCATGGCATTACTGCAACCGGACTTGTCAATCCATATCCGCAGGCTGTCACAGCGCAAATGGTTTTGAATTTCCTGAACGGTGGCGCAGCCATCAATGTATTCTGCCGCCAGCACGATATCCAACTGCTGGTGGTTGATGCGGGAGTAAACGCTGATTTCGGTGATACGCCGCCCACTAAGAAATTCATACACTCAAAAATCGGATATGGCACAAAGAATTACATGGAAGAACCGGCTATGACAAATCAAGAGCTGGAAAATGCCATTGAAAAAGGAAAAAGAGTAGTGAAGGATATTCATCTCGCAGGATGCAATTGCATCGGATTTGGCGAAATGGGAATCGGCAATACTTCTTCTGCTGCGCTCATCATGGCAGCGATAACAAAACTTCCGCTGGAGATCTGCGTGGGGAGAGGTACGGGCACAAACAAGGATCAGTTTGATACCAAATTGAAAACCTTACAAAAGGTCTATGAAAAACATATAAAAAAGACCGGCGCAAATCCTTCTGCAACAGATATCCTCCGGTTTTTCGGAGGCTTTGAAATCGCGATGATGGCAGGTGCATACCTGGAAGCTGCAAAAAATAAAATGATTATTGTAGTCGATGGCTTTATCAGCACAGCAGCCCTTCTTACAGCTCAACTTACCGATCAAAGCATTTTGATGAATTGTTTCTTTGCGCATACCAGCGAAGAACGCGGGCATGAAAAAATGCTGGAATACCTGAAAGCAGAACCATTATTGAACCTTCGCATGCGGCTAGGAGAAGGAACGGGAGCTGCATTGGCCATTCCATTGATCCGTTCCGCGGTAAATTTTTTGAATGAAATGGCTTCTTTTGAATCAGCAGGCGTCAGCAATAAAGAATAATTCAAATGAAGGGACTTGAATAATTTTGCATATCATGAAAAAAGAATGGAGAATATTTTTGACTGCCGTGATGTTCCTTACCAGGATTCATGTTCCCAAAAATGTCGACCACAGTCCTGAGTATCTTGAAAAATCTGCAAAATATTTTCCACTTATCGGATGGATTGTAGCCGGGATCAGCATATTGACATTTCTTATTTTCAGGAGATATACTTCTCCCGATATTGCGCTTGTCGCTTCAATGATCGCCTCCATATTGACAACCGGCGCTTTTCATGAGGATGGATTTGCGGATGTCTGCGACGCTTTTGGCGGCGGATGGACCAGGGAAAAGATCCTCCAGATTATGAAAGACAGTCGTATCGGCAGTTTCGGAGCCATTGGGCTATGGGCCATTCTCTTTGCCAAATTCTTATTGTTGAAAGAACTTCCGCAGTATACTCCCGACCTGGAACATCCTACCACAAATATTTTTTTAAATTTCCGTTTCTTTATCTCCGTCGTACTCGTTGCGCATAGTCTTAGCCGTTTGATGACTGTCTGGGTCATACAATTCTCCACTTATGTTACCGATGATTCCCTAAGTAAATCCAAACCCCTTGCGAGTAGAAAATTATCAGTAGGTTCATTTGTTCTTGCCAATTTATTTGGGTTGATTCCTTTTATACTCCTTTCCTGGCAAATGATATTCGCATTGATCCCCATTTTTTATATTACCTATGAACTTGTAAAATATTTCCAGAAATGGATCGGAGGATATACAGGCGATTGCCTGGGAGCAATCCAGCAGATAACAGAAATCGTTTTTTATCTGTGTGCTCTTGTGATTTGGAAATATATTGTGTGATTATGGCACGGAATATGAGATATGGATATCCCATATCATTATTTCAATTCTTCATATTTAAAAAACATTATGCCCGTCATCTATTTAATTCGTCATACTACGCCTGATATAAACAAGGGCATTTGTTATGGACAATCTGATATTAGTCTGACTGAAACTTTTTATGAAGAAGCTTCTGTTATCAAAAAAAATCTGAAGGAAGAAATAGAACATGTGTATTCCAGTCCGCTGATGAGATGCAAAAAATTAGCGGAATATTTATTTCCACAAAATGATATCCGTTTGCACAGCGACCTGATGGAAATCAATTGCGGGAATTGGGAAATGAAACAATGGGACCTGGTTCCCAAAAAAGAAATAGATGCATGGATGAATGATTTTGTGAATGCCCCCATCCCCGGCGGAGAAAGTTATACCGATCTGTATAAAAGAACATCTAATTGTTTCGATCAGATTGTTTCAAAAAATAATCACGCTGCAATAATTACACATGGCGGTGTGATCAGAAACATTCTTTCCCATATTACTCAAACGCCACTGGTTGAATCCTTCAATATTTTTTCCATTCATTATGGATGCGTTGTAAAAATTACAGTTGATGGAAAGGATATCCGACATGAGATCATTTCAAATATCCAGGCTGAAAAAGAAAAACATAAGCCCAGCTATTCCTGACCAGATTTTTAATTCTCCGTCCTCAATATCTTTGCTAAAAATCAGCCCATGTCCATTGATCTGAATGCCTTACTCACGGTAAGCTTTACACTCTTTGCGGTCATTGATATCGTTGGCTCTATTCCCCTGCTCCTGTCTTTGAAAAAAAAACTGGGCGATATCCCCTCGCTGAAGGCAACTCTTATTTCAGGGGCCCTGATGGTTTTATTTTTATATGTGGGAGAGCCATTCCTCCATATACTCGGCCTCGATGTACATTCTTTCGCCGTGGGTGGCTCCATTGTCATTTTTATTCTTGGGCTTGAAATGGTATTGGGAATTGAATTTTTTAAAAGTGATAAAGATGAAAAAGCAAGTGTAATGGTTCCTATTGCATTTCCCCTGATAGCCGGATCGGGAACGCTCACTACGATCATATCACTCAAGGCGAATTACAATTCGACCACAGTTTTAATAGGAATACTCGTCAATCTCGTTATCATATATCTCGCACTCAAATCTCTCAATTCAGTGGAGAAATTACTCGGACCGGCGGGATTGGTTGCAGTGCGTAAATTTTTTGGTGTAATTTTGCTGGCCATTGCCGTGAAGATATTCAGCAGTAATGTGCAAGCATTAATAAAATAGCCTGTAGACGGGAGTCGAAAGTCTACAGACTAAAGACTATTGACTCCCGACTTTCCTGGTCCCGTAGTACAATGGATAGTACGCAAGTCTCCGGAACTTGACATCCCAGTTCGATTCTGGGCGGGACTACAAAATCTAAATGCAATTTATTCTTTGAAAATAGGTTGCATTTTGTATTTTTAGATCACCCTCTTACAGAGGTTTAAATATTTAATCTGAATCTCTACTGCTTTTTACGTGCAAAACATGCAAGATTCGCATTTATGAGGCTTACTGTTTTTGCCTTATTGTATTTTATTTGCTTATCTCCAGTCTTTTCTCAAATTAAGATCGCGTCGAATGTAACTGCTGGCGACCGTCCAAATGCTAATTGGAATGGGGCGGTGTATGCCATAGACCCAGACTGGAATATTGATCCCCCTGAATTAATTGAGAGTAAATCTATAAAGAATGATTCTGTATTTCGCCTTCGACGGCACAATGACAGATTGGATAGTACCTTGGCTTTCGTTGAATATTTTGATACATTAGGTAATAAACTGGAAACCGACGAGTACACAGGTGACAGCAGCCAATTGTGGCGAATTAGAAATTACAGCTACGAGGATGGCCTTCTATTCAAAATGGAACAAATATCTACATCCTTAACAAAAGTGAATCATTCTAACTCCGTTAAGAAAAGCATTTTTACTTATGAGTACGATAGTGCAGGTAATAACGTTAGGGAAACACTTTATGACAACGTTAATGATTCCGCAAAACGGATTACGGTAACGAAGTGGGAAAAAGAATACGATAATTTAGGACATATAGTTAAAGAATATGAAACTCCTCCGAAGCAAGAATCCTATCTTAAACATAAATATTCCTATCGAGACGGAAAACTAAATGAAGATGCCACTTTTGATATGAAAAAAAATTGGATCTATTCCTATATATACATGTACAATAGCGAGGATAATTTGCTAAACATTTTTTTATCCACTAATTCATCAGTGCAACGGATCCAAAAGCGGTTATATTATGATACCACAAAAAGATTGACGAAGGAGGACATTTATACCGACGCTGTTGATTCCCTGGACCATGTCACCGATACATTCGTTTATAATTTCGCGGGGTTGGTTGTATGGCAAAGCTGTCAGGATGTTATTGATAATATTTATTATTTTGTCCATCACTATACACCTGCACAACCTTTTCAGATTAGTTTGCCAATGGATAGCGTTGACTATGACAAAACTTTTACGAAAGTCGAAATAGAATCTGAATATCCAGGAGGCGCTCAAGCGTGGCAAGGGTTTCTAAGTCAGACCCTTCACTATCCTGATATTGCAATTAACCAAGGTATTCAGGGTGATGTTGTTGTATTGTTTGTCGTCGATAAGGAAGGTAATATAAGCAAGGTGCGAGCCGTGTCGGGTCCCCAGGAATTGCGTGAAGAGGCGGAAAGGGTAATTAGAAAAAGCGGAAAGTGGACGCCTGCTGTACAACATGGACGCCAGGTTAAGTCGTACAAAAATCAACCTATTAAATTTCGTATAAACTAGCTATTTGGAGGCCAGCAATTGGTATCCCGACTAATGCAGAGTGGAGCCTGTCCAATAAGTAAAGGGATACCGCGACTTGATTTCAGTTTATTCTCTTGACTATAGAAAGTTGCAGGAGTTCATATTCGATAAATCTATCGGCAAAAAGTTCGAACTCC
>Ga0335076_10007461_pt1 | contig 11011 bp, 12 predicted proteins | sample Lox_Sample_25_FD_206717 | JGI IMG/M metagenome (GOLD analysis project Ga0335076, IMG submission 206717) | Soil microbial communities from Loxahatchee National Wildlife Refuge, Florida, United States - Lox_Sample_2.5 | ecosystem: Environmental > Terrestrial > Soil > Wetlands | place: USA...
CCCACAGCACGAAGCTGTAATCGCCGGTCAGAAATTCTTGGAAGAGTTCTCTTTTCTCCTGGGCACTACTCGAGCGCCACGCTCGAAGCACCAGTTCTTCATCCGGCGATTCGACGCTGCATTCCTCGCCTTTGCCGCGCAGCCGGCGAATCACGTCGTCTCGCCCGTCCAGCCGCACATCGCCCAAAATCCAGGTGCGTCCGTCGAGCGTGAGCGGCTGTGTTTCTGCTTGCGGTGCGGGCCCCGTGCGCAGCAGCGAAAAGCAAAAAGTGGCTTCTCCGCGGCTCCAAACGTTTTGGCCGTCCGGGCCGCGAAAGGCCAGTTGTTGCGCCATCCTCTCGACAATTTCCGGATCGGAAGGTTTGGCGTTTGGATCGGTTGCGGTCCTCACGATCCCGGCGAATCCGCTCATGAGTTCCCCGGCGGCAGATTTTTCAGCGCATCGGAAAAAGCCGCAAAATGCCGGTGCCGGGCTTCCGGCTCGTTCAATGCCTTGCCTTCATATTCCACCCAGGCATGCGCCTCGAATTTTTCCTGCGTCTTGCGAACCCCGATGCGCAATTCCGCTGCGATGCCTTTTTCCCCCAGCAGCCATAAGAGCGCTAAAGACTCTTCGAGACAACTGGCGCGGCCCCCTCCTAGGCGTCCCGCCACGCGCACCATTCTTGCCGCGCTCACGGCGCGCAGTTGGTCTTGCGGAGTTTCCAGCTGATTGCCTTGCGGAAGATACTTCTTCTGGAGCCAGTTTTTCGTTCTGACGAAGCCTCGCATACGCAGACTGATCGAGATGACCGGCAGGAGTAACGCCGCGCGCAGTAAGTCACGGCGGTCCACTCGCGAGAGTTTTCTAAACCGCCGTAGGCGTTGCCACATTCACGGGTTGCAGCGCGAGCAAGCCATTTTCAATCAGCCGGCCCAGCAGATCCGTCATATTCGCACGCAACAATTCGGGCGTGACATCGAATTCGTCCAAGAGCATTTGTAAGGCGGCCTCGATAGTCGGCGCCGCAGTCAGCACTTGCCACATCCGCGTGCCGGTCTCGTCCAGACCAAAATAGCGTTCGGTCTCCAAATTCAGAAACACCGATTCCTTGTCGAGATATCTCACCAGAACATGCGCCGGCACGGCCGCTCGGTCGGCAAATGAAATCATCTGAGCTTATCCCCGCGCAAGCTGACGCCCCCGAAGATCAATCCGGCCCCAGTCTCTGCCGGCAAGGGAGCGGGCATGCGATTCTTTTGTGCGACTTATTCTAACGTTTGGCGTCGCGCTTGACCACAACTTGCATCTCCGGCCCGGACCTCGCCCATGCAGTTGTTTCCCGCATCAGGACACGCTATAAATGCGCCGTGTCCGATGCCGCCATTCAGGCCGTTTCGATCGAAAAAGCGTTTCCTCCTTCACGCGGTGGCTGGCGCGCTTTCTTGCATCCCTTCGAGCGGCCTTCCATTCCTGCATTGGCGGGTATTACCTTCGATGTACGCGAGGGCGAAGCCGTGGCTCTGCTCGGCGCAAATGGCGCGGGCAAATCCACGCTTCTGCGCATTCTCGCCACGCTTCTGCTGCCCACGCGAGGCTCCGCGCGCGTTGCGGGGCACGACGCCGTTCGCGATTCCCGCGCGGCCCGCCGCGAAATTGGCTACCATTCCGGCGGCGACCTCGGTCTCTTGCCTCGGCTGACGGGCCGGGAGAATCTGCTTTTTTTTGGACAACTGAATCTTCTCTCTCGCGAAGATTGCCTCTCCCGCATCGCGCGCATTTCCACTCAACTTCGCCTTGAAGATGCGCTCGACCGCCAGGTCCGCACGCTCTCTTCAGGCACGGTGCAACGCCTGAGCCTCGCGCGTGCCTTGCTGCATCGGCCGCGCGTTCTCCTTTTCGATGAACCCACGCGCAGCCTGGACGCTCTCGCCGCGGCGGAATTTCGCCGGTATTTGAAGTCCGAAGTGATGAAGCGCGGAACCGTCTCGCTTCTTTTCGCTTCGCACACGCTTCCTGAAGTGGAAATCCTTGCTGATCGAGTTGCGGTAATTGATCAGGGGCGTCTCTTGGAAATGGACTCCCCTTCCTCAATTCTGCAAAAAACCGCTTGCGCTTCGCTGGAATTGGCTTTCTTCAAGCTCACCGGCCGCGCCCCTCATGCTTCGCCGGAGACTTCCGGATGACCAGCGTCGTGCGCCAACTCTGGCTCTTTTTCTGGAAGGATCTTTCCATCGCCAAGACCTACCGGAGTCTTTTTGTGATGGAGATTGTCGAAGCCCTCTTTGGCACCGCGATGTTCTACTATGTCTCGCGCTTCGTGGACAGTCCGCAGCTCGAAAGTTCCCTTCCGCAGGGCCACACCTATTTCGCGTTCGCGCTCGTCGGTTTCGTGTTCTTCGACTATCTGAGCACCGCGCTCGATGCTTTCGACCGCAGCCTCACGGAAGCGCGCGATTCCGGCACTCTGGAACAGTTGCTCGTCACGCAGACGTCTCTTCCTGTTTTGCTTGCGGGCTCCGCCATCTATCCCTTCGTCACCACCACGCTGCGCATCGCTGTTTATTTCGCCTGGGGCGCGCTTCTTTTCGGATTTCCTCTCGGCGTTACAAATTGGATCGCTGTCCTCGCCGTGCTTCTCGCATCCCTTTTAGCGTTCTCCGGGTTGGGAATTCTTTCCTCCAGCTACCTGCTGCTTTTCAAGCGCGGAAATCCGGCCAAATGGCTGCTCCTCGGATTATCCAGCGTGGTCGGCGGCATGCTCTTTCCCGTTTCAATTCTTCCGGACTGGCTGCAATGGCTCGCGCGGCTGAATCCCATCACCTATTCTTTGGATGCCATGCGCGACGCCCTTCTTGCGGGCGCAGGAATCCGAGCTCTTTGGCGTCCTCTCGTCTTGCTTCTTCTATTTGCCGTTGTCTTGCTTCCGTCTTCGATGCTGGCGTTTGCCTGGGCGCTTCGCCGCACAAAAACCATCGGGACGCTGACTCATCGTTGAAATTCACTGCCAGACTGGACTCGATTGAGGACCATTTTCTTCCGCGATTCAAATAAAAGAGCCGGCGCCAATTCGGGCCGCCGGCTCTAGTTCCCGCTCAAATATCCACGTCAGGATTTTTTCTTTTTGGTGGTCACCCTGGTATTGACTCCGCCCATGAGCTGCTGCAATTGTGCCAATCCTTCCTTGGCTTGAGTGCCCCACACCCCGTTAGGATCCAGCTCAATAGCCTTCTGGTACGCTTCAATCGTTCCCGGCTTGGGCGTGACTTCGATTTTCTCGCCAACCTGCTTGTAAATGCTCGGATCGGCAACCAAGCACGCGGCGAGCAGGTACCAGGCTCGCGGATCCTTGGGACTGAGTTCCGTGGCTTTCTGAAGGGGCGCGACCGCCTCCTGATACTTTTGCGCGTTGTACATCGTGATGCCGAAATTTAACCAGGCTTGCCCGGCGCTTGCGGGATCGAGTTCGGCGCTTTTCTGGTACGCGGCGGTGGCTTCATCTACCTTTCCCGTCCGTCCCAGAATGCCGCCCAGGTTGTTGTAATAGGCTGCCGTCGGCTTCAGCGCGATCGCCTGCTGGTATGCCGCGATGGCGTCATCCGCTCTGCCGGCCGCGTCATAAGCGTCGCCGAGCCGCGCCATGATCAGGTGCATGTTGGGATCTTTCTCGCCCGCCGCGGTTTTCGCAGCTTCGAGTTCCGTCACTGCCTTGCCTGCAAGATCCGTCACCTGCTGCTTCACGGCGTCCCGCTGATCCGCTGGAGTCTTTGCGATCGTGTCCTTCAGTTGCCTCGCCTGGTCCAGATCCGCGACTCCGGCGGTAAAGTGCTGCTTCATCCCCTCGAATTTCTGTTTTTCTTCTGCTTCCTTTTTCTCGGCGTCGGCATATTCCTTGTTCTGCGACTTCATTTTCTCGATGATGTCCTTGAAGTTGAAATCGGCGTGGGCCGTCTCGCTCGCCGTCACCTGGATCTTGCCGGAATAGGGCTGAGGTTGATTGGGCAACAGCACATTGATGGTATAAATCCCCGTCCGCAAATTATTAAACGTGTACACTCCATTCTTGTCCGTTTTCGTTTCCTGCTTGGCGCCTTGATCGCTGACGATCTGGATTCCCAGTCCCACCCAGGGGTTACCAGCCACGTCCAGGATCTTTCCCGTGAGCGTGCCTTCAATTTGAGCCGCTGCGCGCGGCGCCGCCATAATGACAAGCGCGGCCACGACCATCGCAGCCAGCGCAAAAGAAATCATTCCTCGCTTCATGCTCCGTTCTCCTTTTCCGCGCACCCGTAATCCTGTGCGTATCTCCGCGTGCCGCTCATCTCAGTTCGCAGGGGGATTTCGCACCCGAAGTCCCTGTAGGGGGTGCACTCCATTATCTTCCCATTGGCCCGGTTTTCCAACTCATGCCTTCGCCGGAACACTTTGGGCATACGGGATCGGGTCCGGAACTCCAACTTCCAAAAAAGCCCGAAGCCGAAGCAGGCAACTGTCGCAAACTCCGCACGCTGCTTCCTCGGACTGGTAGCATGACCAGGTTAGATGCAGCGGCGCGCCCAGCTGAACGCCTTTACGAATGATCTCCTTCTTTCGCATCGCGATCACCGGCGTGACAATTTCAATTTCCGTCTCCGGCCGTGTGCCCACGCGAATCAGTTCCTGAAACACGCGGTAATATTCGGGCCGGCAATCGGGGTATCCGGAGCCGTCTTCCGCCACCGCGCCAATATAAATGGCGCCGGCTCCGATGGCTTCTGCCCAGCTCACAGCCACGGAAAGAAAATGCGCGTTGCGAAAGGGCACGTAGGTCACGGGAATTGTGCTTGCATCGGCGTCGAGTTCGTTTTCCGGGACGGCAATCCGCGAATCCGTCAAGGCCGATCCGCCGATTGCGCGAAAGTGGTCCAGACGCACTACCAGCCTGTCGCGCACGCCATAGAAATCCGCAATCTCCTCAAACGACCTGCGCTCGCGCTTCTCGGTCCTTTGTCCATAACTTGCGTGCAGCAGGGCGACATTTCCAGATCCATGGCGTTCCATCGCGAGCGCTGCGCTCACGCAGGAATCCATACCGCCGCTGAGCAGCACGACTCCCTTGCTATGGCTTTTGTTTTCAGGCATTTCCAGTCCTGCTCCTTCCGATGGCCGCATTCTCCCGGCGCTCATCCGGATGCAACCTCCACCCATTTTCGTGACCGGTGGTCATATATGACCGCCGGTCAGATATGACCGTCAGTCATTTTTCTGCAAGGGATACTCTCAAACTCCCTTGGTGGCCGGATCCCAGACAAACTTATGCAGCTGCAGTCCCAGCCGGACAGGCAACCCGTCCGCAAGCATCCATTCGACCAGCGTGCGCGGCTCCAGACCCGGCCATTTCCCCGCCGGATCTTCGAAAACGGGAGAGAACAAAACTTGCTTCACGCGTTCGGCCAAGCGATGTTGCTTTGTAAATTCCCGCGCAAACTCATAGTCTCTTCGCGTGGACAGAACGAACTTCAGTTCGTCCTTTTGGTCCACGGCTTCGAGATTCTTCAGATCAAACGTATTTGCTGCTCCCGAATCCGGGCATTTGACGTCCACGATTTTGATCACTTCGCGGGGCAGGTCGCCCACAAATTTTTCTCCGCTCGTTTCAATCATGACCGTGAATCCCGCCGCAAGCAGCGCATCGGCGAGCGGGTAGACCTCTTCCTGCAACAGCGGCTCTCCGCCGGTGATTTCCACAAGCGGAACGGAGACTTTTGTGCCATGCGTGCCCGGCACGCGCACCACCAGTTCGTCCACGCGCGCGAGCACTTCTTCAACGCTCATTTTCTTGCCGCCATGAAATGCATACGCCGTATCGCACCACGTGCACCGCAAATTGCATCCCGTCAGCCGGACGAAGATGCACGGCAATCCGGCTCTGGTGCCTTCTCCCTGGATGGACTTGAAAATTTCCGTGATGAACATCAAAAAAATTCCCTACTGAGGCTTGCCAACGCCGCTTTTTCTCGCGCTACGCCGTGCCAGCCACCACAGGACTCCCAGGGTCAGCACCACGGCTACGATCAGCCGCGGGAGCGCGCTGGGAAGCCCTACCAGGCGCAGCACGATGACATATCCCACCGCGACGAGCAGGGCGGGAATCAGCACGATGTAGAGCCCACGATTCATGATCTGAATTCACCCGCGCAGATTTCAACTCCCCGGACGGTACTGCGCGCTGGCCGTGTCCGTCTCCCAGACGGTGATTTCGGTGATCCTGGCGCCGGGCGGTAACTCGCGAACTCCGCGCGAAGTCTCCTCGAAGAAATATTTCGCCAGATTCTCCGCCGAAGGATTCACGGTGCGGAAGGGCTCCAGATCGTTGATGAACTGGTGATCGAGCCCGCTGATGACTTCGCGGAGCACTTGCTTCACCTGCGTGAAATCCACGAGCAAGCCGATGCCATCCAATTGCGGGCCTTCCAGAGTGACGCGCACCCGGTAATTGTGTCCGTGGGGATTTTCGCATTTCCCCTTGTAACCGCGGAGCGCATGCCCCGCGGAAAAAGTCTCTTCCACACTGACTTGAAACATAATCTCTTTTCTCGCCCGGCCCATCCGGGTCTCGCTCTTCACCGCATCCTGGGAACCTCGCTTGCAGCGCTGAAAGTCAGATGGGGACGGCTTCAGGCGGGGTCTGCCGTACTCAAGAACCGCGCGACCTCCGCGAGTTCCTGTGTCTTCCCGTAGCGCGGCAGCGACTCCATAAAAATTTTACCATACGCCATGCGTTGGATGCGGTTATCCAGAAGGGCCAGGATACCCCGGTCTGTCTTTGCCCGGATGAGCCTTCCGAAGCCCTGCTTGAGCGACAAAACCGCTTGCGGAACCTGATATTCGGCAAAGGCGTTGCGCCCGTCTTCCTGCAAAGCTCGTACCCGTGCAGCCACGACGGGATCGCTCGGGACGGCAAATGGCAGGCGGTCCACAATCACGCAGGAAAGCTGCGCGCCGGGAACGTCCACGCCCTGCCAGAAGCTGGCTGTCGCAAAGAGCACGGCTCCCGGAGTGTTCTTGAAGCGCTCCAGAAGGACGGGCTTGGGGGCCGTTCCCTGGAGGAGCAGCGGATACTCGACGCGAGTTCGTACACGCTCGTACAAATCGCGCATCTGCGCGTAGCTGGTAAAGAGGCAGAACGCGCGCCCTTTGCTGAATTCCAGGAGTCGCACAATTTCATCGGCGGCTTTGCCGGCGAATCCCGCGTCGCGAACGTCCGGCATCTTTCGCGGCATGTAAAACAAGGCCTGCTCGCCATATTCGAATTCCGGCGGCAGTGTCTTGTCCTTCGCATGGTCCAGCCCCAGCCTGTGCCGGATGAAATCGAAGCGGCCGCCGACGGTGAGCGTCGCGGAAGTGAGCACCACGGTGTCAAATTTTTCGAAGAGCCTCTCCCGCAGGATCTGGCTGACGTCAATCGGGGTGGCCGCGAGGAAGACCCCTTTATTTCGGCGTTCGAACCAGTACACGAAATTCTTTTCGTTGGATTCAAAGAGAAACGATAGTTCCTGCCGCAATTCGAAGCTTCTGCGCGCGATTCGCAGCAACTCTTCCAGTTTCTGCGCCAGGGCCGCGAATTCCGTTTCCATTCCCTTCAGCGAATCCGCAAGAGCGTCATAGGCCTCGCGGTGCTGCTCGATGAAAGCATCGCGCTCACCTCGCGTGAACGGGTAGCGGCCTTCTCTCGCTGGGAACGCTTCGAAAAACGCGCGGCAGCGTTCTCGAATGCGTTGCGTTCTTCGCAGAAGCGAAGGCGTCCCTAAACGCAACAGCCGCAGAGTCTGGTCGGCGTCCCGCGCCAGTTCCTCGAACCGGAAATTCGAAATCTGGCGTCCAAAGTAATCGCTGGCCACGTCCTCAATCTCATGCGCTTCGTCGAACACGACGGCCGAATATTCCGGCAGAATGCTGCCAAAATCATCGTGCTTCAGCGCCAAATCCGCGAAAAACAAATGATGATTCACGATGATCAGGTCGGCTTCCGTGGCGCGCTGGTGCATTCCGGTGACAAAGCAGGGATTGAACGAGGGGCATTTTTGGCCCGTGCAGGTATCCCGCCGCGCGTCCAGGCGTCCCCACAGTTCCGAATCGTCCGGCAAGAAGGTGAGCTCCGCGCGGTCTCCGGTCTCGGTGAGTTTCGCCCAATCCTTGATCTGCCGGAAAGCGTCCAGCTCCTCCATTCCCTTAAGCAGCGCCTGATCCGCCATCTGGTGCAATTTTGCAATGCACAGAAAATTCGCGCGGCCTTTCATGACCGCTACTTTCAGGCTGGGGGCGAAATGCTTTTGCAAAAAGGGGATGTCCTTGGTATAGAGCTGTTCTTGCAGCGATTTGGTAGCCGTTGAGATCACCACCCGCCGCCCGCTGCAAATCGCCGGAATCAGATACGCCAGCGTCTTGCCAGTGCCCGTTCCCGCTTCCACAATCGCGTGATGGTGCGTTTCGAAGGCGTCGTGCACCGCCTCTGCCATTTCCAGTTGGCCGGGCCGGTGCTCGTAATCGCTCCCCATGCTTTTCTCGAGGAAACCGCCCGGGCCGAAAACATCCTTCATCCGAAACTTGGACTCCGCGGCTTGAGGCGCACCGGTGCTCTCGCGCGTCCTGGATTCCCCTGGAACTATGTCATCATCCAAGGGAACGTAGACACGCTCCCTGACGCTCGCGGGGTTGCCGCTCGCCCCGCTCTCTCCTTTTTTCTTGGCGCTTACTGTGCGTTTCGCCAGGTCAGCCATCCTTGGTTCTCATTTTCCCAGCCAAGAAGCTCAAGAAGCTAACGATAGCACATCCGTTCGCGGCGCAATCCTGACCTGCGCCAAGCTACCGCCGGCGGCCTGCCCCGGCCGTTTAGAAGTTGAGCAACATGGCCTCTCTTCCTTCATTCACCCCATTCGTGGGTGCGATACATTCGGGAGTGCTGGCGAAGAAGCTGAAATGGTGCAGGGGATTGCATCGCAACCCGGCTGCACAGGCGCGGGGTGTTCCATGAAACGTAATTCGTTTTCTCTTCTCTCCTTGCTGGTCGGAGCCTTGAGCTTTGCCGCATGCAGCGGCCCTCCAGGAGGCTGGCCGGGAGGTGGAGGAGGCGGAGGTACGGGTACTGCCACGGTTAGCTTTACGCTGGTCGCGGATACTTTTCCTGCAAACCCTTCACTGCTCTCCTACACCATCACGGTGAACGGAATCACGCTGACTCCGACGGGCAGCGGAAGCGCCGTGACCCTCACGCCTTCTCCATCGCCGACGATTGATCTTGTGCGCTTGCAGTCCGATTCCGCCTATCTCGGCACGCTTACGGGGGTGCCGGCTGGTTCCTACACGGTGACGGCTTCAATCTCCGGCGTTGGCATCACTTTCCTGAATGATACGGGCACCGCGATTGCCGTGGGCACTTCCTCATGTCCTGTCAATGCGGTCTGCGCGGAGAATCTCTCTGCCAGCGGTTCGCCGCAAATCTCTTCTTTCACCTTCACCGCTGCCTCCAACGGCACGCAGGGCATTGGCCTTGATTTCAATTTGAACAGCTCCCTCACCCTCGCCGGAGGCGTCCTCACTGGAAACTTCGGCACGAATGTCCTCAGCGCGTTCACGCTTCCGCGGCAGGGTTCCAACCTGGCCGCGGGGCAGCTCGATCTGATCGAGGACTTTACCGGCGTAGTGAGCCTGGGTCAGGCAAACAACGTCACCATCACTTCGCCGACGCGCGGCATCATCACGGCGTCGTCCACTTCCACCACAGGTTACGACTCCGACCCCACGGGAACGCTCTGCAATAATGCGCCGACCAGCCTTTCGGGATGTGTCGCCAGCAACCAACTTGCGAGCATGGACGCAGTCCTGAACGCGGACGGCACATGCTCGGTCCTTGAAATCGAGCCGACTGACGCAACCGTCCAGGACATCGTGGAAGGTACTGTCGTGCCCGTCAGCGTGCCAGCGAACAGTTTCGCAATTATCGTGACCGACAAACTCCCTGCCGCTTCCGGTTCGCTCATCAGCAGCCTGCACCTCGGCGATCCCTTGATCGTGAACATCGCGAATATCCCGAATACGTTCTATGTGGACACCAAAGGGCTGGACGTTCAGGATGCTTCGCCGGCGGCCTATAGCACCTTTTTCGGCCAAAGCAGCACCAGCGCCATATTCTCCGGCCAAAGCATCGCCATTCACGTCACTGCTTTTACCGCCCAGAACGGAACTACGCCGGCTTCGGCAACCGCGGACACCGTCACGCTCCGCTTTTCTCGCCTGACCGCAGGAGTCCAGCCGCTCTCCACGAGCACATTTACTATCGGCGGGATACCTTCCTACTTCGATTTCACCCCGGATAGCACTTTCCTCGTGCAAGCCTTCGTCAATGCGCCGCGGAATACCAATCTGGACGGAGTGACCGACCTGAGCAATCTTTCCTCAACTTCGCCTGTTTCGGTGCGCGCTCTTTTCTTCGAGAATTCGGGCTTGTCGCTGCAGCCGGCGTTTTTTGCGGCCAAGGTCCGCCAGCACTAAACCTTTTGATTTTTCCGCCTCCGCAGACGGAAAGGGGCAGGCTCTTAGCCGATCGTTAAGAACCTGCCCTTCGTTTTTCCCTAAAGGGTTCGGTTTAGAGCGCCGGGCCTCCGCCGACGGTGGTCATGGCCGGGAGCGGCGTAGCAGGCCCCACGGGTGCGGTGGCCATACGCGCCGGCGGCTGGAATCTTCTGTAGATGGCGATGGAGATCGCCCCCAGGCCCCACAGGATCACGCCGAACTTGACCCAACCTCCGTGCGGCACCATGGTCACGGCGCGAATGATGATCACGCCCACGGTCATTCTTCCGATGAGAGGCCACAACTCATTGGTTCTTCCCATCAGCCATTGCCCGATCAGCGCGCCGACCACGATCTGCGCTGCGTAGACGGAAATCATCCACACGAAAAATGCCGAAACCCCGATGAACAGGCCCACCACCGTCACCGCGACGATGATCGAACCGATCAGCACTCCGAAAAACACCAGAATCCCCAGCC
>Ga0335076_10007462_pt1 | contig 11010 bp, 12 predicted proteins | sample Lox_Sample_25_FD_206717 | JGI IMG/M metagenome (GOLD analysis project Ga0335076, IMG submission 206717) | Soil microbial communities from Loxahatchee National Wildlife Refuge, Florida, United States - Lox_Sample_2.5 | ecosystem: Environmental > Terrestrial > Soil > Wetlands | place: USA...
GGCTTCATCTGCCGCGTCCGATTTTCCCCTAGCACCCGAGCAGCCGCGCCCCGCGCGCGACGGAATCTTTCATGAAAGACAAGGCTACCAGCCACAAGCAAGTTCGCGCGGCCAGCGGATTTGGCGAAATCCTGCGCACGATCATTTACGCGCTTTTGATCGCGATCTTCGTCCGCACCTTCGCCTATGAGCCCTTCAACATTCCCTCGGGCTCGATGATCCCAACCTTGCTCGTGGGCGATTATCTCTTCGTCTCGAAATTCTCCTACGGGTACAGCCGCTACTCCTTTCCGTTCTGGCCGCCGCCCTTCTCCGGGCGCATCTTCGGCAGCCAGCCGAAGCGCGGCGACGTCATCGTGTTCAAATGGCCCGGCGACAACTCGACCGACTACATCAAGCGGCTCGTCGGCCTGCCCGGCGACAAAATTCAAGTGACCGGCGGCGTCCTCTACATCAACGGCGTGCCGGCGAAGCGAGCTTGGATCGGGAAGTTCACGGACGAGGAGGGAACCTCGAGCGTCGAGCGCCAGGAATATGAGGAGATCCTGCCGGACGGCGTACGGCATCCGATTCTGCTGAGCGACACCGATAGCAGGCCCGCGCCGGCGGATTGTCCCATCAACACATTCCGCTCGCCCAACGGGCCCGAGAACACCTGCGTCTACGTGGTTCCCCAGGGCATGTATTTCATGATGGGCGACAACCGCGACAATTCCTCGGACAGCCGGATCGCGCTCAACGAACACGGCGTGGGATTCGTGCCGGCGGAGAACCTCATCGGGCGGGCGGAGTTCATCTTCTTCTCCACGGACGGCTCGGCCTCCTGGTGGGAATTCTGGAAATGGCCGTTCGCGATCCGCTGGGGGCGGCTCTTCAAGGCGATCGGATAGGATGAATTCCGGGGGTTCCGCGCTCGAACCCTTGATCGAGGTCCTGGGGCATCGCTTTGCGGCCCCGGCGCTGCTGGTTGAGGCGCTCACGCATCCCAGCATGACAGGTCGACACGGTCAGGCGCACCGCAGCTACGAGCGGCTGGAGTTCCTGGGCGACCGCGTGCTCGGGCTCATCGTGGCGGAGATGCTCTGGCGCCGCTTTCCCGACGAGACAGAAGGCGAGCTTACGCGCCGGCATGCGAGCCTGGTTCGGCGCGAGGCGCTGATCGAAGTCGCACGCGGCTTCGGTCTTGCCGGCTTCGTCCGGGTGTCCCAAGGCGAGGGCCAGGCGGGAGCGCGCGAGAATGGCAGCGTGCTCGCGGACGCTCTGGAGGCAGTGATCGCGGCGCTTTTTCTCGACGGAGGCCTTGAGGCCGCGCGCAGCTTTGTGAGCCGTAACTGGGCGCCGCTCCTCGAGGCGAGCGCGACCCCGCCGCGCGATCCAAAGACCGAGCTCCAGGAATGGGCGCAGGGGAGGGGCCGCGGGCTTCCGGTCTACGAGACCGTGGCGGTCGAGGGCCCCGCCCACAAGCGCACCTTTACGGTCTCCGTCCGGGTCGAGGGCGCGGAGCCCGCGACCGCGACCGGTGGCTCAAAGCGCGCGGCAGAGGCCGCGGCGGCAGCCGTGCTCCTGCGCCAGCTGGCTTTAGGGCGCGGTCGCTCGGCATGAGCGAGGCTGCGCCCCGGCGCTGCGGCTACGTCGCGTTGATCGGCGCGCCCAATGCCGGGAAATCGACGCTCCTCAACGCGCTCGTCGGCGCCAAGGTCTCGATCGTCTCGCCGAAAGTGCAGACGACGCGCCGGCGCGTGCTCGGGATTGCAATCGAGGATGCGACGCAGATCGTCTTCGTCGACACCCCCGGCATTTTCGCGCCGCGCGCGGGCCGCCGCCTCGAGCGCGCGATGGTCTCCGCGGCCTGGGAAGGAGCGGAGGACGCCGATCTCGTGGTGCTCCTCGTAGACGTTACCCGGCCGGACGATCCGGACACGCGCGGCATCGTCGACCGGCTGCGCTCGGCTGGGCGCAAGGCGTTGCTCGTCCTCAACAAGATCGACCTGGTCCCGCGCCCGTCGCTTCTGGCGCTAACGGACCGCTTCGCGCGTGAAGGCATATTCGAGCCGATATTCATGATCTCCGGTCTCAGCGGCGACGGCGTTCCGGACTTGCGGCGGCATCTCGCGGCGGCTCTCCCGGAAGGCCCCTGGCTCTATCCCGAGGACCAGCTTTCGGACCTGCCGGAACGCCTCCTCGCGGCGGAGGTGACGCGCGAGCAGATCTTCCTGCAGCTCCACGAGGAGCTTCCCTACGCCATTACCGTCGAGACGGAAAAATGGGAGGATCGCAAGGACGGCAGCGTCCGCGTGGAGCAGACGATCTTCGTCCAACGTCCGGGGCAAAAGGCGATCGTGCTCGGCGAGGGCGGCCAGCAGATCAAGCGTATCGGCGCCCGCGCCCGCGTCGAGCTCGAGGCGATGCTTGGTCGCCGCGTTCATCTCTTCCTCTTCGTCCGCGTCGAGAAAGGCTGGCCCGAGGACCGCGAGCGATACGAGGCCATGGGCCTCGATTTCGAGGAGTGAAGGGCGGGCGATGCAGTGGAGCGAGACGGGAATCGTGCTGGCGGCGCGACGTCATGGCGAGAGCGCGCTCGTCGTGCATCTCCTGACGCGCGAGCGCGGGCGGCATGCGGGCCTCGTCCACGGCGGCCAGGGCCGCCGGGGCCGCACGATCTACCAGCTCGGCAATAGCGTCGCGGTGACGTGGCGCGCGCGGCTCGAGGAGCAGCTCGGCACTTTCTCGGGAGAGCTCGCGACGGGATACGCCGCCCGCGTCATCGACGATCCCCTACGGCTGGCCTGCCTATCGGCTGCGGCGGCGATGGCGGAGGCGGCGCTCCCGGAGCGCGAGCCGCACCCGCGCGCCTATGACGGCCTGGCGGCGCTGCTCGAGGCGCTCGACCGCGCCCACGGCTGGACCGAGCTCTATGCGCGCTGGGAGCTGGAGCTGCTGGCCGAGCTCGGCTTCGGTCTCGATCTCGCGCGCTGTGCCGCGACAGGCGCGAGCGAGGATCTCGTCTACGTCTCGCCCAAATCCGGACAAGCAGTCTCGCGCGCGGCCGGAGAGCCCTATCGCGGGCAGCTCTTGCCCTTGCCGGGCTTCCTCAGGAATGGGGGCGAGGCCGAGCCCACAGGCTCGGAGTTGACCGACGCCCTCACGCTTACGGGTTTCTTCTGGGAACGCCGGGTGTTCCTGCCGCATGGGCGGAAGCTCCCGGCCGCGCGCACGCGCTTCGTTGACCGACTCGGGCGCCAGACGACACACTCCGGGAAAGCGGCCGTAGATACGATTGGATCGACATGACACCACCTTCGAACCCCGCGGGCGCTATCCGCGACGTGGATTTTGCGGAGGCGCTGGGCGAGCGCTATCTCTCCTACGCGCTCTCGACCATCACCGCGCGCTCGCTGCCGGATGTTCGCGATGGGCTCAAGCCGGTGCACCGGCGCATTCTCTACGCCATGCGCGAGCTCAGGCTCGAACCCGGCTCGGGCTACAAGAAGAGCGCGCGCGTCGTCGGCGACGTCATCGGCAAATACCATCCACACGGCAACGACCCCGTCTATGAGGCGATGGTGCGGATGGCGCAGGATTTCGCTCAGCGCTACCCGCTCGTCGACGGCCAGGGGAATTTCGGCAACGTCGACGGCGATAACGCCGCGGCCATGCGCTACACCGAGAGCCGTCTCACCGCGGTTGCGCAAGCGCTCCTGCAGGGGATCGACGAGAACACCGTCGATTTCCGCCCGACCTACGACGGCGAGGCGCAGGAGCCGCTGGTGCTGCCCGCGCGCTTCCCGAACCTGCTTGCGAATGGGGCCAGCGGCATCGCCGTCGGCATGGCCACGAGCATCCCGCCGCACAACGTGGCAGAGCTCTGCGACGCGCTGATCCAGCTTGCAAAGCACCCGCGGACCTCCCTCGACGAACTCCTGAAGCATGTGAAGGGCCCCGATTTCCCGACCGGCGGGATGCTGGTCGAGGCGCCCGAGGTCGTGCGCGAGGCTTACAACACCGGCCGCGGCAGCTTCCGTCTGCGCGCGCGTTGGCGTGAGGAGACGCTTTCGCGCGGCGTCTACCAGATCGTGGTGACGGAAATTCCCTATCAGGTGCAGAAATCGCGCCTGGTCGAGCGCATCGCAACGCTGCTCGAGGAGAAGAAGCTGCCGCTCCTCGCGGACGTGCGCGACGAATCCACGGACATCGTGCGCCTGGTGTTGGAGCCCAAGAGCCGGAACGTCGAGGCGGCGGTGCTGATGGAATCGCTCTTCCGCGCGACCGAGCTCGAAACGCGCGTGCCGCTCAACCTCAACGTACTCGACGCCCAGGGCGTGCCGCGGGTGATGACGCTCAAGGAAGCGCTGCAGGCCTTCCTCGACCATCGCCGCGTCGTCCTGCAGCGTCGCACGCGCTTCCGCCTCGACGAGATCGCCCGCCGCGACGAAATCCTTCGCGGGCAGATGGTCGTCTATCTCAATCTCGACAAGGTCATCAAGATCATCCGCGAGAGCGACGATCCCAAGGCCGAGCTGATGCGGCGCTTCAAGCTCAACGATGTCCAGAGCGAGGCGATCCTCAATCTTCGCCTGCGCGCGCTGCGCAAACTCGAGGAGATCGCTATCCGCAAGGAGATCGAGGCGCTTGCGGCCGAGGCGAAGGACTTGAAGGGCTTGCTCGGCGATGACAAACGGCAATGGAAGACAGTCTCCGCGGATATTGCGGAGATTCGGAAGCAGTTCGGGCCGGATACGCAGCTCGGGTGCCGGCGCACCGAGATCGGCTCGCCGCCCGCGGAGGTGCGCGTCCCAGTGGAAGCGCTGGTGGAGCGCGAGCCCTGCACCGTAATCTGCTCGGAGAAGGGCTGGATCCGCGTCGTCAAAGGACATGGCGCGGCGCTCGGCGAGCTCAAATACAAGGAGGGCGACGCCGCCCGCTTTGCGGTCGAAGCGGAGACAACGGACAAACTCCTGCTCTTCGCGACCAACGGTCGCTTCTACACGCTCGGGATCGACAAGCTCCCGGGCGGGCGCGGTCACGGCGAGCCGGTGCGGCTAATGATCGAGCTCGGGAACGAGCATGACGTAGTGGCCATCCTGCCGCATCGTCCGGGGCTCAAGCTCCTCGTGGGCTCGAGCGACGGGCGCGGCTTCGTCGTGGCGGCGGAGGAGGCGGTCGCCCAGACCCGCGGCGGGAAGCAGATCCTCAATCTCGGTGACGGCGCCGTCGCGCGTGCGGCGGTGCCCGTCGCAGGCGACACGGTGGCGGCGGTCGGCGAGAATCGGAAGCTGCTGCTCTTCCCGCTCTCGGAAGCGCCGGAGATGACGCGCGGGCGCGGCGTTATCTTGCAGCGCTACAAGGAGGGCGGTCTCTCCGATCTCAAGGTCTTCAACCTCGCCGCGGGCCTCACTTGGCGCCGGGGCGACCAGACGCGGACCGAGACCGACCTCCGGGCCTGGCAGGGCGCGCGTGCGCAGTCAGGCCGCATCGTTCCCGCCGGTTTCCCGAAATCCAATCGCTTCGCCTGAGCCTATGGCCGAGACCGTCCTCCTCGACACCAAGGGGCTGCGCTGCCCGCTGCCCGTGCTGAAGGCGCGGAGGGCGCTCAGGGACCTCGCGCCCGGCGCGGTGCTGCGTGTCCTCGCAACCGACCCCGGCGCCGTCAAGGATTTCGAGGCTTTCTGTAAGACCACGGGTCATCGCCTCCTCGCTCAGGCCGAGGAAGCGGGCGTCCTGAGCTTCGATATCGAGAAAGCGGAATGAGGCGGCGCCTCAGTTGAGTCCGCCGGGTGCCTCTGGGACCTTGAGGCCGAGGTCACGGTAGGCGTGCTCCGCGCCGGGATGGAGCGGCAGCACCAGCCCGTCGAACGCGCTCGCAAGCGCGATCCGTTTCGCCATGGGATGGCCTTGGTCGAGGATTCTGCGATTGGCATCGGCCCAGAGTGCCTTGGTGATGTCGTAGACGAGCATATCCGGCACCTCCGCGCCCACGACCCAGAGTGCGCGCGTGCCGATGCTCGGGGTCGGCTCGGCGATCGAGGCATAGGTGCCGCCGGGAATGGTGTCGCGGGAGAAGAAGGCGTTGCGTTGGGTGATCTTGTCCGCGATCTCGCCGGAGATCGGGATGAGGCGGACCGGCGTCGCGCTCGCAAGCTCCGATATCGCCGGCACGGGATACCCACCGAAGAGGAAAAAGGCGTCGAGCTCGCCATGTGCGAGCGCCTCTGCGGTCTGGCCGAGATTGCGATAGTCCGCTTTGACCTGGGACACCGATAGTCCCGCAGCCTCCAAGATGAGGCGCGCATCCGCGAGGGTCCCGGATTCCTTCTCGCCGAGGCCGACACGCTTGCCCTGGAGATCCCCGAGGGTGGCGATAGGTCCCTCGGCGCGCACCACCACATGCACCGTTTCCGGGAAGAGCGAGGCTATCGCGCGCAGTTTCGTGAGCGGGGGCTTCCCCTTGAAGAGCCCACTCCCGGAATAGGCCCAATAGGCCACATCCGATTGCGCAAGCGCGGATTCGAGCCGGCCCGCATCGACCGCGAGGACGTTCTCGACCGAGCCCTGGGTCGCCTGCGCCACCGCGACCAGGCCCGGAACGCCGCAGCTACCGCCGCGATCACAATCTCGCGAGCCCGGCGGCTTCGAGATCGCGTTGGCGAGGACGCCGCCGATCTGGAAATAGGTCCCGGTCGTAGCGGCGGTACCGATGCGGAAGTAGCGAATCTCGTCCTGAGCGGCACTCGGACGCGCGGGGAGCAGCAGCAGGCCCGAAACTGCGAGGAGGAATTCTCGGCGCGCAAAGCTCCGCCGCAGCGATGCATGATCGCTGCCTGCCGAGAGCCTCGTGGCGCGCTTCGGCGGCATTCCCGACGACGCCTCCTTCATCTCGAGAACGGGGCGATCCTAGACCTAATTCCCAGCCCGTGACACACAAAGATCGAGATTTTTCGGCCTCGAGCGGCGGTCGGTTGTGTTGCGTGGAGGTGGCCCCCACCTTTAGCGAGGCTCGGCACGACATACGGAGTGAGCGATGGATTTTCCGCAGGCGGGAGGATGCCAATGTGGCGCGGTCCGGTACGAGATCACCGGTCCGCCGCTCGCGGTCTATGCGTGTCATTGCACCGAGTGCCAGAAGCAGTCGGGCTCCGCCTTCGCCATGGCGGCGGTGATCCCGCAGGACCATTTCCGGATCACGCGCGGCGAGCCCAAGATGTTCTCGCGGCGAACCGCGGCGACGCGTGTGATGGAATGCTGGTTTTGCCCCGACTGCGGCACGCGGCTTTTCCACATGCCCGGCGGGGCCGGCTATGCAAATCGCAACCTCAAGCCCGGCACGCTCGACGATACCTCCTGGCTGAAGCCGACCATACATTTCTGGACGCGCAGCGCGCAGAGCTGGGTCGACATTCCCGATGGCGATACCCGCTATGAAACCCAGCCGGAATTGCTGCCATGGATGGCCCCGAAGCGTTGAACGCCGGCAAAAAAATCGAGCGGCGGCTCGGACATAGGCGTTGACAAGCGGGAATTGCGCACTATGTTCTCGCGCTCCATCGCCTTGGTTCGGAATTGGCGGCACGACATGACTGTAGGGTTCCTCATCTCGCGACGACGAATTCGCTAGCAGCCCCGTGGGGCTGCAATGCGCGGTCGCGCCATGCGCGCCCGCGTCGTTCGAGGGAACCCGAGCAACACCCTGAGCATGGGGGCGGTCATGGCTGATCAGCCTTATCACATCGAGAAATTCGCGGGCGGTGCTCGCATCGAGATCGACACCGACCGGGCGCGGCTCGACTACCGCGTCATTCACGGTTTTCTGGTCCAATCGCACTGGGCGCATGGGATCCCCATGGCGACGCTGAAGCGCGCCATCTCGGGATCACTGCCCTTTGGTCTCTACCGCGACGGGCGGCAGGTCGGCTTCGCGCGCGTGGTGACCGACCGCGCGACCTTCGCTTATCTCGCCGATGTCTTCGTGCTGCCGGAGGCGAGGGGCCAGGGGCTTGGGCGCTGGCTGGTCGAGCGCATCCTCGCCCATCCTGGGCTCCAGGGCCTGCGCCGGTGGCTCCTTGGCACGAGGGACGCGCAAGGCCTCTACCGGAAGGTGGGGTTCGGCGAGCCGCCGACGCCCTTCACCTTCCTCGAGCGCCTCGATCCCGACATCTATGCCGTGGCGGCCGAGGCGCCGCGACGGAGGTTGCGGCGCGTCGTCTAGATCGAAGGCCGGGGCGGGGACTCGCCCCGGCGCCCGCCCCATATTAGAAAAGAACCCCGAGAGGTGACGCTGGGGAGGGATATCCATGGTCGCGACCATCACCATGCCGCGGCTGCTCTACATCGGTGGGGGGGCCATCGGGGAGATCGCGACCGCGCTGAGCCGGCTGGGCGCGAGCCGCCCGCTCATCGTGACCGACCGCTTCATGGAAAGCTCGGGCGTTCTGGCGAAACTCACGGACCGGCTCGACCGGGCGAAGCTCCGCTGGCAGGTGTTCGCGGACACGGTCCCCGACCCCACTGACACCGTCGTCGAGGCAGGGGTCGGGGCAATGGCAGGCGGTGACTTCGACTGCCTCGTGGCCTTGGGGGGCGGTAGCCCCATCGACACCGCCAAGGCGATCTCCGTCCTGGCTGCCAACGGCGGCAAGATGCGCGACTACAAGGTTCCGAACGAGATTCCGAAGCCGGGCCTGCCCATCGTCGCGGTTCCCACCACTGCCGGCACGGGTTCCGAGGTCACGCGCTTCACGGTCATCACGGATACCGAGCGCGACGAGAAGATGCTGATCATGGGGCTCGCCTGCTGTCCTGCTGCCGCGATCGTCGATTTTGAGCTCACCTTCAGCATGCCCTGGCGCCTTACGGCGGACACGGGAATCGACAGCCTTACGCACGCGATCGAGGCTTATGTCAGCAAGCGCGCGAGCCCCTTCACCGATGGCGTCGCTCGAAGCGCGATGGCGCTCATCGCGAAGAATATCCGCACAGCGTGCCGCACGCCCGACGATCCCAGGGCGCGGGAGGCGATGATGTTGGGGGCGACTCAAGCCGGGATGGCTTTCTCCAATTCGAGCGTCTGCCTCGTTCATGGGATGAGCCGTCCTATCGGCGCCTTCTTCCACGTGCCGCACGGGCTTTCGAATGCGATGCTCCTGCCGGAGATCACGGCCTTCTCGGCGCCGGCGGCGCTCGAGCGGTACGCCGACTGCGCGCGAGCGATGGGGATCGCGGCGGAGGGCGAGGGGAACCAGTCCGCCGTTGCGCGCCTCCTCGACGAGCTCCGCGCGCTCAACGGCGACCTCAAGGTGCCATCGCCACGCGACTACGGCATCGACGAGCGGCGCTACCGGGAGCTGATGCCGACGATGGCGGCGCAGGCGCTCGCCTCGGGCTCACCCGGGAACAATCCGCGCGTTCCCAGCAAAGACGAGATCGTCGAGCTCTACACGCGCGTCTACGCCTGAGGAGATTGCGGCCATGTCGAAGGCTTTCGCCTCGCAAGCGGACCTCTCGGAGAAGAAAGTCACCTTCGCCGAGCTCGGCGATGGGCTCTATTGCCTCACCGCCGAGGGTGACCCCAACTCCGGCGTGATCGTCGGCGACGACGGCGTCATGGTCGTCGACGCCCGCGCAACCCCGGTCCTTGCCCGCGAGCTCCTGGAGCGGATCCGCGAGGTCACGGACAAGCCCGTGAAATATGTGCTGCTCACGCATTATCACGCCGTGCGCGTGCTCGGCGCCTCGGCCTATGGCGCCCAGCACATCATCGCGAGCAGCGGCACCTACGACCTCATCCGCGAGCGTGGCCAGCAGGATTTTGACAGCGAGGCGCAGCGCTTCCCACGGCTCTTCCGCGCGGTCGAGACCGTGCCCGGCCTCACCTGGCCGACCCTGGTCTTCGAGCGCTCGCTCACCGTCTTCATGGGGAAGCGCGAGGTCCGGATCCTGCATCTCGGCAAGGGCCACACCAAGGGCGACACGGTCGCATGGCTCCCCAAGGAGAAGGTGTTGTTCTCAGGCGACCTCGTCGAATACGGTGCCGCTCCCTACTGCGGCGATGCCTATTTCAGGGAATGGCCGGAGACACTGGAAAAGCTCCGCACGCTCAATGCGGAGAGGATGGTTCCGGGCCGCGGCGACGCCTTGATGACGCCCGCCGATGTCGCGAAGGCGATCGAGGGCACGCAGGGTTTTCTCCGCGCCATGACGCGCGAGGTCGAGGCCGGCGTAGGCGCTGGAAAGCCGCTCAAGGCGGTTTACGATGCCGCCTACGCCGCGATGGCGCCGCGCTACGGCAAATGGGTGATCTTCGAGCATTGCCAGCCTTTCAACGTCAGCCGCTGCTACGATGAAATGAGCGGCATCGCGGATCCCCGAATTTGGACCGCGGAGCGCGATATCGAGATGTGGAAGGCGCTGCAGGCGTGACCGTCGTTTCGAAATAGGGGGTAGACATGCGTTGGATCATGCTGATGGCACTCTCGATCGCGCTCGCGGCCTGCACGCAGCAACCGCCGCCAGAGCCGCAGCCCACGCGCGTCTTCACCGTCTATTTCGACGCGGGGAGTTCCGATCTCACCCCGACCGCCCTGGTGATCATCGACAACGTCGCGGATGCGCTGCGCAGGGCCCAGCCCTCGAAGATCGTCGTCGAGGGGCAGGCGCTTGCTGGTTTTTCCGGCGACGCCGAGCTCGCGGTGAAACGCGCGGATACGGTCGTGGCCGCGCTCGTCAAGGCGGGTGTGGATTCGAGCACGATCGTGCGGCGCACTGCACTCGTTGGGCCGGCCTCTACCGACCCAGTCACGCGAATCTCCGCGCAGAAAGTGCTGGTGGAGTTCTTGCCTTGACGGGCGGCGCCTTCTAGCCGGGCGCGAGCCTCGCAGCCTCGATCGCGCGCCAGATGCGCTCGGAGGTGGCGGGCATGTCGAGGTGGCGCACGCCGAGCGGGACCAGCGCATTCATGATGGCATTCATGAGTGCGGGCGGCGCGCCCGCGGCGCCCGCCTCGCCGCAGCCCTTGAT
>Ga0335076_10007463_pt1 | contig 11010 bp, 8 predicted proteins | sample Lox_Sample_25_FD_206717 | JGI IMG/M metagenome (GOLD analysis project Ga0335076, IMG submission 206717) | Soil microbial communities from Loxahatchee National Wildlife Refuge, Florida, United States - Lox_Sample_2.5 | ecosystem: Environmental > Terrestrial > Soil > Wetlands | place: USA: Florida...
CCCCGCCAAGGGCGACCCGATGCCCGTGGTCATGATGAGGCCGATACCACCCACGGCGCTGAACAATCCGCCCAGCACATAGGCGAGGAAACGCGTCAGCTCGACGTTCACACCGCTGCGAAGGGCAGACGCCCTGTCGCTGCCCACGGCGTAAAGCAACAGTCCGAGCCGGCTCTGCCGCACCGGAATCCAGATGATGGCCACCGCCGCCGCGAGCAACACGAGCGCGCCGGAAAGCCAGGGTGTGAACAGAGCGCCCGCGCCCAAGGCGAGGAACTGTTCCGGCGCGCCGCCACCCGGTTTCTCGAGGAGGAGCAGCGCCACGCCGCCCCAGATGAAACCGGTCGTCAGGGTTACGACCACGTCGGGGACGCGTGAGAAGACCACGATCAGGCCGTTTATGGCGCCCGCCAACGCCCCCGCCAGCACGATGGCCGCGGCAAGCGCCAGCGACTGGCCAAAGGTCGCGTTCTCCATGCTCACGGCGGCGAGGACATTGGATACGGCCATCATCGAGCCGACCGACAGGTCGATTCCGCCCGAGATCACGACCACGGTCTGGGCCGCCGCGGCAAAGGCCAGCGGCATGGCTCCCATGGCCAGAGACTGCGCGTCGAACGATCCGAACTCAGGATGGATCGCCACTGTCGCCGCCAGAGACAGGATCAGCAAGGCCGGCATTCCCACAAGGCTTGGGTGCCGCTGTGCGAGGCGCGCGAAACCGCGCCGGCGCGGCGCGGCGCCAACCGTCGGCCCTGCTGCCGGCTGGGTTCCTCCCGCGGTGATCACGCCTCGTCCTCTCGCGGCGATACCAGCCCGTGCGAGGCGCGCAGCAGGGTCGCCTCGTCCGCCTCGGCTGCCGGCATCTCGTGGACGACGCGTCCTCCGAACAGCACAATCGCCCGGTCGCAGGCGAGGGGAATCTCGGGCAGTTCCGAGGTGAAGAGCAAGACCGCCGCACCGAGTGCCGCGACCTCGCGCACGAGAGCGTAGATCTGGCGCTTGGTGCCGATGTCGATGCCGCGTGTCGGGTCGAAGCACAGCAGTGTCCTGAACTCACTCGCCAGCCAGCGCGCAATCATCACTTTCTGCTGATTGCCCCCGCTCAGGCGGCGCAACTCCGATTCAGCGCGGGTGTCGACCTGCAGGCGCCGAATCGCCGCCTCGACGCGCGCGCGCTCGCGGCGCAGGTCGATCAGGCCCCAGTCGCGTAGCCTTCGATAGGCAGGCAGCGCCACGTTTTCCCGGATAGAGCGTTGCGGCAGCATCGCCTGCAGTCGGTTGGCAGGCACCAGCACCAGGCCGGCGCCAATCGCATCGGCCGGATGACGGAACCGCTGAGGACGGCCGCGCACCACAATCTCCCCGGCGTCGCGATCGCGCATGCCGGCGATGCAGTCGAACAGTTCGTCCTGGCCTTGCCCTTCCAGCGCGGCGACGCCCAGCACCTCGCCGGCACGCAAAGCAAACGAGACACCGTTGAGCAGGCGCCCGCAGCGCAGGCCGCGCACTTCGAGGGCAGGCGCTTCGCCACCCGACCCAGCACCGGCGCGTCGCGTGTTGCCGGCAGCGGCGGCATGCGCGACTTCGTAACCCAGCATGAGCTCGACGATGCGCTCTTCGCTGCCGCGCGCGGTCGCGGTGACGCCGACCGTGATGCCGTCGCGCAACACGGTGGCGCGGTCACACAGCATCGAAACCTCGGCCATACGGTGGGAGATGAAGATCACGCTGCGCCCGCGCTCGCGCCAGCGGCGGATGATGGCGAAGATGCGCTCCGAAAGGTCAGCCGGCAGTGAGGCGGTGATTTCATCGATCAGCAGGATACTGGGATCGGAAGCCAGCGCGCGGCCGAGATCGATAAGCCGAAGGACCGGATAGGGCAAGTCGCGCACGAAGGCACTGAAATCGAGTTCGGGGATTCCAAGGTTCACGAGCCATTCGTGCACCGTCCCGAGACCGACCCGGGCCAGGCGCATGTTCTGCGCCACCGTAAGATCCGGCACCAAGGCCGGGTCCTGATAGACGGAGACGATCCCCGCCTGGCGCGCCTCGGCAGGGGAACGGAAGCGGCGCGCCTCGCCACGGATCACGATCCCGCCGCGGTCGGCGGGAAAGACGCCGGTCAGAATCTTGACCAGCGTGCTCTTTCCGGCGCCGTTGGCACCCATCAACGCATGGACCTCGCCGGCGCGCACTTCGAGGGAAGCGGCCTTGAGGGCAACGACCGAATCGAATGCCTTGGCGATGTCATTCGCCGCGAGCAAGATTTCCGTCGAGGTCATGCGATACTCAACTGCCCGATTCCCTTCGACCGCTCCGCCGGGGCCGTCAGTCCCACTTCGCGTCTCGGTTCCGTGCGTCGCGCGAAGGGTCACTGCGCGCGACGGCACGGGATCTGGTGACGTACATCGCTGCCGCCGACGACTGAAGCCGCGCCGGCCGCCGACGGGGCTCAGCTTTCGCCCGGACCCTTGCAGGCCTTCTCCTGCGCCGGGGTATAGCTGGTGTAGGGCGGGACGCCGCCATAAACCGGGTATGTCGGATCGGCCTTCGGATCGTAGACCGACTTGGCCCAGTCGATGCCCGCCGCGGTCGTGTTCTCGTACACTTGCGGCGTGAGATGGACGACGTGCGGTTCCTTCTTACCCTCGAGCACGTCGAGCGCGAGACCGAGGCCCGCCCCGCCTACGGCGGGAGGATTGGTCACCGCGATCGCAACGAGGCCGGCGTCCTTGTCCTGGATCATCTGACCGATGAAGCCGTTGTTGTCCGCACCCACCACGGGCACGAACTTGACGTTGGCCGATCGGTAGGCGTCGACGACCACGTTGTCGATGCCGGAAGTCCAGACGCCGTCGATCTTCTTGCCGGAGCCGAGCAGATCCTTGATCTCCTGGGACGCCTTGTCTTGCGACCAGCCGGTGAAAACCGAGGCTACAACCTTGATGTCCGGATACTGCTTCAGCGCTTGCTCGAAGCCCACGTGCCGGTCGGCATCGGCGGGCACGCCGTCGATGCCGCGCATCTCGACCACGTTGCCCTTGCCGCCCAATGCCTTGAATAGCGCTTCGGCACCCTTCCGCCCATAAGCCACCTGATCGTTCTCGAGGACGTAGGCGCCCGGCGCCGAAACCGCCTGATCAACCGCGACCACGATGATATGCCGAGCGATCGCCTGCTCGATCACGGGGTCCAACGCTTTGCGGTCGGACGGGTTCAGAATGATGACATTGACGCCCGCGGAAATCAGGTTACGCAGATCGGCGATCTGCTCCGAGGGGCCGCCGTTGCGGTTGGCGAGCACGACCTTGGAAACCTTGCCCGAAGCCAGCGCCTCGGCTTTGATCGAGCAGACCATCTCCTCGCGGAAGCCGTTGCCGATCAGCGTATTCGAAACGCCGACGACATATTGGGTATCGGCGGCCATCGCCTGTCCCGACGCACCTGCCGCCAAGATGGTGCCGAGCACGAGGCAAGTATAAGCCCCGAACTTCTTCATCTCTTCCTCCCTGGGTTAAACCGATTTCTTGAACGATCCGCCTCGGCGCTGCTACCACTCGGTGGGGCGCAGCCGCCGATTCAGCTTCTCTTCTTCATCACAAACCCTATCTCGCGGCGCGCTATCAATCACGCCGATACGCGCGATGATGCCTTGCTAAACCGGTTTCTTGTCAATCGGAATTAGCGAGACATCATCCGTTGCGCGGCGGTGCCGGTCGCAGGCCGGTCGTGCTTCGTCGACCTTGTGCTTGAGAAAATCGCTTTAGCAAAGCAGAATTCAAAGGTTGGAAGGCCGAGCAAACGGCGAAAACCGCTGCCTAGATGCGGTTGAGCATCCGATCGGGACGGAAGCCATGAGAACGATCAAGGGCCCCGCTATTTTCCTGGCACAATTCGTCGGCGATGAGGCGCCGTTCAACAACCTGGACGCTATTGCTGGTTGGGCCGCAGGACACGGCTATAAGGGGGTGCAGATTCCGAGCTGGGATCGGCGCCTCTTCGATCTCGAACGCGCCGCGGCGAGCACGGCCTATTGCGACGAGGTGCGCGGCGTTCTGGCCAAGCACGGGATCGAAGCGACCGAGCTTTCGACGCATCTGCAGGGGCAGCTTGTTGCGGTGCACCCTGCCTACGACCTGCTGTTCGACGGGTTCGCACCGGAGGCGGTGCGCAATAATCCGCCGTCACGGCAGGCCTGGGCGGTCGAGCAGCTTCGGCTGGCGGCGAAGGCGTCGGCACGTCTCGGCCTCAAGGCGCATGCCACCTTTTCCGGCGCCTTGGCCTGGCCCTATATCTATCCCTGGCCGCAGCGCCCGGCCGGCCTGATCGAGACCGCATTCGACGAGCTCGCGGCGCGCTGGCGACCGATCCTCGATGCCTTCGACGAGGCCGGCGTCGATCTTTGCTTCGAGATCCATCCCGGCGAGGACCTGCACGACGGCGCGACCTTCGAGATGTTCCTCGAGCGCGTCGACAATCATCGCCGCTGCAACATGCTTTACGATCCGAGCCACTTTGTGCTGCAGCAGCTCGACTATCTCGATTTTATTGATCTCTATCACGACCACATCAAGATCTTTCATGTTAAGGACGCCGAGTTCAATCCCAGCGGGCGGCAAGGCGTCTATGGCGGCTATCAGCCCTGGATTGGCCGAGCCGGGCGATTCCGCTCTACCGGCGACGGGCAGGTAGACTTCACCGCCATCTTCTCGAAGCTGACGCAATACGATTATCCCGGCTGGGCGGTGCTCGAATGGGAATGCTGTATCAAGAGCAGTGAACAGGGCGCGGCCGAGGGCGCACAATTCATCGCGCGTCACATCATCGAAGCCGCGAGCCGCTCCTTCGACGACTTCGCCGGCACCCGAATGGCAGATGAGACGAACCGCCGCGTGCTCGGATTGCGCTGACGGGACGGTACCATGTCCGCCAATTCATCGCTTGTGCGCCGCCTGCGCCTCGGTTTCATCGGCGGGGGGCCGGGCGCCTTCATCGGTCCGGTCCATCGCATGGCGGCGCGCCTCGACGACCGCTACGAGATCGTGGCGGGTGCGTTCTCCGCCGACCCCGCGCGCGGTCGCGCCGCTGCCCGCGACATACATATCGCCGGCGACCGCGCCTACGACAGCTACCAGGACATGGCGGCTGCAGAGCCGACGCGCGCCGACGGCATCGATGTCGTCGCCATCGTCACCCCGAACCATCTTCATCATCAGATCGCCAGCGCCTTTCTCGCAGCCCGCATCCATGTCATTTGCGACAAGCCGATGGTCGTCAGCGTGGCAGAGGCGCTCGATCTCGCGGCGCTGGTGCGGCGCAGCGGCTTGGTCTTTGGTCTCACGCACAACTACACAGGATATCCGCTGGTGCGCGAGGCACGCGCCAAAATCGAAGCCGGCGAACTCGGTCCGCTTCGCCTCGTTCACGTCGAATATCTGCAAGATTGGCTTGCAACGCCGCTGGAAGCGACGGGCCAAAAGCAGGCAGCCTGGCGCACTGATCCCGCCTTGAGCGGGCCCGCGGGGTGCCTCGGCGATATCGGGACCCACGCCTATCACCTTGCTGCCTTCGTCACCGGGCTTGAAGCCGTCGAGGTAGCAGCCGAGTTGTCGCGCTTTGTGCCGGGGAGACGGCTCGACGACAATATCCATGCGTTGTTACGTTTTGCCGGCGGCGCACGCGGTGCTTTGTGGGCGAGCCAGGTGGCGCCGGGTCATGCCAATTCTTTGAGCCTCAGAGTCTATGGGGAGAAGGCCGGTCTCGTCTGGCGCCAGGAAGAGCCGGAGCTGCTCTGGTTCGCCCCGCTCGGTGAGCCACCGCGGCTGATCCGCCGGGGCGGCAACGGTGTCGGACCGGCGGCGGCGCATGCGAGCCGAATTCCCGCCGGTCACCCCGAAGGTTATCTCGAAGCATTTGCCCAGCTTTACGCCGATCTTGCCGAGCAGATCACGGCGCATCGCGAGCAGCGCGCGGCCGACCCTGCCGCCATGCTGGTACCGGGCGCGGAAGCCGGCGTCGGCACCGCGCGCTTCGTCGCCGCAGCGTTGGAATCAGCGCGGCGCAACGCCGGGTGGGTCGCGCTGGCAGAAGTCGGCTGAACCGCGATGATCCACGGATCACGACGCAAGTTGCGCGCCACAAACTTCAGGGAGGACCAGAATGGTGAAGGTCGCGCCAGTGACGGATATCGACTACCCGGTCGAAGAAATGCTGAAGCATGTCGCTCGATTCAAAGAGCAGAGGAGCACGTCAAAGTCGTTCATCGACACGCGGATCCCGGGCCATGAGCGGGAAATCTTCAGCCTCATCGGGCAAAGCACGATGGAAGATCCGGATCTCCGTCCGTCAATAGCGGCGCAGGAGTTCCACCTCGCTATCATCAAGGCGGATCCCGGGAAGGGAGCGGCGCTGCATTCCCACCTCACGCAAGAGGTGTTCATGCCGCTCACGGGCTGCTGGAGCATCTATTGGGGGCCGAAGGGAGACAAGGAGGTCTCCCTGGAACCGTACGACGTCATTTCAGTGCCAACCCACGTCATGCGCGGCTTCAGGAACGCCGGGCGCGAGACGGCGCTCCTGCTCGCCATTGTCGGCGGCCACGATCCTGGAAAGGTCGGCTGGCCCGAGGCCATGAAGAAAATGGCGCGCGCTGCCGGGCTCGAGCTGACCGATGATGGCACGTTCCGCGAGATCGCCGCGGCGAAATGACGAGCAAGGAGTCGCGACGGCGCCGAATGCGCGCCGTCGCGCGCGAGCATATTGCGCCGCCCGGCGATCAGTGACAGAATTTCAAAAAGCTCCAGCGGCGCAATGGGTTTCTTGGATTTCATCTCGCGAGTGCGATAGCGAGGGCGCTTCGCGGACGGGCAAGTAAGAGCGTTGCCGGTGACATCTCTCCACCGCTGAGCGACGCTGTGGTTCACGTTCACCCTCGGGCGTGCGGTTCCACATCGCGGAAGCCACGACTCCCCGTCTTCGGGACGAACGGCGCCGTCCGCCGATGCGACCGCGCAGGCTCCCAAATGAACAAAGACCAGGGAGGTGCCATGTACCCCGCTCCAATCGAAAATTACCTCGCGCCCGCGACCGTGCAGGAGGCGTTGAAGGCGCTGGGCGCCCAAGCCGTCGGCGAGGCGCAGTTCATCGCCGGCGGTCAAAGCCTCATGCAGGCCATCAAATCCCGCCTCATCTCGCCCAGAACTTTGATCGATCTTCAGCATGTGGCGGAATTGAAAGGCATTTCGGCCGAAGCGGGTGGCGTGCGCATCGGCGCGATGACGCGCTATCGGACCATCGCCGCGGAGGAGCGCCTCAACGGCGCCTACGAGGCTTTGCGCGATGCCGCCAGCCATGTCGGCGATCGTCAGGTGCGCAACCGCGGTACGATCGGCGGCAGCCTCTGCTGGAACTACCTGGCGGCCTGCATGCCGCCGACGTGCATCGGTCTCGGCGCGTCGGTCGAGCTGCTGGATACCAAAGGCGAAAAACGGACGCTTCTGGCCGAAGAGTTCCTGCGGGGCCCGCTCGAGACGGCCCGCAAGGAAACCGAGATCCTGCTTGCCGTCGTATTGCCCGGTGCGCCCCCTAAATCGGGCAGCGCCTACAAGAAATGGGGATTGGTGACCGACGCTCTCCCTGTCGTCGGCGTGTGCGCCTTTGTCGAGATCGGCGATGACGGCCGTTGCCGACGGGCGCGACTGGCGGTCGGTGGACTCGCCACGGGTCCGCGGCGGAGCAAGGCCGGCGAGGAGGCGCTCGCAGGAGCCGCCGCGAAGGACGCCGACGCGATAGCCGCCGCAGCGGATAGGGCCGCGGCGTCAACCGAAGTCCAAGCCGATATGTGGGCCGATGCGAGCTATCGCAAGAGGCTGATCTCGGCGCTGGCGCGCGAGGTTGTCGCCACCGCTTTTGCCCGAGCCCAAGCACGGAGGCCGGCATGAACAGGACCGTATCCATCACCATCAACGGTGAAGTTTATCAACAGAGCGTCCCCATTCGGATGCTGCTCGTCGACTTCATCCGGGATGTCGCGGGACTGACCGGAACCCATGTCGCCTGCACCTTCGAAGGGGTGTGTGGCGCCTGTACGGTTCATCTCGACGGCGAGGCGGTGAAATCCTGCCTGATGCTCGCCGTGCAGGCGGATGGACATCGGATCACAACGGTCGAAGGGCTCGCGGTCGATGGCGAGCTCAGCGTCCTGCAAAAGGCCTTCAACGACCATCACGCGTTGCAATGCGGCTTTTGCACCTCGGGAATCCTGATGAACGCTGCGGAATTCCTCAAGGTGAACCCGCATCCAACAGAGTCGGAGATCCGCAGCGCGCTGGTCGGCAACCTCTGCCGATGTACCGGCTACGCTCATATTGTGGATGCCATTAAGGATGCTGCCGGACGGACGGGGTAGACGGTCTGCGACAAGGTCTACACATCACACCAGGGAGCGAACGCCGTGACCAGCACCATCAACATGCCGCATGATCGGCACCCAAGATCCTCAGATTGGGTCGGACGTCAGTTCAGTCGGAAGGAGGACCATCGGCTCACGACCGGCAAAGGCCAGTATTTCGCGGACATTCTCGTTCCGGGCATGCTGCACCTCGTCTTCGTCCGCAGCACGCACGCTCATGCCCGCATCAAGCGCATCGATTTCAGCGCCGCGCGCGCCCTTCCGGGCGTCGTCGCCGTCGTAACCGGTGCGGACATCAAGGACCAGATCAAGTCGCTGCCGCAGCCGGTCGTCGTGCCCGCCCTGCCGGCCCGGTATCCGACCTTCTGGCCGCTGGCCGTGGACAAGGTGAAGTTCCATGGCGAACCCGTCGCCGCGGTGATCGCGCGCGACAAATACGTGGCGGAAGACGCCGCCGAGCTGGTCGAGGTCGAATACGAGCCGCTGCCTCATGTGCGCAACATGGAAACGGCGCTGGACCCGGCGGCGCCGCTCGTCCACGAGGGGTGGCCCGACAACGAAATGTTTGCATTGACCTTCACCGGCGGGGGGACTGCCGAGACGCAGGCGGCGAACGATGCCGAGGTCGACGGCCTGATCCGCGCGGCGGACGTCGTGGTCAAGCAGCGCTACCGCGTACACCGTTGCGGCGTCACCCCTTTGGAGACGCGCGGCGCGCTCGCAACCTGGGACGACGGCGACGGCATGACCGCCTGGATCACGACGCAACGGCCCCATATCGACCGCCTCGCGATGTCCGACGTGCTCGACATCCCGGCCGAAAAGCTGCGGGTGATTGCGCCCCGCGACCAGGGCGGAGGGTTCGGTGTCAAGGCGCCCTTCTACCGCGAGCCGATCCTCGTCTGTTACATGGCCCGGAAGCTGAAGCGGCCGGTGCGCTGGCTTGAGACGCGTGAAGAGCATCTGATGTCGGTGAGCCAGGAGCGGGACCAGATGCACGATCTCGAGGTTGCCGCCACAAATGACGGCCGGATTGTCGCGCTGCGGGACCGCGGCCTCGCCGACAACGGCGATGGCTGCGAAGGCGTCTACTGGGGCTACCTCATGCCGTTTCTCGGCGCAGCCTTGCTCCCGAACGCCTACGATCTGCCGAAGTGCGATATCAAGATTCGCGTCGCCTGCACCAACAAGGCGGTGCTTTCGCCGGCTCGGTCGTTTGGGGCCTTCCCGGCGCGCTTCGCATTGGAGCGGTCGATCGACAAGATCGCGCGCCGCGTCGGCAAGGACCCCGCGGAGGTCCGACGGATCAACTTCATCCGCAGCCTGCCGCATGTCACCGCGACGGGCGTCAACTATGACAGCGGCGATTTCCTCAAAGTCTGGGATCTGCTGATCAAGACGATCGACCTCCCCAAGTTTCGTGCCGAGCAGCGGGAAGCGCGGCGGCAGGGGCGCTACGTCGGTGTGGGCTTCGGCGTTGGTGCCGAGCTTTCGGGTGTCGCCTCCTCTGTACTTGTGCCGATGGAGAACCAGCCCGGCTACGGCGCGGCGACAGTGCGGCTCGATCCGCGCGGTAAGGTGCTGGTCTTCGAAGGCGATGCGCCGGGGGGCCAAGGGCATGAGACGACAATGTCGCAGGTCGTTGCCCAAGAGTTCGGTATCCACCCCAACGACGTGATCGTCGCCCATGGCGATACCGGTACGACGCCGTTCGGCTCTGGTACCATCGGCGCGCGCTCCGGCTCCTACACGGTAAGCGCGATCTCGATCGCTTGCCGTTTCCTCAAGAAGAAGATCGCGCGAATCATGGCGCACGACCTCAAGCTCGACGCGGACCCGAGCGATTTCGTGTTTGCCGACGGTCAGATCGTGTTCGCGAAGGACGACAACATCCGCAAAACCTTCCGCGAAATGGTCGAGCGCATCATCATGGCGCCGTTGAACCTGCCGCAGGGCGAGTCGGGCGGCCTCGAGCACACCGCTTTCTTCGAAGCGGACGCGCCGATGATCTGCTTCAGCGCCCATGCCTGCTTCGTCGAGGTCGATGCCAAGACGGGGCAGTTCAAGATCACCCGCTACGTCACCTCGGAAGACGTCGGTACGGTTATCAATCCACAGATCGTGGAAGCCCAGGTCCAAGGCGGTGTCGTGCAGGGCATCTCGAACGCGCTTTTTGAGCAGTTCGTCTATGACGAGGCCGGTCAGCAACTCACCAGTACATTCGAGAACTACAAGCTGGCGACCGCGGCGGACGTGCCTTCGGTCGAGGTCCACCACGAGGCGGGCACGCCCTGTCCACACACGCCGCTCGGCAGCCGCGGGCTGGGCGAAGGCATTCCTGGTGCCGTACCCGGCGCCGTGACCAACGCGGTCTGCGATGCGCTTCAGCCCTTCGGGATTGAAATCGACGAGCTGCCGCTTCGGCCCGACCGGATCTGGCGTGCGCTAAAAGCTGCAACCGAAAAAACAGCCGCGGAGTAGACTTGGCCGAACGAGCCAAAGCGAAGCTAGTACCGCCTATCGCAAATCCGTGATTCACCCCACCTCACCCCAACCCTCTCCGCCCCACAGGGGCGGAGAGGGAGGGACCCGCGTAA
>Ga0335076_10007465_pt1 | contig 11008 bp, 10 predicted proteins | sample Lox_Sample_25_FD_206717 | JGI IMG/M metagenome (GOLD analysis project Ga0335076, IMG submission 206717) | Soil microbial communities from Loxahatchee National Wildlife Refuge, Florida, United States - Lox_Sample_2.5 | ecosystem: Environmental > Terrestrial > Soil > Wetlands | place: USA...
ACGGTTGCGAGGATGCCGCCGCCGTGGGCGTGCAGCTCCTCGTAGCCCGCGCCCGCCGCCCGGAGCGAGAACTCCTCGACGCGATCGCCGCCGAACGCCGGATGCGTGTGGCAGTCGACAAGCCCCGGGATCGCGCAGAGACCACGTCCGTCGAGCTCGCGCACGTCGCCGTCGAGTGCCGGCAGTTCGCGCATGCGACCGACGGCCTCGATCGTGTCGCCGGCACAGAGGATGTATGCATCGTCGACGACGTCGACCTGGCCCAGCGCCGATTCGCGGAGCGGTGCGTCGCGTCCGGAGGGCGTCGCGACCTGCGCGAGGTCGCGGACGAGCAGCCGGACAGGATCGCTCACGCGTCGCGCGGCGCCGACGGGAAGCGCAGCCCGCCATGCTCGGCGGCGTCGATCGCCTCCGGGTAGCCGGCATCGAAGTGGCGCATGACACCGGTGCCCGGATCGGTCGTGAGCACGCGCGCGAGCCGCTCCGCCGCCGCGTCGGTGCCGTCGGCCACGACGACCATGCCCGCGTGGATCGAGTTGCCGATCCCGACGCCGCCGCCGTGGTGGACGCTCACCCACGTCGCGCCTGCGGCGACGTTGAGGAGAGCGTTGAGGATCGGCCAGTCCGCGATCGCGTCGGAGCCGTCGCGCATCGCCTCCGTCTCACGGTACGGCGACGCCACCGACCCGGAGTCGAGATGATCGCGGCCGATCACGACGGGCGCCTTGACCGCGCCGGAGCGGACGAGCTCGTTCATCGCGAGCCCGGCCTTCGCGCGGTCGCCGTAGCCGAGCCAGCAGATCCGCGCGGGCAGCCCCTGGAATGCCACCCGCTCGGGCGCAAGCTCGAGCCACCGCTGCAGGAGCGGGTCGTCCGGGAAGAGCTCCCGGAGCATCGCGTCGATCGTCGAGATGTCGGCCGGGTCCCCGGACAGCACCGCCCAGCGAAACGGCCCGATACCGCGACAGAACAGCGGCCGGATATAGGCCGGGACGAAGCCCGGGTATGAGAAGGCCTCCGCTACGCCACCGTCACGGGCCTCACCTCGAAGATTGTTGCCATAATCGAAAACATACGCGCCGCGCCGGACGTACTCGAGCATTCCCTCGACATGGCACACAATCGACACACGTGCCCGACGCAGATACTCGTCCGGATCGGACACGCGCAATGCAGCGGCCTCGTCGAGTGACATCCCCTGCGGCACGTAGCCGGTGAGCGGATCGTGCGCCGCCGTCTGGTCGGTGACGAAGTCGAAATGCTCGCCGCGCGACGCAAGCTCCGGCACGACGTCCGCGGCGTTCGCGAGCAACCCGACGGAGAGCGCGCGCCGCTCCGACGCGGCCGCGCGAATGCGTGCGAGCGCGTCGTCCAGGGAGTCCGTCGCCTCGTCGAGGTACCGCGTCTCGAGCCGCCGCTCGATGCGGTGCGGATCGACCTCGACGCAGAGGATCGCCGCACCCGCCATCGTCCCCGCGAGAGGTTGCGCGCCGCCCATGCCGCCGAGACCGGCGGTGAGGATCGTGCGCCCGCTCAGGTCGGGCGAGCCGAAGTGCGTCTCGCCGGCCGCGGCGAACGTCTGGTACGTCCCCTGGAGGATCCCCTGCGTGCCGATGTAGATCCAGGAGCCCGCCGTCATCTGCCCGAACATCGTCAAGCCTTCCGCCTCGAGCCGGCGGAACTCCTCCCAGGTCGCCCACTTCGGGACGAGAAGCGAGTTCGCAATGAGGACTCGCGGCGCGTTCTCATGCGTCGTGAACACGCCGACCGGCTTCCCGCTCTGGACGAGCAGCGTGTCGTCCGGCCCCAGCTCGAGCAGCGTTGCGACGATCGCGCGCAGCGCCTCGTGGCTTCGCGCTGCACGACCCGAGCCGCCGTACACGACGAGCTCCTCGGGCTTCTCCGCGACCTCCGGGTCGAGATTGTTGAGCAGCATGCGCAACGGCGCCTCGGTCGACCATTGGCGCGCGTTCAGCTCGATCCCGCGCGGCGCGCGGATCGACGAGAGGTCGCCGCACAGCGCGTCGACGCGTGCGGAACGGGTATCCGTGACGCTCATCGCAACTCCCCCACTTCCGCTTCGACCGCCGCGAGGAGCGAGCCGTCGCGGATCGCAGCCGCCGTGACTTCGATGTCCGGCCCGAGCGACCGGTCGTCCCGCAGGCGCGGCGACAGCTCGCGCACCGCAGCCCGCGTCGCACGTACGCCGACGCCCGGCTCGAGCGGCGCGTGGAACTCCACCGCCTGCGCGCCGGCGAGGAGCTCGATCGCGAGCGCGCTCTCACAGTTCGTAAGCACCTGCCACGCCTTCAAGCCCGCCGCGTTCCCCATCGACACGTGATCCTCCTGCCCGGCGCTCGTCGGAATCGAATCGACCGACGCAGGATGGCAGAGCGCCTTGTTCTCGGAGACGAGCGACGCGGCGACGTACTGCGGGATCATGAAGCCGCTGTTCAGGCCGCCGTCGGTCGTGAGGAACGCGGGCAGCCCGTCCGAGAGGTTCGGGTTCACGAGCCGCTCGACGCGCCGCTCGGAGATGCTCGCAAGCTCCGACACCGCCATCGCGAGCGCGTCGAGCGCGAACGCCAGCGGCTGGCCGTGGAAGTTTCCGTTCGAGACGAGGGCGTCGTCGTCGACGAGCACGAGAGGGTTGTCCGTCGCAGCGTTCAGCTCGACCGAGACGGTGTAGTCGACGTAGTCGAGAAGGTCGCGCGAGGCGCCGTGCACCTGCGGTGCGCATCGAAGCGAGTACGCGTCCTGCACCTTGTCGCACCAGCGGTGCGCCTCGATGATCGCCGATCCGTCGAGGAGCCGGACGACGTTCGCAGCGGAGTCGCCCTGACCCCGCAACGGACGCAGCTCGTGGATCTGTGGGAGAAACGACGTGCGCGACCCCTGTAGCGCCTCGAGCGACTGCGCGCACGCCAGATCGGCTGCGCGCGAGAGCCGCCGCGCGCGGACGAGCCCGAGGGACGCGGTCGCGGCCATGAACTGCGTCCCGTTGATGAGCGACAGTCCCTCCTTCGCCGCGAGCCGGAGCGGCTCGAGCCCCACACGGGCGAGCGCATCGAGCCCGGGCAGACGTTCGCCGTCGACGGTGGCCTCGCCCTCGCCGACGAGCGGCAGCGCGAGGTGGGCGAGCGGCGCGAGGTCGCCCGACGCGCCGACCGACCCGCGGCTCGGGACGACGGGCACGACCCCGCGGTTCAGACACTCGAGCAGCAGCTCGACGGTCTCGACGCGCGCGCCGGACGTTCCCTTCGCGAGCGTGTTCGCCCGCAGGAGCATCGCTGCGCGCACGATCTCGTCGTCATACGGCCGGCCGACGCCGCAGGCGTGCGACCGGAGGAGGCGCAGCTGGAGCTCCTCCGTCTGCTCCGGAGGGATCGAGCGCGAGACGAACCGGCCGAAGCCGGTGTTCACGCCGTATGTGTGCTCGCTCGTCCCGTGTGCGGCGCGCTCGACGAGCGCGCGGGCGGCGCGCATCTTCTCGCGTGCGACGTCGGAAAGCGCCGCGCCGTCGCGCTCGACCGCGACGGCCCAGACGTCGGCGACGCTCAGGTCGTCGCCGGTGAGGCCGATCGCCGTGCGCTGGGCCACGGCGCGAGTCTAGCTCCGCGCCGGTTCGCCGCCCGCCCCTTCCCGCTCGCCCCCCAAGGGGGCACGAAGGCCCCCTCTTGGAACGGTACGGGGAGAACCGTGACGGCGGGGTCGCAGGTTCGTCGCGACTCGCGCGCGAGCCGATCAGCGGTCGAGAAGGCGCAGCTCGAGGACGCGCGACTCGTCGAAGCCGTTGAGCCGGAGTGCGCTGCCCGCTGCGCTCGCGACCGCTCCCGCGGGCATGAGGCCGACGAGCTCGGAGCCGGCGAGCTCGACGCCGCGGGCGGCCGCCTCTCGCTCGATCGCGGCGACGACCTCGTGGGGCGGCGATGCCTCCCAGTCCTCGATGTTCATGCTCACCTGCGCGCAGCCGGCGCGCGGGAGCAACAGCCCGAGCGCACGAACGCCGGGGAAGCCGCCGTCGCGCTCGCGCACGACCGCGGCGATCTCGCGCGCGGCCTCGACGTTCCTCCCGACCAGGTTCACGTTGAACGCGATCAGCGGCCGGCGCGCACCGACGATCACGCCGCCCGCCGACGGGTCGAGCCGCTTCGGGCCGAAGTCCGGCTCGAGCTCGCCGTCGTCGATCCGCATCTGGAGCTCGGCCGGCCCGCCGCGGCGGAAGAACGCCGGCCGTCGCTCCGGCGCGAGCTCGCCGTAGAGGAAGACCGGCAGCCCGAGCTCGTCGCCGATCCGCCGCGCGACCTCGAGCGCCGTCTCCCGCGCGCGCGTCATGTCGTCCGGCCGCACGGGCACCACGGGCACGACGTCCGCCGCGCCGATTCGCGGATGCGCGCCGTCGTGCGCGCCGAGGTCGACCCGCTCCCGAGCGACGGCCACGCCCGCGAGGAGCGACTCGACGAGCTCCGCGTCGTCGCCGACGAGCGTGAAGACCGATCGGTTGTGGTCCCAGTCCGTGTGGACGTCGAGCAGCGTCGCCTGCGACGCGAACGCCGCGCCGACCGCGTCGACGACCTCGAGATCGCGTCCCTCCGACACGTTCGGGACCGCTTCGAGCGGCAGCGCCATCGAGCCGGCCTACGCGGGCTCTTGGGCGAGCGTGCGCGCGCAGTCCTCGCACACCGCAGCGGGGACGAGGCCGAGCCGCATGCCGAGGAAGAACGCCTTGCACCCGACGCAGAGCCCGAACGCCGCCTCGAGCGTCGCGAACACCGCGACGACCGCCACGAGCGCGAACGCCGCCGTGTGCTGATCCGCGCCGTAGTACAAGAAGGTCGCCGTCACGGTGAAGAGCGCGCCGACCCCTTGCGCGAACCGCTTCGCGGGCCCCGGCGCGTACCGGTGCCGCACGTGGAGCCGCGGCGTGACGACGCGGGTCGCGACGAGCCCGAGCGGGCTCAGCTTCGGCCCCGTCAGCACCCGCGCGAGGAACCCGTACGCGAGGACGGGGATCAGCCACCCCTGCTGGAATGCGACCGTGAGCACGCACAGCACCGCCACGGCGCCGGCGACGAGCCGGGCCGAGGTCTCGTTGACGGGGTTCGGGAACGAGAAGAGGTCGCGCATGCACGGAGGACGCTACCGGCCGTGACGTATCGCTCGCTCCCGTCGCTCCAGCGCGCCGTCGCGGGCTGCCGCGCGTGCACCGACGCCGGCTTCCCGCTCGAGTCGCTGCCGGTGCGCGCGCCGTACACCGGCCAGCGCGCCTACATGTTCGGCCAGGCCCCGGGGATCGTCGAGGGCGAGGAGCGCCTGCCGTGGCGCGGCCGCGCGGGCAAGCAGCTGCGACGCTGGCTCGAACTCGACGAGGACGCCTTCTACGACACCTTCTATTGCGCGTCCGTGACGCGGTGCTATCCCGGCCGCGCCGCATCCGGCCGCGGCGATCGCACGCCCACGCCGGAGGAGCAGGAGCTGTGCGCCCGCTGGCGCGACGCCGAGCTCGCCCTGCTCCGCCCGGCGCTCATCGTCACCGTCGGCGGCCTCGCGCTCCGCCGCATGCTCGGGCTCGCGGAGCTGACGCCGGCGATCGGCGAGCGGTTCGAGCTCGACGGCGCGACGGTCGTCCCGCTCCCCCACCCGTCCGGCGCGAGCAGCTGGCCGAACGTCCCTGCGAACCGCGTGCGCCTCGACCGCGCGCTCGCGCTCGTCCAGGACGAGCTCGCGCAGCTCTAGACGGTCGCGAGCGCGATCATGCGGAAGTGCTCGTGCGCGAGCGGCTCGCCGTCGCCGCCGAACGCCTCGACCGACGTGAAGCCCGCGCCGAGCATCCAGTCGCGCAGCTCCGTGAACGTCGGCATCCGGACGAACACGTCGTAGCGCCGCGTGACGCCGTCGCGGATCGCGATGAACTCCGTCTGCGCGCCGCCGCGCGCGGGCTCGAGCCGGCGCACCTCCAGGAGGAAGTCGCCGTCGCGCTCGGTGACGCTCGCCCGCTGGAACCGCGCCCAGAGCGCGGGGTAGCTGATCGTCTCCAGCGCGAACCTCCCGCCCGGCCGCAGCGCCTCGCGCACGCCCCGGAGGATCGCGCGCAGCTCGTCGTCCGGGTGGTACCCGAACGCCGTGAACCAGTTGAGCGCTGCGTCGAACCGGCCGCGCCACGGAAGCTCGCGCATGTCGCCCTCGACGTACTCGACCTCGACGCCGAGTGCCGCCGCGTCGGCCCGCGCCTTCTCGAGGAAGAGCGCCGACCGGTCGAGCCCGGTCACGCGCGCGCCGCGCCGCGCGAGCCGGTTCGCGAGCCGGCCGTGCCCGCACGCGAGGTCGAGCACCTCCGTCCCCGGCTCGAGCCCGAGCAGCCGCCATGCGAGATCCGCCTCCGCATCGCTCCGCTCGTCCGTCAGCAGCGGCAGCCAGAACCAGAGGTAGTCCTCGCCGAACAGCTCGTCGAACGCGCCGCTCACTCCGGACGGAGCAGCATGCCGACCGAGCCGCGGCTCTCGAGCACGAAGCCGTACTTCTCGTAGAGCGACCGGCCGGCGTTCGTCGCGACGAGCATCACGATCGAGCGGACCGACGCGCGCGCGAGCAGCTTCTCGAGGATCGCCCGCCCGACGCCGTGCCCCTGCTCGCCGGGGAGGACGATCATGTCCCAGATCGTCGCGTACATCGCGCCGTCGTCGAGCAGCCGCCCGATCCCGACGAGCTCGCCGTCCTCGCGCGCGACGACGTTCCACGTCGCGTCGAGCGCGGCCTGCACAGCGGCGTCCGACGCCGCGGGCGCATCCCATCCCACCGCCTCGCGAAAGCGGCGGTAGTCGCCGATCGCGACGCGCGCTCCCTCTTCGAGCTCCAGCACGGCCCGAACATATCGTGCCCGCCCGAAACGGCGTAGGGTCCGGACGGTGAGCGCAGCGGTGGGCGAGATCGGGGACGGCACAGCGCCGGCGGCGGACGACGCCGTCCTCGAGGCGCCCGCCGTCCTCCGCATCGTCTGGGCCGACCCGCAGCACATGGCAGAGCAGATCGCGGTCTGGTCGCTCCACCGCTTCGGCCCGCGCGCCGAGCGCTCCCTTGCGAAGCTCCGCGAGAAGCACCCGGACGCCGACCGGGCCGAGCTCGAGCGGCTCGTGATCGCACGGCAGACCCGCATCGGGATGGCGGAGGGAGCGTTCGTCGGCGGCCCGTTCATCGTGCTCATCGCCGTCGCGTTCTGCGCGGCGCTGCTCGCGCAGGCGCAGATGGTGTTCGAGCTCGCCGCGGTCGCCGGCCGCTCGCCGACGGACGAGATGCGCGCGGCCGACCTCCTCGTCCTGCTCGGCGCGTATCCGACGACCGACGAGGCGATGGCTGCGCTCCGCGAGATGAAGACGAGCCCGCGCGACCCGGGGAAGAAGCTCCCGCGCGGCTCGCGCTGGAACATGATCATGAAGATGGGCTACCTGCTCGAGGTGTTCGGCCCGTCCGACCCGACGCGCACGAAGCTCCGCTCGACGCTCGGCTGGATCGGCGTCGGCTTCGTCTTCCTCGTCGGGCTCGTGCTGCCGCTCGTCTGGGTGCCGTACATGGCGTACGCGATGCGGAAGAGCTCCCTGCGGCTCGCGAGCCGCGCCGTCCCGTTCTACGCCGGCGAGACGGCCGACGCCGGCGTCACGGTGACGAGCCGGCGGATCAGCGTCGGCGGGACCGCGGCGCTCGCGCGCACGGTGCTGCTGCTCGTCCTCCCGATCGGCGTCGCGCTCGTGGCGTTCGTCGCCGGCCTGCAGATCACCGGCGGAAGCTGGGTGAGCGCGCTGATCCTCCTGCTTCTCGTCTCGGCGGCGGCGACGCTCGCCTGGCTCGCGTTCCGCTGGTGGAGGCGCCGCAGGCGCCTCACCGCCTCAGTGCCGGGCTGACCAGCTCCGCCACGCCTGCGCCATCGCGATCCGCTGCGCGATCGTCGGGTGGTTCTCGAGCAGGACGTAGTCCCACGTCGACGGGCTCGGCTCGTCGAGCGTCGTCGTGACGAACTGCCGGAAGAGCTGCGTCGCCGCGGCCGGGTCGTGCGTCGTGCGGAGCGCCATCCAGTCCGCCTCCGCCTCCATGTGACGCGAGATCGCGTTCTGGAGCGGCAGCGCGAGCAGCCCGAGCACAACGAGCGCGAGGAGCGCGAGCGGCACCGCCTCCGGCTCGCCCATCCCGCCGCGCCGGCGCGTGATACGCATCAGGAAGTAGACGCCGGGGAACGCGAACAGCGCGTACCAGGCGACTTCCTTCCGAATGTGGTGCCGCGCGAGATGCCCGATCTCGTGCGCGAGGACGACGCGCAGCTCGCGCTCGCTGAAGCGCCCATCTACGAGGGTGTCCCAGAGCACGATGCGGCGGCTCGGCCCGAGCCCCATCGCCTCCGCGTTCGGCACCGCCGTCACCGTGTGCACATGCTGCACGACGACGGGGACGTGGCGGACGCCTTCCGCGCGCTCGAGCGCGCGCACCTGGCCCGCGAGCTCGGCGTCGTGCAGCTTGTGCGTCGAGAGGAGGTACGGGTCGACGAATGCGAAGAGCGTCGCGAGCCCGACGAAGAACGCCGCGGCCGGGATCCACCACCAGTCGCCGAGCCATCGCGCGAAGCCCATCGCAACGCCGAGCGCGACGCAGAGGAAGATGAACTGGCCGCCGAGCGCGAACCAGTTCGCGGTCACGTGCGTGAAGTAGCCCTCGTGCGACAGGCCGTGCCGCCGCTCCCACCACAGCCCGAGCACGTCGAACGGGAGCTCCGCGAGCCACACCAGCGCGAAGCCGATCATCCCGAGCAGCATCCCCGTGCCCACCGGCCCGGCCGCCGACTCGCGCATGAACCGCACGCCCCACTTCGCGTACAACACGAACACGACGAGCTCGACGACGGTCGACGCGATCCAGAGCCGCGAGCTGAACTGACCGAAGCGCGCCGCCTCGCGCAGCTGCGCCGCGGAGAAGTAGTCGTGCACGTCGATGTGCGGCAGGTGGAGCGAGCCCGGCACGACCGAGGTCTGCCAGAGCAGGTAGGCGGAGACGATCCAGGCCACCGCGAGCGCCGCGACGAGCGCAGCGCGCGCCGGCGACCGCGTCACCAGGCGTACTGCGGCTCGGCCGTCGGCTCCGGCTCGGGCGGCGGCTCGGCGCCTTCGAGCGGGCTCGCGTTCGGGTACACGTCGGTGATGAGGTAGTAGTACGCCGCGTACTGAGCGATGTACCGCACCGCGTAGACGCCGAGCTTGTGCATCCCCTCCGGCGAGCGCGCGCGGAACAGCCCGACGAACCAGTTCAGGACCGCCGTGACGTAGAGCGCGAAGTAGAGCGCGATCGCGACGATCGCCGCCGGGATCACGAGGAAGAGGCGGAACCCCGTCTTCCAGCGGTTCTGCCGCGCGGGGTCGGGCAGCACGAGGTCGACCGGATAGCTGCCGGGCAAGCCCGTGAAGCCGGGGAACGGGTTGGCGACGAGCAGCAGGAACGAATAGACGTGCAGCGCGTAGCGGAGGTAGCGCGAGTTGAAGCGGTGCAGCGAGCCGGCGGGCGTTCCACGGAACAGCAGGACGAACCAGTTCGCGAAGATCGAGAACGCGACGGCGATCCCCCAGAGGCCGAGCCACACGTAGTGCGGGATGAAGAGCAGGAGCCGGAAGAACACGGTCAGACGCGACCGACGCAGGTCGTCGTTGTCGACGACGTGCACCGGATGAACGGGCGGCGGCTCGACGCGTCCGCCGAGCATCGCGGCCGGGTCGCTCAGCGGGTAGTGCTCCGTCACGAGCAGGAAATACGCAAGGACGTGCGCGGTGTAACCGATCGCGTACGCGCCGGCGTCGCGCAGCCCTTTCGAGTTCCGCGCGCGGAACACGCCGACGAACCACGCGAGGAAGAACACGGCGAAGAGGAGCGCGCCGCCACCGCCGGTGAACGTTGCGAACCGGAAGGAGTGGCTGCCGCCGCTCGAGGAGCCGTTGAACGACCCGCTCGTGTTGAAGCCGATCGAGCCGCCGAGCGCCTGCGAGATCGCGATTGCCGGGAGCGCGAGCACGAAGCGGAAGAAGACCCGCGCGCGCGACTGCTCCGCCGGCGCGTCGGGGAGCGTCACGTCCAGCGGGTAGCCGGGCTTCCCGCCGAACCCGGGGTACGGCTCGGTGACGAGCGCGACGTACCCGTGGACGTGCACGACGTATCGGACGTACCGGCACAGGAATCCGTGGATGCCGTCCGGCAGCTTCTTCGTGAAGATCGCGACGAACCAGCCGGCGATCGCGACGAAGAACGTCCCGATCGACCAGATCAGGAGCCAGACGAAAACGGGGATCGCGAGGATGATGCGGAAGAACACGGTCGCGCGGCCGCGGACGAGGTCGTCCGTCACGGCCAGCTGGACGGGATGCGGCTCCATCCCGTCAAGTTATGAACGACGCGGCGGACGTTGACAACGGGCCGGTCGGCGTATGCTCGCACCATGGCCGACGAGCCCGAGGTCGACGAGCCGATCCCGCAGCCGCCCGCCGCCGAGCCGGAGCGCGAGGCACGCATGACGCCGGCCGAGGCGATCTCGCACATGCGGATCAACGTGCCCGTGCGCGGCAACCGGAAGCTCCGCTCGCTCGTCGACCGCGTGAACGCCGACAAGGAGCTGAAGGCGTGGTGGCACGTCTCCAACGTGAACGCCGTCGCGCGGATGGAGATCAACGACCACTCGTGGGTGCACATCCAGATCGTCGCGAACATCGCGCTCAAGCTCCTGCGCCAGCTGACGAAGCATCACGTCGAACCGGCGATGGTGCGTGACTACGGGATGACGCGCGACGACGCGGAGATCGTCGTGACGCTCGCCGCGCTGACGCACTGCGTCGGCATGTCGATCCACCGCCACGGCCACGAGGACTGGAGCCTCTTCCTCGCCGAGCCGAAGCTGCGTGAGCTGCTCGCGGGGCTGTACGACGAGCCCGACCTCACCGTGGTCGTCTCCGAGGTGCTGCAGGGGATCACGAGCCACCGCGCCGAC
>Ga0335076_10007466_pt1 | contig 11007 bp, 7 predicted proteins | sample Lox_Sample_25_FD_206717 | JGI IMG/M metagenome (GOLD analysis project Ga0335076, IMG submission 206717) | Soil microbial communities from Loxahatchee National Wildlife Refuge, Florida, United States - Lox_Sample_2.5 | ecosystem: Environmental > Terrestrial > Soil > Wetlands | place: USA: Florida...
CCCCGGTCTCACCCCGGCGGCTATCTTGGACCAGCGGGGCGCGACATGAATCGTGAAGAGCTTTTCGCCTCGATCGTGGCGGCACGTCCCGGTCGCGATGACCTCGTGTACCTGGAGCGTCGCGGTGACGCGTATGACTGGCGAATCGTCGGCGCCACCGCGGATTCCCGGTCGGTGAGCGCAGCCGACCCGGACGTCTGGATCTCGTTTTCCGCCGCCTGGCCGATCGAGGATCCGGCGCGGTTGCGGCCTTTCTTCGATGACCTGCTCGCCGAGCTGGAGTCGATGGCCGACCCCGCGGACCGATGTCGGTGGCCGCTCGACGAACCCTGGCCGCACCTCCACTGATCGCGTTGCCGTGGACTACCGGATCACCGCCGACGACCGCGCCAGGTTCAAGCGCTGCCGCCGACAGTGGGACTTTGCGTCGCCGAACCGCCGCGATCTGGAACCGGTGGGCCTCGTCGACCCGGCTCTGCCTGCCGCGCTGAAGGACGCGCTCGCCGTCTACCACTACCCGGGCACTTGGGACTGGCCGCGTGACCTGACGTACTCCCTCGTGCACAAGGCGCTGGCGCGCTCGCTGGAGGAAGCGGGCGCGCTGGATCAACTCGAGTCGGGCGCGGCGCTGCTGGACTGCTATGACGCGTGGGCGCAAACCGTCGACGACTTTGCGCCGATGAGGATTGGGCACGATCTGGACGTGCTGGTGCCGGATCCGCGCGAACCGGGCCGCGGCCTGTCGACGGACGACGGGTCCGCGGTGATCTACAGCTGCCGCGTGGATCTGCTCGCCATCGACTCCGCCGACGATTACTGGGTCGTGCGGCATCAGGTCGTGGACGACTGGCAGGACGTCGACGCGTTGGTCCGTGACGAACAGGCCGTCGCCGCCTGCTGGGCCTGGGAGCAGGACTACCTGGGCATGCAGATCGCCGGCACGATCCACAACGAGGTGCGCGTCGGCGGCCCCCACGACCGTCCGGCCGCGCACTCCGAGGGCGCACCCAGAGCCGTTGCCCAATACGAGCCCAGCGGAGGCGGACGGTCCATCCCTCAGCACGTCCGGGCCTCGGCCAGAACGTCGGCTCAGGCATCACGGGCACAGCGCGCGAACCGAACAGAGCAGCAGACCGCGGGCGTTCTGCGGCGCACCAAGATCCGGCGTACCCGCGACGAAATTGGTGCGGTGGGCGCGACGATCGGCGCCGAGGCCACCGCGATGTTCGGCGGTCCGGCGATCCACCCGACGTACGCCGCACACTGTGACGTCTGCGCGTTCCGCGTGCCGTGTCTTGCGCTCACCGCGGGCAGCGACTCGGAGTCGTTGCTCGCCAAGAGTTTTCGTCGCCGCCCGGTGGCCGACCGTCCGAAGCCAAGGTTGGGCCAGGCGACGTGGGGGTTCGGCAGGGGAGCGGCGCCGCAGCAGTGGTGAGCCAGCCGCAAAAGTGAGCCCATCCACCACGAGCGCCCGGTTGCCTAAAGCGGCTCCAACTCGACCGGCCGGCTGACCTCGCGGACCGGCTCGTCGCGCGCTCGCGACCCGCGCGCCTCCAGACGATTCATGCCCATCTGCACGATCAACGCCAGCGCCCATCCCAGCAGGATGTCGAAGACGTAGTGCTCGGCGGAGTACACCAGCGTGAAGGCCATCACCACGACATACGCGGCGAGCAGCGGTCGCCATCGGGACTGGATGCGCCGCCAGAGGAACGCCGCGATCATCGCGGTCAGTGCGGCGTGCAGCGACGGAATCGCCGCCACGAGGTTCACACTTGCCTGGCCTTCGTCGACCAGCGCCCGCGCGGCTTCGAGGTGAAGCTTTCCCCATCCGCGGGTGGAGATCCGCTCCACGAAATCGTTGGCGCCGGGTTGGCTGGTGTCCATCGGGCCGAGCAGCCCGCCGTCGGGCACGCCCGCCGGTGATCGAAACATGCACGCCGGCTCGGACGGACCGCCGGCGACCTGCGCCGGGGTGCACCGGGCCGCGGCCCATGGCGGCGCGGCGGGAACGGTCGCGTAGCACACCAGCGCGATGAACGACAATGCCAGAAATCGCCGGGTGAACGCCTTCCAGTCGTCCCGGCTGCGCAGCCACAGGACACCCGCGACCACGTACGGCAGCACGAAAAACGACATGTAGATGGTGCTGATCACGACTTCCCACCAGGGTGGGTCGGGCAGCTTGAAGTGCTCCTGCAGCCAGATCGTCGGCTCGGTACCGAAGAACAGCCAGCGGTCGATTCTCGGTTGGGTCTGCCATAGTGTTGACGTCCCGATCACCGTGGCCGCGCCCCGACTCAGGTCGTAGACAACGAGAATCAACGCGAACGGCAGCCAGTCGCGGATCACCTGCAAGACGCGCCTGCGGCCGATGCTCGCCGCGATCAGGCCGGTGCAGATGTAGATCAGCAACAACTCTCGGTTGAACGCGAATCCCGTTGTCCAGGTTCGGAAGACGACGACGACCGCCCATACGGCGATGGCGGTGCGCCGCAGGATCGAAAGCCGGCGCTCCCGCAGCGGATCCGTGTCCGCGGTGACAGCGGGAACATCCGCGCCCACCGCGCGGTGACCGCCGGAGTCGATGTCGACTCGCCGATCGCCCATCAGCGCGACGGCCATCAATTGCAGCGATCGTGCAACCACGAAGGCTCCCCTCGTCCCCGCATCGAGCGTAACAACTCAGTCTTTGCACGTTACGAAGCCTGGGTTACGCAGTGGGTTTGTGGTCGCTCTCAGGTTGGTATCACCGGTCTGTCAGGTTTTTCGGAGGAAATAACGATGCCGGGAATTCGACGTTGTAAGCCCGGGTTCGGGCCCGGGCCGCTCTACCGTGCGGCTTCCGTCAGCAGCATCGCATGCCGGGTCGTGAGTCGGCGGCCGCGTAGCGCATTTTCCAGTATTCGCGCTCGCTGAGCACCGGTTCACCCGGGTGTGCGCGGCGCCGATGCTCGACATACCGCTGGTAGTGGCTGTCGCCCATCAATGCGCCGCAGTACCAACGGATTTGGCCCGCGATTTGGCGTGCGAGTTCAGCACCGCGTCCCATTGCCGTTCCACCTCCCGCTCCGCTCGCGTGGGTACCAGCCCCGACGGCGCGAACAGCCGCGACGGCACCGGACTGTCTTCGCTCAGCGCGGGCCCTCCGCCGCGGAGCACTCTGAGCGCCACGATAATCCCGCCCACGAACACGATCACGACCAGCACGGCGAACACAATGGACAGCGTTCCCTGGATGAACGTGTTGCGGATCACCGCGTCGATCTGGTGCAGGTTCTTGGCCGAGCCGAACACCGTCTTGCCGGCGTGTCTTGCCTGCTGGAACTGGTGGTGCTGAGCCCAGTAGCCGACTTTCGGGTCGGCCGAGAAGATCTTCTGCCAGGACGCGGTCAGTGTGACCGCCAGATCCCACAACAGGGGAATCGCCGGGATCCACAACCAGTTCAGATAGCCCTTCTTGATCACGACGACCGACACGAGGGTCAGCGCGATCGCGGCCAGCAGCTGGTTGGCGATGCCGAAAAGCGGGAACAGCGTGTTGATCCCGCCCAGCGGATCGGTCACCCCCATCAGCAGCACGCTGCCCCAGGCGGCGACCACGATCAGGCTGCAGCTCCACGCGCCGATCCGCCAGCTCGGGTCGCGAAGTTTGCGCAGCGGACCGCCGAGATTGCTCAACCCGTCCGAAAGCATGAAGCGCGCGACGCGGGTGCCGGCGTCGACCGTGGTGAGGATGAACACCGCCTCGAACATGATCGCGAAGTGATACCAGAACGGCCGCAGCCCGCCGCCGCCGAAAAAGCCCAGCACTTGGGACATGCCGATCGCGAGCGTCGGCGCCCCACCGGTGCGGGAGATGATGGTCTTTTCTCCGACGTCGTGCGCGGCCTGGGTGATCTGCGCGGCCGTGGCAGGCGGCCCGGACAGCCCCAAGCCGTTGACGTAGTTCGCCGCCGACGCTGCGGTGGTTCCGGTTTGGGCGGCGGGCGCGTTGATCACGAAGTAGAGGTGTTGATTGATGATCGCGGCGGTGGTCAACGCCATGATGGCGACGAACGACTCGGTGAGCATCCCGCCGTAGCCGATCAACCGCATCTGGCTTTGCTTGGTGAGCAGCTTCGGGGTGGTGCCCGACGAGATCAGGGAATGGAAACCCGAGAGCGCGCCGCACGCGATCGTGATGAACAGGAACGGAAACAGTGAGCCGGCGAACACCGGCCCGGTGCCGCTGATCGCGAAATGCGAGACGGCCGGTGCCTGAACCAGCGGCCGCGCGAGCAGGATTCCGACGGCAAGCAAACAGATCGTGCCGACCTTCATGAACGTCGACAGGTAATCACGCGGCGCGAGCAGCAGCCACACCGGCAGCACCGAGGCCGCGAAGCCGTACACGATGATGCACCACGACAACGTCACCGGCGACAGCCCGAACCAGCTCGCGCCCCAGGAGGTGTGGGCGACCCAGTTGCCCGAGACCACGGCCAGCAACAGCAGAACCACGCCGATGACGGTCACCTCCGAGACCCGACCCGGCCGCAGGAAGCGCAGGTACAAACCCATGAAGAGGGCAATCGGGATCGTCATCGCGATCGAGAAGACGCCCCACGGGCTTTGCGCGAGGGCCTGCACGACGACCAGCGCCAGCACCGCGAGCAGAATGATCATGATCACGAACACCGCCACGATCGCGGACGCGCCTGCGACGGAGCCCATCTCGTCGCGCACCATCTGGCCAAGCGTGCGGCCGCGCCGGCGCACCGAAACCCACAACACCAGATAGTCCTGCACACAGCCGGCGAAGACGGCGCCGATGACGATCCAGATCACCCCGGGCAGGTAGCCCATCTGCATCGCGAGCACCGGGCCGACGAGTGGGCCGGCGCCCGCGATCGCGGCGAAGTGGTGGCCGAACAGCACCCGCCGGTCGGTCGGCATGTAGTCGGTGTCGTTTTCGAACACCTCGGCCGGCGTGGCCTCGTCGTCACGGGGGCGCACGATCTTCATCTCGATCAGCCGGGCGTAGAACCGGTAGGCGATCACGTACGTGCAGATCGCGGCGATCACGAACCAGACCGCGTTGACATGCTCGCCGCGGGCGAGCGCGATCATGGCCCACGCCACCGCGCCGAGCAGCGCGATGACCCCGAAGATGATTTTGTGACGGGTTTTGATCGGCGATCGGTCGATGATCGCGACCGGCGGGAGATCCTTGTCTGTGCGGATGTACGTGATGTCGCCGTCCCGCTCCTCCATCGGAGCCGACGGTGCGGCAGTGGGTGTGGTCACGTGATCCTCCCTCGCTACGGCGTGGGGCCCTGACGTGATCCTTTCACCGGGTAGGGTCGTCCGGGCCCAAACCACGTTTCGTTAACCACGTTCGTAGAGTTGGCGCACCGTGTCGATGGTGTCGGCCTCGGCGGGTTCCTTGTCGTCGCGGTAGCGCACCACCCGGGCGAACCGCAGTGCCATGCCGCCGGGATACCGGGTCGAGCCCTGCACGCCGTCGAACGCGATCTCCACCACCTGCTCGGGGTGCAGCCTCACGACATACCCTTCGGTGGGTCCGTCCGCCAGCTGCTGGAACCGCTCGGTCTGCCAATCGAGCATTGCGTCGGTCATGCCCTTGAAGGTCTTGCCGAGCATCACGAAGCCGCCGGTGGCCGGATCGCGGGCGCCAAGGTGGATGTTCGACAGCTTGCCGGTGCGCCGGCCCGAGCCCCATTCGACGGCAAGGACGACCAGGTCGAGCGTGTGCACGGGTTTGACCTTCAACCAGCCGGCCCCGCGCCTGCCCGCCTCGTACGGCGCGGTCAGCGATTTGGCCATCACGCCTTCGTGTCCGGCGTCCAGGGTGGCGTCGAGGAAACGCCGGGCCTCGGCGAGGTCGGAGGTGACCAGCCGGTCGACCCGGTACTCGGCGGGAACGATCGCGTCGAGCACCGCGGCGCGGGCGGTCGCGGGCAGGTCGAGGAGGTCGACGCCGTCGCGTTGCAGCACGTCGAAGAAGAACACCGACAGGTGTTGGGCCGCGCGAGCCGCGGCCACGTCGGCGGTCCGGCCGAACCGCGACGCCGTCACCTGAAAGCGGTGTGGCCGCCCGTCGGGACGCAATGCGATCGCCTCGCCGTCGGCGATCAGGGAGGTGACGGGCAATGCCAGCGTCGCCTCGACGACCTCCGGCAGCCGCGCCGTGACGTCGTCGAGGCTGCGGGTATACAGCGACACGCGGTCGCCGTCGCGGTGAATCTGCAGCCGGGCGCCGTCCAGCTTCGCCTCGAAAACCGCTGTGCCGCCTAGGCGTAGGAGCGCGTCCTCGAGGCCGGTGGCGGTCTGGGCCAGCATGGGGCCGACCGGGCGGCCGACCTTGAGCGTGAACTGGGCAAGCGCCGCGTGCCCGCCTGTCAGTGCGGCGGCGGCGACGGCGGGCAGGTCGCCGCCGAGCATCGCGGCGCGGCGGATGTCGGCTGGCGGTAGCCCTGCGACCTTGGCGACGGCGTCGGCCATCACGCCGGCCAGCGCGCCCTGCCGCAGTTCGCCGCCGAGCAGGCGGCGCAGAAACGTCTGCTCGGCGGCTGTGGCCGCGGCGAAGAGGTCGCCGAGGAGACCGGCCCTCTTGTTCTGTGAACCCTGGCCGGCGACCGCGCCGATCCCCGAAAATGTCGCGTCGACTCCCGCGACGGTGAGGAGTGGCTCTCCGGCGGGTGGCGGCAGCGAGCGCAGGGCGGCCCACCCGACGCCGATCTGCCGCTGCGGCAACTCACCGGACAGCCACGAGACGATGACGGCGACCTGGTGTGCATCTCCCTCGGCGCCGGCGGCGGTCAGCAGGTCGGCGATCCGAGCGATCTTCGCCAGCCGCGACGATTCGGCACCCACATCGGCCGAGGCCGCGGCCACATCGATGAGCAGCACGCCCACAGCTTGTCACGAGGCTCCGACGCGATCGGTCACGCAGCGGTGAACGCAACGGTGTGCCACCCCGTCGCGCCGTCGGGCATCACGCCCGCCTCGTCACCGGTTTGCACGGCGCCGGTATTGTCGGTGGCGCGCACCGTGATCGAATGCGATCCGGGCGTCGCGGTCCACCGGTAGCTCCACAGCCGCCAAGTGTCGTTGGAATAGCTCGCCCCGAGGTCGGCGGGCCGCCACGGCCCGTCGTCGACTCGGACCTCCACCGCGCGGACACCGCGGTTCTGGGCCCACGCGACACCGCCGAACGTTACCGGCCCCGCGGCGATCTGCTGGTCGCTGCGCGGCACGTCGATGCGGGACTCCGTCTTGATCGGGCCGCGCGCCGACCAGCCGAGCTTCGTCCAGTACGCCTGCGCGCGGTCGAAGCGGGTGAGTTCGAGGTCGGTGACCCACTTCGTCGCCGAAACGTAGCCGTACAGCCCGGGCACCACCAGCCGCGCCGGATAGCCGTGATCGACGGGCAGCGGTTCTCCGTTCATCGTGATCGCCACCAGTGCGTCGCGTCCATCGGTCAGCGCCTCGACCGGGGTGCCCGCGGTGAACCCGTCCACCGAGGTGGACAGCACCATGTCGGCATCACGGTGGACTCCGGCGCGCGCCAACAGGTCTCGCACCCGGTATCCGGTCCATTTGGCGTTGGAGATGAGGTCGCCGCCGACCGGGTTCGACACGCACGTCAAGGTGACCACCTTCTCGATCACCTCGAACGGCTGCAGATCGTCGAAGGTGTAGGTCACTTCGCGATCCACCATGCCATGAATCTTCAGCCGCCAGTCGTTGCGGCTGACCTGCGGGACAAGCAGGGCCGTGTCGATTCGGTAGAACTTGTCGTTGGCTGTGATGAAGCTCGGCAGTGCAACGCCTTTGGGCGCGATGTCGGGCGGCACCGGCGGTGCCGGTCGGTTCACCGGCGGCACCGCGAACGTCCGCCGCTCACCGGTCACGGAGTGCAACCTGCGGGTCAGGATCCCGCCGACCACCCCGGCGAGCAACCCCGCGCACAACAACCCGAACGCCATCAGCCACTGCCTGCGCCCCATGTCCGTTGCGGTGTCTGGTTGCGATGCAGGCCCGTGCCCTCCGCTCTTCGCGCAAGCGCTCATCGCAGCCGAACCGGTCGGCCGATGCTTCCCGCGGGCGACGAGCAGCCGCAGCGCCGCGACCCCGCATAGCGTCCCGATGACCGTGGGGATGATGTCGACCGGCCGCGCGCCGGCCCTCGACAGTATCGCCGCGCATCCGGCGGCGCCCGCGGCGACGAACACGACGCTACCGACCGGACGTCTGTGTGATTCCAGGCGCCCGGCCGCCGCGGCGATGATCACCATGACGGCCAGCACCGCCACCGACAGGAACATCTTGTCTGCGGTGCCGAAGGTCTGGATTGCCCACTCTTTGACGGCGCCGGGCGTTGCATCGATGACCGCTGAGCCGACGGCGTTGAGCGCGTCCGCGCCCCGGCCGAACGGCGCGGCCACGAGTTGAGTCAGGCCGACCGCGACCGCTGCGGCCGCCACCCCACTCAGCGTGCGCATCGCGGGTGCGGTCTCGGCCATGCCGCCAAGGTACCGCCGGGAACCGCGGCATAACCTTACGAAGCGCTGGCGGCGACAATAGGGTCGCCGTATGGTTACGGTCGCTCAACACATCGTCGCCACTCTGAAGATCAGCGGGGTGACACGGGTTTACGGACTGCCGGGAGACAGCCTCAACGGCTTCACCGACGCGATTCGCAGATCCGAGTCCATCACATGGGAGCACGTCCGCCACGAAGGGACCGCCGCGTTCGCGGCGACCGCCGAGGCCGCGCTGACGGGCCGGCTGGCCGTGTGCGCCGGCAGTTGCGGGCCCGGCAACCTGCACCTGATCAACGGGTTGTACGACGCGCAGCGCACGCGTGTTCCGGTGTTGGCGATAGCCGCGCACATCCCGATTGCCGAGATCGGCGGCGGCTACTTCCAGGAGACCCATCCGCAGGACCTGTTCCGGGAGTGCAGCGTCTACTGCGAACTGGTGAGCAACGCCGCGATGGCGCCACGAATCGTCGAGATGGCGATGCGGGCGGCGGCGGAGGAGAGCGGCGTCGCGGTGGTGGTGATCCCGGGCGAGGTCTTCTTGAGCCGCCTCGGCACCGACTCCTGGACGTCGCGTCCGGTGGTGGCGAGCCGGTCCGTCCTGCGTCCCGACGACGATTCGGTGCGGCAGGCCGCCGACATCCTCAACGCCGCAAGCCGGGTCACGATCCTCGGTGGCGCAGGCGTGGCGGGGGCGCATGACGAGTTGATCAGGCTGGCCGGCACACTGCAGTCGCCGATTGTGCACGCGTTCCGGGGCAAGGAGCACATCGAATACGACAACCCTTATGACGTCGGGATGACGGGTCTGCTGGGCTTCGTCTCCGGCTATAAGGCGATCAAAGAGGCCGACGCGCTGCTGGTGCTCGGCACCGACTTCCCTTACACGCAGTTCTATCCCGACGAGGCCGAGGTGATCCAGGTCGACATTCGCGGCAGCCACCTCGGCCGGCGCACGCCGATCAACCTCGGCCTTGTCGGCACGGTCAGGGACACGATCGACGCGCTGCTGCCGATGCTGGCCCAAAAGGACGACCACGACCACCTGGACCGCTCGCGCAACCACTACCGGCGCACCCGCAGATCCCTGGATGCGCTGGCGACCAACGACCGCGGCCGCACACCCATCCGGCCGGAATACGTCGCGGGGCAGATCGACCGGCTGGCGACCGACGACGCGGTGTTCACGTTCGATGTCGGAACGCCGACGATCTGGGCGGCGCGCTATTTGACGATGAACGGCCGCCGCCGGCTGAGTGGATCGTTCACTCACGGCACGATGGCGTGCGCCGTACCGCACGCGATCGGCGCTCAGACCGCCTATCGCCGGCGCCAGGTCATCGCGCTGGCCGGCGACGGCGGCCTGGCCATGGTGTTCGGCGAGCTGCTCACGTTGGTGCAAAACGACCTGCCGGCGAAGATCGTGGTGTTCAACAACTCGTCGCTGAACTTCGTCGAACTGGAGATGAAGGCCGCGGGCATCGTGAACTTCGGGACCGGCCTGCGTAACCCGAATTTCGCGGCCGTCGCCGAGGCGATCGGCATCTTCGGCCGCCGCGTCGAGCAGCCCGGCGAACTCCACCAGGCCCTGTCGGACGCGTTGGCCCACAACGGCCCCGCCCTGGTCGACGTTGTGGTGGCACGGCAGGAGTTGACGATCCCGCCCGCGATCTCCGCCGAGCAGGCCAAGGGGTTCACGGTCTACGCGATCCGCACGATCCTGGCCGGCCGCGCCGACGAACTGCTCGACCTGGTCACCACCAACGTCGCCCGCCGGATACTTGATTGAAGCGATCGGTGCTCCCCGCCGACATCGAACCGACATCGAACAGGTGCGGGCCGCTACCCGCACTTTGTCGGCCGCAGTTCAATCTCGGCGCACTCGAGCCCGGCTACGTTGAGCCACGCGTCGTGTTGACCAGGTCGAGTGTGGCCCGCGTCGCGTGGTCGAGTGCGGCGGTGTCGGTGTCGCTCAGTGTGCCGCAGATCCAGTCCCAGTGTGCCGACAACGTATCACCGGTCGACGGCGCGGCGATCAGCGACATGCCATCCTTTCTCCACCGCACCCGCTCGGTCGCCGGCTCGCCGAGCCGCAGCGCCCCGCCGTCGTAGGTCAGCGGCCGCGATACCAGAACGATGTGCTCATCGTCCACGGAATCAACGGTTCCCCAGCGGATTCGGCACTCCTGCATGACCTTCACCGGCGTGGCTGGATCGCGGTCGAGGAACCGCACCCAGGGATAAACGACGAAAACGTGGAAACTGTGGTGCGCCAGCACCCCTGCCGGGGTCGCCAGGTCACTCAGCAGACCGGTGACCTGGCCCTGAAACGATGCTTTCAACCGGTCGAGCAGCGCCGCGGGATCGACCCGGTCCAGGTGGCTGCCGCCGACCCAGTAGCTGCGCACGACGTCGGCGTCGAGGGGATCCTCGACGCCGACGGCTTCGGCGATGGCGC
>Ga0335076_10007467_pt1 | contig 11006 bp, 9 predicted proteins | sample Lox_Sample_25_FD_206717 | JGI IMG/M metagenome (GOLD analysis project Ga0335076, IMG submission 206717) | Soil microbial communities from Loxahatchee National Wildlife Refuge, Florida, United States - Lox_Sample_2.5 | ecosystem: Environmental > Terrestrial > Soil > Wetlands | place: USA: Florida...
AGATGCACGACGATGTTTTTCTCCGCGCCGTAGTCGGCCACGTGGGAAAGACTCTCCGCGAGGCGTTGCACGTCGGGCTTGGAATCGGAAGCGGGAGGGATATTTGTGCGCACGCTGGGCGAACCGATGCGCACCGCAGCGTCTATCCATTTCTTGCTGAAGGAAATGGCGCGGTCGCGCTCCTCGCGATCGGCGGCATACGGGCTGTCTTCTCCGTCCACGGCGATGTTCACGATGGAGCTGCCCGCTTTTTGGACTCCACCGCGAATTTCGTCCAGGTAGCCGTGTTCGAGCGAAAGAAAATGCTCGCTCCACGGCTCGATTCGGTGGATCTGGAATTTCTCCCAGACATGCGCGGCGAAATCCTTGATCAGCATTTTCTTGGTTGCCGCGGGAGAATCGTGCTTGCCCTGAATGAATTCGCGGAACGGATAGGAGGAGACGGAAACGCGATCGCGCGGAGCCTTGGGAAAAGCGATGTGCGGTTCGCGATATTCCGTCTGCAAAGATCCGCCGAGTGCGTGAAGAAGTTCCGCGCCGCTGCCACCCGCGCGGAGGAAAGCTGGAGTGATTGCTGAAATCGCGCCGGGAATTGCGGCACGGCGGAAAAATTCTCTGCGAGTGAGGGGATCCATGGCACGCCAATCTTAGCAGTGTTGCGAAGGCGGCGCAGCGAAAAGGTGCGCGGCGGAATTGTCCTGGAATCGTTGCGCGGACTCGTTTTAGAGGACTACACTTCTCCGCGCTATGAGAAAAATCGCCTGGCTCCTCCCCGCTTCTCTGCTGTTTGCAACCTCCATTGTTTTCGGCGCCGAACAGCCGAAATCTCTTTTCTATATGACGCGCGACCCGAATTCCGTACGTGATTTCCTGGCGCATGAGGACAAGATCGATCTCCTCGTGCCGACGTGGTATTCGGTGGATGCCAACGGACTGGTTTCCGGCGGGCCGAATCCGGAAGTTCTGGCGGCGGCGAAGGAACATCACGTTCCGGTGATGCCGATCATCGTGGATGGAAAGTTCGTGCAGGAGGATTTTCACAAATTTCTGGGGAATCCCGCCGCGCACAAAGAGATGATCGAAGCGCTGCTGCGCGAATGCAAAGCGAACGGATACGTTGGAATTCAATTCGATTTTGAAAATGTCTTGTGGACGGATCGCGATGCGCTCTCCGCGCTGGTGGCGGAGACGGCGGCGGCTCTGCATCATGAAAATTTGCAGCTTTCGATTGCGACCGTTCCAAACGCTCCGGGGAAGCCGGGCGAGAGCGGCTATTCGGCGTGGATCTATGAAAATTGGCGCGGCGCTTACGATTTGAAGGCGCTGGCGCAATCGGTGGATTTGATCTGCCTGATGACGTACGACCAGAACACGATTTGGACGGAGCCGGGTCCCGTGGCGGGCTGGAAGTGGGTGACGGAGAATCTGGATTACGCGCTGCAGTTTGTGCCGAAGGAAAAGCTTTCGCTGGGGATTCCGCTCTACGGCTATCACTGGTTTCCGGGAACGCCGACGAAAGTTCCAGACAAAACCACGGGACAACTGAAGGACAAGCCGAATCCGACGGGGAACTACATTCCGTACCAGGATGCGACGGACCTGGCGCGGGCGTACGGCGGAAAGATCGAATGGGATTCCGAGGACCGGACGGCCTGGACGTATTTCTACCGGGACGATACCCGGGAATGGATCTTCTTTACGGATGAGCGGACGTTTCGCGAGCGCTACGAACTGGTAAAGAAGCGAGGGCTCGAAGGGTTCTGCTCCTGGGTGCTGGGAACGGAAGACCCGAAGATCTGGGATTTGCTGCCCTCGCACAAATAGGGAAGTGGCGGTTTTGGCTGTAGAAGGACACCCCCTACCCCCGGTGTTTTCGCGCAAGAGTGCGCAAACGATTGAAGGGAAAAGAGTTATGGCAAATTTTGGTTTTGCAAGAGTGCGGAAGAGTATGAAAAAAAAGAAGTTAGACAATTCAAGTTGTACGAGGAAAGGCGCTTGAAGGGATTTCACCGCAGATGGCACAGAGTTCATGGAAGGGGAGGCTGGAAAGCCGTTAACAGGAGGGTTGCCCACGGGGCGGGTGGTGGCAACGCGACGATCCGCTTGATACAACATAAACTATTATAACATGGATGTCAATAGAGACTGTGGTACCGTTCGAACGGGAGGGCAACGTGGAGTAAAAGTGGTGGGGTCAAGTAGTTGAGGAATCGCCCACTTTCGCGTGAATCAAATGCGCGAAGGGTAGGCCAGCCCGGATGTCTCAGTGTTTAAGGCTGCGCCACCCCCCCATCGTTTCTAATGATTCGCAATATTCGGATTTCGTGTTGTCCAGCCCGCGGATTCGGGGGCAAAACCCACCACAATGGCTCGGAAATTTTAAGGCGCCAATACGCAACGTTACGCTTATCATCGCGGGGTGGGAATGAAGGGGTTGTGGACGACGTCAGTCTGTCTCAGTGGGTCAGGGGGGCTGGGGGATTAGGCTCATGGTTCGTAAATGCTTGGGCGAAGTCTAGGAATTGCAGGGCGGCAGGGTCGGTGCGTGCGCCCAACCCATTCTCTTCTGCTTTTATGAGTTCGAGGCTACGTTCCTTCTGGTTGGCAAGGAGATAAGCTGCAGGCAGACGAAATCTTCTAAGATCATTAACAGTATAACGCTTCGCTTCTAATTCGGTGATAATCGATTCTAAGGTCGTGTGCTTCGACATGAATGGAAGTGCATACTGTTTTGTCGCAAGAATAATTTTCCCAATCTCTTCCTCGGTATTTATCTCAGGACTAAAAATCCACTCCAGAAATCTGGCTTCAGGAGTCAAGTAACCCAAGGCTACCGAAATGGTCGGGCCGTAGGGAAATGGTTGACGGCATAACCTTCGGACTAGATCCTCTATCGGTGAATAGAGTACGCCAACAAAAAGACTCAGGCCCACCCTGCTTGACGGGTGGTTAGTGGAGACGTTGAAATTAATCCATCCCGAAGCATCTTGGTCAAGAGGCTTGAGGAGTGCGTCGTTCTGCTTGAAGAACGAAAGTAAACCAAGCCTGATTTCGACCTCGATGAGAATCGATTTTGCAAAGACAGCTTTTTTGCTACGCATTAATATTTGAAGACCCTAACAATTGTCGGACGGACCGATGAAGGCAAGCCCGCCGCCCGGGCGTTTCCGACCACAAGATTCCCACGGGTTCATTGAAACTCACAATACACACTCTGCTGGTTTGGATTTAGTCGTGCATATGGCCCGCTCTTAGCTTCACCGAAGCGCAGATTCCCATCTCAGTCCTCATAAACAAAGTGAACCCTCGCTCTTCCTGCGGAATTCTCGATGGCTATTTCACTGCCGAGAACTTCTCTAGATCCCTGAAAGACTAAATCTCAAATGACGCATGATCATTGCGGCGGGCTCAGGATGAAATCGAAAAGCCGGAAGGCAAATGATCCTCTCAAGATCTCGCTTTGATAATCTCCAGAGCTAGTTGTTTTGTCGCTTCACCCATGTGAGTCCACGCGCGGGCGAGCCGATTCTTGTTGAATGCAAGCCGTTCAAGAATTGCTATCCACAAGAGATTCGGCACTTCAGGGTCCTGACTCTCAGCCATTTCTTCAAGGAATTTGAAGATGCGGTTCAGGAGAGAAATATCCGCGCCGAGTTGGTCGAGTTGCTCCCAAATCATGCTTTTAAAGACATCTTCAAGCGTCGGATAGGCCTCTGGGAGTTCATGATCCAGATCGTAGTATGACCCGAAGGCGCGCTCAATGCGTGGCCATATCTCGGGAAATCTTTCCGTCAGAGCATTTTGTATGCCGTCATATTTGAACCCTTCTTGATTCATGATCAGGAGGCGCCGAGGGGGACGGAGACGTGTTCGTGGACGACGATCCAGTGGGCGCCGCGCTTTTCGAGGATCATGGTCCAGCGGCCGTCGAGATGAGACGAGGCACCTTGTTTATTGACGATGTCGGCGCCGAAGGTGAAGGTGGCCCAGGCGAAGGTGCCATGAGAATGGACACGAAGATCGGCGAGTTTGAAGTGAATGCTTTTGCTGGTGTCGAAGAAAGTTTTCTGAACGCCGACTTTGTATTCGGCCCAGTTGTCGTACTTCAGAGGAGCAAGATCGAAATAGGTGAGATCGGGGTCGGAGGCGTAGTAGGGAGAGACCTTGGCGATGTCGAATGTCTCCCAGGCGGCGACAATTTGGGGGACGAGTTCTTTCAATTGTGCGTCGGTGGAATTTTTGGGGGAATGCGCGGCGACGGGGAATGCAGCGAATAGAGCGAGTGCAACCAAGACGACCTGGATTCTGCGCATGGGATGCCTCCTTAAGGTGTCCGTGGATGCGCGTATGGTAGTCCCGGAGGTGCGGGGAGGCAATGGATTAGTCTTGGGGTGAAGAGAGCAAGAGCAAAAGTAAGAACGAGCAAAAGCAAAAACGGAGAAAAGAGGCCCGCCACGGTCGGCGGGCGCTACAAAGCACAGAAAAAGTAGATCCCTCACCCGCCAAAGAGGGGGTGCACCGCGTGCAGGCGGGTTCGGGATGACAGCGCGCAGGGGACGCGGGGCCGAAACGTTAGTGGGTGGAGAGGAGGGATCTCCAGCGGAACCAGGCGTAGTCGCGAGCCTTTTTGTTGGCGGGAGAGGCGTCGGGAGCTTCGCCGGCGCGCATGAAGCCGTGGCCGGCGCCATCGTAGGTGACGGGCTCGTAGGTTTTGTGGAGAGCCTGCATGTTGATGACGGTTTGGGGAACCGTTGCGCCGATGCGCTCGTCATTGCCGGCGTAGAAGCCGAATACAGGCGCGTTGATGCGGGCCATGGCGTCTTTGTCGGGCGGAGGGCCATAGAAAACGAACGCTGCAGAAAGATCGGAACGATTGGTGGCGAAGCGGAAGGACTGGCCACCTCCCCAGCAAAAGCCGACGACGAAGAGCTTGCCGTTGGAGGAAGGGAGCTTTTTGCCGTAGTCGGCGGCGGCGTTGAGGTCAGCGGTGATCTGGTCGGGATTGAGTTTGTGAATGGCTTGCATGACGTCGTTGGGCGGAATGCTGTTGGTGCGGCCACCGTTGGGTCCCATGCCGGAGAGAAGATCGGGAGCGACGGCGATATAGCCTGCGGCGGCGACCTGATCGGCGAGGTCTTCGACCCAGTCGGTCATGCCGAAGATTTCGTGGATGATGAGGACGACGGGAGTTTTGTCTTTGGATTCGGGGTAGACGACGAAGGTTTCTACGGAGCGGCCATCGTGCTTGACGGTGACCCATTCGCGATGGCGAGGAGATTTATCGAGTTTGGCGACGGCCCAGTCTTGCGCGGCAGCGGGAGGCGCGGCGACGAAAGGAGCGCCGAGGGGGATGGCGAAGAAGAGAAGATGGATGCGTTTCACGGAGCACCTCGTGCGAAAGAGTCGTGCGAGATGGTAATGCGAGCGGCGAAGGGAAGCAAGAGAAGTGGGGGACGTGAGCCGGTCGAAGATCGGAATTAGGCCAGGCGGGCATATTGCCGCGATCCCTCGGCTGCGCAGCCCGGCGTGCAAGAACCGCACGGAAGAAAAAACGGGGCTGCAGCGCTTGGGATGACAATGTTCGGCCTTTGGTTGCGAGGTGGGGATAGCCGTGGTTTGATTGGGGCTCAGTCGTAGGAGGTGAGGAATGACGGCGAAGGAATTTCGGAAGCTGGCGCTGGCTTTGCCGGATACGGAAGAGAAAAAGCACATGAATCATCCAGATTTCAGGGTGGGCGGAAAGATTTTTGCGACGTTGGGATACCCGAACAAAGAATGGGCGATGGTGAAGCTGGTGCCGGGACAGCAAGAGCAGTTTGTGGAGGCGGAGCCGGAGGTCTATGTGCCGGTGAAAGGGAAGTGGGGATTGAAGGGGGCTACGAGCGTGCAGTTGAAGGCGGCGAGAAAGACGAGCGTGAAGAAAGCGTTGAAAGCGGCGTGGGAAAACCAGGCGGTGCGAGCGAACGGCAGAAAATGGTGATCAGCGAGGCCAAGGAACTTTTGCGTACGGAAGTCCGCCGTACAAGCAGGAAGCCAGGCGAAGCAAGGGCTGTTCGGCTGGATCAGGGGGCACCAATCGTGTCAGCGATGAGTTTGAGGAGTTTTTCGGAATCGGCGGGCTTTTGCACATAAGCGATGGCGCCAGCGCGCTTGACGGACTCTTCAGTCTCAGAAGCATTGCGAGAACTGAGGACGATGATGGGAATGATTGAAGTAGAGATGAGGGTTTGCAGCCGCTGCATGACGACGAAACCATCGCCTGCGGGGAGCCCGAGATCGAGAAGAACGAGGTCGGGCTGTTCCTTGCGAGCGGTGCTGATGGCGGTTATGCCGTCGCGGGCGCCAATGACTTCATAGCCAGCAGTTTTTAGATGCTTGGCGACGAGCGTGAGCTGAAGCGCCTCGTCTTCCACGATAAGGATCTTCTTGGCACCCATCGAATCAGGCTTGCCATAGTGTACCGCCGGGCAATATTTTCTTTTCACTAATATTTTAGTTAGCCATTTGGATACATCTTTGGACAGGGGGAAAGGGAAAAGTTGCCGGGTGTGAGCCAATTTGGAACAGGAGAAGTGTTTCGAGGGGGCGCGTTGACAGGGTGGGAGTGGTCCGCTACGCTTTTTCGTTTACGCGTGACGAGAAGTTGCGAGAGAGGGACGGGCGAAGCGCCGCATGGCTGAAGAAAAGCTGCCGACACGAAAAGAAGATTTTGCGGAGTGGTACAACCAGCTGGTGCTGAAGGCGCAACTGGCGGACTATGCCCCGGTGCGCGGCTGCATGATCGTGCGGCCGTACGGATGGGCGCTGTGGGAGAACATCCAGCAGGCGCTGGACGGGCGATTCAAGGCCACTGGGCATCAGAATGTGGCGTTTCCGCTGTTCATTCCGAAAAGTTTTATCGAGAAAGAAAAGCATCACGTGGAAGGATTTTCACCGGAACTGGCGGTAGTGACGATTGGCGGCGGGGAGGAGCTGGCGGAGCCGCTGATCGTGCGGCCGACTTCGGAGACGATCATCGGGCACATGTGGTCGAAGTGGATCCAGTCCTACCGCGATTTGCCGGTGCTGATGAACCAGTGGAACAGCGTGGTGCGGTGGGAGCTGCGGACGAAGCTGTTTTTGCGCACGCTGGAGTTTTACTGGCAGGAAGGGCACACGGCGCACGCGACACAGCAGGAAGCAATGGACGAAACTCGGCAGATGCTGGACATCTACACGGATTTTGCGGTGAACGATGCGGCGATTCCGGTGATTCCGGGGAGAAAATCGGATGCGGAGAAATTCGCGGGCGCGGACATTACATACTCGATCGAAGCGATGATGGGAGACGGGAAGGCGCTGCAATCGGGGACGTCGCACTTCCTGGGACAGAATTTCGCGCAAGCGTTCGAGGTGCGGTATCTCGATCAGGGCGGGCAGTTGCAACATTGCTGGACGACGTCGTGGGGACTTTCGACGCGGGTGATCGGCGCGATCATCATGGTGCACGGAGACGATCAGGGATTGGTGCTGCCGCCGAAATTGGCGCCGTACCAGGCGGTGATTGTGCCGATTTACAAGACAGACGAAGAGAAAGCGGCGGTTTTCGAGACGGCGAAGAAGCTGAAGGCGGATTTGGCGAAGGCGGGGATTCGCGTGACGCTGGATGAGCGCGAGGGGCAGAGCCCCGGCTGGAAATTCAACGATTGGGAAATGCGCGGAGTGCCGTTGAGGATCGAGCTGGGGCCGAAGGATGTGGCGAAGCAAAGCGCAGTGCTGGCGCGGCGTGACCGGCCGGGGAAAGAAGGGAAGACCGCGGCGGCGCTGGCGGATTTGCCTGCGACGGTGGGGAAGCTGCTGGGGGAGATTCAGCAGGCGCTGCATGACAAGGCGCTGGCGTTCCGAAAGGCGAATACGCACGAAGCGGCCACGTATGACGCGTTAAAGGCCGCGGTGGAAACGGGATTCGCGGATGCGTGGTGGTGCGGAAGCGCGGATTGCGAAGAGAAGATCAAGGAAGAGACGCGAGCGACGATGAGGTGCATTCCTCTGGATCAGGAAAAAGGAAGCGGGCAATGCGTTTATTGCCAGAAGGCGGCGACGGAACGCGCGATTTTTGCAAGGGCGTACTAAGCGCGCGCTGATACGGCTCTGTTACTTACCGGGAACACCTGTACGCTGGATTCCTCGACACTCCCTACACGCGGTGCTAGTTTTGAAAAAACGGAGGAGAAATGCGGTGTTCCGCGCTGGATGCGGGACGCGACCGCGGAGATGGTCCGTGTTCATTGATGGGAAAAGGAACGTGATGGCAACCGGCCCTTCGAAGGAGCGAGGCGCGGGCAAGATCAAAGCGATCGTGGTCACGCTGATTCTGGCGTTCCTGGTGCTGGTGGCCGTGCGGACGGTTCCTCCGTATCTGGCGGAATATCAGCTCTCGAATAAACTGGATGAGACGGCGCGGTTCGCGGTGGTCAACAGCTACTCGGAAGATCAGATACGGGACACGGTGTACAGCGCCATCCAGGATCTGGACATACCCGCGACGAAGGACAGCATCAAGGTGACGGCCACGAAGTCGCTGGTGACGATTTCCGTGGACTATACGGTGCCGATTGATCTGCTGTTTTACCACACGCAATTGCACTTTACGCCTTCGGCTGAAAACCGCTCGATCATCTAACTCCTACCTGCCATGAACGACATTCTTGGCCAAACTCTGCCTTTCCACCGGCATCTCATGTAGGAGAGAATGAAGTTTCAGCCCGCTGGAGCCATTTTGCGCATCCGCATACAAAAAGGATTTTGGACGTCGACGTTCGGCTTGACCGTATTGGGCGTAGTGTTCGCCGGTTGTTTCGCTTCGGCGGCAGTCTTCACGTATTACTACATCAAATTTTCCCACATGATTGACGCCCGGCTTTCCGGGCATATCCTGCAGAACACAACGCAGATTTTTTCCGCACCGGAGGAGATTTCCCCGGGGCAGGCGTGGGGGCCGGACGACCTGACGAATTATCTCGAGCGAGTGGGTTACCGGCCGGAGCACGATAATGCCTCGCTGGGGCAGTTCACGGCGCAGGGCAATACGGTGGACATCCGTCCGTCGAAATTGTCTTACTTCGAGGGGAAGAACGCGCTGGCGGTGCAGTTCAGCGGCAAGAGCATTCGCGCGATACGGCCCCTCGGCGGGGGCCAGGAGCTTCCCGTCGCGGAAATCGAGCCGGCGCTGATCACCAATCTATTCGACCAGGCGCGCGAAAAGCGCAGGCCGGTGCGCTACGACGATGTGCCTCCGATGCTTCTGAATGCCATTCTTTCGGCGGAGGACAAGCGATTTTTCGAGCATCCCGGATTTGATTTCGTGAGGATCGTCGGAGCGGCGTGGAACGATTTGCGACACGGGTCGCACTTGCAGGGGGCGAGCACCATCACGATGCAGGTGGCGCGGACGTTTTTTCTTTCCACGGACCGCAATTGGAAGAGAAAGCTTACGGAGGCCATGCTTTCGCTGGAACTGGAGCAGCGCTTTACGAAGCAGCAGATTTTCGAGATGTACGCCAACGAGGTGTATCTCGGAAACCGCGGAAGCTTCGGCATTCGGGGATTCGCGGAAGCCAGCGTCGCGTATTTTGGAGTGGATTTGCGGCAATTGACCTTGCCGGAATGCGCGTTCCTGGCGGGCATCATCCGCGCGCCGAACTACTATTCGTCCTCGGACCGGCATCCGGAACGCGCAGCGCAGGCCCGCGACCGCGTGCTGGCTCAGATGGTGGAAAACAATTTTATCAGCCAAGCCCAAGCAGATCAGGCAAAACTCGAACCACTGAAAATCATCCGAGCGAACGTGTCCGGCGGGGAAGCACCTTACTTCGTGGACATGGTGAAAGACCACCTTCTGGACAAGTATTCCGAGAGCCAACTTCTGAGCCAGAACTACCGCGTGTACACGACGCTGGATCCCGCAGTGCAGCGCGCGGCCGTGGCGGCGGTGGGTGCGGGAATGAAGAACGTGGATATGCTGCTGGCGAAGAGGTACGACAAGTGGCGTAAGGAGCTGGCCAAGAAAAAGAGCAATGAGCCGGTTCCCGAGGCGCAAGTGGCGCTGGTGGCGCTGGATCCCCGGACGGGAGCGATCAAAGCCCTGGTGGGCGGGCGAGATTACGGGCAAAGCCAGTTGAATCACGCGCTGGCGCACCGGCAGCCAGGATCGGTGTTCAAACCGTTCGTCTATGCGGCGGCGTTTGACAATGCGGTGGACGGCGTCCAGCCGATCGTGACGCCCGCGACAACGATCGAGGACGAGCCGACCACGTTCGAGTTCGACAATCAGGATTACACGCCAAACAATTACGGCGAAAAGTTCATGGGCCATGTGACGGTGCGCGAGGCGCTGACGAATTCGCTGAACGTTGCGACCGTCAAGGTGGCGGAAATGATCGGCTACGGGCGCGTGGTGCAGATCGCGCGGCAGATGGGGCTAGGCAATAACATTCAGCCGACACCGGCGGTAGCCCTGGGCGCTTATGAGATGACTCCCGTGGACGTAGCCGCTGGTTACACGGCATTTGCGGAAAACGGCGTGCGGGCGGAGCCGGAATTCGTGCAGAGCGTGGTGAGCGCCGACGGCACGGTGCTGGAGAAATTCAGTGCGCAGACACACACGGTGCTTGATCCACGGGTGGCCTATCTGGTGACGAATATCATGGAGGACGTGCTGAACAAGGGCACGGGCGCGGCGGTGCGCGCCCTAGGTTTCACGCTGCCCGCCGCGGGAAAGACCGGAACATCGCGCGATGGCTGGTTTGCGGGATTCACGTCCAATCTCGTGTGCGTGATCTGGATCGGTTTTGACGACAACCGGGATCTGGGATTGGCGGGCGGGCAGGCCGCGGCTCCCATCTGGGCGGATTTCATGAAGGAGGCGACGTCGCTGCCGGGATACCGGGACGTGAAGGATTTCGATATGCCGGAAGGCGTGCAGTCGGTGCTTATTGATTCCGATACTTTGGAACTTGCCACGCCTC
>Ga0335076_10007468_pt1 | contig 11006 bp, 8 predicted proteins | sample Lox_Sample_25_FD_206717 | JGI IMG/M metagenome (GOLD analysis project Ga0335076, IMG submission 206717) | Soil microbial communities from Loxahatchee National Wildlife Refuge, Florida, United States - Lox_Sample_2.5 | ecosystem: Environmental > Terrestrial > Soil > Wetlands | place: USA: Florida...
AGGTCTACCGTCAGGCGCCGGTCGGCACGCCGGTCTACATCTACTGATGCGTGCCCGCCACCCGATCCTCGCGCCGGCCGCGGCCCTCGTGGCGTCTCTCGCCGCAGCCCCCGCGGCCCCCCGCCCGCCCGAGGACCCCGAGGCCGCGCGGCTGCGCGTCGACGTGGATCGCCTGCGCCACGAGCGCGACCTGGCCTCGGGCAAGACCTTCTACCTCCGGCTCGACGCCGCCCACCGCCGCCTCGCCCTCGTGCTCGAGGGCGTGGCCCTCGACGACTACGCCGCGGAGTCGATCGAGTGGGGGGTCCCGGAGGTGCTGTTCGTGGACCGGCGCCCGGGCCTCGACTGGGACGCCGCCGCCTTCTCGAAAGGCCGCCTCGAGCCGGAGCGCGAGCGGGACCGCATCGAGATCGTGGCGCCGAAGCCCGCGCCGGCCGGACCGGCTCCGGCGGAGCCGGCGTCGCCCTCGCCGCCGCTCGTTCCGAAGAGCGCCGAGGAGCTCTACTCGGTGCCCTCGCCCTACCGAGTCGTCTTCGCGGAGGGCGTCTCCCTCGAGGTGCGCGCGCAGGGACACGGCGGGCGCAACCGGTCGGCCCTGAGGCGACTCGCCGATGCAGCGAGCCTCCGCCTTTCGGACCTCGGGTCGGCCCTCGGCTTCGGGGCGAGGGAGCGGGTGCGACTACGGGTGACGCTCGGGGCCGAGGACGCGGCGTCGCTCTACCGGTCGCTGCCCCCCGACGTCGGGCTCATCGTCATCGGCCTGCCCGCCCGCTGAGGGCACGACCGGCGCACTCCGGCCGGAGGGCCTTGTCGGCGGACGGCGTACTCGTCGACGGCCGCCCGCGCCGGTCGAGTCAGGCCTTCTTCAGCACGTCCGTCTCGAAGTCCCAGAAGACCGGTCCCCGCCTCTTGATCGACTCGTTCACCATGTGCGCGACCGCGGCCGCGTGGTGCCCCGTCCGGCCGTCCTCGACCGTGGGCTTCCGCGTGCGGACGGAGTCGAAGAAGCGGCCCATGTGGATGTACGTGGCGTCCGGACCCACCTCCGTCCAGGACTCGCCCTGGTCCCACATCTGCGACGGCCAGGTGTCCGGCTTCTCCTTCTTCTGCACCGCGGGGTCGGCCCAGTAGGCCTTCTCGAGCTCGTTCGGCCAGGACGAGACGATCCAGCCGTTGCCCTCGACCACGTGCTCGGGGGTGAAGACCATCCGGTCGCTGCGGAAGACGAGCGAGCCCTCGTGGCCCATGATCGCGAAGCCGCTCTCGCCGGAGGAGGCGGAGTTGAACGTCCCGCTGAGCGACACCGAGAAGTTCTCCTTGCCGTAGACGACCGACGCGTTGAGCGTGTCCGGGACCTCGTGGGTCTTCTGGTGGCGGTAGTTGGCGCCGGTCGCCACGACCACCTGCGGCACGGTGGCGTCCATGACGTAGTGGATCGTCGTCATCAGGTGGACGAAGAGGTCGGTCGAGATGCCGCCCGAGTAGTCCCAGAAGCAGCGCCAGCGGAAGAACCGCTCGAGGCTGAACGGCCGCTTGGGGGCCGAGCCCAGGAACATGTCCCAGTTCACGGTCTTCGGGTCGGCGTCGGGCGGGATGGGGTAGATCCAGGCTCCCGAGTCGCTGTTGCGGTCGAAGCTCGCGCGGACGAGGTTGATCGGGCCGAGCTTGCCCGACTTGATGATGTCGCGGGCGGTCTCCTGCAGCTTCGAGCTCTTGCCCTGGCTCCCGATCTGGAGGATGCGGCCCGCCTTCTCGGCCGCGGTGTACATCTCCGGCCCCTCGTCGATCGTGAGGGTCATCGGCTTCTCGAGGTACACGTCCTTGCCGGCGGCGAAGGCGGCGAGGGCCAGCGGCTTGTGCCAGTGGTCGGGGGTGGCGATGACGACGGCGTCGATCGACTTGTCGGCGAGGAGGGCGTGGTAGTCGCCGTAGTCCTTCGCCTTCCCGCCCAGGTTCGAGAGGGCGCGGGTCACGCGGCCCTTGTAGGCGTCGCACACGCCGACCACCTGGACCCCCGGCGTCGCCACCACCGCGTCGAGGAGCCCCGAGCCCTGGAGGCAGCGCGCCCCCACCCCGATCATGCCGACCTGGATGCGGTCGTTCGGAGACGCGCCCGCAGCGGCGGCCTCCCCCTCGTGACCCAGGACGTGGGTCACGAGGGGGGCTGCGGCCGCCCCCAAGAGGCTCCTCTGCATGAACTGCCGGCGGTCGATCCCTGACTTCATCGCGCTCACCTCTGTCATCCCGGGGAGCTCACGTCCTCGTCGCTCGCGACGAGGGATCCGCCGGGGTCGCGGATCCCGCGGGCTCCGCGTCCACTCCCGCGGGTCGCCCTCTTCTCCCGCCGCACACTAATCCCGCTCGCCGGGCACGGTCAAGCCTCGGTCGAGTCGCCGCTCTCACCCTCCGTCACTCGGACGGGGGAGCTCGTCGCGGGTCTTGAAGTAGAGGTCCTTCCTCATCTCGCGGAGCTCGACTGTGAAGTCACAGCGCCGCTCGGCGGCTGCGCGAGGGAAGCTGGCGCGGAGCGCGGCGACGAGGGCCTCGCCCGTGCCGCGGAGCACGTCGGCCTCGCGGCCGGCGAGCACGGAGACCGTCAGATGGACGAAAGCCCGGTCCGGAGCGCCGTCGGCGATCCGGAAGCCCTCGTGTCGGACGAGGCGGCTCCTCACGTTGGCGAGGTCGAACGGGCCGGACTTCGCCAGGGTCTCGTGGAGACGCCTCAGGACGCGGTCAGGGTCCGGCTCGTCGGGCACGTTCGCGGTGTACTCCAGGACGAGGTGGGGCACGAGGGTCTCATCTCCTCCCGCGGCCGGCTCGTCGCGGCCGCGAGCCGGCGCGACGGCGGCTCGGTCTCCGAACGGCGTCCTCCCCGTGGCGGAAGTACAGGTGGAAGGCGGTGTCGGGTCCGACGAGCCGGCGCGCCTCGGCGAGAGGGAGCCTCGCCTTCCCGAGCAGGACGAGCTTCTTGTACCGGCCGAGGATCCGCTGCGCCTCGGTCTCCTGCGCTCGCCCCATCCCGGTCGATCATCTCCGTTCCGGACGCCGGGCACAACGTCGCCCGCGACACGCCGGCCGTCCTTTTGGCTAGACTCTCCCCAGCGGGCGGGCGTGCCCGAGGAGGCTCACATGCGGAAGGCGGGGGACGGTCGGCCGTTCGCGGGGAATCGGCGCGAGTTCATGAAGGCGGGAGGCGCGGCCACCGCGGCGGCCCTGATCGCGCAGGGGGCGCGGCCGGGCCCGGCCTCGGCGGAGCCCGACCTGCCGTCGAACCCGGCCACGGTCGGAATGCCCACCCGCAACCTCGGCCGGACCGGCTTCCGGGTCGGGGTGTTCAGTCTCGGCGGCCAGGCCGCCCTCGAGCGCGGGGGCAACGAGGCCGTGGCGGTGCCGCTCGTGGAGCGGGCCCTCGACCTCGGCGTGAACTACCTCGACACGTCCTCGATCTACGGCGGCCCCGATCGCTGGAGCGAGCGCTACATTGGCCAGGTCATGAAGCGTCGCCGGGGCGAGGCCTTCCTCGCCAGCAAGACGAAGGAGCGCACCCGCGACGGCTCGATGCGCATGCTCGAGCAGTCGCTGAAGCTCCTGAACACGGACCACCTCGACCTCTGGCAGCTCCACGACATCGGCACTCTCGGGGACGTGAACGAGGTGTTCGCGAAGGGCGGCGCGATGGAGGCCCTCCTCCAGGCGCGGGAGCAGAAGGTGGTGCGCTTCCTGGGCCTGACCGGCCACCACCGGCCGGACTCGCTCATGGAGGGGATCCGGCGGTTCCCGTTCGACACCATCCTGCTCGCGCTGAACGCGGCCGATCGCCACCACCACAGCTTCATGACCGAGCTCCTGCCCCTCGCGGTGGAGAGGCGGATGGGCATCGTCGGCATGAAGATCACCGGTCGCGGTCGTCTGCTCTCGACCTGGACGCCCCCGCCGCTCGAGCAGCAGAAGCGATCCTGGGAAGGCGTGGTGATCGCCGAGGCGCCGGGCACGCTCGGCCTCCGGGACGCCCTCTACTACACCCTGTCCCTCCCGGTGAGCACCGTCATCATCGGCTGCGACTCGGTGGCGCAGCTCGAGGAGAACGTGCGCCTCTCCCGCGAGTTCACGCCGCTCGGCGACGCGCAGATGGCCGGCCTCGCCGAGAAGGCCCTGCCCTGCGCGCGGCAGGCCCTCTTCTTCCGGTTCTTCGACCGGGCCTGAGCCGGGCGCCGGCCCGGGCTTCCCGCGCCGTGCCCGGTCGCTCGTAGGGCGGGCGAACGTTTTCCGCCCACCGGCCCCTCGGCGGAACGGACGCCGCCCGGTTTCGCCGTCCGTCCGCCGCGTCATCTGACGCCAATCGCTTTGTGGCGACAAATGACGCGTGCTGGCCGCCGCCACCTCGGGATACTCTGCACTCCAGAGTTGGGGACCGATCCCGTCGCGGGATCTCGCCCTGGATCGCCATGGTCGAAACGGTCGAGCCGGAGACGGAGAGAGTCCCCTCGCGCCGGGAGCCAGCGACGGGTCCCTCGGCTGCTGCCGGGATCCTCCAGCTTCTGCGCGAAGCCCACGTGTCGAGGCGGTCGGGTCATCTCCACCTCACGCACGGCCGGGAGTATCGCGGCCTGACCGTCCGCGAGGGCCACGTGGTCCTGGGCCGGAGCGACGCCAACGGAGAGCACCTCGGCGACGTGCTCGTGCGACACAACCTGCTCGGACGGGCCGAGCTCGACCGGGCCGTCGCCACGGTCCTCGCCGAGCGGCGTCCCCTCGGAGCCGTCCTTGTCGGGCTCTGTCTCGTCGACCGGGACCGCCTCGAGGAGGCGATCGGGTGGCACGTCCGCGAGATCCTCTTCGCCGCGCTCGCACGACCGTCCGGTTCGGCGTCGTTCGAGGAGATCGGAGGCCTTCCGGGGAGCGTCGGCGAGGGCGGCCTCGTCTCCTCTCTCGCGACTGGGCAGCTGCTGCTCGAGGCGGCGCGGACGCTGAGCGACCCCGCCCTCGTGCGCGAGACGCTCGGGGACCTCGACCGGAAGCTGACCCTGCCCGCCGAGGCTCGGCTCCTTTCCCAACCGCTCGCCCTCACACCGACGGACGCCTTCGTCTTCTCCCGGATCGACGGAACCCTGAGCGCGCGCGATCTGGCCCGGCTCGGGCCGATCGCCGCGGAGGAAACGGAGCGGAGCCTGCTGGCGCTCCTGTGCGCGGGCGCCGTCGTCCCGGTCGACGTCCGGCCGGTGCGCCGCCGGGCCAGGGTGCTTCCGCCGGAGGCGAACCTGCCCGCCCCGCCGAACCCGCGCTCCCGATCGGCGCCGGAGCCCTCGTCCCCGCCGCCTGCCTCCCCTCCTCCTACTCCTCCCGCCTCGGCCGCCGAGGCGGGCCCGGCGGCGCCCTCCGCCCGCGGGTCCGAGGAGATGAGGCGCGTCATCCTGGAGGCCTACGAGAGCCTCGGCCGAACGGACCACTTCGAGCTTCTCGGGGTGCGGCCCGACGCGGATGCCGCCGAGGTCAGGTCGGGGTACGCCCGGCTCGTGCGCTGTCTTCACCCGGACGCCTGCCGGGATCCGCTCCTCGCCGACGTCGAGGTCCAGCGGGAGGCCGTCTTCCTCCGTGTCTGCCGGGCCTACGAGATCCTGAGAGATCCCGCCGCGCGCGCCGCCTACCGGGAGGACGTTCGCCGCCGGAGGCCGCGCCGCGCCTCCCCGGTCCCCTCCGAGGCCCCTCCGCCCCCCTCGGCACCGCCGACGCTTCCTTCACCGCCGTCCCCTTCGGCTCCGCCTTCTTCCCCCCGGATGACGCCCTCCTCCCCGCCCGTCCCGCCGTCCTCTCCGCCGCCGAGGGCGAAGGCCGCGGCAGAGCCCACGGTGCGGGTGGCCACTCTGGAGGAGCGTCTCGCGGAGACGATCGCCGGGGGCGAGGCTCTTCTCCGGGACGGGCAGTACTGGGAAGCCATCCAGCAGCTCGAGCCGACGCTGCAGCACGCCCGGGGCGATCTCCGGGTCCGTGCTCGCCTCGCCCTCGCCATCGCGTGCCTCAGGAACCCGATGTGGGTGAGGCGGGCCGAGGCTCACCTCAAGGACGCGCTCGCCGAGGACCCGTCGCGAGCGGAGGCCTACCTGTTCCTGGGCCACGTCTACCGCGACGGAGGCCTTCGCGCCCGCGCGGCGGCCATGTACCGGAAGGTCCTCGAGCTCGAGCCCGGCAACCGCCTTGCTCGCCGTGAGCTCGGCCACCTCGAGGACGAGGCCTCGACGCGGGAGGACGAGGGTCCTCACGGCCGGCCGCAGAAGCCCTGACGTCTCTCGGACGCCTCCCGGCACCTGGGACGTCCAGCCGCTCCGGAGCCTGCCTCAGCCTCGGGCGCCCGCCCTCGAGAGCGGACGCGGGTCGATGCCGAGCCACAGCAGGGCGGCCACGAGGGCCAGGACCGCGGCGACGTCGAGGGCGCGAGTCCAGCCGATGGCCGCCGCGAGGACCGGGGTGAGGATGGGCGAGACGAACCCGCCGACGTTGCAGCCGGCGTTCATGATCCCGCCGCCTACGCCGCTGCGTCCGCCCGAGATCTCCGTCACGGTGGCCCAGAAGGGGCCCTCCACGCAGAGAACGAAGGCCGTGGAGAGGGCGAGCGCGCCCGCGGCGAGCCAGGCGTTGGCGGCCCGCGCCCCCAGGGTGAGGAACACGCCGGCCAACGACAGGCCGAGAAGGGGGACGGTGCGCCGGCCGACGATCCTGCCGTACCGGCTCACGAGCCGGTCGGAGAGCCAGCCGCCCAGGGGGATCGACGCCATCGACAGCAGCCAGGGCAGGGTGCTGGCGAAGGCGCCCTTCAGCAGGTCGAAGTGCCGCTCCTGGACGAGGTAGAGGTAGAACCAGGAGACGAAGATGTAGCCGACGTAACCCTGCAGCGTGTAGCTGAGCGTCAGCAGGACGAAGCTCGGCGACCGCAGGGTCGGGCGCGGGCCCACGTCCGGCGCCTCGGGCGTGGGTGAGGGCGGGGCGGCGGGCTCGCCCACGAGCCTCCAGGCCACGGCCGTCGCCAGCGCCGGCAGCGCCGTGACGCCGAGCGCCACCCGCCAGCCCCAGCGGACCATCACCGCCGAGACGAGCGGCGGGGCGAGGGCCGAGCCGAGCGCGATCGCCGCGACCACGAAGCCGTTGGCGCGTCCGCGGGAGCCCGGCTCGACCCAGCGCGCGACCCCGCGCGCCGCGGCCGGGAAGAGGGGCGCTTGCCCGACGCCGAGGACGAAGCGCAGGACGAGGAGGGCGGCGAAGGTCACGAAGGCGTTCGAGGCGAGCCGCCCCTGGCCGACCAGGAGCTGCAGGCCGGTGGCCGCCGCCCACCACCACGAGGCGGCCTCGAGGACGCGCCGCGTGCCCCAGCGATCGGCGAGAAGCCCGCCCGGCACCATGAAGAGCATGTAGCCGAGGACGAAGGCGCTGAACACCCAGCCCATCTGCGGCTGGGAGAGGTGCAGCTCCTGCATCAGCAGGGCGCCGGCGACCGAGGCGTTGACGCGGCAGAGGTAGCCCGCGGTCGCCGTGGCGCAGAGCAGGCTCACCCAGGCCCACTGCGTCCGCGGTCGCATCGTCGGCCCGTGAGCCGGGGCTCCGGACCCGTCGCCTCCCACGCTGGCCTCGTGCCCGCCGGGCCGGAGTTTCAGGGCGCCGCGAGCCGCGCCGTGTGGCCCCTCCGGCCGTTCGTGTCGAACGCGGCCACGCGCACGTCGCGGGCGGCGGGGATCCCTCCCCGCACCTCGGGGCTCTTCGGGGTCGGCTCGCTGCCGTCCGTCGTGTAGCGCAGGACGAAGCCCGGGACCTCCAGGCTGCACCGGACCTGGCCCTCGACCACCTTCAGCCCCGGCTTCGGGATCCTGTAGGCCCATGGCGGAGACTCACGGTCGAGCCGAGCCAGCTCGCGCTTCCCGACGACGTTCACGAACTCGGACCACGCGTCCCGGAAGAGGGCGTCCGCCTTCGCCGCGTCCGCCTCGCGCGCCCAGGCCGGGTCAGGCGCCCACGCCCGCTCGGCGAGGCCGAAGAGCTTGGGCAAGAGCTTGTAGTCGAGCTTGCCCTCGCCGTTCAGCGTTTCGGACCACAGGTTGCCCTGGATGCCGAGGACGTTGGACCGGCCGTAGTCGGTGAGGCGGTCCTTGCCGACGAAGACGGCACGGTCGATCGGGTTGCCGCTCCGGTCGAGACGCGCGTTGCGGTAGTAGTCGAACGGGACGAACTCGAAGGGCTTCCTGAGGTCCACGTAGCCTCCCCAGTCGAGGCCCGTCTCCTCCGGGTTCTGGTTCCAGGCGAGGTCGAAGTACACGTTCGTCACCGGGCTCAGGACGACCGTGTAGCCGCCGTTCGCGAGCCGGTAGGCGAGGTCCTCGGCGCCCTCGCCCGGGACGTTGTTCCAGACGTAGGGTCGGAAGCCGCGCTCGGCGAACGTCGGGTTGGGGATCATCTTCGGCCGGCCGTCGAGGCGGGTCTTTCGCAGGCCGATCTCCTCCCAGCCGGAGAGGGGGATCCCGTGCGCCTTCAGGATGTCCGCGACACGGCCGTAGAAGACGTACCAGAGGTCGTCGACGGAGGCGAGACCCTTCTCCTTCAGGAAGGCCGCCGCGGCGGGGGAGCGCTGCCAGACGCCGCCCGGCACCTCGTCCCCGCCCATGTGGAGGTTGCGCAGGGGCACGCCCGCCTCGCGGTGGACGTCCACGAGGCCCTGCACGACGCGCTCCACGAACGCGTAGGTCGACTCGAGGGCGGGGTTCATCACGTTGTCGTGGTAGAGCTGGGCCGAGGTGTACGAGGAGCGGTCGTCGGGGTCGGCGAGACGGCAGCGGCCCGCTCCCTCCAGGTCGCCCTTCGCGCTCAGGCTCCGGAAGCGCGCCTCCATCGACTTGATGGCGGCCCGCGCGTGTCCGGGCATCTCGATCTCGGGGACGACCTCGATGTGCCGCGCCTCCGCGTACTTCAGGATCTCCGCGTAGTCGGCGCGCGAGAAGAAGCCGCTGCCGTAGGGCCGGTCCACGTCCGGGCCGGAGCCCCAGGCCGGGGGCAGGAAGAGGCTCGAGTCGAGGGTGTGCCCGCGCCTCGCCCCCACGGAGGTGAGCTCGGGGAGGCCCGGGATCTCGATGCGCCAGCCCTCGTCGTCGGTGAGGTGGAGGTGGAAGACGTTGAGCTTGTAGCGGGCCATCAGGTCGAGGACCCGCAGGACGGACGCCTTGGGCTGGAAGTTGCGCGCGACGTCGAGGAAGAAGCCGCGGTAGCCGAAGCGCGGAGCGTCCACCACCCGGAGGGCGGGCAGCGAGACGCCCTTCCCGGTCGCGGTCACCGGGAGGAGGTCGCGGAGCGACTGGAGGCCGTAGAAGACGCCCGCCGGCGATCTCCCGACGATCCGGATGCCGGCCGCCGGGTCGACGAGGAGCTCGTAGGCTTCGGGCGAGGCCTGCCCCTCGACCTTCCCGGTCTCGAGATGCAGGACGCTCGCCGTCACCGCGCCCTTCGTCTTCTGCGGGACGTGGGGCCGGAGGTACTCGGCGGCGAACGCGGCCTCGGCCTGGAGCTCCGGCGCGGCCCGGATCACGGGCGGCGCGGCCAGGCTCAGGCGGCCTTCGTGCTTCTCCACCGAGACCGGGCTCGGGAAGACAGGGGGCAGCGAGTCGAGCGGGACGTCTCGCGTCGCCGCGTCGAGCTCGAACTGCCTCTCCGGGGTGACGAGCCGGGGATCGTGGCCGGCCTGCGACGGCCGCTCGAAGGGCACGGCCGAATAGCTCAGCGGGTAGCCCTTGTCGGGGGCCGCGTCGAGCACGAGGTACGGCCCCACGGGAGCGAAGCTGTTGTTGGTCAGGAGGTCGGTGAGGTACGCCGCCTCGACGCTCTGGCCGGGTGCGACGCCGGCGAAGCCGGGGCCGGGCACGATCCGCCAGAGGTCGCCGTCGACGTGCTCGACGACGACCCCACCATCCGCGCTTCCGGGGCGCGGCTCGTGCAGGGCGCTGAAGTAGATCGCCCAGCCGCGGCCGGGCAGGGCCTTCGCGTCACGGTTCGTGATCGTGAACGCGGCGCGGGCGGAGCCGCGGTCGCTCGGTCCGCGGAAGACGTCCTCCTTCAGCTCCCAGCGGAGCTGGAGGGCGGTCTGGGCGGCGATGGGCGACGCGACGAGGGCGAGGATGAGGGCCGGCAGGGCGTGACGCATGACGCGTATTAGACATCGGCCCGCGGCCACCACCAACCGACAGGACGGCGACTCGCCGGCGCGGAACTCCTGGTGTGGACGGCCCGGAAGGGGATCTCGCGTCCTCCGATCCGGCGCGGATCTCGAGCCGCCGCGCGTCGCGGATGGCCCCGAGCGCGGCCGATCCTCCCTTCGTGCGCACGGCCGCCCGGTTCACGCCCCGCGGCCCGACGTCTTCGCCGCCACCCAGCCGAGGAGCATCAGGCAGGGTACGACGTATGGGAAGATCCCGTAGAGCGTGTCGCTCACCGAGTGGGAGTGGCGATCGACCGCCAGGAACACCTGCCCGCAGAAGAGCAGGGCGAGCAGCACGAAGCCGACCCCCTGCCACGAGACGGGCCGGTAGATCCAGCCCCAGGCCGCGAACCAGCGCCTCTCCATGCGAACCACCTCCTCGAGGCCGTCGCCTGCGTCGCTCAACCGTGGAGCGGGCCGGGCGCCTCGCCGGCGCCGCTCCGTGCGGTCAGAAGGTAGGGTTCGCGGGCCGTGAAGTCGTGAGCGAAGAGTGAGGAGTCGAAGGCGGCGCCGCGCGGTCCCGGTGCTAGAGTAGACGAGGGGCGGAGCTCGAGCCGCAGCTCGAGGGGAGGACCGTACTTGACGACCAGCCAGCCGGGAGCGAGGCGGACGGCGCTCGTTCTGGCCTTCGCGGCGGGCGGAGTGTTGTCGGCCCCGCGGCCGGCACGGGCGGCGCTCGGCGACAGCCTGGCCTCGATCCAGAGCGACCAGGCCCACCTCCAGGGGTCGCTTCGCACCGCCCCGATGGAGGGCTATCTCCTGCACGAGATCCAGGCCCCGA
>Ga0335076_10007469_pt1 | contig 11006 bp, 10 predicted proteins | sample Lox_Sample_25_FD_206717 | JGI IMG/M metagenome (GOLD analysis project Ga0335076, IMG submission 206717) | Soil microbial communities from Loxahatchee National Wildlife Refuge, Florida, United States - Lox_Sample_2.5 | ecosystem: Environmental > Terrestrial > Soil > Wetlands | place: USA...
GAGAAGCTTCAGGTCGGGAGGCTCAATCACCCCTCTTTTGAGTCACAACAAACCCGATTCGGGAATCCCCCGCCGCCCACCTGAGTCAATTGGTCGCAGGGGGTGAGCAATTACCCTTCGACAAGCGGGCGCGCGCGAGTTCGACAGCTCCCCAAGCAAAAAAAGCGGCGGCCAGCGCCTCCCCTCCGACGATCGACCAAAATCCCATTTCCCAGGCGAGCGGGCTTCTTAGCCCATGGGCCGCCATCGGGCCCTCGACTGTATCCATGCTGAGGACATGTTGCACGAACCTCTGATTCAAATCCGGGTAATTGAAGTTTCCGATCGCGATCAAGGCACAGAGGACCGCCAGCCCGCCGGTCATCAGGATTTTGAGGGCCCGCTCCATCATCATGGATTTCACTCCAATCAAAGCCGCCGCCTAAAATCACTTGCTATCGGTCGTGGCTCCACCCTGTTCTCCAAATCAAATAAGCACAATAGGTATTTAGCCCCATGTAATCCAGAGCACTAGTGGAAACTTGTGTCAACAATGCCCGGTTAGGATCGGCTGAGACGTTTCAAAAATTCCGCTTTATAAATCATTATATTCAACTGCATATATCAAACGTTGGCTTTTTACGTGGCTGTATTGCCAATCAATTGTTTCGCGGAAAACGAATGTTGTAACGCTGAGAATTATACGAAAATGCGTGCGAACGACACACCGACGCCCCCCTACAGGCGCTCGGAGGCAATTCGTCGGTGATCGAATGTTACTGGATTCCTCGCACCGCGAACTTGAGGAATTTCGAGCGGCAGCAGATGAATCGCGCGAAGCGATTAAAACTCCGCGTGAGGGGATTGCGTTGCTCAACCGATTGCAGGGCTCCATAAATTCAAACCAAGTCCTCAAATAAATGCCCTGAAAGTTCTTGCCCGGACGGCTCGTCTGAGCGGGTGGAACGCTTAGAGCCTCGCTAGCGTCGCCGGGTCGGGGCTGCCGGCGAAATATTTGTCGAGACAGCCCTGGAACACCTGTTCGTCCGGCGCAGCCTGGGCGAACAGGGTCATGGACGAACGAAATTTCATCTCATCGATCGCGCCGAAAATCTGGCGGGCGGTCCTTGCCTCGGCTTCAAGAACGAGCTTCGCGACTTCCCGCAAGCGAGGGCCGAGGACCGGGTGCGCCAGATAAGCCTTTGCCTCGTCGAGCGAGGCGATCGCGAAACGGATCGACATCGCGCTCTGTCCGAGGCCCGCAATCTGGGGAAAGATGAACCACATCCAGTGGCTCTCCTTCCGGCCGGCCGCAAGCTCCCGATGCACTTTTCCGTAGACCGGCGCCTGCGCCTCGACGAAACGCTCGATGTCGAACGGATCCGCCATGCGCGCCTCCCTTCGGAGCAGCTGCATTCCTCACACGCCGCTAGTTCCCTGCTCAGCTCGCCTTTGGATAATCCGCGCCGCGAGCCACTGCCCCAAGCGAATCGTATTCCTTGCGCAGGGCGGCGATCTCCGCTCCCATCACCTCGTAGGCGACGACCCCGAGCGGCAGCCGGAGGGGCGGGTGTTCCTGTTCAACCGCGGTGATAATCGCCTCGGACGCGCGAGTCGGATCGCCAGCTTGCGAGCCGCTTCTGCCTTGAATCTCCCGGCGGCGGGCGTGCGCCGTGTTTGCGTAGGCGTCGATCAGCTTCTTCGGCGTTTTCAGGGAGCGGCCGGCCCAGTCGGTGCGAAAGGGACCGGGCTCGACGATGATCACCTTGATCCCCAGCGGCCCGACCTCCTTGGAGAGCGACTCGGACAGGCCCTCAACCGCGAACTTTGTCGCTGCGTAATAGCCGGAGCCGGGAAAGCCGACGAAGCCGCCGATCGACGAGATGTTGACAATCGCTCCCGACTTTCGCGCACGCATGATTGGGAGCACAGCTCGTGTCATCGCGGCGAGGCCGAAGAAATTGGTCTCGAACATCGCGCGCACGTCCGCATCGTCGCCTTCCTCGACGGCTGAGAGATAGCCGTAACCAGCGTTGTTGACGAGGACGTCGAGGCGGCTGAAGCGCGCCTCGGCCGCTTTGACCGCTGCTTCGATCTGATCCTGCTTGTCGACGTCGAGCGCAAGCGCAAGGCCGTTCTTCTCATGTCCGGCGACGATGTCCTCAACCTTCGTCTTGTCCCGCGCCGTAACGACCACACGATAGCCGCGGTTGAGGAGGATGATCGACAGCTCACGACCGAATCCGGTCGAACATCCTGTTATGAACCAAACGGGTTTGGAGGGGGCGTCCGCCATCGCGGCCTCGCGTCATTGGAAGAGGGGAAGCCACAATTTTTGCACAGCGCCCTGCTTCAGGGCAATGGTCGCGGTATTGGCGCCATGAGCCTAGCCGACGGCACATCAGGCTAGCGGCGATCGCTACGCCTGACACAGGTCAACTCAGCCAGGGCGGTGCTGCTGCGCAATGGCGAAGATTTCTCAAGCACCGACGCCGAATCCGCCGCCCGACGGAGGCCTCTTTTTCGGATCTCCTTGCGCCTGCTGGTCAGCGCCAGCCCATTTGACAGCCGGCCTCAGCGTCTCCATATCCCCCGCCCGAACGACTAAGCGGGACCGGAACCGCGTCGCCGGTTGTTCAAAGGAAGTCTGAATGAAAGTTGTGATCGTCGAGTCGCCTGCAAAGGCCAAGACCATCAACAAATATCTCGGCAAGGACTATGGCGTCTACGCCTCGTTCGGCCATGTGCGCGATCTCGCAGCCAAGGACGGCTCGGTCGACCCTGACGACGATTTCGCCATGCGCTGGGAAGTCGACGCCAAGGCGGCCAAGCGGCTCAGCGACATTGGCGGCGCGGTCAAGAACGCCGACCGCGTGATCTTGGCCACCGACCCGGACCGCGAGGGCGAGGCGATCTCCTGGCACGTGCACGAGATCCTCAAGGGCAAGAAGCTGCTCAAGGACAAGCGGGTCGACCGCGTGGTGTTCAATGCGGTGACCAGGGACGCGATCCAGGAGGCGATGCGCCATCCGCGCGAGATCGATGAGGCCCTGGTCGACGCCTACCGGGCGCGCCGGGCGCTCGATTATCTGGTCGGCTTCACCCTGTCTCCGGTGTTGTGGCGGAAATTGCCGGGCGCGCGCTCGGCGGGGCGGGTGCAGTCGGTCGCGTTGCGCATCATCTGCGACCGCGAGCTCGAGATCGAAAGGTTCGTTCCGCGCGAATATTGGTCGATCGTCGCCCATTTGCGGACCGAGGCGAACGCGCCCTTCTCCGCCCGACTCGTCGGCACCGACGGCAAGAAGATCAACCGGCTGGACGTCGGCTCGGGGACTGAGGCCGAAGCGTTCAAGACCGCGCTCGAAAAAGCGCGCTTCTCGGTCTCTTCGATCGAATCGAAGCCGGTCAAGCGCCACCCCTACCCGCCATTCACCACCTCGACCCTGCAGCAGGAGGCCTCGCGCAAGCTCGGCCTCGCGCCGGCGCGCACGATGCAGATCGCCCAGCGCCTCTACGAAGGCGTCGACGTCGGCGACGGCGCGGCCGGCCTCATCACCTATATGCGCACCGACGGCGTCGACCTCGCGCCCGAGGCGGTCGCGGCGGCGCGGCGCGTCATCGCCAAGGATTTCGGCGACGCTTATGTTCCGGCTGGCCCGCGCAAATATACCGCCAAGGCCAAGAACGCGCAGGAGGCGCACGAGGCGATCCGCCCGACCGACATGACGCGGCGCCCGCGCGACGTCGCCCGCCATCTCGAGCCCGAACAGGCCAAACTCTACGAGCTCATCTGGACGCGCACCATCGCCTGCCAGATGGAGAGCGCGGAGCTCGAGCGCACGACCGTCGACATTCTCGCCGAAGCAGGCGCGCGCAAGCTCGAATTCCGCGCCACTGGCCAGGTCCTGCGCTTTCCAGGCTTCCTCGCCCTCTATCAGGAGGGCCGCGACGACGAGGAGGACGAGGAGTCGGGCCGTCTGCCGGCGATGCGCCAGGGCGAGAGGCTCGCCAAGGAGCGCATCGACGCGACTCAGCACTTCACCGAGCCGCCGCCCCGTTACACCGAGGCGACACTGGTCAAGCGGATGGAGGAGCTCGGCATCGGCCGCCCCTCGACCTACGCCTCGACCATCGCCGTGCTCAAGGATCGCGCCTATGTGCGGCTCGACAAGAAGCGGCTCTTTCCCGAGGACAAGGGGCGCCTCGTGACCGCCTTCCTCGAATCCTTCTTCGCCAAATATGTCGGCTACGATTTCACCGCCGATCTCGAGGAGAAGCTCGACCAGGTGTCGAACAGCGAGATCGACTGGAAGGCGCTGTTGCGCGACTTCTGGAACGATTTCTCGGGCGCGGTCGCCGACATCAAGGACCTCGGCACCCGGCAAGTGCTCGACAGCCTGAACGAGCTCCTGGGCCCGCACATCTTCCCCGAGCGCGGCGATGGCGTCGATCCGCGCCTCTGCCCGCTCTGCGGCGAAGGGCAATTGTCGCTCAAGCTCGGAAAGTACGGCGCCTTCATCGGCTGCTCGCGCTACCCAGAGTGCAAGTTCTCGCGCGTTCTGGCGCCGACCGGCGCTGAAACGGCGGAGGGCGATAAGCCGGGCGTGCGCGTGCTCGGCGAAGACCCGGCGACGGGCGAGGAAATCACCTTGCGCAGCGGGCGCTTCGGCGACTACGTTCAGCAGGGCGAAGGCGAGAAGCCCAAGCGCTCCTCGCTGCCGCGGGGCTTGAGCCCCAACGACTTGACGCTGGAGAAGGCGCTCAAGGTGCTGGCGCTGCCGCGCGAGGTCGCGCGCCATCCGGCGAGCGGGGAAGCGATCCTCGCCGGCATCGGCCGCTACGGCGCCTACGTACAGCATGGCAAGACCTACGCCAATCTCGGCCGCGACGATGACGTGCTCGAGATCGGCGCCAACCGGGCGATCGACCTGATCGTCGCTAAGGAGAGCGGGGCCGCGAGTTCGCGGTTCGGCGGCGCAGCGCCGGCCCGCGTTCTCGGCGACCATCCCGAAGGAGGGCCGGTCAGCGTGAAGCAGGGCCGGTTCGGACTTTATGTCAATCACGGCAAGATCAACGCCACGATCCCTAAAGGGACCGATCCGGCGAGCCTCACCCTCGGCGATGCAGTCGCGCTTCTGAAGGCAAAGGCGGCGGGCGGCGGGGTCATCGGCCGCCTCGTGGGCGAACATCCGGACGGCGGTCCGGTCACCGTGCGCGACGGGCGCTACGGCGCTTATGTCAACTGGGGCAAGGTCAACGCCACGATCCCCAAAAAAACCCCGCCTGACTCGATCACGCTCTCCGACGCGTTGGAGCTCATCGCCGAGCGCGAGGGCAAGCCCGCGGCTCAGCCGCGTCGAGGGGCGAAAGCGCCAGCCAAGACCAAAGGTGGCGGCGCCGCGGCCAGAGCAAAACCCGCCGCGGCCAGCAAGCCAGCGGTGCAGCCAAAATCCGCCGCTTCGAACAAGCGCAGGTAATCGTCGGGTCGGCTCCCCTTAGGGCGCGGTCGATAGCTGGTCGATAAACTGGGGAACCCCTTCATCCCGCCTTGTGGCACACGGCTTCGATGTTGTTGCCATCGGGATCAAGGACGAAAGCGCCGTAGTAATGCTCGTGGTAGTAGGGCCTTGGCCCAGGCGCGCCGTTGTCCTTTCCGCCGGCGGCGATCGCCGCTCGGTAAAAGGCGTCAACCTCAGCGCGAGTTCGCGCGGTGAAGGCGACATGCGTGCCGCCCTTGGGTTTTTGGCCAGTGCCGATCCAGAAAAACGCCTTGTCGTCCTTACCAAAGCCGGCGTGCGCGTCGCCGCCCGACTCCTCAGCCGAGACATCCATGATGATGCCGACGCCGAGCGGCCTCAGTGCGCTTAGATAGAAGGCTTTCGCCCGGCTCATGTCGCTGACCACAAAGCCGAGATGATCGATCATGCTTTAGCTCCCGGTTTCTCTCCGCGCCTCGCATGCGAAAGCCGCTTCTGAAGGATAAGCCAGAGGCAACCATTGCGCGTCAAATCCGTTCTGCAAATGACTCGGCTTCAGCCGGCCTTGCTGGCCCGGTCTTACGGAGCTGGATTGTTGCTTCGGCGGACTGGTTCAATTTTGTGCTATAAGGTCGCGCCCGCATACGGGCTAGGCGGGCAGGCGCGAGCTTGCAAGGAGGGCCCGTCGATGAATCCGATCAACGCGACGCAGGCTTATGCGGGACATACGGCGGAAGCGGCCTATAGCCGCTGGGCGCCGGTCTACGACCTCATCTTCGACCTGCCGTTCCATCCCGGCCGGGCCGCGGCGGCGCGCGCGGCGGCCGAGGCCACCGGTCCCGGCGGCGAGATCCTGGTCGTCGGCGTCGGCACTGGGCTCGAACTACCGCTGCTCCCCGGCAATGTGCTGGCGACCGGCATCGACATCTCTGGCCCGATGCTGCGCGCAGCCCGCGCCCGGGTCGAGCGCATGGGGCTGGCGCAGGTCAAGGGCCTCTATGTGATGGACGCGGCCAAGCTCGAATTTCCCGACGCCGCGTTCGATGTCGCGCTCGCGCCCTATGTGATGAGCGTCGTTCCCCATCCCGAGCAGGCGCTCGAGGAAGCCTGGCGAGTCTTACGGCCGGGCGGGACCCTCATCGTGATGAACCATTTCGCCGCGCCTGGGGGACTTCGCGCTGGCGTTGAGCGCGGGTTGGAGACGGCGGCGGCCTGGCTCGGCTGGCATCCGAACTTTCCCTATTCAACGGTCGGAGATTGGATCGATTCGCGCCCTGACGCCCGGATCGTCGAGCGCAGCGAGCTTGCGCCGATGAAGCTGTTCACGCTGCTGAGGATCGAGAAAACCGGGTGACGCTGAACGGCGCCCTCGCTGCCGCTTGTTTCCTTGAGCCGCCGAACTTACCTTCGCGTTGGGGCGCTTCCGCCGCCCAGAGAAGTGGAAGCCTTGCAGAATCAAAAAACCCGCCGGCGCTCGCCGGAGGTCGCCCGCAGCGTCGCTGAGCCGCAAGCCGCGGCGCTGCCTTCGCGCGAGCAGGTGATGGCCTTCATCGGCGGAGCCCCTGCTCCCAATGGCGAGCGCGCGCCCGCGCGGGTCACCAAGCGCGACCTCGCCCGCGCCTTCGGCGTCAAGGGCGAAGCCAAGGCGGGATTGAAGCTCATCCTCAAGGATCTAGAGGCCGACGGCGCGGTCGCGCGCAGCCGCAAGGCGCTAACCGTCCAGGGCCGCCTGCCCTCGCTCGTCGTCGCAGACATCGCCGAGCGCGACCGCGACGGAGAGTTGATCGCCAGGCCAGTCGAGTGGAGCGGGGAAGCGCCCGCGCCGCGCATCGTCGTGCGCCGCTCGCGCAGCAAGCGGGACGGCGCCCCGGTCCCGGGCCTCGGCGCTCGGGTCCTGATGCGCATCGAGTTCGACTCCGGCGCCGGAGAGACCGCGCCGGCCTATTCGGGCCGGGTGATCAAGATCCTCGACAAGCTGAAAATGCGCGCCTTCGCGGTCTATCGCGCCGCGTCGGACGGCTCGGGCCGGGCGCTTCCGGTCGAGAAGCGCGGGGCGGCGCGCGAATATTTCGTCCCGGCGGCCATGACCGGCGAGGCGCGCGACGGCGATCTCGTCGCCATCGAGCCTTTGCGCGAGGGACGCCTCGGGCCCCCGCTCGCGCGCGTCGTCGAGGCGATCGGCTCGGTCAAGTCCGAGCGCGCAGTGAGCCTCATTGCGCTGGCGACCCATCACATCCCGCATGTCTTCTCGCCCGCGGCGCTGAAGGAGGCCAAAGCCGCCCGGCGCGTTCGCCTCGGCCCGCCGCGCCAGGACTGGCGCGCGCTGCCGCTCGTCACCATCGACCCGCCCGACGCCAAGGACCACGACGACGCGGTCCATGCCGCCCTCGATTCCGATCCCGGCAACCCCGGCGGGTTTATCGTCACCGTCGCCATCGCTGACGTCGCGGCTTACGTCCGGCCCGGTTCGGCCCTTGACCGGGACGCGCTCGAGCGCGGGAACTCGGTCTATTTCCCTGACCGGGTCGTGCCGATGCTGCCGGAGCGGATCTCGAACGACCTCTGCTCGCTGCGCCCGCTCGAGGACCGTCCGGCGCTCGCGGTGCGCATGGTCCTCGGCGCCGACGGACGCAAGCGCTCGCACAAGTTCTGCCGAATCATGATGCGCTCCGCCGCCAAGCTCTCATACGAGCAGGCTCAAGGCGCTGTCGACGGGCGGCCGGACGAGACGACGGCGCCGCTGCTCGAGAGCGTCCTGAAGCCGCTTTATGCCGCTCACTCGGCAATCAAGATCGAGCGCGAACGGCGCGACCCGCTCGACCTCGACCTGCCCGAGCGCAAGCTCGTCCTCGATCGCGAAGGCCGGCTCAAGGACGTGCGCTGGCCGGAACGACTGGAAGCGCACCGGCTGATCGAGGAATTCATGATCCTCGCCAATGTCGCCGCCGCCGAGACGCTCGAAGCCGCGCATTCGCCGCTTCTCTATCGCGCCCACGACGCGCCAAGCGTGGAGAAGCTCAACGATCTGATCGAGTTCCTGCGCACCATCGGCGTGAAGCTGGCCAAGGGCGAGCGCGTTCGCCCGTCGCATTTCAATGGCGTCTTGAGCCGCGTGCGCGGGCAGGCGGTCGAGGCTCTGGTCAACGAGGTTGTCCTGCGCGCCCAGGCGCAGGCCGAGTACAGCCACGAGAATTATGGCCATTTCGGCCTCAACCTGCGCCGTTACGCTCATTTCACCTCGCCCATTCGCCGCTATGCGGACCTCATCGTCCATCGGGCGCTGATCCGCGCCTTGAAACTCGGCGAGGGTGGCCTGAACGACATGCGGGCTGGCGAACTGGCGCAGATCGCCGAGCATATCTCTGCCGCCGAACGGCGCGCGATGGCGGCGGAACGCGAGACCGTCGACCGCGTTATAGCGGCGCACTTGGCCGACCGTGTCGGCGTCGTGTTTGAGGGCCGCATTGCCGGCGTGACCCGCGCCGGCCTGTTCGTGAAGCTGAGCGAAACCGGCGCCGACGGCTTTGTGCCCGCGTCGACCCTCGGCGACGACTATTTCCGTTTCGAGGAAGGAACCCGGGCGCTGATCGGGACGCGGACGAAGGAAGCGTTCCGCCTCGGCGGGGCGGTTGAGGTGCGTTTGGTCGAGGCCGCGCCGTTCGCTGGCGCGCTCAGGTTCGAGATCGTGCGCGCCGACGCCGAGCCGCGCGGCGGGCGCAAATCGGACAGGGCTGCGCCGTTCAAGGCGACCCGCAGGGATAAGCGGCGATGAACGACATGACCCGCTTCTGGCGCATTCCTCAGCCCCGGCCCGAGCGGGCGCTGCGGACCGCGATCACCCGCGGCTTCTTCGGCCGTTGCCCGGCCTGTGGCCGGGGCAAGCTCTTCCGCTCCTATCTCAAGGTCGTCAACACCTGCAAGATCTGCGGCGAGGACTTGAGCCACCAGCGCGCCGACGACGCGCCGGCTTATCTCACACTCCTGATCGTCGCCCATGTGGTTGGCGCCGGCATCCTGCTCTCCGACGAGCTGTGGCCGCATTCGCCGCTTCTCCTGGTCGCCGCGTTCTGGCTGATGGTGACCGTGGTCGCGAGTCTCATCATCTTGCCTCGCGCCAAGGGGGCCGTGGTCGGCCAGCAATGGGCCATGTGCATGCACGGCTTCGGGGCCGAAGGCGACCGGACGTGACCGAGGCCTCCAAGTCCACTCGCGCGCTTCGCCCCCGCGACGCGGCGACGCTCATTCTGGTCGAACGAACGGAGCGCGGCGGGGCACGGGTGCTGATGGGCAAGCGGCATCAGCAGCACAAGTTTATGCCCGGCAAATTCGTCTTCCCCGGCGGTCGGGTCGAGCCGGAGGACCGGCGCATGGCCGCCGCCGGGGCGCTCGATCCCCATGTCGAGGCGAAGCTCAACGCCCGCGTGCGCCGGCCGTCGCCGCATTTCGCCCGCGCGCTGGCGCTGGCGGCGATCCGCGAGACGTTCGAGGAAACCGGGCTCGCGATCGGCGTCCCCGACAGTGGCGCGCCGGAAAATTCGCCGCCCGGCGCCTGGACCCGGTTTGCGGCGACCGGCGTCACTCCGGCGCTCGACGCCATCGACTTCCTCGCCCGCGCGATCACTCCGCCCGGACGCCCGCGGCGCTTCGACGCCCGCTTCCTCATCGCCGACGCGAGCTTAATCGCTAGCAGGGCCGAGGGCGCCGTCCATCCCGAGGCGGAACTGGTCGAGCTCGTCTGGACCCCGCTCGACGAGGCCCTCAGTCTCGATTTGCCTGGCATCACCCGCGCCGCCCTCGCCGATCTCAGGCAGGCGCTCGACAACGGCCTCGACAAGCGCCGGCCTCGACCTTTCTATCGCGAGCTTCGCGGCAAGAGGCTGAGGGAGCAGCTTTAGCTTTGGACGCATCCACCCGGGCAGGCTCGCGCCTCGACCTGACGGCTCGCAATCACAAGGGCGTAGAGCGGTCGAAAAGCTCGGCCGAGGCGCTCAGGCGGCCAACCGCGTGGGCCGCAATCGGCCAGCCAGCTCCATCAGCGCGAGATGGTAGGCTCGCGCGGTGCGTTGGGAGCGATTGTAGCGCGCCATCACGACGTCGAGCAGCTCAATCATGATCTCGCCGTCGACCTCGGACAGATGATCGAGGGTCAGTTCACAGGGCTCGAGCGCGCCGACCAGCATCTCGCGCATCTCTTCGAACTCGTCCATATCGCCGCGGATGAGCGCCCGCCAGACCCGCGCATGGAGGCGGGTCAGATGACGGGCGAGCTCGTGATCGCTGATCAGCTTGCGGTAGGCGGCGATCAACCGATCGTAAATGACCGGCTCGGACCATTGCTTGAGCCCGGAGAAGCCCTCGGACAGGTTGGCCCACGGCATCGCGGCCACTCCTTGGCGGCTCGTTTCGCATCGCGAATCAGAGGTTCGTCACGCGGTACGGCGGTCAAACTGATTCATGATTGTTAACAAACTATTCCACCTCGCCGGAAGTGGCGACTCCGTTGGTGGCGAGACGAAGGTCAGAGGTGAGTCCATTACGCCACATCCGCCG
>Ga0335076_10007470_pt1 | contig 11006 bp, 12 predicted proteins | sample Lox_Sample_25_FD_206717 | JGI IMG/M metagenome (GOLD analysis project Ga0335076, IMG submission 206717) | Soil microbial communities from Loxahatchee National Wildlife Refuge, Florida, United States - Lox_Sample_2.5 | ecosystem: Environmental > Terrestrial > Soil > Wetlands | place: USA...
CTGGGGGCGCCGGCTTGCGCGTCGAGCAGCGCGAGCTCCTCGGCGCTGAATCGCCGCGGCAGCAGCGCGTTGAGGACGACCGCGTCGAGCTCGCGCCCGACGGCGCCTTCGAGCCCGTCCTGGAGCTCGAGCGTCTCGGTCACCGCCATCTCGGTCCCCTGCGCCACGGCTACGTAGGCGCTGCGCGCAGGGTCCGCGAGCAGCTCGCGCACGAGCGTCGTGTCTCGCACGATCGGCCCGACGCGCGCGATCCGGCCGAACGTCTCGGGCGAGCGGAGCATCCCGAGCGCGTGGCCGGTCGCCGGCGCGTCCATGATCACGAGATCCCGGCCGCGCCGCGAGGGGCGGGGCCCGCCCGCGAGCCTCCAGATCTTGATCATCGTCACGATCTCCCTCGCCCCCGGCGCGGCGGCGGCGAAGTACTGGAACGTGCCGCTCGAGGAGAGCACGCGGCTCGACACCCGCCCGCCGAGCTCCTGCACCCACTCGAGCAGCGCGCGGTCGGGGTCGATCGTGAGCCCCGACAGCCCATCCCGGAGCCGCACCTCCTCGCCCGGCTCGCCGGGGCGGCGGCCGAACAGCTCCGCCATCCGCGACTGGCCGCCGAGCTCGACGATCGTCGTGCGGCGCCCGCCGTGAGCCGCCAGCGTGCCGAGCGCGGCGGCGATCGTGGACTTGCCGACCCCGCCCTTGCCCGTCACGACGATCAGCCTGCGGTCGAGAAGCGCCTGCATCGCCGCCAGTCTCGCAGGCGCCGGGCGCCGGCACGGTAGCCCCCGCCGGTCCGGCCGCGGCTCCTCGGCGCGCCTACAATCGTCCGCATGTCCGCCGCCGAGGAGCAGCCCATCGACGAGCTGGTGAGCTACGACCCGCAGGGCCTCGTTCCGTGCGTGGTGCAGGACTGGGAGAGCGGCGAGGTGCTGACGCTCGCGTACATGAACGCCGAGGCGCTGCGCCGCACGCGCGAGACGGGCGAGCTGCACCTGTGGAGCCGCTCGCGCGGCGAGCAATGGCACAAGGGGGCGACGAGCGGCAACGTGCAGACGGTGCGTGCGCTGCGGCTGGACTGCGACGGCGACACGCTGCTGGCGCTCGTGGAGCCGGCCGGCCCGGCCTGCCACACCGGCGAGCGCAGCTGCTTTCACCGCGGCGCGCTGGAGCCGGCCGCGCCCCACGAGATGCTGCCCGCGCTCGAGCGCACGCTCGCCGCGCGCGCCAGCGAGCGGCCCGCCGGCTCGTACACCGTCGAACTGCTCGAGGACCCGCCCCGGATCGGCGAGAAGGTGATGGAGGAGGCCGAGGAGGTGTCTCGCGCCGCGCGCGAGGAGAGCGACGCCCGCGTCGACGAGGAGGCCGCCGACGTGCTCTACCACCTGCTCGTGCTGCTGCGCAGCAGGGGCCGCTCGCTGAGCGACGCGGAGCGGGTGCTCGATGGCCGTCGCTCCTAGCGCCCAGCCGCCCGAGGGCGCACGGGCCGGCACCCTTCCGGTCGCGCCGACGCTCGCGGGGGCGCGGGAGCTCGCGCAGGAGCACAACCTGATCCCGCTCGCGGTCAGCTTCGTCGACGACTGTGAGACGCCGGTGTCGGCGCTGCTGAAGATCCGCGCCCTCGCCCCCGGCGAGCCCGCGTTCCTGCTGGAGTCGGCGGAGCAGGGCCAGCGCGTCGGGCGCTGGTCGTTCATCGGCTTCGCGCCGCGCGAGGTGCTGCGCTGGTCGCTGGCCGACGGGGGCGATCCCTACGCGCTCGCGGCGGAGCGGGTCGGGCGCGTCCGCCAGGCGCCCGTGCCCGCGGGCCTGGAGGAGGTGCCCTTCACGGGTGGCGCCGTGGGGATGTTCGGCTACGACCTCGTTCGCACCGTGGAGCCGCTCGGCGAGGTCAACCCGGACCCGGTGGCGCTTCCCGACCTCGCGCTGATGCTCACCGACGGCCTGGTCGTCTTCGATCACCTCAGGCACAAGATCACGATCCTCGTGAACGCCGATCTCGCCGGGCAGCCGGACGTCGAGCGCGCCTACGCGGAAGCGGTCGCGCAGATCGCCGAGGTGCGCGAGGCGCTGGCCGGGCCGGTGCCGCGCGAGGAGCCCCGCCCGCCGCGCGAGGTGCCCGCCTTCGAGTCGAACATGCCGCGCGAGCAGTTCGAAGCGATGGTCGCGCGGATCATCGAGTACATCTACGCGGGCGACGCCTTCCAGGTCGTGCCCTCCCAGCGCTGGTCGGCGCCGAGCCCCGTGGAGGCGTTCTCGATCTACAGGGGGCTGCGCGCCGTCAACCCCAGCCCGTACATGTACTTCCTGGACTTCGGCGACTTCCAGGTCGCCGGCGCGAGCCCCGAGCCGCTGCTCACCGTCAGCGGCAGGCACGTCTCCACCAAGCCGATCGCCGGAACCCGCCCGCGTGGCGCGAGCGTCGAGGAGGACCGGCGCATCGCCGCGGAGCTGCTCGAGGACGAGAAGGAGCGCGCCGAGCACGTGATGCTGGTCGACCTCGGGCGCAACGACCTCGGGCGGGTCTGCGAGTACGGCACGGTGCACCTCGACGAGCTGATGGAGGTCGAGACCTACAGCCACGTGATGCACATCGTGTCCTCGGTCTCGGGCACGTTGCGGGCCGGTGTCGGCGCGCTGGACGCGCTGCGCTCGGTGCTGCCCGCCGGCACGCTCTCGGGCGCGCCCAAGGTGCGCGCGATGCAGATCATCGACGAGCTCGAGCCCGTCAAGCGCGGCGGCTACGGCGGGGCGGTCGGCTGGTTGAGCTACGGGGGCGACCTCGACACGGCGATCCACATCCGCACCGTCGTGGTGAAGGACGGCGTCGCGCACGTCCAGGCCGGCGGTGGGACCGTGGCGGACGCGCGCCCGGACTACGAGTACGACGAGTCGGTCGCCAAGATGAGCGCGGCGGTGCGGGCGATCGCGCTCGCCTGCGAGCAGCCGGACTGGCCCTGAGGCGAGCTTGTAACGATCGTGTGCCCCTCGCCAACCTTCGTCCTGGGGTTGCGTTCCAACAGTCGGTGCGCAATTGAGGGAGGCATCGAGGCATCGAGATGGGTGGGGAGCGGAGAGTCTCGAGGACACGTGCTGCCGGCGCCGCCGCGACGGCGCTGGCAGCGGCTCTGATCGTGGTCGTGGCGCTGTCCGGAGGCGGCGCGACGAGTGCCGGCGGGGCGACGATCCCGATCCACCACGTCGTGGTGATCCTGCAGGAGAACCACAGCTTCGACAACGTGCTCGGGCAGCTCTGCGCGAAAGAAAAACCGTCATCTACTACGACGACTGCGGCTGCTTCTACGACCACCTCAAACCGCCGGTGGCGGGCCTCGGCATCAGGCTGCCGCTCGTGATCGTGAGCCCGTACGCGAAGCCCGGCTTCGTCGACAAACACGTCGCGACCAACAGCTCGATCCTGGCCTACATGGAGAGCGTGCTGCACGTCGCGCCCGTGGACGAACTGGACGCGCACGCCTACAACTTCGGCAAGGCGTTCAACTACAAACAGAAGCCGACGGAACCGTTCACGCTGCGCACGGACGCGATCCCTCAGGCGGACCGTCACCTGCCGCCGGTGCCTGACGAAGACACGTAGGAGGACGTTCGCGGATCGCCGGTTCCGTTGGGCTACGCTCCCGACGGTGCCGGCATGAGAGTCCTCGTCCTCGACAACTACGACTCGTTCACCTACAACCTCGTCCAGTACCTCGGCGAGCTGGGGGCGGACGTCGAGACTGTGCGCAACGATCGCGCGAGCGCGGATGAGCTGCTCGCCGGAGGTTACGAGCGCTGCGTCGTCTCGCCCGGGCCGTGCACGCCGAACGAGGCCGGGATCTCGCTCGAGGTCGTCCGGCGCTTCCCCGAAGCGGGAGTGCCGACGCTGGGCGTCTGCCTCGGGCATCAGGCGCTCGCGCAGGCGTTCGGCGGCGAGGTCAAGCTCCACGACCCGATCCACGGCAAGGCGACGACGATCGAGCACGACGGCCGCACGGTCTTCGCGGGCCTGCGCCCCGGGCTGACCGTCGGCCGCTACCACTCGCTCGTGGTCGGCGACGAGCTGCCCGACTGCCTCGAGGAGTCCGCGCGCGGCGGCGGCGTGCTGATGGCCCTGCGCCATCGCGAGCTCCCGGCTGAGGGCGTCCAGTTCCACCCGGAGTCCGTCCTGACCGAACAGGGCCGCGAGCTGCTCGGGAACTTCCTGGAGAGAAGAGGCTAGGTGCCGAGCCCCGTCCTGACGAGCGCGATCGACGCGCTCGCCTCGCGCCGCGACCTGTCCGCCGACGAGACCGCGGAGGTGCTCGCCGAGATCATGCACGGGGACGTCTCGGAGATCCAGATCGCCGGCTTCCTGGTCGCGCTGCGAACGAAGGGCGAGACGGTCGACGAGCTCACCGGCCTGGCGCGCACGATGCGCGAGCTGGCGGCCCATGTGCCCACGGACCGCGACGACCTGCTCGACACCGCCGGAACGGGGGGCGGGAGAAGCACCTTCAACGTGTCCACCACCGCGGCGCTGATCGCCGCGGGCGCCGGCTGCGCTGTCGCGAAGCACGGCAACCGCTCGGCCACGAGCAGGTCGGGCTCAGCCGACGTGCTGGAGGCGCTCGGCGCGCGCATCGACCTCGGACCCTCCGGGGTGGCCGCGTGCATCGACGAGTCCGGCTTCGGCTTCATGTTCGCCCCGGCCCACCACCAGGCGACGCGCTTCGTCGTACCCGTCCGCCACGAGCTCGCCGTGCGGACCATCTTCAACATGCTGGGCCCGCTCACGAACCCGGCGGGCGCGAGCCGCCAACTCGTCGGCGTCTCGGACCCGGACTTCCTCGAGACGATCGGCGGCGCGCTCGCGCGCCTCGGCGTCGAGCGGGCGCTCGTCGTCGCGAGCGAGGACGGCCTCGACGAGGTGTCGGCGGCCGCGCCCACCAGGGTCGTCGAGGTCGACGGCGGCGAGTTGCGCGGCTACGTGCTGCGCCCGGAGGAAGCCGGCATCTGCGCGGACGGGGGCGAGGCGCTCGAAGGGGGGACGCCCCAGGAGAACGCGGCGGTCACGCGCGCGATCCTCGAAGGCGGCGCGCAGCGGCCGCCCGGCGAGGCGCTCGCCGCCATCAACGCGGGGGCTGCGATCTATGCGGCCGGGGCCGCGGCCGACATCGCCGAGGGCGTCCAGGCGGCGCGCGAGGCGATCGCCGACGGCCGCGCGCTGCGCGCGCTCGAAGGCTATGTGCAGGCGACGCAGCGGCACGCCCCGAGCGAGGCCGCGCGGTGAGCGGCACCACCGGCACCGTGCTCGACCGGATCCTTGCCGAAACCAGGCGGGAGGTCGAGCGCCGGCGCCGCGCGGCGCCGCTCGCGGAGCCCGATCCGAGCGAGATCGGGCCGGGCGGCCGCTTTCGCGACGCGCTCGCCGCCCCGGGCATCGGCGTGATCGCCGAGTTCAAGCGCCGCTCGCCGTCGGCCGGCTCGCTGCACGACGCGCCCGAGCTCGCCGAGATCGTCACCGCCTACGAGCGCGGCGGCGCCGTCGCCGCCTCGATCCTCACGGAGGAGCCGAACTTCGGCGGCACGCTCGCGGATCTGCCGGCAGCGCGTGCCGTCTCGTCGCTGCCGCTCCTGCGCAAGGACTTCGTGGTCGACCGCTACCAGCTGCTGGAGGCACGCGCGGCGGGCGCCGACGCAGTGCTGCTGATCGTCGCCGCGCTCGGCGACGGCGAGCTCGCCTCGCTGCACGCCGCCGCCACGCAGCTCGGCCTGGACGTGCTCGTCGAGGTGCACGACGAGCACGAGCTCGAACGCGCCGCCGCGCACGCGCCGGAGATGATCGGCGTCAACAACCGCGACCTGCGCGACCTCTCGGTCGAAGTGGGACGCACCGAGCGCCTGCTCGAGCTGATGCCGCCCGGCGTGCTGGTCGTCTCGGAGTCCGGCATCTCGGACCCGGCGCAGCTCGCGGCGCTCGGACGCCAGGGCGTCGACGCCGTGCTCGTCGGCGAGGCGCTGATGCGCTCGCAGGACCCGGCGGCGGCGCTCGCCCGGCTTCGAGGAGCCCTTTAGACACTCCCCTCAAACCCTTTATATGTCCTTCACCCCCCGCGCTCATCCTCTCCTGCCATGAGACGACTCTTCGCCATCCCCTTCATCGCCGCGTTGCTGGGTGCAGGCATCGTCGTCGCCGTGCTCGCAGCCGCAGGTGACCTGGGCAGCAAGGGGACGGTGACTACGGTCGAGGCACCCACGCCGACCGCGGCTCCATCCAACGCATCCAACCGGACCACCGGTCTGACCCCCCACCAGGTCTACGAAAAAGACGCCCCGGGCGTCGCCTTCGTGACATCGACGATCGTGCAGAGCGGCGAATCGCCCTTCGGCTTCGGTGAATCCTCGCGCGAAGGCACCGCCACCGGCTCCGGGATCGTGATCGACTCCAACGGCACGATCCTCACGAACTACCACGTGATCGAGAACGCCGTCAAAGTCACCGTCAGCTTCGAAAAAGGCAAGACGGTCGAAGCGCAGGTCGTCGGCAAGGACCCCTCCAACGACCTCGCCGTGCTGCGCATCCACCCCGACGGGCTCACGCTTCACCCGATCCCGCTGGGCGATTCGAGCAAGGCCCAGGTCGGCGACCCGGTCTACGCGATCGGCAACCCGTTCGACCTCCAGCGCACGTTGACGACCGGCGTCGTCTCGGCGCTCCAGCGCCAGCTCAAAGCGCCGAACGGCTTCACGATCTACAACGTGATCCAGACCGACGCACCGATCAACCCCGGCAACTCCGGCGGGCCGCTGATCAACTCGCAGGGCCGCGTGATCGGCATCAACTCGCAGATCGAGACCGGCGGCAGCGGTGACGGCAGCGTCGGCATCGGCTTCGCCGTGCCGATCAACACCGCCAAGGCCGAGCTAGGGAAACTCGAGAAGGGCGGCACGGTGTCGAGCGCCGGCTACCTCGGCGTGACCTCGATCACGATCGACGGCTCGCTCGCCGGGCTGAACCTCCCGACCAGCAGCGGCGCGCTCGTCGAGAGCGTCCAGAAGGGCTCGCCCGCGGACAAGGCCGGCATCAAGGGCGGCGTCGCCGCCGGCACCCAGAGCGGGTCTGTCGCGATCGGCGGGGACATCATCAAGTCCGTCGACGGCAAGGAAGTCGCCGGCTCGGAAGACCTCGCGACGATCATCGGCGAGAAGCAGCCGGGCCAGACCGTGACGGTCAAGCTGCTGCACGCCAACGGGCACGGCGGCTGGGAACCGAAGAGCGTGACCGTCACGCTCGGCAAGCGCCCCGCCACGGCGCCCACCCAGGGAAGCGAAGAAAAAGAAAGCACCCCCGAAGGCTGAGTCGGCGCCCGGCGCGCGGATCGCCCCCGCGCGCCGGAAGCCAGCTCCGCGACACGAGCGCGTCGCGGAGCTTGCCGCCCTGCGCACGGCAGCCGCCGTGTGCGGGGCGGTCGTCCGTGGCGGGACGGCGAGGTTGTGCCCGCTCCGGGCCGCTACCGTTGAGGCGTGTCGACGCGCGTGAAGATCTGCGGCCTCACGAACCTCGAGGACGCGGAGGCGGCGGCGGCGATGGGCGCCTGGGCGCTCGGCATGATCTTCTCCGAGGGCAGTCCCCGCCGGTGCGCGCCGGAGCAGGCGCTGCTCATCGCGGCCGCCCTGCAGAGGCGCGCCGAGCTGTGCGGCGTGTTCGTCAACGAGCCGCTCGACAACGTCGTCGGCGCGGCCCGCGACCTCGGGCTGACGATGCTCCAGCTCCACGGCGACGAGGGGCCGTCCTACTGCTCGGAGGCGAGGCGCCGGACCGGCGCGAAGGTGATCCGTGCGCAGCAGGTCTCGGGCCCCGGCGACGTGCGCGACGTCGAGCGCTACCACGTCGACTTCCATCTCCTTGATGCGCGCTCGAAGCGGCGCCCCCGGCTGCGCGGCGGAACGGGCGAGACGTTCGACTGGGAGCTCGTGCGCAGCCGCCGATCGCGGGTCCCGCTGATCCTGAGCGGTGGGATCGACGCCTCCAACGCGGGGGCCGCGATCGCGGCCGTGCGGCCGTTCGCGCTCGACAGCGCCAGCGGCACCGAGGGCTCGCCCGGGCACAAGGACCACGCGCGGATGGCGGCGATGTTCGCGGCCGTGCGCGAGGCCGACCAGGAGCTCGCCGCCCGGGCAGGCGACGCGGCCCACTCCGTCGCGGAGGCGCGGTGAGCGCCCCGGGCCGCGTCGAGGACGGCGCGCCCGAGCACCGCTTTGGACCCTACGGCGGGCAGTTCGTGCCCGAGACGCTGATGCCAGCGCTCGCGGAGCTCGAGCAGGAATGGGTCGCGGCGCGCGCAGACCCGGCCTACCGCGAGGAGCTGGCCGCGCTGCTGCGCGACTACGGGGGGCGCCCGACGCCGCTGTACCGCGCCCGGCGGCTCTCGGAGGTGCTCAGCCGGCCGCTGTACTTCAAGCGCGAGGACCTCAACCACACGGGCTCGCACAAGCTCAACAACGCGATCGGCCAGGCCCTGCTCGCCCGGCGCATGGGCAAGCGGCGGGTGATCGCGGAGACGGGGGCCGGCCAGCACGGCGTCGCGACCGCGACGGCGTGCGCGCTGCTCGGGCTCGAATGCATCGTGTACATGGGCGTCGAGGACACGCGCCGCCAGCGCCCGAACGTGCAGCGGATGGAACTGCTCGGAGCCGCGGTGCAGCCTGTCGACGCCGGTGCGCGCACGCTCAAGGAGGCGACCTCCGCGGCGATCCGCGACTGGGTCACGAACGTCGAGACCACGCACTACGTGATCGGCTCCGTCGTCGGACCCGCGCCCTACCCGGCGATCGTACGCGACCTCCAGCGCGTGATCGGGGAAGAGGCCCGCGCGCAGATCCTGGAGCACGAGGGGCGGCTGCCCGCGCGCGTGATCGCCTGCGTCGGCGGTGGCTCGAACGCGCTCGGCATCTTCAGCGGCTTTCTCGCGGACGAGCAGGTCGAGCTGATCGGCGTCGAGGCGGGGGGCGAGGGGATCGACACGCCGCGCCACGGAGCCCCCCTGACGGTCGGGGGCCGCGCCGGGATCCTGCATGGCGCGCGCTCGGCCGTGATGCAGGACGAGGAGGGGCAGATCCTCGAGGCGCATTCGATCTCAGCCGGCCTCGACTACCCGGGGACCGGCCCCCAGCACGCCCATCTGCGCGACACCGGCCGCGCGCGCTACGTCGCGGTGACCGACGCGGAAGCCCTCGCCGCGTTCCGCGAGGTGACTCGCCGGGAGGGCATCATCCCAGCGCTCGAGACCGCGCACGCCCTCGCCTGGGCCCTGTCACAGCCGGACGGGGAGCTCGACCTCGTTTGCATGTCCGGGCGCGGCGACAAGGATCTCGCCGAGGTGCTCGCAAAGGAGGACGCTTGAGCGTCGCCGAGAGGGACGGCGTCGAGCGTCTCTCGGCGGCGTTCGCCGACAACGGCAAGCGCGCCGCGTTGATGCCGTACCTCATGGGCGGCTTCCCGTCGCTCGCGGAGTCGGCGCGCATCGGCGAAGCGTGCGTTCGCGCCGGAGCCGACGTGATCGAGCTCGGGATGCCCTACTCGGACCCTCTCGCCGATGGGCCCGTGATCCACGCGGCGGGGACCGCCGCGCTGGAGCAGGGCGCGAACGTGGCGGGCGTGCTGGAGGTCGCGCGCGCCCTGTCACGCAGCGTGCCGGTGGTGCTGATGTGCTACGCGAACATGGTCTTCGCGCCCGGCGCGGCGGCGTTCGTCGAGCGCCTCGCGCGCACCGGCGCATGCGGGCTGATCGTCCCCGACCTTCCCTACGGCGAGGCTCCCGAGGTGGGTGAGGAGTGCGAGCGTCGCGGCGTCGCGCTCGTGCCGCTCGTCGCTCCGACGACGCCGCCGCAGCGGCTCGCCGCGATCGGCGCCCGGGCGCGAGGGTTCATGTACACCGTCTCGGTCGTCGGGACCACCGGCGAGCGCCGCGAGCTCGCCGAGCACTTCTCCGACGTCGTCAGCCGCGCCAAGGCCGCCAGCGCGGCCCCGGTCGCGCTCGGGTTCGGGATCTCGAGCCCCGAGCAGGCCGCCCAGGCGGCCGACGCCGGGGCCGACGGGGTGATCGTCGGCACCCGGCTGGTGCGGGCCGCAGCCGAGTCCGACGCACCCGCCGAGAGCGTCGGCGAGCTGGTCGCGGCGCTGGCGGCCGGTCTCGCCGCGACCGATCCGCCGGCCGGCAGCTAGGATTCCGCGCGCATGGGTTTGGTCCTCACCGCCACTGCGGGCCTGATCGTCTGGATCGTGCTCTGGGCGCTCGGCGCCAAGGGCTTCGACGCCTTCTTGATCGCCATCGTGATCATCCTGATCGGCGCCACCCTGAAGATCCTCTCGGCCTACCTGCCGGGCCGCCGCAGCTGAGCGCCCGGTGCCCACGCGCTGGCCGGGCCTAGCCGCTCTCGCCGTGGCAGCCGCCGCGCTCGCAGGCTGCGGCAGCGTCGTCTCGGCGCAGGAAACGACCGGCAACCAGCTGACGGTCTACTCGAGCCTCCCGCTCGAGGGACCCAACGCGGGCATCGGCCGTGAAATCGAAGGCGGCGAGAAGCTGGCGCTCGCGCAGGCGGGCGGGCGCATCGGCGGCTTCCACGTCGCCTACGTCTCGCTCGACGACGTCAACCCGCTCAGCGGCCAGACCAGCCCCGGCGAAAGCTCCACCGCCGCCAAGCAGGCAGCGCAGGACACGAGCACGATCGCCTACCTGGGTGACTTCGGCTCCCCCGCAACGGCCGTCACCCTGCCGCTCATCAACGAGGCCGGGATCCTGCAGGTCAGCCCGGCGAGCCCTTACGTGGGCCTGACCTCCTCCGAAGACGCGGGCCAGGACGAGCCCGACCGCTTCTACCCGAGCGGCAAGCGGACGTTCGTGCGCCTGCAGGGCGGCGACCAGGTGCAGGCGGGCGCGCAGGCGCTGCTGATGCAGATGCTCGGCGTACACGACGTCTACGTGATCGACGACCAGGACCCGTTCGAGGCGCCGTTGGCCGAACTCGTCGCCGACCGCGCG
>Ga0335076_10007472_pt1 | contig 11004 bp, 6 predicted proteins | sample Lox_Sample_25_FD_206717 | JGI IMG/M metagenome (GOLD analysis project Ga0335076, IMG submission 206717) | Soil microbial communities from Loxahatchee National Wildlife Refuge, Florida, United States - Lox_Sample_2.5 | ecosystem: Environmental > Terrestrial > Soil > Wetlands | place: USA: Florida...
CGACCCTTGATACCGGAGCCCGGACACTGACCGTGCACGTGAGCTCCCTCGGCGTCGAGGACACGACCGGCGCGACGCTCACGAGTGGTGGATCGAAGCTCGCTGAGCTCACGCGCGATGCCGTCGAGCCGGGCCACTGGTCGACCGAGCTCGCGCAGGTGAGTGCTGCCGACATCGAGAGCTTCGAGGCCGGGCACTGGACGGTGAGCGTCGCAGCGTCCGCGGCACCCGAGGGTGCCATGCGCGGACCCGTCTTGCCGGCAGAGGCCACCCGCACCGATTGAGGCTTGTCTCCCCTCTCACCGGCCCGTGCGCAAGCGCGGGCCGGTTTCTTTTCTGCCACCGGCTCAATGCAGGCCCGGCTCAGGGTTCAGGCTATGCTGGGCGCCTTTGCCCTCCGGAGAAACCGCTGGTGGCAATGCCCCGACTGCTGCTGTCGCTCGCGCTGCTGCTCGGATCCTCTCCCAGCCGGGCGGCGCAGGCGCCGCCCGAGCTCGTGATCACGAACGCGCGCATCCACACCCAGGACGCCGCGCATCACATCGTGGGCGCGCTGGCCGTTCGCGGCACGACCATCCTGGCAACCGGCTCGGACGCCGGTATGCGCGCGCTCGCCGGGCCGAGGACCCGCATCGTCGATGTCGGCGGGCGAGTGGTGCTGCCGGGCCTCATCGACGCCCACACACACCCGGCGCAGAGCGCCCAGGACCTCGACAAGTGCAACCTTCACGACGGTGAGCTCGGGGCCGCGGGGGTGAAGGCCGCGATCGCGCACTGCATGCAGGCCCGCCGGATCGGCAGTGACGAGTGGTTGGAGGTCGTGCAGGTCAACGCCTCGAACCTGATCCTGTCGCGCGCTGATCTCGACGCCATACGTTCGGACGGGCCGCTGGTGCTCGAGAGTGCCGACGGCCACAGCGGTTGGGGCAACAGCGCGGCGCTAGCCGCCGCGCACATCGACCGCAACAGCCGCGACCCGCAGGGCGGGCGCATCGAGCGCGACCGGCAGGGAGAGCCGACCGGTGCGTTGCGCGATGCGGCCGAAGAGACGCTGTTGGCCGCGATCCCCGAGGCGCCGATCGCGGTCCAGGCTGAGCGGCTGCGGCGCGCGTTCGCCCTCATGAGCGCCATCGGCCTGACCTCCGTGCAGGATGCCGCGGTCGGCGATCCGGAGATGTCACTCTACAAGTATCTCTACGACCGTCACCGGCTGCGCATGCGGGTGCGCGGCTGCTTCCATCTCACCGACCTCGGCGCGCCCGCCGCCAAGGTGGTCGCCGCGGCCACGGCCTTTCGCGACAAGTGGCTGCTGGACCCGCAGTGGCTGCGTGCCGACGCCGTCAAGATCTTCGCCGACGGCGTAATCGAGTACCCGACGCAGACCGCAGCGCTCCTTTCGCCCTACCTCGATGCTGCCGGGCACCGGACGAGCAACACGGGTCCGAGCTATTTCCAGCAGGACGCGCTCGACCGCATCGTTGCCGCGATCGATGCGGCCGGCATGTCGGTGCACGTGCATGCGATCGGCGATCGTGCCGTACGCCAGTCGCTCGATGCCTTCGCGTACGCGCGCGCCCGCGGCGTCGGCAGCCACAACCGCGACCAGATTGCGCACCTCGAGCTCGTCGATCCGGCCGACTTCGCGCGCTTCAAGGCGCTCGATGTGATCGCCAACTTCCAGCTGCAGTGGGCGACGTTCGACGCCGCGTACATCGGCACGGCGACCTTGCCGTACCTCGGGGCGGAGCGCTCGCGCTACCTGTATCCGGCGCGCTCGCTCCTCGAGGCCGGGGCGCTGATCGCCGGCGGCAGCGACTGGGGGGTGAGCACCTTCAACCCGTTCGAGGCGATGGAGCACGCCGTGACGCGCTCGCTGGGGCGCGGCGCGAGGCCGCTGCTGCCCGAGCAGTCGCTGCCGCTGCCCGTCATGGTCGACGCCTACACGCGCAACGCCGCCTACGCGCTGCGCCAGGAGCAGACCACGGGGAGTCTCGAGCCCGGCAAGCGCGCCGATCTCATCGTGCTCGACCGCGACATCTTTGCGATCGACCCCTTCGAGCTGCACGCGACGCGGGTACTCGTGACCTACCTCGACGGACACGAGGTGCATCGCGACGCTGCCGCGCAGTTCTAGACCAGGCGGTCCTGGTAGAGGGACTTCTTCAGCCGCCAGCGCTTGTGCGACCAGGGCCAGTCGGGGGGCGCTGAGCGGATCTGCTCCTCGACGAGGCGCGCGTAGCGCTCGGTGAGCGCGCCGGGCGGCTGCGACTGCCCGCCGGCGGCGAGCGGCAGGAACTCCATCTCGTAGTAGCCGCGCGCACGGCGGCGCATGGCGATGAAGAACACCGGGAAGCGCGTGACGCGCGCCAGCTCCTCCGGACCCATGTAGAAGGCGGTGTCGCGGTTGAGGAAGCGCGTCCAGTACTTGCGCTCGGACCTGGCCGGCTCCTGGTCGGCGACCATCGCCACCGCGCGTGTCACGCCGTGGCGCTTGAGGATATCGGGCAGCAGCTCCTGCGCCGGCACCAGGCGGCTGCCGAAGCGGGTGCGCAGCTTCTTCATCTCGCGCTCGGCCCACTCATTCACCAGCGGCTTGTAGGCGGCATCGAGCGGGAAGCCGAGCTCGAGCGACAGCGCGAGCAGCATCCACTCCCAGTTGCACTGATGGGCGGCCACCAGCAGCACCGACTGGCCGCGCTCGAGCAGCGCGCGCGGCTCCTCGAGGTTGACGATGCGCACCCGGCGGCGGATCTCCCCGGGTGGCAACGCCGCCGCCTTCACGATCTCGGCGAGCATCTGCGCGAAGCTCCGGTAGTAGCGGCGCCGCAGCGACTCGAGCTCGGGCTTCGAGAGCTCGGGGAAGGCCGTGGCGAGGCTCGCGTCGATCATTCCGGCGCGGTAAGGCACGAGGCGAAACGCCAGCCAGCTCGCCGCACCGGTGATGCCGTAGAGCGCGCCGAGCGGCAGCCGCGACAGCAGCCACACCCACCAGGCCGGTCGTCCGGCTGCGGCCTGGCTCGCCGGGGCAATGGTGCTGGCTGTTTGCGGCGGATCTAAGGCGGGCATTCCGCCCTAGTTTACCGGACGTGGCTGCGTCGGCCTGCCGGGCGGCTGCGGCGGCGGCTGCGGCACCAGTACGCGCCCGATGCGCGGCGCGAGCCAGCGCTCGACGTCGTCGATCAGGGTGAACGCGGCCGGCACGATCACCAGCGTGAGCCCGGTGGAGGTGATCAGGCCGCCGATCACCGCGATCGCCATGGGCGCGCGGAACTCCTTGTCGCCCCCCAGCCCGAGCGCGACCGGCAGCATTCCCGCCACCATCGCGACCGTGGTCATGACGATCGGGCGGGCGCGCTTGTGGCCGGCCTCGACGATGGCGGTGAGGCGATCCTTGCCGGCGCGCATCTCCTCGATCGCGAAATCGACCAGCAGGATCGAGTTCTTGGCCACGATCCCCATCAGCATCAGGAAGCCGATCATCACCGCGAGCGACAGCGAGTTGCCGGTGACGGCGAGCGCGATCACGGCGCCCCCGATCGACAGCGGCAGCGCCGAGAGGATCGTGAGCGGCTGCAGCACGCGCGCGAACAGCAGTACCAGCACCGCGAACACCATCAGTACGCCGGTGATCATCGCCAGCAGGAAGTTCGCGAACAGCTCGTTCATGTACTTGGCGTCGCCCTGATCGACGCGGCGCACGCCGCGCGGCAGGTGTGCCAGGGTCGGCAAGGCATCGATCTTGCTCTGGGCGGTGCCGGTCGTGGCGCCGTCGGTGAGATCCGCCTCGATCATGAGGCGGCGGCTCTGGTTGTAGCGGCGCACGCGCGTCGGGCCCTGGCCGAAGGAGATGTCGGCGACCGCCTTGAGCGGCACGCTGCCGCCGCCGCTGGTCGGCACCGGGAGGTTCTCCAGCGTCGTGAGGTCCTTGCGGGTGCTCTCGAGCAGACTCACCCGGATCGGTATCTGGCGGTCGGAGAGGGAGAACTTGGCGCTGTTCTGGTCGAGATCGCCGAGGGTCGCGATGCGCATGGTCTCGCTGATGCTCTCCACCGTGACGCCGAGCTGCGAGGCCAGGTCGAGGTGCGGCCGCACCTGGATCTCCGGGCTCGGCAGATCATTGTCGATGCGCGCGTTGCGCACCACCGAGAGGCCGCGCATCTCGTCGACCACCTTGTGGGCCGTCGCGTAGGTGAGCTGCGGGTCATCGCCCGTGATGTAGAAGACGATGTCGCTGCCGCCGTTGCCGCGGAAGAAATGCACCTGCGCATCGGGGATCACGGCCAGGAGCTTGAGCACCCGGTCCTCGAACTGACGCTGCGTCACATGGCGCTGCCTGGCGGGCACGAGCGCGATGTCGAGCTCGGCGCTGCGCACGCCCTCGTCATTGTTGCCGATCGACTCGACCACGTCCGCGACCTCGGGCTGGCGGGCGATGATGCGGTAAGCGGCGGCGGCGGCGGCAGAGGTGTCCTCGAGCTGCACGCCCGGCGCCAGCTCGATGTGCAGAAACGAGGCGCCCAGATCGTCTTCCGGCACGAAGGACTTCGGAATCAGCCCCAGCCCCACGACCGACAGTATGAAGAACGCGGTGCCGGCGGCGACCGTCTTCCAGCGATGCAGTGCGCACCAGCTGAGCATGCGCAGGTACCAGCGCATCACCGGCCCGTCGGTGTGGTGCGGCATGGAGTCGGAGCTGAGCGTATAGGCGGCGATCACCGGGGTGATGAGTCGCGCCACCAGCAGCGAGAAGAACACCGCCGCCGCGACCGTGAGGCCGAACTGGATGAAGAACTGGCCGGTGAGGCCACCCATGAAGCTGACGGGCAGGAACACCGCGATGATGGTCGCGGAGGTGGCCACCACCGCGAGCCCGATCTGGTCGGCGGCATCGAGCGCGGCCTGGAAGGCGCTCTTGCCCATGCGTATGTGGCGCACGATGTTCTCGATCTCGACGATCGCATCGTCCACCAGCACTCCCGCCACCAGCGACAGCGCCAGCAGGCTGATCGAGTTCAGCGTGAAGCCCATCCAGCTCATGAACGCGAAGGTCGGGATGGCAGACAGCGGGATCGCCAGCGCCGAGATCGCCGTGGCACGCATGTCACGCAGGAACAGCCACACCACCAGCACCGCAAGCAGCGAGCCCTCGATGAAGGCGCTGAGCGCCGAGTGATAGGTCTCCTTGGTGTAGTCCACCGTGGTGAAGATCTGCGTCAGCTTCACCTCGGGATTCTCTTTGCGGATCTTGGCGAGCTCCTGCTGCACGCCGTCGTACACGTTGACGTCGGAGGAGCCCTTGGTCTTGACCACGCCGAAGGTGGTGGCCGGGCGCCCGTTGAGGCGCGCGATGCTGCGGATCTCGCCGATGCCGTCGCGCACCTCGGCGAGGTCCGAAAGCCGGGCGAAGCGTCCGCCGGGCAGCGTGATCTGGGTCTCGCCGAGCGCCGCTGCGGTGTGCGCACCGCCCAGCACACGGATCGCCTGCTCGCCGCCGCCGAGCTGGGCGCGGCCGCCGGGCGAATCGAGGTTGAGGGTGCGCAGCTGCTGGTTCACCTGCACGGCGGTGATGCCGAGCGCCTGCATGCGGGCCGGATCGAGCTCGACGCGGATCTCGCGGTTGACGCCGCCGCCGCGGTTCACCTGCGCCACGCCGGGGACGCCGAGCAGCCGTTTGGTGATGGTGTTATCGACGAACCAGGAGACCTCCTCCTCGGTGAGCGTGCTCGAGCTGACGGCGAAATAGACGATCGAGTTGCCGTCGGCATCGACACGCTGGACCACCGGCTCGAGGATCGACTGCGGCAGCTGCGAGCGGATCTTGGATACGGCGTCGCGCACGTCGGCGACCGCGCGGTCGATCGGCGTGCCGATGTTGAACTGGATCGAGATGTTGGCCTGGCCCTCCGGGGCCCAGGAGGTGATGTTGTCGATGTTGCCGATGCCGGCGACTGCGCCCTCGACCTTCTGCAGGACCTGGGTCTCGAGCTCCTGCGGGGTTGCGCCCGGCTGCGCGATGCTGACGTTCACCACCGGAAAGGTGATGTCCGGATCCAGCGTGACGGGCAGCCGCACGAAGGCCACGATGCCCAGGAAGAACAGCACCACGAACAGCACCACCGGCGGCAGCGGATGCCGGATGGCCCAGGCGGAGATGTTTCTCATGGCGGAGGTGCCTGCGGGTCCGCGGCGGTGGTTTTCACCGACTCGCCTTCGCGCAGGAAGCCGCCGGCGCTCTTCACGATGTGCTCATCGCCCTTGAGCCCCGAGGCGATCACCACGCCGTCGTCGGAGGTGTCGGCGACCGTCACCGCGTGCCGTGCGGCATGCCCCTGGGCGTCGACCACGATCACGTAAGAGCCCTCGCCGTCGGCGAACACGGCCGTCTTGGGCAATACCGGTCGTCGTGCCTTGGCAATGGTCACTTCGGCGCGCGCGAACGCGCCCGGGCGCAGCGCCGGGTCGGGCTGCAGCTGGATGCGGATGTCACCCAGGCGCGTCTGCGGGTCGATGATGGCGCCGAGCAGGCGCACCTTGCCCGCGAACGGACGCGAGAGTCCCGTCAGGTACACCGTTGCAGGCTGTCCGACCTGCACCTGCGCGAGATCCTGCTCGGCGATCTGGCCGCGCATCTCGACCTCACCGCCGCTCGCGACGCGGAACAGTGCCTCGCCGCCGGGGCTTGCGATCTGGCCCACCTCGGCGTGGCGCGTGAGAACGGTGCCGGCGAAGGGCGCCGTGACCCGCGTACGGCCCAGGCGTGCCTGAGCCTCCGCGAGCTGCGCGGCGGCCACCTTGACGTTGGCCGCATCCGTCACGGCCGTGGCACGGCGCTTCTCGATGTCTTCGGCCGAGAGTGCTCCGGCCGCCTCGACCCCGAGCGCACGCTTGTACTCGGCGGCAGACAGCGCCGCCTGGGCCTGAGCCTGCTCGAGCGAGGCGGCGAGTCGGTTCACCTGCTGCACCATGACCGAATCGTCGAGTCGTGCGAGCAGCTGGCCCTTTTGCACGTGGTCGCCGGGCTCCACGTAGACACCCACGATGCGCGCGGTATCGCCCTCGTTGGCGATCGGCATGTCGTAACGGGCGGCCACCGCCCCCGTGAAGTTAACGCTCGCCGTGACCTCCTTCACGACCGGCGCCATGACCGTGACCAGCGGCACCTCGTCCTGGTGCACGAGGGGTGTCACGTGGGGCTTGCGGCCCATCAGCATGAAGGACAGCGACGCGAGCAGCAGCGCCCCGAGCACCACCCCGGCGGGCAACAGCCACTTGCGCACCAGGTCGGATCTCGTCCGTGCCGGAGCTTCCTGCGCAGGCGGCCGCTCGGATGCGGGACGGTCGCGCCCGATCCAGGTGACCGCCTCGAGCTCGTCCGACTGACTCAGTTGTTCCGGGTTTGTGCCCACGGAGCTTCCCTTTTATGACACATTGGGCTCAGGAGACCTGCGCCGATATTCTTTAGAACCAGCGCCTTGCAACGAGTTTAGTCACCCGCGCAGTTTTTTCTGCCCCTAACGCGCCGAAGGGACAGGGTAGGGCGACAGGCCGAGCCCTTAAGTCCGCGCTCCCTTCGCGGCCGCCGTCTCGACTCACGGCGCGCAGGGCAGATTGGTGCCGGGAATAGGATTCGAACCTACGACCCGCGCATTACGAATGCGCTGCTCTACCAACTGAGCTATCCCGGCTCCGGGGGACCGCAATTCTACGGAAAACCGCTAGTTTTGCTGCTTCTTTCGCAGCCGGATCACCAGGTCGATTCCCGCCACTTCGGTTCCCTCGGGCGGGGCGGGCAGGCGGCTGAATTCGACCTCGGGCACGGGAACATCGATCAGCGCCCCGCTCGCGAGGTCGTGAAAGTGGTAGTGCGGATCGACATTGGAATCGAACCACGCGCGGGCGCCGTCGACCGACAGCTGGCGGATGAGACCGCGCTCGGCGAACAGGTTGAGCGTGTTGTAGACGGTGGCCTTGGAGACCCGCGCGCCGGTGCCGCGCAGGTTGGCGAGAATCTGCTCGGCCGACAGGTGCTGCGGGGCCGAGAGCAGCACGCTCGCGATCTTCACGCGCTGCGCGGTGGGGCGGATGCCGCAGGCGGACAGGCGCTTCTCGCAGCGATTGACCCCCGCGGGGGCGGTATCGGGATTCATTGGGCGCGCATTATAGGCGTTACGGCCGTAAGGTCAAAAATATTACTTAGATATCATGACGTTGGCACCCCGGAGGGGCGCGGCTTGCCCCTCAGGCCGCCGCCAGCTTGCTCTCCAGATGCGCCGCGAGCTCGGCGATCGTCGGAAAGTCGAACAGCTCCGTGAGATCGATCTGGCCCGGGTAGAGACGGTCGATCTGCTCGTGGATCTCGATGAGCTTCAGCGAGCTCGCGCCCACCTCGAAGAGATTGTCGTTCAGGTCGACGCGCTTGCCCTCGAGCGCCGCGTCGCAGATGGCCTTCAGCTGCTCTTCCAGCGCGCTGCGCGCCTTGCTCTCCGGCCCGCGCTGCGCAGCGCGCAGCGCGCGCAGCTCCGCGAGCTCGGCAGCGAACTCGCCATCGATCAGGCTCTCCTCGAGCAGGTGGCGCTGGATCTTGCCGCTGGTGGTCTTCGGGATGCGCTTGACCGGTACCACCTCGGCGACCTCGAGGCCGGTCTGCTCGTTGACGAGGCGCGCCACCTGGGTGGCCAGGGGGAGAAAATCCGCGACCGCGCCCCGGTGCAGCACGAAGACCACCAGCTGCTCGATCTCGGCGCCGGCTAAGCGCACACCCGCCGCGACCACCTTGCCGAGCTCCAGTCCCGGGGCGCGCTGCGCGATCGCCTCCAGATCGTGCGGGTAGTAGTTCTGGCCGTTGACGAAGATGATCTCCTTGGCGCGGCCGGAGATGTAGAGCTCGCCCGCGTGCATGAGCCCGAGGTCACCGGTGCGCAGCCAGCCGTCGGCGGTGAAGGCGGCGGCATTCGCCGCCGGGTCCTCGTAGTAGCCGCGCGTCACGTTCTCGCCCGTCATGTGCACGTGGCCGATGCGATCGTCGGGGAGCTCGCGATCGTCATCGCCCGCGATGCGCACGCGCGTGTAGGGAATCGCCTTGCCTTCGCTCACCAGCTTGAGTGCGTGCGGGTCGTCCGGCGCGACCTGCTCCACGGGGTCGCCCGGGTTCATGCGGTGGCGGTTGAGGGTGATGGTCTTCAGCGGCGCGCCGACCGGCGGGAAGCTCACCGCGAGCGAGGCTTCCGCGAGCCCGTACACCGGGTACATGGAGTTGCGCTCGAGCCGCGCGGGCGCGAGCCGCGTGAGGAACTCATCGCACAGCTCGACCGAGATCGGCTCGGCGCCATTGAAGATGAGTCGCACGGCGCTCAGGTCGAGGCCCTCGACCGCCCGCTCGCCCAGCACCTTGAGATAGTGCTTGTAACCGAAGTTCGGCGAACACAGGATCGTGGCGCGAATCTGCGAGGCGAGCGTCAGCCACAGCAGCGGGCGGCGCACGAAGAGCTCGGTCGGCATCAAATGCGAGTGCACCCGGTTCGCGAACATCACGAGGTGAAAGCCGATCAGGCCCATGTCGTGGGTGAGCGGCATCCACGACAGGCTCACGTCGTTCTCGTTGAACCCGCCCACCTCGGTCGAGCCGCGCCAGTTGGCGATGATGTTGGCGTGCGTGAGCACGACTCCCTTGGGGTCGCTGGTCGAGCCCGAGGAAAACTGGATGAAAGCGGTGTCTTCGGGCCTGACGCGCTGGATGGTGCCGGCGCGCGAGATGTCGTCGAGATCATCGACCAGGAAGGTGCGCGCGCGCAGACCCTCGAACAGCTGCGTCTCGCCGCTGCTTGCGGCGAATGCGCCGATGCGCTCGAGCGAGCGCCTCTCGGTGTACAGGAACGGCGCGCCGAGGCGGCGCGCGATGCGCAGCAGCTTGTGACGGTGCTCGTCGCTGATGCCGAGCGCCACCGGCACTGGCACGATGCCGCCGAGGATCGCCGCCCAGAACACGTCGATGAACTGCTCGTTGTTGCCGAGGAACAGGATCAGCTTGTCGCCACGGCGCGCGCCGAGGCGCTGCAGGTGGTAGAGGATGCCGAGTGCCCGCTCGTAGAGCTCGGCGCTCGAGACGCTGCGCGACTCGTTCTCGCCCTCGAGGTAGGTGATGCTGCGCGGGAAGGCGCGGTTCGCCTCGAGCACTTCGGTCAGGGTGGTGGCGTCGATCATGTGCGGCGTTCCAGCCTCATGCGCAGCGGATGACGGGTGCGCAGGTTGATCTGCGCCTCGAGCTCGAGCGGCTTGTCCGGCACGTGCACCAGGCGATAGCGGCGCGCCACCTTGTAGAGGTGCACCAGCATCTCATAGAGCGCGAAGCTCTCGCCGATGCAGTGGCGCGGGCCGGCCGCGAACGGCATGTAGGCGAAGCGCGGCCGCTCGGCCTCGTGCTCGGGCGCGAAGCGCTCAGGTGCGAAGCGCTCCGGGTCCCTCCAGTAGCGCGGATGACGGTGCAGCAGGTAGAGCGGCAGCAGCACGTTGGTGTTGGGCGGCACCGCGAAGCCGCCGAGCACATCCGCGGCCACCGAGCGGCGCGACAGCAGCCAGCCGGGCGGATAGAGGCGCAGCGCCTCGTTCACCACCTGCGACGTGTAGGCGAGTGCTTCCATCTGCGCCAGCCCCGGCGCCGCCATCTCGGGCGCGGCGTCGAGCTCGGCGTGCAGGCGCGCCTCGGCCTGCGGGTGCTGCGACAGCAGGTACCAGGTCCAGTTGAGGCCGCTCGCCGTGGTCTCATGCCCCGCGACGATCAGCGTCATGACCTCGTCGATCAGCTCGCGCTCGGCCATCGGCTCGCCCGTCTCCTTGTCGCGCGCCGCCATCAGCATCGCCACGTAGTCGAAGTGCTCCTCGGGTGTCTCGCGCCGCCGCGCGACGAGTTGCGCCACGAGCTTGGTGAGCGAGCGGAACTTGTAGGCGAACTGCAGGTCGCGGCTCTGCTCCTTCGTAACCACCTCGAAGGGATTGCCGCCGAGCTGT
>Ga0335076_10007473_pt1 | contig 11004 bp, 6 predicted proteins | sample Lox_Sample_25_FD_206717 | JGI IMG/M metagenome (GOLD analysis project Ga0335076, IMG submission 206717) | Soil microbial communities from Loxahatchee National Wildlife Refuge, Florida, United States - Lox_Sample_2.5 | ecosystem: Environmental > Terrestrial > Soil > Wetlands | place: USA: Florida...
CGCGTGCGACAGCGGTCGGCGCGGACGGGCGCAACCGGCTCCGTTGTGCGCAATCCGCCGACCTTCGCTGGCCGGGTGGGCGGCGAGTGAAGGTATCCATAACAGTGTCGGTGTCAGTGTTTGCATCCAAATTGCGTAACCGTTCAGGCACCCTGGGCATCGGCCGGTTGGACCGCACGAAATCATGCGATGCGTTTCGGACAGGTCGTCGATTCCCTGCAGAGGTGGTCCATCTGTCCTGATGGAGGCATATATGCTCCTTACGATGAGTAGACACGCGATCTGGCCCCGTTGCGCGGCGCTCGTTCTTGCCGCGATGCCTTTTCATGCGCCTGCTGCGGGGCCGGTCTCGACCTACACTCAGCTGTGCAAGGCGTCACCGACCGCGCGGGCGCATTGCAGTGTCCTGGTGAATGCGGCCAGCGCCGCCCAGCGCACCGGCACGAACGCCAGCGGGCCGGTGGGCTACACTCCCGCCGACCTGCAGAGTGCCTACAAGATCGACACGTCCACCGGTGCCGGCAATACCGTCGCCATCGTCGGCGCATACGATGCCCCGCACGGCGAGACGGACCTTGCGTTCTACCGCAGCCAGTTCGGATTGCCCCCCTGCACCAGCGCCAACGGCTGCTTCGCCAAACTGAACCAGAACGGCGGCACAACGCCGCTGCCAGCGACTTCGCCGGCAAACGACGACTGGGGAACGGAGTACGCCTTGCAACTGGACATGGTCTCGGCCACATGCTCGGCCTGCAATATCGTGCTCGTCGAGGCCGACGATGACCAGGGAGACGGGTTGTACACCTCCGTGAATACCGCGGCTGCGCTTCCCGGCGTCGTCGCGATCTCGCTGCCGTGGGGAGGTCCGGAAGACTCCACCGTCACGGCTTCCGAAGCGGCCTATTTCAATCACCCCGGAATAGCCGTCGTGGCTGCGGGCGGCGACAACGGCTACGGCGTGGTCTTTCCGGCATCGTCGCGGTTTGTGGTTTCGGTGGGCGGCACTGCGCTGAGCACCGCCGCCAACGCGCGCGGCTGGACCGAACATGCCTGGAGTGGAACCGGCAGCGGCTGCTCCGCGTTCATCGCGAAACCGGGTTTCCAGAACGATCCCGGCTGTTCGCGGCGCACCGGCAACGACATCGCCGCGGTCGCCGATCCGAACACGGGTGTCGCGGTCTATTCGCAGGGAGACGGCGGCTGGTTCCAGGTGGGAGGCACGACGGTCGCCACCGGGATCATCGCGGGCCTGTTCGGACTCGCCGGCGCGCCGACCTTCCATGGCGTCTATCCTGCGGCTCATCTCTACCGCAGTCCGGCGTCGCTCTTCGACGTCACGAGCGGATCCGACGGCACCTGCGGCGGATCCTACCTGTGTATTGCTGCCGCGGGTTATGACGGCCCGACCGGCAACGGCACGCCGAACGGGGTCCAGGCGTTCGTCGACGACACGGTTTTTGCGGACGCGTTCGAGTAGGAGCATACCGACCGGCGCAGCTACGGCCGGGTGTCGCGTGCCACACGTCTCATGATCGCCGCAGCACCAGCAGTGGCGATGCGCTTGCGATGCGGCGCGTGCCGAGGAATCCCGCGACCGCCGTCAGCAGGCCCGCAGCCAGGACGGAGGCGGCGAGTTGCCACAATGGCGGCACGTACGCGATGCGAAACACGCTGTGCGCGAGCCATGCGCCGGCGCTGCCGGCACCCAGTGCGGCGATGCATCCGGACAGGATTCCCACCGCCGCGAATTCTCCGAGCACGGCCGCGGCGAGCTGGCCGCGGTCGGCGCCGAGCGTGCGCATCAAGGCGGATTCGAAGCGCCGTTCGTCCGCACTGGCGGCGAGCGCGGCGATCAGCACGAGCAGTCCGGCACCGAGGCTGAACGCGAGCACGGCGGTCACCGCACGGCTGACGCGGCCGATGATGTCGCGCACGCGATCGAGCAGGGCATTGAGGTCGAGTAGCGAAAGGTTCGGATGCTCGCGCGTGAGCGCCGCCAGCTTGACCGCGTCCGCGGGCGCGAGATGGAAGCTGGCAATGGCGCTGTAAGGCAGACCCTGCGCGCTCGCGGGATCGAGCAGGAGGAAGAAGTTCGCGCGGAAGGAATCCCAGCGCACGCCGCGCACGCTGGTGACGCGCGCGGCGATGTCGCGGTCGCCGATGCGCAGCGTGAGCGTGTCGCCGAGCTTCAGGTTGAACATGTCCACCCACATTTCGTCGATCGAGATCTGCGGCTCGGCGGGATGCGGGGAAAACCATTGGCCGGCCTTGACGCGATTCGCCGGCGGCAGTTCCGCGCTCCACGACAGGCGCGTCTCGCCATTGATCCAGCCCGCGGCGCGATGATCGGCGAAGTCTTCGGCGCGCGGTACCTTGCCATTGATCGCGATCAGCTTGCCGACCGCCATCGGCAGCGCGTTGAGGTTGTCGGCATGTGCATCGCGCAGGCGTGCGATGACGGAATCCTGCTGTTCGGGCTGGATGTTGATCAGGAAATAGTTCGGCGTTTCCGGCGGCAGTTCGCCGCGCCACGTCGCCAGCAGGGAGGGAGCCACGACAGCGAGCAGGAACAGCGCCGTCAGTGCGAGCGACAACGCGCCGATCTGCAGCAGGCTCAGTGCGCGCCGCCGCGCGAGGTTGGCGAGGCCGAAGCGCAGCGCGCTGCCGACGCCGCGCAGTCGCCGTACTACCGCGAGCAGCAGCGCGCCCGCGCCGAGCGCGATTGCGCCGACCGCGGCAAGGGTGGCAGTGAGGATCAGGGCGAGCTTCAAGGTATCGCTCTCGACATAGATCAAGCCGGCACTCACGGCCACGGGCAACAGATACAGCACGTCGAAGCGGCGCGCGCGCAGACCGACCGCGCGCTGGAACACGCGCACCGGTGGAACTTCGCGCAGGCGCAGCAGCGGCGGCAGCGCAAAACCGATGAGCACGGCCAGGCCCACGGCGAACGCAGCGATGCTCGGCGCCAGCGGCAACGCCGAGCCCGTGGCGGGCAGCACGCCGCGTGCGAACGTCAGCACGAGTTCCTGCAAACCGAGGCCGATCAGGGCGCCGAACACGCATGCCGGCAGTGCCAGCAGCAGCAACGTCGTCGCGGTTGCGGCCAGCACCTCGCCGCGGCTCGCGCCGAGACAGCGCAGCAACGCGATCTCATCGGTCTTGCGGCGCGCATAGCGTTGCGCGGCGAGGGCGACGGCGATGCCGGAGAGAAGGGCGGCAAGCAGTGCCGACAGGCGCAGGAACGCTTCGCCGCGGTCGAACGCGCTGCGCAGGTTCTGCTGCGACTGCTGCACGCTGATGAGTTCGGCGGCGTCGGGCTTGTGCGCGTCGAGGTAGCGCGCGAATCCCGTCACCGCGGTCTCGTCACCCGCGGCCATCAGGCGATGACGGGCACGGCTTCCCGTGCCGAGCAGACCGGCGGCGCGCGCGTCCTCCAGCGTCATCAGCAGGCGGGGTGCGAGCGCGAACAGCTCGCCGCCATCGGGCTCCTGCACGATCTCGCCGGCAATGCGCAGGCTGCGATCGCCGACCTGGATGGAGTCGCCGACGGCCACGGCAAGTCCCGCGAGAATCCGCTGGGCAACGAAGGCGGTTCCGGCCTCGGGCGCATGCGGCGCCGCTTCGTGTCCGGCCGGGTCGCGGATGCGCAGCTCACCGCGCAGCGGATATGCGGCATCGACCGCGCGAATGTCGACGAGCTGGCTCTTGCCGTTCGCGAACAGCACGGTGGGAAAGTCCGCGCTCGAGCCGGTGCGCAACCCCAGGCGCCGCGCCGCGGCTTCGATATCGGGCGGGAGCGGCTTGCGCGCGCTCACGCCGATGTCGCCGCCGATCAGCTCCGCGGCCGAGGCGACGACGCCGTGTTCGACGCGCTGTCCCAGCGTCGCCACCGCGCCGAGCGCCGCCACCGCGAGGACGAGCGCAGCCGCGAGCGTCGCCAGCTCGCCGTGACGGAACTCGCGGCGCAGGCTGCGCCAGGCGAACGCGAGAGGTTTCATGCCGCAGCCGCTTGCAGGCGGCCGCTCTCCAGATGCACGACTCTGGCGCAGCGGCCTGCCAGGGCGAGATCGTGCGTCACCAGCACGAGCGTGGTCGCATGCGCGCGGTTGAGTTCGAACAGCAGATCGCCGACGGCAAGCCCCGTGCGCTGGTCGAGGTTGCCGGTGGGTTCGTCGGCGAAGAGAATCCGCGGGCGATGCACGAAGGCGCGCGCGAGTGCCACGCGCTGCTGCTCGCCGCCGGACAACTGGTGCGGATAGTGGTGCCGGCGCGCGGCGAGGCCGACGTCGGCGAGCGCGGCGAGCGCGCTCTCGCGCGCGTCGTTGCGGCCGTCGAGTTCGAGCGGCAGCATCACGTTTTCCTCGGCGGTCAGCGCCGGCAGCAGGTGAAACGACTGGAACACGAAGCCGACGCTGCGCCGGCGCAACGCAGCCCGGCGTTCTTCGTCGAGGGCATCGATGCGCGCTCCGGCGAGCGTGATCTCGCCGTGCGTCGGCGTGTCGAGGCCGGCCAGCAGGCCGAGCAGCGTGGTCTTGCCGGAACCCGACGCGCCGACGATGGCGACGCTGGCGCCGGTGGCGACATCGAGGTCCACGCCGTCGAGGATATCGATGCGTCCATCGGGCCCGGCGACGCTTTTGCTAACATCGCGCGCGCTGATCTGGATCCGGTTCTCATCATTGTTCATGCGCAAACTCCTCTCCTGCCTTCTTCTGATCGCGCTCGCCTCGTTGACGTCCGCGCGTGCGGACGAGCGCACCATCCTGGTGCTCGGCGATTCGCTGTCGTCCGCGCATCGCATCCCACCGGAATCCGGCTGGGTGGCACTGCTCGCCGCGCGCCTGAAAACGGCGGACACCCGGCCTACCCGCGACGTGGTCAATGCCAGCATCAGCGGCGAGACAACGGCCGGCGGCCTCGCGCGTCTGCCGGGCCTGATCGCCAGGCACCATCCCGGCATCGTCCTCGTCGAACTCGGCGCGAACGACGGCCTGCGCGGTCTGCCGATCGATGAAATCCATGCCAATCTCGTGCGCATCCTCCAGACCTGCCGTGATGCCGGCGCGAAGATCGTGCTGCTAGGCATCGAACTGCCGGTGAACTATGGTCCGCAGTACCGCACGGCGCTACGCGGGATGTATCGGGACATCGCGCGCGATTTCAATGTGCCGCTGGTCCCGTTCCTGCTCGACGGCGTCGCCGAGGATGCGGCCCTGATGCAGGACGATGGCCTGCACCCGCGCGCGGATGCGGAGCCGAAGGTTCTGGAAAATGTCTGGCCGGTGCTGAAGCCCGTGGTGTTGGGGATGAAAAACTAGTTGCGAATGATCGACGGGGTCCGCCGTCGCCGCTGCGCCGCTATCCGAGGGTCTTGTCCGGTGCTCGATATTGCAGGGCTGCACGCCGATCACCCCCAGGGCTGAATCGTCGAACTAGTGGCCGGAGACTTCTGCCGAATTGTCGCGATCCCCGCATCGGCTGTCTCGCTGGAGATTCGATCAATCGGTCCAGAAGGTCTCAGTCTGGCTGTATTCTGCCGCGGGTTTGGGCCCTGAAGCCGTTCCGGGCAGGCCTTGGCGGCCCTTGTCTGTCTAGTCGGCCAAGGCCTTCTTCAGCTCGGACTCATGCTTGACCGCGTCTGCCTGAGCCTTCACCGCCGCTCCCACCGGCTTCACATCCACGGTGACCTTGAAGATCTTCCCGGTGAAGCCGTTGTCGCGCTCCTTGTAGTCCGTCGTGACCGGCGTGGCGTCATCCACTCCAACGCCTGCCGTCTCGTCGGCCGAGAAAATCGCCATCTGAGTGCGTTCGATCCGACCGCTGGCGACTTGTTTGCCGTTGACCAGTATTGTCGCCGTTCCGCCCTTGCCGACGCCGCCGCCGTCATAATCGAAGTTCATCCGGACCGTGGCCTTGCCCGGCGCCAGTGCGTTCGGGGCCGCGACTCTGTATTCCTGGATCCCCAGGAAGTTATAGCAATAGGTCGGCTTGCCGTCCTTGAGATACAAGCTCCAGCCGCCGAATCGTCCACCCTGAGCCAGGATCACGCCGTTGGCTCCGCCTTGTGGAATCTCGACGTCAGCCGTAATCGACAGCGAACGGTTCTTGATGTTGATGAACACGTTTTCGCTCATCGAGTCCATTCCTTCCGAGAGCGTTAGCGAGGTGCGTTCCCCCATCAGGTCTGGCCGGCCCGCCGTTGAGGCGACGATGCGTTCGAGCAGGCGGTCATCAATGGGTAGCACGCGGTTCTTGCTCGCTTCCTCCATGAAGACAGCCTGCAGTTCCTTGAGCTTCGCAGGATTGGACGCAGCCAGATCGTGCACGAGGCTGAAGTCCGTGCGCGTGTCGTAGAGTTCCCAGATGTCTTCCTGCAGCTTCCTGCGGGGCACCTTCTCCCACGGTGCCCGGTGAATGGTGCCGGCAAACCAGCCGTCAGCGTAGATGGCGCGATTGCCGAAGATCTCGAAATACTGGACTTTGTGTGTGCTTCCCGCATCGGGATGGTCGAAGCTGTAGAGCATGCTCACGCCTTCGATCGGCTCCTGAACGGTGCCGTTGACGCTCCTGGGTTCGGGCAGACTCGCTGCTTCGAGGACTGTGGGTGCGACGTCGATGACATGGTGCCATTGCGTGCGAACCTGATTGACGGACTTGATGCGCTTGGGCCACGAAACGATCATGCCATTGCGCGTGCCACCGTAGTTCGAGGGAATCTGTTTCGTCCACATGAATGGCGCGTCGCCGGCGACGGCCCAACCCGCGGCCATGTGCGGATAAGTCGAAGGACCGCCCCACTCGTCGTAGTGCTTGAGCATTTCCTGCACGGTCTCCTGGACATTGTTGAAATACGTCATCTCGCTGAACATGCCGTTCATGCCGCCCTCGGCACTGGTGCCGTTGTCGCCGAGGATGTAGAAGATCAGGGTGTTGTCGCGTTGACCGGTTTCGCTCACGGCCTCGAACAGGCGGCCGATTTCATGGTCGGCGTACTCGCCGAAGGCGGCATACACCTCCATCTGACGGGCAAAAAGCTTCTTCTCATCCGCTGTCAGCTTGTCCCAATCCTTGATCCCATCGGGCTTCTTCGCCAGCTTCGTGCCCTTTGGCACCACACCCAGCGAAATCTGACGCGCCAGGGTCTCTTCGCGCATCTTGTCCCAGCCCGCGTCGAAGCGGCCCTTGTTCTTGGCGATCCATTCTTGCGGCACATGGTGCGGCGCATGGGTGGCGCCCGGCGCGAAATAGATGAAGAACGGCTTGTCCGGGGTCAACGCCTTCTGGAACTTCATCCAGGAGATCGCCTGGTTAGTCATGTCGGTCATGAAGTTGTAGCCGGGGTAGTGCGGCGTGGGGACCCGCGCCATCCCGTCATAGAGCGTGGGATTCCACTGGTCGGTCTCGCCTCCGAAAAAACCGTAGAACTTGTCGAAGCCCGAACGCGTCGGCCAGCGGTCGGTCGGCCCGGAGACGCTGACCTCCCAGGGCGCCGTCTCGTGGTTCTTGCCGAAGAACGCGGTGCTGTAGCCGTTGAGGCGCAACATCTCGGCGAGCGGTGCAACACTGTTGGGCCGTTGGCCAGTGTTGCCCGGAAACCCGGTGGCCGTTTCGGTGATGCTGCCCATGTTGTTCATGTGGTGATTGCGGCCCGAGAGCAGGGCCGTCCGCGTCGGCGAGCACAGCGCCGTGGTGTGGAACTGGTTGTAGCGCAGTCCCTCGCTGGCGAGAGTCTCGGCTGTGGGCATGCGCACCGGCCCTCCGAAAGCGCTCGGCATGCCGAAACCCATGTCGTCCACGAGGACGATGATCACATTCGGCGCCCCTGCCGGTGCCTTGACGTCGAAGCGCGGCGGGGCCTTTGCATCGCGCGCGTCGAGCACCGTGCTGCGCGGGTAGTCCGGTTCGGGAATCGGCAGCACCGAGCGGTCGAGTTTTGTGTCGCTACTCTGCGCGCCAGTCAGCGGCGGCACCGCGATGCCGGCAATGCCCAGCGCGGCAACGAGCGCCGCGGAGATGAGTTTCTGCGAACGAATAGCTGACACTCGTAGTTCCCGCTTCATTGTTATTCGGGTATTGGCAACTTAGGCGGGATGCCGGTCCGCGTGTTGATATGTATCAACTGAGAATGCTCCGCTGAAGCGGAGCCGAAGGTTCTGGAAAATGTCTGGCCGGTGCTGCGAGCGGCGCTGGGATCGCCGCGTTGACGCGCCGCGGGCAGTGTGCCGCAACGTTGGGGAAAAGACTCTGCCGGCCGTGGTAGTCTCGGGCGCGACTCATGCGTGCGCCGGTGCGGTTTGCGCGCGCTGACGGACTCCTGCGACAGGGCGCTGATGGGATCGGCAAATTCCTCGCGAATGGTGCGACAGGTCAGGAAGGTGCCGGCGGCCGCGTGGCTCGTCGCAGCCTGGTGCACGCAAGGCGTGGCCGATCCGGCGCGCGCCACCGCCGCCTCTTCCGCGGACGCGCCCGCGGCCATCGTCGAGGAGGACGCGGGTCCGGACTGCCCGGCGGACGACACCAGTTTCACCTGCAAGCTGTACCGCTTCGACGAGTACGCGCGCGGCAAGCTCAGTGGCGGCGGCGTCCTCGGTGTGCACTACGCCGGTCTGCTGATGCTCGACCTCTCGCCGACGGACAACGCGCTGACCGACGGCACGTCCATCCAGCTGCGCCGCCTGCGCGTTGGATTCGATCGCGCGCTGACGCCGGAATGGACCTTGCGCGGATCGGTGGAAGTGAAGACCGGTCGCCTCGAATTCCAGGACGTGTACGTCGCGCGCACCTGGGGCGACGGCCGGGTCGTGCTCGGCAACCAGGTCGAGCCGTTCGGGCTCGAGCGCGTGACCGGAGCGCAGAACACGATCCAGCTCGAACGGTCGCTGCCGATCGCCCTGGCGCCGGGCCTCGATGTCGGCGCGAGCTACGCGCGCCGCGACGGCGACTGGTACTGGACCGCGGGCGCGTTCGGCGCCGGCTCGTCGAACGACGGCCTGCGCAACCGCGGTCTTGCGGCGGACGGGCGCCTGGTCTGGGCCCACAGCGGCGAGGATCATGTGCGCCACTTCGGCGCCGCGCTTTCGCTGCGGCCGCACCTGAACGACGTCACGCAGCAGTTCCGCAGTTATCCCGAGGTCGCGCTTTCCAACACCTATCTGGTCGACACCGGCAAGATCGCCGAAGTCGACGGCGCCCGGCGCGGCGGTTTCGAATATGCGGAAGTGGTCGGCCAGTGGTCGTGGCAGGCCGAGGCGATCGGGATGCGCCTGACCCGGGCCAACGGCATGCCCGGGCTGATGTTTCACGGTTCCTACGCGCAACTGAGCTGGTTTCCGTGGCAGGGACAGCGCCGCTACGATCCGCAGACGGCGCGTTTCGTGACCACGGAAGGCATAGGCCGCAGCGTGTTCGAATTCTCGGCGCGGCTCAGCCGCATCGACCTCAACAGCGCCGACATCGAAGGCGGCGCGGAAACGAACCTTACGCTGGCCGCCAACTGGTACGTGACCCCGCGCGTACGCCTCGGCGCCAACCTCGTGCATGTCTTCGACCTCGATGCGGGTCCGACCGCGGGCACGGCGGCGCACGATTCGGCGCTGGTCGTGCGCCTCCAGTACGAGCTGTTCTAGCCACGCTCCGGGTCGGACGTCGAACGGGCCGAACACGGCCGAGACGAAGCAGTCGCCCGTCCGGAAAAACCGGACCGTGCTGGCCCCCGACGGGTATCGCACCGGGGCGTGCGTGAGGTGGCGGATCACCGCCCGCGAGACAGGTTGCCGGGGGTGGCCCTCGCGGCAAAAGCGCATTGCGCCGGCTTCGCGGACGCCAGCATCGCGTACAGGTCCATCACGCGCCGCATCAGGGCAGGAGCACTCCACGCGGCCGCGTCTGCCGGCCCGGCGGCGGAGAGTTCCGCGCGCTGCGCCGGCGAGCGCAGCAGATCCGCAACGTGTGCGGCGAATTCATCGACCGACGGCGCGCTGACGCGCGCCGAGCGCGCGCCGTTCAGTACGGTGGCGGTACCCATCACCGCAGTGGAGACGATCGGCACGCCCAGCGCCATCGCCTCGAGCAGGACCAGCCCCTGCGTCTCCGTCGGCGAGGCAAACACGAACACGTCACCGGCCCGGTAGCAGTCGAGCAACGCCGTGCTGCGGTCGAGGTTGCCGACAAAACGCACGCCGCGCAGGCCGAGTGCGGCGGCGCGTTGGCGCAGCCGCCCGGCATCCGGACCTTCGCCCGCGACGATGAAGGCGAGATCGGGAAACTCGCCCGCGAGTGCGCCGGCGACGTCGAGCAGAAAGGCGATGTTCTTTTCCGCGGCGAGCCGGCTCACGGTGACGAGGCTCGGCTGATCGGTGGCGATGCCGAGCGCTTGCCGGAAACGCCTGCCGTCGCCGCCGGCAAACTCGTCCATGTGGATGCCGGTCGGGATAACCGAGTGCGCCGTCGCGATGCCGTAGCGGCGCAGCACGTCGGCCATCTGCTGCGTCGGCACGATCAGGTGATCGACGTGCTCGCACAACCGGCGCGAGAAGCGGCGCGCGGCCAGGCGCAGCAGCGACGCCGGCAGCCACGGCAGATAGTGCGCGGCGTATTCCTCGAAGAACGTGTGGTAACTCTCCACGACGGGGCGGCCGAGACGGCGCCCGAGCCTGACGCCGAGTTGATGCGCGCGGAACGGCGTGTGCACGTGGATGATGTCCCACGGCCGGCGTTCCAGTTCAGCCAGCGCGGCACGCAGCGCGGATGCACGGATCAGGCGATCCTCCGGATCGAAGAAGATCGTGCGCGCGGGCAGGCGGATGATCTCGAACGGTGCCGGATCGTCGCGCGATCCGTAGTCCGGCGCCACGATCGTCACGGCGTGGCCGAGCTGGGCGAGTTCACGCGCGAACGTGCGCATCGACGCCGACACGCCGTTGACCCGCGGGAAATACACGTCGGAAAGCATTAGAATTTTCAAAATGTGCCCAGCTGCCAGGACGCTGGCAGGCAACGATA
>Ga0335076_10007475_pt1 | contig 11003 bp, 7 predicted proteins | sample Lox_Sample_25_FD_206717 | JGI IMG/M metagenome (GOLD analysis project Ga0335076, IMG submission 206717) | Soil microbial communities from Loxahatchee National Wildlife Refuge, Florida, United States - Lox_Sample_2.5 | ecosystem: Environmental > Terrestrial > Soil > Wetlands | place: USA: Florida...
TGCCTTCCGCATGGAAGCAAGCCATTTCTCCAAGGAGTTCGACGACGCGCCGATGCCGCACTCGATCTTCTTCACCAAGATCGGACACGCGATTCACGGCACCGAGTCCGAAGGCCGGCTCGGCACGCCCGCCTCCCATGGCTGCGTACGTCTGTCGAGGGCCAATGCCGCAACGCTCTACGCCCTGGTCGAGCAGCAGGGCGTTCTCAACACCACGGTGACGCTCACCGGCTCGGCTGCGATCGCGATCGCGCGCAACCCGCGTCGTGCCAATACCGCCGTCGCCCAGCGCGAGCCGGCAGCACAGCCTGATCAGCAGCAATACGCCGCCACCGGCGATCCTATGCAGCTCACCCCGCAGCCGCAAATGTATCCCGGCCAGCGTGTGGTGCCCGAGGTGCGGCCTGACGACGGCTATATCTATCCGGCGGATGGCAGCTCGGACGATCGGCGCTACCCAGCACCGCGCGACATGAACCGGCCGCTCTACAACGCGCAGGCCTACCAACAGCAGCAATACCAGCAACAGCAATATCAGCGGCAGTATTACAACAATAACCCAGGCTACGCGCCGCCCCCGCCGCCTCCAGGCTATTACTACCAGCAGCAGCGGCAGTATTACCCGCCCCCGCCGCGCGGCTATTACGATCAGAACTAAATCCACGCTCCAGCTTCACTTGAAGGCCGGCTTGCCATGCGAGCCGGCCTTTTTGTTTTTCCGGCGCGTCAAGAGCGGCGCTCCCGCCGTTTGTTTCATCACGTCTTGCGACTTCAAGTGAATTTGCAGGATCGTGATCGCCGGAGATCGCAGCCTTCATTCATCTGTAAAAAAAGCTTCAAACAACCTCGCTATCTCCAACAAGGCGCAATGCCGCTGTTCACCCCATCCAAGGACAAGCTCATAAGAACCGCCGCTTTTGCACGGCCGGATGGCGCATGAACAAACGGCGCGAAGCGATTGAAAACACGAAACCATTAATCGAGCCGGAGACTGTCCGGAACTCGAACCAATTTTTGAGATGCGGAGGCTGATATGAAACGTGGATGTGCTGTTCTGGCTCTCTGCGCGGTGGCGATGACCGGCTATTTCACCGCCAGCAAGTGGGCCATCCACCACAAGACCCTCACCTTCGTGGATCCCGTGCGCAGCGACCGCAACGTCTCGGTCGACGTCGCCGTTCGGCGCGACCGCGAGATGGAAGCGATGGGCGACATGATCGAACTGCCGGTCGCGATCCTGAGCCACGGCAATACCGTGAAGAACACGGAATATTCGTTCCTCACCAACCTGTTTGCTGCCCGCGGCTACCTGGTCGTCAGCATCCAGCACGACCTCGAGACCGACGATCCCATGGTCACCAAGGCCGGCGAGGAATATGTCGGCCGCCGCATGCAGTACAACCGCGGCATCTTCAATATAAAGTTCGCGATCGAGAACCTTGAGAAGGCCTATCCCAACGCGGACTACAAGCACCTGACCCTGATCGGGCATTCCAACGGCGGCGATATCTCGATGTATTTCGCCAAGCTGCACCCCGAGCTGGTGAAGAAGGTCGTGACCCTCGACAATCTGCGCGTTCCCTTCGTGACGGACGGCAAGGTCAAGATCCTCTCCTTCCGCTCTCACGATCCGGTATTCAAGGCTGATCCCGGCGTCGTCCCCGATGACGACATCTGCGCCAAGGCCGGCATCACCGTGGTCCGGACCGAATTCCAGCACAACGATCTCAGCGACCGCGGCCCTGACAGCGTCAAGTCCTCCATCGAAGCCAAGGTGGAGGATTTCCTTGACGATGATGAGGGCGTGAAGTCGCCCTTGAAACTTCTGACCGCAGCGGCGCCTCCCGAAACCACTGGATCCACCAACTCAGGCAAGAATTGATCGACTTCCACCAGTGGCCCCAAAGCAGCAGCGCGCACTCGCGCCGCGTGCAGCCGTGGTCCTTACACTCAAGCCCACTTTCCGCTTTCGGCGAGCCCCAGATTTATCGAAATATAACCGTTAGGTTGCGGCTCGCCCTTGTTGACCAAGAGGTAGAGCCGTGACCGACACCGCCAATCTCCCGGCACTCGCGACCGACCAGACCGCGGTCGTCCGGATCAAATCCATGATCGACATCTCCGACCGGTCACGGATCGTGACGTTCGGGGATCGCGCGCAGCATGCCGTCGTTGAATTCGCCGATCGCATCCTGGCCCAGACTCAAAACCGGGAGATGGGTGGCACCGGCAAATTGCTGTCCGACATCCTCGCCAAGGCGCGCGGGCTGGACCCGGCGACCTTGAAAAACAGCGGCATGCTGGCGCGGCTGTTCTCCTCGATCGAGGCGCGCGTGCGCCGCTTCACCGAACAGTTCGACGATGTCGCATCCCAGATCGATCGCATCTGCCTCGAGCTCGACCGCAACAAGGAAACGCTGCGGCGCGATATTGCGTTGCTCGACGAGTTGCACGAGCAGACCAAGGGCGCCATCGGCGACCTCGACGGCTATATTGCGGCCGGCAAGGAATTCGTGGAGTCCTATCGGCGCGGCGAGCTCGCCGAGCTGGAACGAAAAGCCAAGACGCCGGCCCAGGGCAGCGACTCGCTGCTCGCGACCCAGAGCTATCAGGACGCCGTGCAGGCGCTCGACCGGCTGGAGAAGCGCGTCTTCTACCTGCAACAGGCGCGCCAGATCGGCATCCAGCAATTGCCGCAGATCCGCATCGTTCAGTCCGGCGACGAGACCCTGATCGAGAACCTGCAGGCGACCACCGAACTGACCATTCCGGTGTGGAAGCAGAAGATGATCCTGCTGCTCGGACTGCATCGGCAACAGTCGGCGCTGGAGCTGCAGAAGACCGTGACCGACGCCACCAACCAGATGATGCGCCAGGCCTCCGAGATGATGAAGACACAGGCGATCCAGATCGAGCAGCAGGCACAGCGGGGCATCGTCGACATCGAGACCCTGGAAAAGACCAATCGCGATCTGATCGACACCATCGCCGGCGTGCTGTCGGTTCAGGAGCAGGGCCGCAAGAAGCGCGGCGAGATCGAACAGAGAATGTCGCAGCTCACCACTGACCTCCGGACTGCGCTGTCCAAGGCCCCAACATGAAGGCACCTACATGAAGGCGCCCAGATGAGTGTTATCAAGGCTGCGGTCATGCGGCGGACATTCGTCGCGCTGGTCGCGACGCTGACGCTCGCAGCCTGCGGGCCGTCCGGACCGCAGTTCACCATCCTGTCCGGTTCCGAAAACGAGGTGCTCGAGCCGCTGGTGCAGGAGTTCTGCGCCTCGCACGGGGCAAGTTGCACCATGCGCTATCTGGGCTCGCTCGACATCGCACTCACGCTGAAACCAGGCAACGATCCGCAGGCCGACGCGGTCTGGCCCGCCGCATCGATCTGGATCGACATGTTCGACACCGCCCGCCGCGTGAAGTCGGTGAAATCGATTGCGCAAATGCCGGTCATTCTCGGCGTGCGTCGCTCCAAGGCCGAGGAGCTCGGCTGGATCGGCGCCAAGGTCAAGACCAAGGATATTCTCGCCGCGGTCCAGAGCAGGCGTCTGAAATTCCTGATGACCTCGGCGACCCAGTCGAATTCGGGCGCCTCCGCCTACCTCGCGATGCTGGCCACCGCCATCGGCAAGCCCGACCTGATCGAGGCCGGCGATCTCGAACGCGAAGGCGTCGCATCCACGGTCCGCTCGCTGCTGTCAGGCGTGGAGCGCTCCTCCGGGTCGAGCGGATGGCTTGCCGATCTCTACCGCGACGGCGAACGGACCGGCGCGCACTATTCGGCGATGTGGAACTACGAGGCCATCATCAAGGAGACCAACGACAAGCTGAAGGCCGAAGGCCGCGAGCTGCTCTACGCGGTCTATCCCGAGGACGGCGTGTCGATCGCCGACTCCCCGCTCGGCTTCGTCGAGCGCGGCCGCGGCAAACAGGTCGAGGACTTCTTTGGCGAGCTTCAGGCCTTCCTGCTCAGCGCCGAGACGCAGGCGCGCATCGCCAAGACCGGGCGACGCGTCGAGCTGGCGCGCGCAGCACTGCTTCCCGCAGATCCCGCGACCAATCTCGATCCCTCGCGCCCCGTCACGGTGGTCCGGCCGCCCGAGCCGTCGGTGATCCAGACCGCGCTCGCAGCCTATCAGGACGCGCTGCGCCGGCCTTCGCTGACGGCGCTGTGCCTCGACGTTTCCGGCAGCATGCAGGGCAATGGCGAACGGGAACTGCTCGATGCCATGCGCTTCCTGCTGACTCCGGCCCGCACGCGCGAAATGCTGGTGCAATGGACGAAGCAGGACGAGATTCTCGTGCTCCCGTTCAGCGACCATGTGCTGTGGATGGCGTCCTCGAGCGGCGACGAAAAAGAACAGGCTGCGCTGTTGGCGCACGCGCTCACGCTGCGCGCCGACGGCGGCACGGACTTCTACACTTGCGGGGCGCGGGCGCTCGCCGCCATGAAGCCGACCCTCGATCAGGGCCAGCATCTTGCCGCCATCGTCATCATGACCGACGGCAAGAGCCAGGGCGCAATGTCGACATTCGAAGGGCCGTGGTACGCCGACGGCCATCGCGTGCCGGTGTTCGGCGTGACCTTCGGCGACGAGGCGGATCGCAGCCAGCTCGACAATCTCGCCAGGCTGACCGGCGGCAGGGTCTTCGACGGCACCAAGAACCTGACGGACGCCTTTCGTGCCGTGCGCGGATATAACTGACATGCCTTCGGCGAGCTCCGGCACCAACTGGTTGGCCGGCGGCGCTGCGGCCGCGGTGCTGGTGCCGCTGCTTGCGATCGGAACCGGAATGCCGTTCTGGCTCGCCTGCCTGATCGGCGCCGCCGCGGGCACAGGCGTCGGCGCCGTTCTGACGCCCCGGAGCGCCTTCCCGCAACTCGACGCGAGCGGCGCGGCGCGCAGCAAGATCGCGTTCGCCCGCGAGCTCCTGACCGAAGCGGAGCCATCCGTTAAGCGCCTGGAAGCGGCTGCGAAGGCAATCCGCGCCCGTAAGGTCGTCGATCGCGTGCGCCACCTTGTCAGCGTCGCACGCGGCATCCTTGCCGCGATCGAGAAGGACCCGTTGCGGATCGATCGGGTGAGACGGTTCCTGACCTACTACCTGCCGCGCGCAGCCGAGATCGCGGAGGCTTACGGCTCGCTCGAGGGCAGCCCCCTGCCTGATGCCATGCGGATGACCTCGACCGGCGAATTGATCGACCGGCTCGACGTCGCATTCACCCGCTATGCTGCAAGCCTGCAGGACGGTGATCTCGACAAGCTCGATATCGAGCTCAAACTTTTGAAAAGCTCTCTCGACGAGGACCTGGGAATGGCGACACCGCCGCCCGCTTCCCTCGATCAAGGCAATAGGAGGGCCTGATGGCCATCTCGCGCCGCGCCTTGGGTATCGGCCTGCTGGCAACCAGCGCCGCCGGCACCGGCGGCTATGTATTCCTGCGCGGTCACCCGGAAATCGCCGGCACCTTCGGCGAGCCGAGAAAGCTGTTCGGCTTCGCCGGCGGCGAGAAGGAGGGATTCATTGGCAATGCGCGCGTACGTGACGTGCTCGCGCATCGCTTCGGCTTCGTGCTGGATGCGCGCCGCGCCGGTTCGGTCGAGATGGTGCGTGAGCACGCTTTGCTCGACCAGAAGCCGCAATTCCTGTGGCCGTCCTCGTCGGTGCTGGTCGAGGTGGCGCGCGGCTCCGGCATCAACATCTCGCGCGACCAGGTGATCTTCAACTCCCCGATCGTGCTCTATTCCTGGGATCGCATCGCCGACGGGCTCGTGAAAGCCGGCTACGCCGAACCCGCCGGCGGCCCGCGTTACATGGTCGATCTGCCAAAGCTGCTGAAGGCGATCATCGCCGGCGAGACGTGGGCGGCGATTGGCGTCTCCGATCTGTTCGGCCGCGCTCGCATCGTGTCGACCGATCCCAACCGCTCGAATTCCGGCTTCATGTTTGCGGGCCTCGTGGCGAGCGTGCTGTCCGGCGACGTCGTGGTGCTCGATACGCTCGACCACATCGGAGGCGACGTCGCTACCGTGTTCAGGCGCATGGGATTCAAGCCGCCGTCCTCGGGCAAGCTGTTCGATGACTATATCGGCGGCGGCGCCGGAGCCCAGCCGCTGATCGTCGGCTACGAAAACCAGCTGGTCGAATGGGTGCTGCAGGACGCCGACCGCTGGAAGCGGGTCGAGGCCAACGCGCCGGCCAAGCCCGTGATGCTCTATCCCAAGCCCACCGTGTTCTCGGCACACCCGCTGATCAGCATCGACCGCCAGGCGGACGAATTGATCGACGCCTTGACGAATGAAACCGTGCTCGAGCTTGCCTGGGAGGACCATGGATTTCGCGGGCCCCTCGGCACCATCGGCAAGGCGCGCAATCCACTGCTGCAATCGCGCCTGATCGACCGCATCGAAGCCGTCCTTCCGATGCCTGATGCGCCGGCGATGATGGCGCTGCTCGACCGCCTGACCGCCGCGTGAGCGGGCGAGCCGCCTATCCCTCGCCGTCCCGAAGCCGGCGATAGACCGCGCCCAGAATGTTCGAATAGTCGTCGGTCCAGACCCGCTCGCCCTCGGTCGGCTCGGTCTCTGTCCACTTGTCCGACGAAGCGAGCTGGCCGACATCGGCCTCCTCGCGGGCCGACACCACCACGTCGGTGGCAAAGATGTATTCGTCGTCGCGCCCCGAGTCCTCGTTATAGACCCAGCTCTTGAGATCGTTGGCCTCGGCAATGCCGACCACGACGCTTTCGAGCTCGAGATGGCGGTTGGAGACGTGCATCACCACCACGCCCTGCGGCGCCAGCTTGTCCTTGTAGATCTTCATCGCCTCCTCGGTCGCGAGATGAATTGGGATCGCGTCCGACGAATAGGCATCGACGATGATCATGTCGTAGATGCCGTCCGGCTCCTTGGCGAAGGTGAGCCGCGCATCGCCGATCACAGGCTTGAAGTCCGGCGCGCAATTCTGGATGTACCTGAAATATTTCGGATCGCGCGCGGTATCGACCATGGTCTGGTCGATCTCGAAGAACTTCCAGCTCTCGCCGGGCTCCGCAGCGCAGGTCAGCGTGCCCGAGCCGACGCCGATCACTGCTACGCGCAGCGGCGCACCCTTGCGCTCGCGCACCGCCGTGATCGCCCGGCCGATGCCGCCGTCCTTGTGATAATAGGTGATCGGCTCCGGGTGGCCGGTGACCGGCGTGCCGTCGTCGTTCAGATATTTCTGTGCGCCGTGGATCGTGGTGCCGTGCATCAGCACGTGATACTGCCCACTCGGCGTCACCACGATCTTGTGCACGCCGAAGAAGCTGCGCACGGTTTCGACGCGGCCGTCGTCCGACGGATAGAGCCGGATCAGCGCCAGCGCCACCACCACGGTGGCAAAGATCTTCCAGCGGCCGGCGTTGAGGCCGAGCGCGGCCAGCGCCGCGAGCGCGCCGACGCTGCCGGCCACCGAGACCCGGTGTTCTTCCAGCCAGGTCCACTCCTTGCCCGCCGTCATGTAGGTCGGTGCGATCAGGGCGATCGCGACAACGGCAAGGAGCGCCCAGTACCAGCGGGTCAATTGCGGCAAGCGCTCGTCGCCGTCGAACGGCCGGCACAAGGCGGCAAGCGCCAGCAGGATCGGATATTCGGCAATCCAGGAGAATACGAACGGCGCGATCAGCCCCGCAAAGAGACCGCCGACCATGCCGCCGAACGACAGCGCCACATAGAAGCCGGTCAGGTATTTTGCTGCGGGGCGCGTGCGCGCGAGCTCGCCATGGCAGGCCATCGCGATGACAAAGAAGCACAGCAAATGCCCGCCCAGCGTCAGCAACAGGTTCTGCTCGCCGCCGATCGCAAGCAGCGCGACGTCGCCCGCTATTGCCAAGGGTTGGGCAAGGAGCATCCATGTATGCGGCAGCAGCGGGCGCGACTGGAACACCAGCACCCAGGTCAACAGATAAAGCGACAGCGGCAGCACCCACAACAGCGGCGCGGCCGCAACGTCGGTCGAAATATGCGCGGTGACCGCGATCAGAAGCCCCGACGGCACCGCGGCGAGGAACACCCAGCGCCCGCGCAGGCTCCATGACGGCGGCGGCGCCGACGTTTCCTCGGTCTGCAGATCGGCCATCTCCCGCGCCGGCGAGCGCAAGAGCAGCGTGCCGCAACCCGCGATCAACAAAAACAGCAGGCCATAGCCCGCGCTCCAGATCAGGTTCTGCGTGCGCAGGCTGAACATCGGCTCGAGCAGCACCGGATAGGACAGCAGCGCCAGGAAGCTGCCGATATTCGAGGACGCATAGAGGAAATAGGGGTCGGGCCCGGCGGGATGGCCGGTGCGCACGAACCACGCTTGCAGCAGCGGATTGTTGGCGGCGAGCGCGAAGAACGGCAGGCCGATCGAGACCACGAACAGGCCGAGCAGCCAGAAAGCAAAGCCGGAGCTCGGCGCCTCGCCCCACGAGCTCGCGATCGACAGCGGCAAGGTCATCATCGCGGCGGCGAGCAGCACCAGGTGCACCGCGACCGGAATCATGCGGTTCTTGATCTGCATCAGGAAATGCGCGTAGGCGTAACCGGCGAGCAACAGCGACTGAAAAAACACCATCGCCACCGACCAGACCGCCGGCGAGCCGCCGAGCCGCGGCAGCACCATCTTGGTGAATAGCGGCTGCACCGAAAACAGCAGCAGGGCGCTGACGAAGATCGCGGCGGTATAGACCACCAGCACCAGCCGGTTTTGCGAAGTCGTGAGCTGGTCGGGAGCGACGGCGGCAGACGCTAATGAACTCATGAAAACCCCTGGTTCCGGCGTCCCGCCGGGGGCCGCAATGGAGCATAGGACAGCGGCGTGGGCAATGCGGGCAAGCTTTCCATTGCTTCATTTGATGCTGTGCGTGGCTTCACGAGTTCGCTATGAACCCGTCATGACCATGACAGAGACCGACGTCGTCATCATCGGCGCGGGCCATAACGGCCTCACCTGCGCGGCCTATCTCGCGATGGCCGGCTTGCGCGTCCATGTGGTCGAGCGCCGCAAGGTTTTGGGCGGCGCCGCGGTCACCGAAGAATTTCATCCCGGCTTCCGCAACTCTGTCGCCGCCTACACTGTCAGCCTGCTCAATCCCAAAGTGATCGCCGACCTCAAGCTCGCCGAGCACGGCCTGAAAATCGTCGAGCGCCGCGCGCAGAACTTTCTGCCCGCGCCCGACGGCTCCTATCTCCTGACCGGCGAGGGCCGCACGGCGCAATCGGTCGCAAAGCTCAGCGCACATGACGCGGAGGCGATCGGGGAATTTTCTCGCGAGCTCGAGGCGATCGCCGACGTGCTGCGTCGGCTCGTGCTGCGTGCGCCGCCGAATCTGGTTGAAAATTTTGGCGCCGGCGCGATCCGCGAAAGCCTTGGCGCGCTCACCACCGCAAACATCCTGCGCGGTCTCTCGCTGGAGCAGCAACGCGACCTGCTCGATCTCTTCACCCGCTCGGCCGGCGAGATGCTGGACGAGCGCTTCGAGCACGATCTGGTCAAGGCGCTGTTTGGCTTCGATGCCATCGTCGGCAATTATGCGAGCCCTTATGCGGCGGGCTCGGCTTACGTGATGCTGCACCACGCCTTCGGCGAGGTGAACGGCAAGAAGGGCGTCTGGGGTCACGCCATCGGCGGCATGGGCGCGATCACGCAGGCCATCGCAAGAGCCGCGCGCGAGCGCGGCGTAGAGATCGGCGTCGGCGCCGGCGTGCGCGAGGTGATCATCGAGCGCGATCGGGCCGTTGGCGTCATCCTCGACAATGGCGAAACGGTCCGCGCGAAATATGTCGTCTCCGGCGTCAACCCGAAACTGCTCTATACCAGCCTCATTCCTGCCAACGCGTTGCCGGAAAGCTTTCTGGCGCGCATCAAGCATTGGCGAAACGGCTCCGGCACCTTCCGGATGAATGTGGCGCTGTCTGCGCTGCCTTCGTTCACGGCGCTGCCGGGCGATGGCGACCATCTCACCGCAGGCATCATCCTCGCCCCAAGCCTCGCCTATATGGATCGCGCCTGGTCGGATGCGCGCGCGCACGGCTGGAGCCGCGAGCCCGTGATCGAGGTGCTGATCCCCTCCACGCTCGACGATAGTCTCGCGCCTGATGGCGCGCATGTCGCGAGCCTGTTCTGCCAGCATGTCGCGCCGACCTTGCCGGACGGCAAATCCTGGGACGAGCATCGCGGGGAGGTCGCCGAGCTCATGATCAGGGCGGTGGACAAGTACGCGCCAGGCTTTGGAAAAACTGTGGTCGGCCGGCAGGTCTTGTCCCCGCTCGATCTCGAACGCGAATTCGGCCTGCTCGGTGGGGATATCTTCCACGGCGCGCTAAGCCTGAACCAGCTGTTCTCCGCGCGGCCGATGCTCGGCTATGCCGACTATCGCGGCCCCCTCAAAGGCCTCTATCACTGCGGTTCCGGCGCCCATCCCGGCGGCGGCGTCACCGGCGCCCCCGGCCACAACGCCGCGCACGCGATCCTCCGGGATCACCGCACGCTGTTCAAAAGCCGTGGATAGGCTGTGGATGGGAATGTGGAAAACTCGGTCGTGTCTCAGTTTGAAACTCTCAGGTGATTTCGCCACCAGACTATCAAGAACACGAGCGGCGGGACTGTGAGCAAACCGAAAGTCAGCGCAGCTTCGGTTTCTCCTTTTCGGTAATAATCGACCGCAAAGAATGACCATGAAATCACGAGTCCATGGGCACCCAATACAAAGGTGCGCCATAGGAATTTGAGATAGGCAACGAACCAGCTCAAGGACTGCCCTCCCTTGCGAAGCTTGCGGCTACGCATTACCCGAGGACCAAAAGGCGAGAAGCGGCCTGGTGACGCAATCGGCGCTGCCGTCATGGTCGTGAAACACTACCGAAAATTTGTCGGGTCGTGTCTCAGTCTCGGAATTTTGATGTCACAGTCGCCAACGGCCGCTCGCAGCGTCCCAGGTGCTCTGTATAGTTCGCGGATCGGGAGGCTCGGAT
>Ga0335076_10007476_pt1 | contig 11003 bp, 9 predicted proteins | sample Lox_Sample_25_FD_206717 | JGI IMG/M metagenome (GOLD analysis project Ga0335076, IMG submission 206717) | Soil microbial communities from Loxahatchee National Wildlife Refuge, Florida, United States - Lox_Sample_2.5 | ecosystem: Environmental > Terrestrial > Soil > Wetlands | place: USA: Florida...
GTCTGCCCGGCCGGGCCACCCGCTCGCAGCAGGCCCACATGTCACAGGCCGTGACGTAGCCTGGTGGCCTGCGGAACGCGGCATCTGGCGGCAGCCGGGGTCACGGGGAAAGGAAGGTAGGGCCGGGTGGGCACGGAGGTCGGCTCCTTTGTCGCGCTGGGGGACAGCTTCACCGAAGGACTGGACGACCCCCGCGACGACCGGCAAGGTTACCTGGGCTGGGCGGACCGGTTCGCCGGGATGCTGGCCGCGCAGCGGCCCGGGCTGCGCTACGCCAACCTCGCGGTGCGGGGCAAGGTGCTGCGGCAGGTCACCGACGAGCAGGTCCCTGCGGCCGTAGCGATGGCGCCCGATCTGGTCAGCCTGGCGGCGGGCGGGAACGACCTGCTCCGGCCGCGCGGCGACCCCGACGCCCTGGCGGGGCACTTCGACCAGGCGGTCCGCGCGCTGCTCGCGGCGGGCTCCCAGGTGCTGATCTTCACTGGCTTCGATCCCCGTTTCCCGGTGGTCCGGCTGATCCGGGGCCAGGTGGCCGCCTACAACATGCACCTGCGCGTCATCGCCGGCCGCCACGGGTGCCACCTGGTCGACCTGTGGTCGATGAGGGTGCTGCACGACCCCCGCGCCTGGAGTGCCGACCGGCTCCACCTGGCGCCGGAAGCGCACCGGCGGGTCGCGCTGCACGTCTGCGAGGTGCTGGGCGTGCCCGCCGCCGACTGGCGGGAACCGTGGCCGGCCGCGGCCGGGACCGTCTCGTCACCGGCCCGGGCCTGGCTGGCCGCCCGGCGGACGGACCTGCGGTGGGCGCGGGTCCACGCGGCGCCGTGGGTGGCCCGCCGGGTGCGCGGCGTGTCGTCGGGCGACGGCATCGGCCCGAAGCGGCCCGAGCTGCTGCCGCTCTGAGGCCGCATCGCACCGAACGTGTGCTGCTACGGCGCGAGGTCGGCCAGGACGTCCTCGAGCCTGCGCAGCGAGGCGGCGATCCAGGGCAGGCTCACCGGATCGGCGGCGGCGAGCGCCCGCTCGCGCTGGCCGGCGGTGTCCCCGTAGAGCAGGCCGGTCGCGACCCGGACCCGCAGCACGGCCTCGTCCTCCCCGAACGCGCTGGCCGGGAGCACCCCTACCCCGTACCGGTCCAGCAGCAGGGCGGCCAGGCCGGGACCGGTGGTCACCCCGTGCCGCGTGGCCAGGTGCTCACGCCAGGGGGCGAAGTCGGGGTAGAGGTAGAACGCCGCCTGCGGCTCGGGGACGATCACGCCGGCGGCGGCGAACCGGTCCGCCACGCCGCGGCAGACGGCTTCGTGCAGGGAGCGGCTGCGGGCTATCCGTTCGGCCAGTTCGGGCGGCTCGCTGAACGCGACCGCCGCCGCCTCCTGGACCGGGCCGGAGGCAGAGGACCAGATCTCGCTGCCGATGCCGAGCAGCTGGCCGTGCAGCGCCCGGCCGAGCGGGCCGTCCGGGAGACGGGCCACCCCGATCCGCCAGCCGCCGAGGGCCAGGTTCTTGCTCAGCCCGGTGGTGATCACGGTCCGCTCCGGGGCGAAACCGGCCGGGCTGGCCACCGCGGGCGCCGAGTCGAACACGAGGTCCCGGTAGATCTCGTCGGAGACGATGACCAGGTCGTACCGGGTGGCGACGTCGGCCAGGTCCGCCGTGGTGGTTGGGGCGCCGAACCGGCCGGTGGGGTTGTCGGGCACGGTCACGAGCACCGCGCCGATCCGGCGCCCGGCCGCCCTGGCGCCCTCGACCGCGCGGACGAGCGGGGCCGGGTCGCAGATGCCGCCTTCACCCGCCGGGGTCGGCACGAAATGCGGCCGGGCGCCGGCCAGGGCGGCCTGGGCCGCGTAGCTCACCCAGCTCGGCCGGGGCACCGCGACGTCCGCGCCGATCGCCAGCATGAGGCCGAACAGCAGCGACTTGCTGCCGGGACCGGAGATCACCGCTTCCTGGCCGGTCGGCAGGCCGCGCCGGGTCCAGTAGCCCGCCGCCGCCTCGCGCAGCGCGGGCAGCCCGGCCACCGGGCCGTAGGAGTTGCAGTCGGCCCCGCCGGCCAGCGCGGCCTCGAGCACGGGGTGCACGGGCAGCCCGGCCTCGCCGAAGGACAGCGGGAGGACCGGCTCGCCCGCCCGCCGCCTGCGGATGAGAACCTCGTTCGCGGCCAGGGTGGCCGACACCGGGATGGGCGCCATGACCGCAAGCTCAGGCTTCGCGCTCGATCGGGCAGCTCATGCAGCGCGGGCCGCCCCGGCCCCGGCCCAGCTCCCCGCCGGGCACGGTGATCACCTCGATGCCGTGGTCGGTCAGGTAGGAGTTGGTGGTCACGTTCCGCTCGTACGCGATCACCACCCCGGGCTCGATCGCCAGCACGTTGCAGCCGTCGTCCCACTGCTCCCGCTGCGCCGAGCGGACGTCCTGCACCGCGGTAAGGACGGTGATGGACGGCAGGTCGAGCGCGGCGGCCAGCGCGCTGTGCATGTCCTCCGGCGGATGATCGGTGACCTTGAGCTCGCGGACGCTCGCGCCCGGCTCGACCGTGTAGGAGGGCAGCATCCCCATCCCGGCGTACTTGGTGAACACCCCGTAGTCGGCCATGGTCAGCAGCGTGTCCAGGTGCATGAATGCGCGCGTCTTCGGCATGTCGATGGCCACCAGGCAGCGGGCCGCCCCGGCCGCGAACAGCCGCTGGGCGAGCACCTCGACCGCCTGTGGGGTGGTGCGCTCGCTCATCCCGACCAGCACCGCGCCGTTGCCGATCACCAGGACGTCGCCGCCCTCGATGGTGGCCGGGGCGGCGTCGGCGCCGTGGTACCAGATCTCGAATTCCGCCGAGGCGAACATCGGGTGCCAGCGGTAGATCGCCTCATCGGTGACGGTCTCGCCGATCCGGGCCGGCATGCGCATCGCGTTGACGGACACGCCGCCGTAGATCCAGCACGAGGTGTCGCGCTGGTAGAGCAGGTTCGGCAGCGGCGGGAGCACGAAGCCGTCGGGGTCGAGCGAGTGGAAGGCGATGCTCTTCGGCTCCGGCCCGAGCTCGGCGATCTCGCGTTTGGTGATCCCGCCGGTCAGGTACCTGGCCAGCGAGGCCGGGTCGAGCCCGTCGACCGCGGCGCGCAGGGTGGCCGCGGCCAGCGGCCCGTGCCGGCGTGGGTCGAACACCCGGTCCAGGATGTACTCGCGCGCCTCCGGGATCTCAACCGTCCGGGTCAGCAGGTCGCTGTAGTAGTGGACGGTCACCCCCCGCGAGGCCAGCGCACCGGCGAACGCGTCGTGCTCGGCCTGGGCCCGGGTCACCCAGAGCACGTCGTCGAACAGCAGGTCGGCGGCGTTGTCGGGGGTCAGGCGCTTGAGCTCCAGGTCAGGGCGGTGCAGCACCACCTGCCGCAGGCGGCCGACTTCGGAATCCACTCCGAACATGGCACTCCCGTTCTGAATGCGTCCTGCTCGTCAGTTGTCTCATGGCCCGCAGCTAGGCTGCGGGCGTGGATCTGGATCTTTCACTCGATGCCGCGGCGCTGACCGCCGCGCTGGTCGACGTCCCATCGGTCAGCGGCGACGAGCAGGTGCTGGCCGACGCGATCGAGGGCGCCCTGGCCGGGCTGCCCCACCTAACGGTACGGCGAGACGGGAACGCCATCGTCGCGCGGACCGGCCTCGGCCGGCCGCAGCGGGTGATTCTGGCCGGCCATCTCGACACCGTGCCGATCGCGGGCAACGTCCCTTCCCGGGCCGAAGGCGGCCTGCTGTACGGGTGTGGCAGCTGTGACATGAAGTCCGGCGTGGCCGTCCAGCTCCGGCTGGCCCGCCAGCTGACCGAGCCGGCCCGGGACGTGACGTATGTTTTCTACGACTGCGAGGAGGTCGAAGCGCAGCGTAATGGCCTCCTGCGCCTGTCCCGCAACGCGCCCGAGCTGCTCGCGGGCGACCTGGCGGTGCTGCTGGAACCGACCGGCGGGGTGATCGAGGGCGGCTGCCAGGGCACCATGCGGGCCGAGGTCACCGCGCGCGGGGTGCGCGCGCACAGCGCGCGCTGGTGGCGCGGGCGCAACGCCATCCAAGCCGCGGGCGCGATCATCGACGTGCTGCGGTCCTACCGTCCGCGCGAACCCGAGGTGGACGGGCTCACCTACCACGAGGGGCTGAACGCGGTCGGGATCACCGGCGGGGTGGCGGCCAACGTGATCCCGGACGAATGCGTGGTCACGGTGAACTACCGCTTCGCCCCGGACCGCGGCGTCGAGCAGGCGGCCGAGCATGTGCGCGAGGTGTTCGGCGGATTCGAGGTGGAGATCACCGACGCGGCGCCGGGGGCGCGGCCCGGGCTGACCGACCCGGCGGCGGCGGCCCTGCTCACCGCGGTCGGCGGCGCGCCGCGGGCCAAGGTGGGCTGGACGGACGTGGCCAGGTTCGCGTTGCTGGGCCTGCCCGCGGTCAACTACGGCCCGGGCGATCCGGAGGTGGCGCACAGCGTCGGTGAGCACGTGCCGCTCGCGCAGATCGCCGAGTGCGAGGCCAAGTTGCGCGCCTGGCTGGCCGCCTGACCGCCCAGCGGTTCCTGCCGGCTGTCTCCGGTCTCGTGGCGGCCGGCGCTACTTGGCCGGGCCCGAGGTCAGCGTGACCGAGCTGGTGTGACGCTGGCCGCTCGGGTCCATCCAGGTGACCGAGATCCGCCCGCCCGGGTGATACTGGGCCAGCACGCCGGTCAGCGTGGCCGGGCCGCCTACGGTCTGGCCGTTGATGGCCAGGATCACGTCGCCTCCGGTCAGGCCGGCCGACGCGGCCGGCTGGCCGCAGAACGCGCCCGCGATCAGCGTGCCGGTGCTGGCCGGGGCGACGCTCCCGGGAACTGGGTTGCCCGCGTTGCTCGGCAGGCACCGGCCGCTGCTGTTGGTCCCGCCGCCGAACTGGTCCGACGTCTGCTGCAGCTGCTGCAACTGCTGCTGCGGGGAATCGGCGGAGCCCGCGGCGTTCGGCGAGGTGCTCGCGACCGCGATGCCCATGAAGGCGGGCGCCCCGATGCGGATCGTCGCGCTGCCGTGCCCGGCGGCCATCTGGCGGGCGATCGTCAGCGCGCGGTTGATCGGGATCGCGAAGCCCTGGCTCGTGCCCGGCCCGCCGAGCGACTGGGTGTTCGCGGCCGTGTCCATGCCGATCACTTGCCCGGCCGCGTTCGACAGCGGGCCACCGGAATCGCCCGACGCGATCGGGGCGTTGGTCTGGAGCATGTTGTGCAGCGTCTCGCTCGTGCCGGAGCCGGAGTCGCTGGCGGTGATGGTCCGGTCCAGCGCGGTGATCGACCCGCTCGTCACCGTCGGGGCTCCCCCGGCGCCACCCGCGTCGCCCAGCGCCACCACCTGCGTGCCGAGGCCGACCTTGGCCGAGTCGCCGACCTTGACCGTGCTCAGCCCGGACGCCCCGACCAGCTTGAGCAGGGCGACGTCGTCGGTCGAGTCGGTGCCGACGATCCGGGCGGCGTACTTGTGGCCGGACGTGACCAGGGTGGCGGTCAGCCCGGTCGAGCCGTCCACCACGTGGTTGTTGGTCAGCACCAGGCCGGATGAGGTCAGCACCATCCCGGTGCCCTCGAAGACCTGGCCGGTGTAACGCAGGCTGGATGTGATGTCGACCACGCCCGGCTCCACCTTGGAGGCCACCGCCTGCGCGTTGATGCTGGAGGTGTTGGTGTTGCCGTTGCCCTGACTGCCCGCCGGTGACGGGATGTCCTGCGGCGAGAAGCCGCCGCTGCTCGACGGCGCCGAATGCGCTTGGAGCGCGAACACCGCGCCGGCGCCGAGCGCCGCCGCGAGCACCGCCACCAGCACGTAAACGAGCGGGCGGGTGCCGCCCCGGCGGGGCGGCGGGCCCTGAGGCGGCCCGTACTCGCTCGGCAGCCCGTAGCCACTGGGCGGCGGCCCGTATCCGGAGCCGGATTGGCCGTACCCGCCGGACTCGCCATAGCCGCCGGACTGGCCGGAGCCGCCGCCGGGCGGGGGGCCCCAGCCACCGTGGCCGCCGCCGGGGGGAGGCTCCCAGCCGCCCTGGCCACCGGCTGACATCGTCCACGTCCCGAGCTCGGTGGTCGGGTTCTGCGCGGAGGTCCCGCTCCCGGGCTGCTCGGGCCAGTCCTCCGGTGCTGGCTGGCCGTATCCGGGCTGGCCGTATCCGGGCTGTGCAGGCGGGCCGTACCGGGGCTGGCCGGGGGATGCCGGGGTGCTTCCCGGTGAGGGTACCCAGCCCCCTCGTTCGGTACGTGACCTTCCTGCATCTGCATCACCTCTGCCCGGGACTGCCCTCGGTCCCGTCTCAGGTTGCCGGCTGCCGGGGCCCGCGGCCCGCACGCTATGGTGTCGTCCCCTCCAGTAAGCCGTATCTTCCTGGATGGAAGCTGAACGCCTTCTCATGATTCCGGCTGATGCTGCCCCCATACGACAGTACGTGAGCCCGGGCACTGCGGGGTTGGGTGGGACGGCCGTCAGCCCGCCGGCCTGCCCGCCGCGAGGCCGTGCTCGGCCAGGGTTCCCACGGCCAGCCCGCGGGCCGCGCACTCGTCCAGCAGCCGGGGCAGCGCGCTGAGCGCCGCCGCGGCGGCCCCCGGTGGTGCGGTGCAGTCGGAGTCGTGGAGCAAGAGGGTGGCGCCGCCGGTGAGATCCGCGGCCGCCGTGGCGAACACCGAGTCCGCGGTGGCGCCGGCTGCCCACTCCCTTCCCCAGCTGCTCCACAGCACCGGCGTCAGCCCCAGCCGCCGCGCGGCCAGGATCGCGCCCGAGCTGAGGACGCCGTAGGGAGGGCGGAAGAACCGGGGCCGCTGGCCGGTGGCCGCCGACACGGCGTCCTGGGCGCGGGCCAGATCGCCGGACACGTCCCAGGGCGTGCGCAGGATCGTGTACCGGTGGTCCCAGCCATGGACGGCGACCTCGTGCCCGGCGGCGGAGATCTCGGCCGCCAGCTGCGGCGCGGCCGCCACCATGGAGCCGAGCAGGAAGAACGTGGCGCGGGTGTGCCGCTGCGCCAGCAGGTCGAGGAATGCGGGTGTGCTGGCTGGGTCGGGGCCGTCGTCGAAGGTCAGCGCCACGTGATCGGGGCTGCCGAGGCCGGCCAGCCGGGGGAACAGCCGGCGCCGCACCGGGCCGAGGGCGGTCAGGCCGGGCCCGGCATGGGCGACGGCCAGGCCCGCCGCCGTGAGCCCGGCCAGCGCCGCGCTGCGCGCGATTCCTGACTGACCGTTATGCACGTAATTGCCCGCCTTCGCGGTCACGATTGAGCCTCGGGGCACTTCCAGCGAATTGATAGCACCATAGTGACTGACGGCGCATGTGACACTGGCGTGGCCGTGTCCGCTGATGCTGAAATCATGGCAAAGTCCGGATACCGCGCGCGTAGGCCCGGTTAATACCGGTTACGGGGTCAGTCATACCGAAGGGGATCCGGTGGGAGTGCCATCAGCGCGCGTCGTTTTCCCGGCCAGCGACCGGGCGGAAATCGCCACGGCAGTCACCGAGATGCTCGCGAGTGGCGCGCTCACGCTGGGACCTTACACAAGCCGGTTCGAGGCCGCGTTCGCCGCGGCCCATACCGGGCACCGGCCGCCGCCACCGGACGGGCCGCACGCCGTGGCCGTGGCCAGCGGCACCGCCGCGCTCGTCATAGCCCTGCGCGCCATGGGGGTGAGCGGGCGTGAGGTGATCGTGCCCGCGAACACCTTCTACGCCACCGCTGGCGCGGTCCTGCAGGCCGGGGCCAGGCCGGTCTTCGCCGACGTGGACGCGGCCACGTTCGCGCTCGACACCGCCGCCGTGGAGGCGGCGCTGACCCCCGGCACGGCTGCCGTCGTGGTCGTGCACATCGGTGGGCTCATCCCGCCCCAGGTCGGTGAGCTGCGGGCGCTTTGTGACCAGCGGGGCATCGCCCTGGTTGAGGACGCCGCGCACGCGCACGGGTCGACCTTCGACGGCCGTTTCGCGGGTTCGTTCGGGGCGGCGGCGGCATTCTCGTTCTACCCCACCAAGGTCGTCACCAGCGGCGAGGGCGGGATGGTGCTCACCTTGTCCGAGGAGCTCGCGCAGGAGGCCCGGATCTACCGTGACCAGGGCAAGGGCGCCTTCACCGCCAACCATCACGTGCGGCCCGGTTCGGCGTGGCGGATGAGCGAACTGCACGCGGCCACCGGCCTGGTGCACCTGCGCCGGATGGAGGAGTTCATCGCCCGGCGCCGGGCGGTGGCGGCCTCCTACGACAAGGCGCTGGCCGGCCTGGATGGATTTCAGCCGCTGGCCGAGCCGCCGGGATGCCGGAGCAACATCTACAAGTACATCGTGCTCCTGCCACCAGGACTCGACCGGGCATGGCTGAAATCGGAGCTGGCCCGGCGTTTCCACGTCAACCTGTCTGGTGAGGTCTATGATCTTCCGCTGCACCGGCAGCCGGTGCTGGCGGAGTACGCCGGCCCGCCGCTCCCGGTGGCGGAGGAGCTGGCGGCCAGGCACATCTGCTTGCCGGTGCATTCGGACATGACCGACGGCGAGGTGGATGAGGTGCTGACCGCCGTGGCCACCGTCCACAGTGCCTTCACCGGGCCATGAGTCACGGCCTGCGCTCGAATGCATAGCGGTCCTGGCCGCAGCGGATCAGGCTGACCGGGGAGTGGGAAGTATGCAGGTCGCTGTCATCGGGGGCGGTGGGTTCATCGGCTCCCACGTGGTGGATCAGCTGGTGGGGGCGGGTCATCGGGTCCGTGTGATCGATCTGGCGCCGCGGTGGCGCAACCCGGCCGCCCGGTATCACGAGCTGGACCTGTTCGACGAGGCCGGGCTGGCGGGCACCCTGGCCGGCTGCGCCGCCGTCTTCCATCTGGCCGGGGCGTCGGACGTGAACGAGGTGGCCGCGGACCCGGTGGGCGCGGTCAGGCTGAACGTGGAGGGCACCGCGCGGGTGCTCGAGGCCGCCCGCCAGCAACGGTGCGGCCGGGTGCTGCTGGCCAGCACGGTCTGGGTGTACGGCGCCACCGTAGCCGCGGCGGAGCGCAGCGAGGGGGCCCCGGTCGACCTGGCCCGGGCCGGGCACGTCTACGTGGCGACCAAACTGGCCGCCGAACTGCTCGTGCACAGCTACCGGGAGATGTACGGGCAGCACTTCACGATCCTGCGCTACGGCATCCCGTATGGGCCGCGGATGCGCGACGCGCTGGTCGTCGCCCGGTTCGTCCGCGCCGCCCTGGCGGGCACGCCGATCACCATCGCCGGCACGGGGGAGCAGCAGCGCAACTACGTCTTCGTGGGCGACATCGCGGACGCGCACGTCCGCGCGCTGGCCCCGGCCGCGGCCGACCAGGTGCTGGCGCTGGAAGGCGGCACCCCGGTGTCGGTCCGCGAGATCGCCGACACCGTCAGGGAGCTCGTCCGGCCGGTGCCGGTCGAGTACGTCCCCGCCCGCACCGCCGACTACCAGGGCGTGGGCGTGTCGAACCGCCGGGCCAAAGAGGTACTCGACTGGTCGCCGGAGACCTCGTTCGTGGTCGGCGTCCGCCGCTACCTCGACTGGCTCAGCGCAGCAGATGGTGAGGGCGCCGGTGGCTTGCGCGCCTCCGGCACGACCAAGCGAAGCGCCCACGAGGGAGACAATTAGATGCGCCGCGCGCTGCTGCTGTCCGGCTCGCTGGGGGCGGGACATGATGTCCATGCCCGGGCATTCGCGTCCGAGCTGGCCGGACGCGGCTGGTCCACGCGGCTGCTGGACGCGATGCGGCTGCTCGGCCCGCGCGGCGGGTCCGCCGGCGAGGCGGTGTTCCGCGGCATGCTCGCGGTGCCGGGCGTCTACGACGCGTTCCATTTCGCCGCGCTGCGCCCGGGGGGCCGGCTCGCGCTGCTCGCGGACGCCGCCGCCCGCCGGCAGCTTGTGCCGCGGCTTCGCGGCTACCTGGATGCTCATCCGGCCGACCTGGCCGTCTCGGTGTTCGCGACCGCCTCGTCCGCCGTCAGCGTGCTGGCCGACCGCTATCCGGGCATGAGCCACGTGGTCTGGTGCAGCGACGTCACCCCGCACCGGCTGTGGGTCCACCCGAACGTCGACCTGTACCTGGTCACCTCCGCGGCCGCCGAAGCCGCGGTGCGCAGGTACGAGCCGAGGGCCCGGGTGCAGGTCCTCCCGCCGCCGGTCCGGGCCGGCTTCTTCGACGCGCCCAGCCAGGAGCGGGCCCGGATGGGGCTCGGGCTGGGGGTGGCCGAGCGCACGGTGCTGCTCATGTCCGGGGCGTGGGGGCTGGGCCCGCTCGCACAGGCCGCCGCCGCGCTGGCCGACGCGAAGGTGCAGGTGCTGGCGGTCGCCGGGCGCAACGCCAGGCTGGAAGGCCGGCTCCGGGCGGCCGCGGCGGGCAGGCCGCGGCTGCGCGTGTTCGGGTACACCGATCAGGTCCCGGTGCTGATGGCGGCCGCCGACCTGGTGATCACGAGTTCCGGGGACACCTGCGCCGAGGCGCGCGTGGTGGGACGACCGCTCCTGCTGCTGGACGTTGTCCAGGGCCACGGCCGCGACAATCTCCAGCATGAGCTCGACCTGGGCGACGCGGCCGTGACCTCGGCCCGGCCGGGGGACATGGTGGGCACCACGCTGGCGGTGCTGGACCGGGTCAAGCCGCCGTCGGGCGCGGCGTCCCGGCCGGCGTGGCCGGATGCCTTCGCCGCGGCGCTGGCCAGCATCGGGCTGGCCTGAGCCGCCTCAGCCCGGCAGGGACGGCAGCTTGCCGGTGGCCGACGTCGCGGTCACCGCCTTCATCATGATCTTGTCCACGTAGGCCCGCTGGGCGTCCAGGGTCCGCAGGTCACGATTAAGCTTCACGGTGGCGGCGGCGCGGGCCGCGCCGCGGGCCTCGAGCACGGCGGCGACATCGTTCTGCACCCGCTGAGCGTAGGGGAAGGCCCAGGTGACCAGGCCGTCGACCGCCCGGGACAGGCGGAAGCTGGCGAGTGACTCGCTGACCTGGTACTGAAGGAGGTCGTCGAGCAGTTCGT
>Ga0335076_10007478_pt1 | contig 11002 bp, 10 predicted proteins | sample Lox_Sample_25_FD_206717 | JGI IMG/M metagenome (GOLD analysis project Ga0335076, IMG submission 206717) | Soil microbial communities from Loxahatchee National Wildlife Refuge, Florida, United States - Lox_Sample_2.5 | ecosystem: Environmental > Terrestrial > Soil > Wetlands | place: USA...
AGCCGCCGTGGTTCGCGCGGCGGCGGCTCGGTTTCCGGCTACCGCGTTTCGCCTGTTTCGTCTTCTTCGGTTTGACTCCGGGCGCAATTTTCAGATTGGCCACGTTGGTCCTCCTCTCTCGTCGACGTGCGTCTCGGCGTAGGACGAGCCTACACCCGCCGCCGCGCTGCCGCTCACGTGCGGATCGTCACAAGGGCAACCCGATTGCCCACGACATGGACTGGTTCGCCGTGCGCGCATCGGGTAACGCATTCACATGACCGTTTCCACTCCACTGGTGGCGGAGGTCCCGCAGCCGGGCGAGCCGCCGACGCCTGCCGTCCCGAGCGCGCCGGTCACCCCGGCGGTACCCGATCCCGGCACTCCCGCGGCACCCGAGGAGCCCGCGACCGTCCCGGCGCCCGACGAGCCGGCGGCGCCAGTCGCGCCGAATCCGGGCCCGGATGCGGCGCCGGAGCCGGAGCGGACCCCGGACCCGCGGCCTGGCGAGGCCTAGCCTCCGCCGGCGATCGCTCGTGCGACCTCGCCCGCGTGATGCAGGTGCACGAGATGACCCGCGTGCTCGATCTCAACCAGCTCGGCTTCGCGTATCTGACCCGCCAGTCGCCGCGCGGCCGCCAGCGGGACCACTCGGTCCCCCGTCCCGGCGACGATCGTGGTCGAGGCGGAAATCTGAGCGAGTCGGCGTTCGAGCACCGGCAGGTCGCGGACCAGCAATCGCTGCTCGCGAATGAACGAGCGCCACGACGACGGGGTGAGCAGCGCCCGGCCTGCCGACTGGAGGTAGCGGTCGTCGAGTGCGGTCGCTTCTGCGACCCAGCGCCGCGCTGGGCCGGCGCCGAGCGCGAGGCCGCCGCCCGCCATCGCGCCGACGCCGGCGAGCCAGCCCACGACCGGAGTCGCGAGCAGATAGTCGACCGCGCTGAGGGAATCAACGTTGGCGGCGGGCGCCACCAGCACGAGCCGGCTGACGCGCTCGGGGCTCGACCAGGCGAGCCACGCCGCCACCGCGGCTCCGAGGCTGTGTCCGACCACCGTCGCGCGCTCGATACCCGTCCGATCGAGGACCGTTCGTGCCGCGCTCGCGTTGCCGGCGAGATCGCGCACCGCTGAACGCCTGTCCCACCCGGGGCGGTCGAACGCGATCGTCCGGGCATCGCCGTCGATGGATGCTCTGACGTGGTCCCAGTCGGATGCCGCACCCGGCTGTCCGTGTAGCAGCAGAACAGGATCGTTGGACACGGCAGACACCTCCGAGAGGGCATACTAGAGCGGTGACGTCAGCGCTCCTGTCCGACGCGCTCGGGCCGCTTCGCGCCGATCCCGCGCGCGCGGCGATCCTGTTTGACATCGACGGCACGCTCGCGCCGATCGTTGAGCACGCCGCCGACGCCCGCGTGCCCGAAAGCACTCGGTCGCTGCTGGCCCAAGTTGCGCGTCGTTACGGCGTAGTCGCGTGCGTCAGCGGCCGCCGCGCCTCCGAGGCGCGCGCGATGGTCGCGATCGGCGCGATCTCGTACCTGGGCTCACATGGTGCCGAGGTCCTGCGCGCCGGGTGGACCGAGCCGGTCGTCGACCCCGGCCTTCTCGACTGGACGGAGCGGATTCACGAGTTCGCCCGGGAGGCCGACACCGCCGACCTGCGCCGGCGCCGCGTGCGGATCGAGGACAAGGGCGCGATCGTCGCCTTTCACTGGCGCGGCGCTCCCGACGAAGAGGCGGCGCGCGCCGCGATCGACTCGATCGCGGCCAAGGCCGAGGCGGCCGGGTTGCGAACGCATTGGGGACGCAAGGTGCTCGAGGTTCGCCCGCCCGTCAGGATCGACAAGGGCGCCGGCATCTCGTCGTTCCTGGCCGACACCCACGTCGATGTCGCCATGTACGTCGGCGACGACGCCACCGACCTCGATGCTTTCCACGCGCTCGTGGCGCTCGCCGACGAGGGACGCATCTCGAGAGCGATCCGGGTCGGCGTTCGCTCCGATGAGGGACCGCCGGAGCTCACCCAGGAGGCCGACGTCGTGGTCGACGGTCCGGAGGGCGTCGCCAAGCTGCTCGCTGTGCTGGCGGCGGATTAGCCGAACCGTGCGGTTCTCGGACTTCCTGCGGACCACGGTCCTGATCAGCGCCGCGGCCGCGAGTGCGCTTGCGGCGGCCACGGTGGCGGCGGCGGCCGGCACCAGCGACGATCTGCTCGTCCCGGTGTCGGCGGGGTGGTGGGTGGCCGCGGGCATCGTCGGGATCTGGATGGGGCGCCGGTCAGGGACCACCACGCAGATAGCCTCGCTGCTGGCGAGCGCCCGCACCCAGGCCTCGCTTCCCGAGGTCAACGCGACCCGCACCGTGCTCAACCGGCTGTGGCCGCTGCTGTTCTCGACGATCGGCGCCGGCGCACTCGCTTTCGTGGTGCCGCAGGTGCCGGCGGTCGCAACCGGCTTCGCGATCATCTGGGCCCTGGCCTGGCGGCGCCAGGCTTCGGCCGTCACCGCGATCGAGGAGCGCGACGGCGCGCGCTTCTACGTGGAGCGGACATCTCCGTTCAAGCCGATCCGGTTGATCCGCACGCCGGGCTTCCGCTCTAACCTATTCGAGTTGAACGGGGCGTCTGGTCATTCACGGCGCGCCCGGCCCCGCGCGTGATCGTCCCGTCGTACATCCCCAGCCCCGCCAATAACGGCTTCTACATCGGGCCGCTGTTCGTCCATGCCTACGGGCTCGCGTACGTGTTCGCGGTGGCGGCAGCGATCTTCGTCACGCGGTGGCGCTGGAAGAAGGCGGGCGGCGATCCAGACATCGCTTACGAGGCCGCCGCCTGGGGCTTCCCGGCCGGGCTGATCGGCGGTCGGCTGTACTTCGTGATAACGACTCCGAGTCAGATCGAGCCGCACAACTTCTGGGGCATATTCGCGATCTGGAAGGGCGGGCTTGGGATCTGGGGCGGGATCGCGTGCGGCGTCGCTGCCGGCTACTGGATCCTGCGTAAGCGGTTGAGCCACGGCGACCTGCTGCGGTTCATGGACGCGGTCGCGCCGGCGCTGCTGGTGGCACAGTCAATCGGGCGGATCGGCAACTACTTCAACCAGGAACTGTTCGGCAAGCCCTCGACGCTCCCGTGGGCGCTCAAGATCTCGCCGGCTCATCGTCCGGCGCACTACACGCAATACGCCACGTTCCAGCCCTCGTTCCTGTACGAGATCATCTGGAATCTGTTGCTGGCCGGCGGTCTGATCTGGCTCGGCAACCACCGCAAGATCAAGCCGCCGGGGCTGTTCGCGCTGTATGTCGCGGGCTACTCCGGCTACCGGATCTTCGAGGAGCAGATCCGGATCGACTACTCCCAGCACATCCTCGGGATGCGGCTGAACTTCTGGATCGCGACGATCGTCTGCATCGCCGGGCTGGTCTGGTTCTGGTGGATCCAGAAACGCGGCAAGTACGACCCCGGGCCGCTGGACGGACCGAGCGCCGACGCGCGCGTCGTGATGCGCAGGAAGCCGACCGCCCCCTACCGCAAGCCGCCCGCCCCGACTTACGGCAAGAAGTCGTCGTCAGGCGCGCGTCCTACGTCGCGCTCGGGTGGCCGCCGGCGCGGCGCCGACCCCTAGGCCCACCGGCCGGTTGCGCGGCCGGAGCGCCTCGACTGCCGGCCACGGCCCGGTGTTGACGACCTGCGCCGCCGTCAGCCAGGCGCGACGGGCGGTGGCGATCCCGTAGCGCGCGACCTCGAACCCGCCCACACGGTGGGCATCGGAGTTGATCACGATCGGGATGCCGGCCGCGGCGGCCGCGCGTGCGTTGATGTCCGAGAGGTCGCGCCGGTCCGGGTTCGAGTTGATCTCGAGCATCGTGCCGGTGCGGGCGGCCGCGTCGAGCACCCGCTCGAGGTCGAACGAGTAGGGCGCGCGGCGCTCGAGCTTGCGGCCCGACAAGTGGCCGATCGCGTCGACGAGGGGATGCTCGATCGCGCGCACGATCCGGTCGGTCATCACGTCCGCGGTCATCCGGAAGGACGAGTGCACCGAGGCGATCACCCAGTCGAGCTCGGCCAATAGCTCGTCGGGGTAGTCGAGCGATCCGTCCGGAAGGATGTTGACCTCCGAGCCCGCTAGCAGCTCGATCCCGTCGATGTCGGTCGCGCGGATCCGGGCAATCTGCTCGCGCAGCCGGTCGGGCGAGACCTCGTCGCCGAATCCGAAGCTCGCCGAATGGTCGGTGATCGCCAGGTATTCGTAGCCGAACTCCAACGCCGCCAGCGCCATCTCCTCGATCGAGGCCGTGCCGTCGGAGGCAGTCGTGTGCGAGTGCAGATCGCCGCGCAGATCGCTCTGCGCGATCAGCCGGGGGAGCGTGCCGGCGGCGGCCGCCTCGAGCTCGCCACGGCTCTCGCGAAGCTCCGGCTCGATGTACTCGAGTCCGAGCAGCGCATACACCTCCTGCTCGGTCGGGCACCGATGGGTCTCGCCGGTGGCGTCGTCGAGGACCCCGTATTCGGACACGTGCAGGCCCTTGCGGACGGCGGCGTCACGCAGCGCCATGTTGTGCTGCTTGGAGCCCGTCAGATGCTGGAGGAGGTTTCCGAACTGGTCGGGCTCGACGATCCTCACGTCGACGGCGATTCCCGTGTGCATGCGCAGGCGGACCCCGGCCGCGGTCGGCGTACCCGCCTCCTCGACCACGTCGAGCTCCGCGGCGGCTCGGGCGAGCGCCAGCGGTTCGGCTGCAGTCGCGATCACGTCGAGGTCCTTGACCGTGTCGGTCATCCGGCGGGCCGACCCGGCCAGTTCGACGTGTCGCGATGCGCGGTGCTCGCGCAGCGCCTCCACCAGCGGTTCGCCGACCGCGAGGGCTTTGTTCAGGACAACTCTCTTAGGCCGCTCGCCGGCGCCCTCTAATCGGAGCGAGGCGAGGATCGCCTCTTCGGCCTTGGGGCCGAAGCCCCTGAGCGCGCGGATCTTCTGCGTCTCGGCGGCCGCGCGGAGCGACTCGAGCGAGTCGATCCCGAGTTCGTCGTAGAGGCGGCGCGCGCGCTTGGGACCGAGGCCCGGCAGGTGCGTCATCGCGATCAGTCCCGCCGGGAACTTCGCGCGCAGCTTGACGGTGGCGGGGATCGCGCCCTCGTCGGCCAGCGCGATGATCTTCTCCTGGATCGTCCCACCGATGCCGGGAAGCTCGGTGGCGCGACCCTCGCGCGCGAGGCCCAGCACGGAGACGGGCGACTCGCGGACCACCTTGGCCGCGTTCCGATAGGCGTTCGTGCGGTAGATGGCGGCGCCGTCGAGCTCGGTGAGGTCGCCCAGCTCGTCGAGCGCTTCGGCGATCTCAGTGTTCGTCGGCTCCGACATCTACAACACGTAACGTATCGGTCCCCGGGTTGTGAGATCGCTGGAGCGGGGCCGCAGCGGTCCGCTATACTTTTTGAAGTAACCGCGCACGAACCTCCAAGGAGCCACTAATGGCAGGCACCGTCTCCGAAGTCACCGACAACAACTTTCAGGCCGAGGTCATCGAGTCCGATGTGCCTGTGCTTGTCGACTTCTGGGCTCCGTGGTGTGGACCGTGCCGCATGGTCGCCCCCGTGGTCGAGGAGATCGCGCAGGAGCGCGCGGACGAGCTGAAGGTCGTCAAGCTCAACATTGACGAGAACCAGAACACGGCGATTCAGTTCAACGTGATGTCGATCCCGACGCTGATCCTGTTCCGCAACGGACAGCCGGCGAAGACCGTGATCGGCGCGTACCCCAAGCGCAAGCTCGTCGCCGAGCTCGAGCCCGCGCTGACCTCCTAAGAAGCCAGCGCGACTCCGACGCGCAGCGCGCGCCCGTCGATATCGACGGGCGCAACTGACCCGTCCAACGACTCGTAGCTCACCCGGACCGCCAGCGTCTCGCCGGCGATGTAGTCCTGGTGGACCCGGGCGGCCGCGACAAGCGACTCGTCTCCGTCGATCGTAAGCAGGATGCGGTCGGTCACCTCGAGTCCGGCGTCCTGGCGCGCACGCTGAATCACCCGGACGATCTCGCGCGCCCAGCCCTCGATCTGCAGCTCCTCGTCGATCTCAAGTTCGAGCGCCACGGCGTGCGAGCCCTCGCGCTCGACCTGGTAGCCCGCGAGCGGCTTCATCGACACGAGCAGGTCGTCGGCGGTCAGCTCGTGGTCCTTGCCGTCGACGCTGATCGCGACGTGCCCGCCGTCGCGCAGAGTTGTCGCGGCGCGCGCCGCGTCGAGGCCCGCGACCGCAGCCGCCACCAAGGGCATGTGCTTGCCGAACCGCGGACCGAGCGTGCGGTAGTTCGGCTTCAGCTCGATCTCGCCGAGCTCGTCGGCTTCGGAAACGAAGCGGAGCTCCTTGACGTTGAGCTCCTCTTGGACGATCCCGGCCATGCGCTCGATCGCCTCGCGTTCGGATCCGGTTGCGACCACGACGGCGGCGCGTAGCGGCCGGCGAACCGCGAGCTTCGCCTGTCCTCGTGCCGCCAGGCCCAGCCGGACGGTCTCGCGGGCAATCGCCATCGCTTGCTCGAGCTCGGTGTCGCGTTCGCCGACCGGCGGGAAGTCGCACAGGTGGACGCTCGGCTCCGAGCCGTCGAGGTTGTCGTAGATCTCGTCGGCGACGAACGGGCAGAACGGCGCGAGCAACTTCGCGGTCGCGAGCAGGCACGCTCGCAGCGTGGCAAACGCGGTGGGATCACCGTCCCAGAAGCGCGGGCGCGAGCGCCGCACGTACCAGTTCGATATCTCGTCGACGAACGACTGGATCGCGCGTCCGGCAGTTGTCGCGTCGAAGTTGTCCATGCGATCGCGGACGATCTCGATCGTGGCCTGCAGGCGCGACAGCGCCCAGCGGTCGAGCTCGGTCGCGTTTTCGGCGGGGGGTTGCGGATCACGCTCGATGCCGTTCGCATTGGCGTACAGCACGTAGAACGAGTACGTGTTCCACAGCTGGAGCAGGAACTGCCTGACCGCCTCGCCGATCGTGTCGAGTGAGGCCCGGTAGCCGTCCCACGGCTGCTTGGAGGTGAAGAAGTACCAGCGCATCGCATCGGCGCCGAAGCGATCGATCACCTCGTTCGGCGCGATCGTGTTCCCGAGCGACTTCGACATCTTGCGGCCCTCCTCGTCGAGGATGAGGCCCAGGCACACCACGTTCCGGTATGGCGAGCGATCGAACAACAGCGTTGAGACCGCGATCAGCGAGTAGAACCAGCCGCGCGTCTGGTCGAGCGCCTCGCAGATGAAGTCAGCCGGGAAATGCTCCTCGAACAGATCGGTGCCCTCATGCGGGGCGTGGTACTGGGCGAATGGCATCGAGCCCGAGTCGAACCAGACGTCGATCACCTCGGGGACGCGCCGCATAAGCTCGCCGCACTCCGTGCACGGGAAAATGGCGTCGTCGACGTACGGGCGGTGGGGGTCGGTGACGTCGGTGCCGGCCAGCGCGTTGAGCTCGGCGAGCGAGCCGATCGCCTGGGCGTGGCCTTGCTTGCACCGCCATATGGGGAGAGGCGTTCCCCAGTAGCGCTCGCGGGACAGCGCCCAGTCGACGTTGTGCTCGAGCCAGTTGCCGAAGCGCCCGTGCTTGACGTGCTCTGGAGCCCAGTTGACGGTCTCGTTGGCGGCGAGCAGGCGGTCCTTGATCTCGCTTGTCGCGATGTACCAGGACGGCTTGGCGTAATACAGCAGCGGCGTGTTGCAGCGCCAGCAGTGCGGATAGGAGTGCTCGAAAGACTCCGCTCTGAGGAGGCGGCCGCGAGCGCGGAGGTCCTCGATCAGGTCCGGATCGGCGTCCTTCACCTTCCGGCCGGCGTACGGGCCGATCCGCTCGTCGTAGGTGCCGTCGAGGCGGACCGGGTTGATCACGTTCAGGCCGTACTGCTCGCCGAGGCGGAAGTCGTCCTCGCCGAACGCGATCGCCGTGTGCACGAGCCCGGTGCCGTCGTTCGCGGTGACGAAATCGCCAAGCAGGACGGTGTGGCCGCGCGGTCCGTACTCGGAGCCGGGGATGAACGTGAACGGCGGCTCGTAGGCGACGCCATCCAGTTGCCTTCCCGGGAAGCGGTTCAGGATCTCGATGTCATCCCCGAGAACGCGTTCGGTTAGCGCCTCGGCGAGGATGTAAACCTGGTCCTCGTATTTGGCGCGCACGTAGATCAGGTCGGGGTCGACCGCCACTGCGGCGTTCGAGACGAGCGTCCACGGGGTCGTCGTCCAGACCAGCAGCTGATCGCCGGGCTGCGCCGCTTCGTTGCCGTTCGTGACCGGCAGCCGCACGTACACGGAGGGGTCGATCACGTCCTGATAGACGCCCGGCTGCCCGAGTTCGTGGCTCGAGAGCGTCACCTGGTCCCGCGGGCAGTAAGGGACGACCTTGAGCTTCTCGTAGAGCAGACCTTTGTCGTGGATGGTCTTGAGCGCCCACCAGACCGACTCGACGTACTTGGGGTCGAGCGTGCGGTAGGCGTCATCGAGGTCGATCCAGAACCCGATCCGCTCGGTCATCGCGTTCCAGTCCTCGACGTGGCTGAGGACCATCTCGCGGCACCGCGCGTTGAACTCCGCGATCCCGAAGCGCTCGATGTCGGCCTTGGACGTGAACCCGAGCTCGGCTTCGAGCGCGAGCTCTACCGGGAGGCCGTGGCAATCCCAACCGCCCTTGCGTTCGACGAAGTATCCGCACATCGTCCGGTAGCGCGGAAAGATGTCCTTGAAGACCCGCGACAGCACGTGGTGGAAGCCAGGCGGGCCGTTGGCGGTCGGCGGCCCTTCGTAGAAGCCCCAGCGCGGAGCGTCGCGCCGGCGCCTGACCGACTCGGCGAACACGTCCCGCTCGCGCCAGCGCTCGAGCACGAGCTCTTCGAGTTCGGGAAACGAGACGTGCGGATCGACAGGACGGTGCGCCATCGGCATGGGCGCCCGATTCTAGGAAGCGCGCGGTTTTCCGGAGCGGGCGCTAACGAGCCGTTATCGCCGGGAGCGGGCGCGCCGGCGTCGAGAAGCGTCCCGGCCCGAGCTCATCGAGCCGGAGGAGCAGCAGATCGCGCGCGGCCAGCGGCGTCTGGCCGAGACGGCGGACGGTGCTCGCGCCCGTGTCCGGCACGGCGCCACGGAAATCAAATACCTGGACGCCGTTCACGACCGAGCGGACCGAGTAGACCAGCCGCCCAAGCGCGTCAAGCGTGATGCTGCGGCCTGCCAGCACGACCACGCTCGGCGCGAGCGCGGGCAGCGCGCGGACCAGCCGCGACGCAGTGATCGCGGTGGACAGCGACAAGGTGCGGACGCCGGCGCGCCGCAGCATCAGCTCGAGCGACTGGGCGAACAGCCCGTCGAGTTCGAGCGGCGCGGACGCGTCGAGGACAAGCACGCCGGCAGCGCGCGTCGCCGGCGGAGCCAGCCGTTTGAGCGCGGACAGCCACGCGGTGGCGTAGCGCCACCCGAACTCGTACTCAGGGGTGGACTCCCGCGTCAGCTCGTCGGCGTGAGCGCTGACCGCTTCGAGCAGCACCTCCTCGATCGTCCGCTCGACCGAGCGGAGCGCAAGGCTCTCCTCGAGCAGGCCGTTCGCCTTCTCCTCGTCGAACGCCGCGAATGCGGCGGCCAGTCGAGACCCCGACGACGGTCCCTCGCCGCGCTGCCTGGCCAGTGCGATCGCCGAGGAGACATTGTGGGTCTCTGCGAGCGTTGCGCGCAGCGACTCGATTTCGACCAGCGCGTATTGGCGATGGCCGCCGGGTGTGCGGCGGGGACGGGGGAACCCGTAGCGGCGTTCCCAGCTGCGCAGGGTGTTGGGGCTGACGCCCAGCATGACCGCTGCGGCGTTCGTTCGAATTCCGTTCATTGCTCTGATTTATCGAGGTCTGGAGCGCGCACTACAAGTGCCGCAATGAGACCTGCAATCCTGCGCAAAAAGTGACTTTTTGCTGGGAGTTTGCATAACTATGGCTGGCGTTTGCATAACGCCTGCGAACGTTTGCAGCGCGGGTACGCACGGCGCGGATCGGCGGCCCGCTCGAGGCTGGTTCTGGTGCGCCGTGGGCTACTCGAGGACGAGCAGAGCCGCCCGAGGCGGGCCACACGAGGCGATGCGGGCGGTAAGCCGAATGCCGAACGTATTGGCGGGCCGGACGACCGTGGTGCGGGTGCCGCCGTCGCCGCGTGCGGCCCACGCGACCGCGACGGACAGGCTCTGAGCGGCCTCACCCTCGGCGTCCGCGGGCATCAGCAGATCGGAGATGTGCCGGTTGACGACGTCCGGCTCGCTGGTCGCGAGCAGCCGCTCGGCGCTGCGCGACACAGCTAGGACCGACAGCGCGCGGTCGAGCACCAGGAAGGCGTCACCCGCGTTTGGCGCGACGTTTTCGGCAGCCTCGATCAACAGCCCGAGGCCACAGTCGCCACAAACGCGAGAGCCCGGCCCGTTGTCGGAAGTCGCGGGGCTCGACGGACGATTTCCGCAGTGACTGCAGAACAGGACGCTCGGAGCCGCGGGCTCGAGTTCTGGCGCGACGACAAGGCGAAGCGCGGGGCGTCCGTGTCGGCCGGTTGTGCTCACCATCTAGCTACCCCGACCCGCTTACTGAAAGCCCCGGACGCTCCGTATCTGAACGCGCGCGCCCGCCGCGGCGGCTGACGCCGACGGCGTGGCTGCGACGTGATCGGACTCGAGCAGGTCCATCAGGGCCCGTTGGGCATCGCCGGCGCCGGATGGCAGGACCGTGGTCCCGGTTCCGCGCGTCCGGGGGCGGTCGGCGCCGCGCCGATAGATCGCGAGTGGCATCGCGCCGACGGCGAGGCGGATCGCGTACGCCCAGCGCGCGACCGTATCGTCGTCGAGGTGACCGCCGGCCACGACGACCAGGTTCGGTCTGTGCACGTTTGCGGCGTCACCGATTCCAGCGACGCCTCGGGCTGACAGGCTCAGAACCTTGATACCGGAGCGGATGCAGAACAGCTCAAGCGCGCGTATGTACGGCGCATCGCGATCGAGCTCGTCGCGCGACGCGTC
>Ga0335076_10007479_pt1 | contig 11001 bp, 7 predicted proteins | sample Lox_Sample_25_FD_206717 | JGI IMG/M metagenome (GOLD analysis project Ga0335076, IMG submission 206717) | Soil microbial communities from Loxahatchee National Wildlife Refuge, Florida, United States - Lox_Sample_2.5 | ecosystem: Environmental > Terrestrial > Soil > Wetlands | place: USA: Florida...
GTGGCTCGCGGCGGCCGCCGCGGCGAGCGACGGGCAGGTGACCTCGCTCGAGCTGCGCGACTACAAGACCGAATACGCGCGCGAGCGCCTGGAGCGCGCCGGGCTTGGCGCGCGGGTGCGGTTTCGCGTCGGCGATGCGCTCGCTTCGCTGCGCGAGCTGCCCGGGCCCTTCGACTTCGTGCTGCTCGATCTGTGGAAGGAGCTCTACATCCCGGTGTTCGAGCTGCTGCAGGGCAAGCTCGCCCCGGGGGCCCTGATCCTCGCCGACAACATGCTCGAGCCGCAGGCGACCCGGCCGCAGGCCGATGCCTATCGCGCGCGGGTGCGCGCCGCCGCCGGCATGAGTTCCGTGCTGCTCGAGGTCGGGAACGGGGTGGAACTCAGCCGCTACGGCTGAAGCGCGATCTCGACGCGCTTGTTGCGCCTGCCCTCGCTGCGGATCTTCAGCACGCGGATGGCGCCGATCTCGCTGATGTTGGCCACGTGCGTGCCGCCGCAGGGCTGCAGGTCGATGCCGGGGATCTTCAGCAGGCGCACGCGCCCGGCGCCGCGCGGCGGCGCCACGCTCATGGTCTTTACCAGCTCGGGCTGAGCCTCGAGCTCCGCATCGCTGATCCAGGCGGTCTCGGTGGCCACCGCGCGCGCGATCAGCGCGTTGGTCTCGCGCTCGATGTGCGCACCATCCAGCGCGCTCAGCTCGATGTCGAAATCCAGCCGGGCCTTCTCTGGCACGATGTTGCCGCCGGTCACGGGAGCGACGATCACGCACGACAGCAGATGCAGCGCCGTGTGCAGCCGCATGAGCCGGTAGCGGCGTTCCCAGTCGATCTCGAGGCTGAGCGGCTCGCCGATCTGCGGCAGAGCCTGGCCGGCCGCCGGCACGTGTAGCACGCGGCCCTCGCCCTCGCCCTTGCGCGTGTCGGCGATGCTGATGCGCTCGCCGCTGCCGCGCACCAGGGTCCCGCTGTCGCCGGCCTGCCCGCCGCCGAGGGGGTAGAAGAGCGTGCGATCGAGCTCGATGCCGCGCGCGCTGACCGCGAGTACGCGCGCCGTGGCGCGGCGCAGGTAGGCATCCTCGCGGAAGAGCAGTTCGGTGCTCATGGCTTATGGCCGCATCCGCGTCAGGTTAGAATTCTTGCCGTCCATGCCTGCCTACGCCTATCGCATCGTCAACGTCTTCACGCAGGGGCGCGCCACCCTGAGCGGCAACCCGCTGTGCGTGTTCGAGCGTGCCCAGACGCTCGATGCCACTAGGATGCAGGCCCTCGCGCTGCAGTTCAATCTGTCGGAGACGACCTTCATCCTGCCCTCGGACAAGGCGAGCGCGCGGGTGCGCATCTTCACCCCGGGGTACGAGATGGCCTTCGCCGGGCACCCGACGCTCGGCACCGCGCACGTGTGCCGGGCACTCGGCCTGGGGGGCGACCGGCTGACCCTCGAGATGAGCGCGGGGGTGATCCCGGTGCGGGCGAGCGGGGACCGCTGGACACTGCAGGCGCGCACGCCCACCTGGCGCGCGGTGGAGGAGTCGCGCTTCCAGCTGGCGCAGGTGTTCGGCCTGGACAAGGACGACATCGCCGAGCGGCCGCTGTGGGTGAATGCCGGCACCGAGCAGCTGATCGTGCCGCTCGCGAGCGAGGCGGCATTGCGGCGCGTGCGGGTGCGCGCGGATCTGCTGGCCCAGCTGGTCAGCACCGAGGGTCACGCCCAGGCCTACCTGTTCGCTCCCGTGGCCGCGGGGCTGCTCGCGCGCTTTTTCTTTCCGCACGGCACGAGCGCACTCGAAGACCCGGCGACCGGGTCGGCGGCGGCCAACCTCGGCGGCTGGTACCTGGCGATGGCGCGCACGCTGCCGTGCGAGTTCGAGATTTCCCAGGGGGAATATACGGGGCGTCCCTCATCACTGCGCCTCGCGGTGGACGTCGCGCACCGCGTCTCGGTGAGCGGCGAGGTCATCGAGCTCGGCCGCGGCAGCATCAACCTGTGAGCCGGGGGGCACCCATGCGACTGCACGACTTCAAGGCGCTGACTTTCGACTGCTACGGAACGCTGATCGACTGGGAGAGCGGCCTGTACGAGGCGCTCGGCCCGCTGCTGGAGCTCGCCGGCATCCAGGCCACGCGCGATGAGGTGCTCGCGCAGTTCGGCCGCCACGAGTCGGCGCAGCAGACCGCCACGCCCGCCATGCTCTACCCGCACGTGCTCGCCGAGGTGCACCGCAAGCTCGCCGCTGACTGGGACGTGCAGGTGCCGCCGGCGCTGCACGAGGCCTTCGGCGCCTCCGTGCCATCCTGGCCCGCATTTCCCGATTCCGCGGAAGCACTCGCGTACCTCAAGCGCCACTACCGGCTGGTGATTCTCTCGAACGTCGACCGCGCGAGCTTCGCCGCCAGCAACCAGAAGCTCGGGGTGCAGTTCGACGCCATCTGCACGGCTCAGGACATCGGCTCCTACAAGCCCGATGCGCGCAATTTCCGCTACCTCATCGCGGCCGTGGGAGGCCTCGGGGTGGCGCCGGGGGCGATCCTGCATACCGCGCAGAGCCTCTACCACGATCATGCCCCGGCCAAGGCCGCCGGACTTGCGAGCGCGTGGATCGACCGCCGCCAGGACGCGCCCGGATTCGGCGCGACGCGGCCGCCCGAGGGCACGCCGGCCTACGACTTTCGCTTCGCGAGCCTGATCGAGATGGCGCGCGCGCACCAGGCGGAAGGCAGCGCCTGAGGCGCCGCGCGCGCGCTCACCACAGCGACACCCGCTCCTCGGGTGCGAGGTAGTAGGCGTCCCCCGGCTTCACCGCCGGGAAGGCTGCGTACCAGCCCGCATCGTTGCGCACCGCGCCGTTGATGCGGTACTCATCGGGCGTGTGCGGATCGGACAGCACCGCCTCGCGCAAGAGCTCCTCGGTCCAGATCTCGCGGTAGCTCTGCGCAAAGGCCAGATAGAAGCGCTGCTCGCCCGTGAGGCCGTCGAGGACCGGGGCCGGGTGCCCGCCGAGGGCGATCTGGTAGCCCTTGCGCGCCATGACGAGCCCGGCGACGTCGGCGATGTTCTCCCCGAGGGTGAGGCGGCCGTTCACGTACAGGCCCGGCAGCACCTGGTACTGCGCGTACTGCTTGACCAGGCGCGCGGTGCGCGCCTCGAAGCTCCGGCGGTCGGCGTCGGTCCACCAGTCGCTCAGGCGCCCGGTGGCGTCGAACTTGGCGCCCTGATCGTCGAAGGCATGGCTGATCTCATGGCCGATGGTGGCGCCGATCTCCCCATAGTTGATCGCATCGTCCGCGTTCGCATCGAAGAACGGCGGCTGCAGCGAGCCGGCCGGGAAGACGATCTCGTTGCGATCCGGGGCGTAGTAGTCGTTGTTGGTCGGCGGGGTCATCAGCCACTCGCCGCGGTCGACGGGGCCGTCGAGGCGTGCGAGCTGGCGCTGCCACTCGAAGACCTCGGCATTGCGCACCGCGCCGATCAGGTCCCCGGCAGGGATCACGAGCGTGCCGTAGTCACGCCACTGATCCGGGTAGCCGATCTTGGTGCGGATCGCGTGCAGCTTGGCGAGCGCCTTGGCCCGGGTCGGCGGGCTCATCCACTCGAGCGTGGTGAGATCCTGCGCGAAGGCCGCGAGGATGTTGTTGACCAGCTGTTCGCTCTTGGCCTTGGCCTCAGGCGGGAAGTAGCGCGCGCAGTAGAGCTTGCCGAGTGCCTCGCCCATCTCCTCATCGAGCAGCTGGATGCCGCGCAGCTCGCGCGGCAGCGGCTGTTTCTGCCCGCGCAGGATGACCCCGTAGAAGGCGAAGTCGGTGCCATCGAATTCCTTCGGCAGGTAGTGGGCGTGCTCGTGCAGGTAGTGCACGGTCAGGTAGTCGCGCCACACGGGCAGCGGTGTCGCGGCGAAGAGCGCGGCGAGCTTCGGGAAGGCCGACTTCTCCGCAACGTCGAGCCGCCGCTCGCGGCTCCCCGCCGCGGGTGGCACCCCGGCGGCCCCGAGGTAGGCGCGCCAGGGGAAGCCCGGCGCGAGCTGCTCGAGCTGCGAGAGGCTCATGAGGTTATAGGTCTTCTCGACCTCACGGCGATCCTCGGCGGGCCAGTGGGCGCGCGCGATCCTGAGCTCGAGCTCGTACACCGCCGCCGCCCGCGCCGCATCGTGCACGCCGCCGAGTGCGAGCATGTCGGTGAGGTACTTGCGGTAGGCGGCGCGGGTAGCCTCGAGCTTCGGATCCGCGCGCAGGTAGTAGTCGCGGTCGGGCAGGCCGAGGCCCGAGTGGGTGAGGTTCACGATGTAGGCGCCCGGATTCTTCTCATCGACGATGATCGCGTAGTCGAAGGGGCCGTCGGTGTGCGTCGGCGGGCTCGCCATGAACTCCGCTACCGCCGCAGGGCTCGCGAGGGCGGCGATGCGCTCGAGATCCTTGGCCACCGGAGTGAGTCCTGCGGCCTCGATGGCCGCGGTGTCCACGAACGCGAGGTACAGGTCGCGGAGCTTGCGCTCCTCGTCGCTGAGCTGCGCGGCGGGTGCGGCCACGAGCGAAGCCACGATGGCGCGCAGCTTCGCCTCGTTGGCGCGCTGCACCTCGAGGTTCACCCCGGCCACCCGCCGGTCAGTCGGAATCGTGGCGGTGCGCAACCACAGGCCGTTGGCGTGGCGGAAGAAATTCTCCCCGGGTGCGACCGAGGCATCGAGGTATTCGAGCGACAGGCCCCAGGGCGGGTACTGCGGTGGGGTCGTGCCGGGAGCTGCGGCGGCGAGCGCGGCCAGGAGTACGGCGAGGGCGGCGGCTTTCATGAGCTGCCGATGCTGCCCCGGGCGCTCCCGGGGCGCCACTCCACACACCGCGCGTGCCGCTCGCCCCGGCGCGTCTCACAGACCACTGAGCAGCCGCCCCGGATTGAACACACCCTGCGGGTCGAAGCGCTCCTTCAGCCGCCGGTGCAACTCGCGGGTGACACCCGGCAGCGGGTGAAAGCGCGTGCCGGGGGCAGCCTCGCCGCGCCAGTGAAGCGCCGTACCGCCGGCGGCCACCGCGGCCGCGCGCACGTCGGTGCCGGGCGGGACGCCGGCGTACCAGCGTAACGAGCCCCCCCAGTCGAGGCACGCCTCCCCGGGGAGCCTGAGCACCGCCGCGGTGGCAGGAACCGAGAGCCGCCACAGGGAGTTGCCCGCGAGCGCCGGCAGCGCGAGATCGCGCAGCTGCTGCCAGAAGGAGCGGGCCGGGTGCTCATCGACCGCCTCCCCGCCGATGCGCGTGCGCGCCGCGCTCACCGCGCTCGCGGCGCCTGACAGGCGTAGCCACGCCGCCCCGCCTGCCCAGGCGGCGCCCGACAGCGGCAGCGGCTGCGCGGCGAGGCGGCTGAAGGTCTCGAGGGCTTCGGCCTGGGGGAGCTCGAGGCGCAGCGTCAGCTCGTGCCGCGGCAGCGGCAGCACCTTCAGGGACACCTCCGTGATGATGCCGAGGATGCCGAGCGAGCCGCACAGGAGCCGCGAGACATCGAAGCCGGCGACGTTCTTCATCACCTCGCCGCCAAAGTGCAGGAGCTGCCCGCGCGCATCGAGCAGCCGCGTTCCCAGCACGAAGTCGCGCGCGGCGCCGGCGTAGGCCCGGCGCGGCCCCGAGAGGCCGGCGGCGATCATCCCGCCGAGCGTCGGGTCGCTGCCGAAGGCCGGCGGCTCGAAGGCGAGGAACTGTCCCTCGCGCGCCAGCGTCAGGTTCAGCTCCGAGAGGCGCGTGCCGCAGCGCGCGCGCACCACGAGCTCGGAGGGCTCGTAGTCGAGGATGCCGCGATGGGCGCCGAGCTCGAGCACCTCGCCTGCGAGGGATTCGCCGTAGAAGTCCTTGCTGCCCGAGCCCTTCAGGCGCAGCGCTCCGGCGCGCGCCGCCGCCTCGCGGATGCGCTCGCGCCATTCCCCGATCTGCGCCTCCTCGCTCGTCATCGGCGTCTTCAGAACCGCGGCAGCTCGGGGTGGGGCAGGGCGCCGCCGTGCACGCGCATCCGGCCGTACTCGGCGCAGCGCGCCAGCGTCGGGATCAGCTTGCCGGGATTGAGCAGCTGCGCCGGATCGAAGGCCGCCTTGACGGCGAAGAACGCCGCGCGCTCGGCGGGGGAGAACTGCACGCACATGGAGTTGATCTTCTCCAGTCCCACGCCGTGCTCGCCGGTGATGGTGCCCCCGAGTGCCACGCAGGTCTCGAGGATTTCGGCGCCAAAGCGCTCGGCGCGCTCCCAGGAGCCCGGCACGTTGGCGTCGAACAGGATGACCGGGTGCAGGTTGCCGTCGCCGGCGTGGAAGACGTTCATGCAGCTGAGCTCATGGCGCGCCTCCATGCGCTCGATGGCCTCGAGCACCCGGCCGATGTGCTTGCGCGGGATGGTGCCGTCCATGCAGTAGTAATCCGGCGACAGCCGCCCGGCGGCCGGGAAGGCGTTCTTGCGGCCCGACCACAGGCGCGCTCGCTCGGCCTCCGAGACCGAGACGTGCAGGGCGCTCGCCCCCTGAGCGCGCAGCACGCGCTCGATCTCCTCGACCTGCTCGGCGACTTCCTCGGCGGTGCCGTCGGCCTCGACGAGGAGGATCGCGGCCGCCGTGAGGTCGTAGCCGGCGCGTACGAAGGGTTCGACCGCGCGGGTCGCCTTGCGGTCCATCATCTCCAGGGCCGCGGGCAGGATGCCGGCGGCGATGACCGCGGCGACCGCATCACCGGCGCGGTGCACGTCGGCGAAGGAGGCCATCACGAGCTGCGCGCAGGGCGGACGCGGGATGAGCCGCACGATCACCTCCGTGACCACCAGCAGCAGCCCCTCGGAGCCGATGGCGACGGCGAGCAGATCCAGTCCCGGGGAGTCCAGGGCCGTGCCACCGAGCTCGATGCGCTCGCCATCGATGCCATAGCCGCGGATGCCGAGCACGTTGTGCACCGTGAGCCCGTACTTCAGGCAGTGCGCGCCGCCGGAGTTCTCCGCGACGTTGCCGCCGATCGAGCAGGCGACCTGGGAGGAGGGGTCGGGCGCGTAGTGCAGGGCGTACGGGGCGGCGGCCTCGGAGATCCTGAGGTTGGTCACGCCCGGCTCGAGGCGCGCGGTGCGCGCGCGCGGGTCGATCTCGAGGATGCGGTTCATGCGGGCGAGGGACAGCAGCACGCCCTGCGGGTGCGGGGTGGCGCCGCCGGAGAGCCCGGTGCCCGAGCCGCGTGCCACCACCGGCACCGCCAGGCGCCGGCAGCTGAGGAGCACCGCCTGCACTTCTTCCTCGCTGCGCGGCAGGGCGACGGCGAGCGGCACCTGGCGCAGCGCCGTCAGCCCGTCGCACTCGTAGGGCTTGCGCTCTTCGGCGGCCCCGAGCACGGCATCCGCCGGCAGCACCGCGCGCAGCGCACTCACGATGTCCTCAGCCATGTCCCATCCTAACGCCGCGGCGCACCCGAGGGCATGGCGCGCCGACGCCGCGCGGTCTGCTAGGCTTGGCGCCGGCCGCAGTGCCTCGCGTCGCGCGGCGGCCTGCAGAGAACTTTAAGTCGGGGGTGCACGATGCGGCAGGGGCTCGGGTGGCTCGCGGTACTGGGCATGGCGGCGGTGGCTGGGGCGCAGACCCCGCCCATGCAGCCGGACATCCCGGCCTTCAAGGCGCCCACGGAGGGCTTCGACTACGAGCGGCGCGAGGTCATGGTGCCGATGCGTGATGGCGTCAAGCTGTTCACCGTCATCCTGGTGCCGCGGGGCGCGCAGCACGCCCCCATCATCCTCACCCGCACGCCGTATCACGCCGCGAGCCGCGCCAGGCGCTACATGAGCCCGCACATGCTCGCCAGCCTGCCGATGGGCGATGAGGTGTTCGTGAGCGAGGGCTACATCCGCGTGTTCCAGGACGTACGCGGCAAGTACGACTCCGAGGGCGACTACGTCATGACGCGCCCGCTGCACGGGGTGCTCAATCCCACCGCGGTCGATCACTCGACCGATGCCTACGACACCATCGACTACCTGGTGAAGAACGTGCCCGAGTCCAACGGCCGGGTCGGGATGATCGGCTCCTCCTACGAGGGCTTCACCGTGCTCATGGCGCTCGTGAACCCGCATCCGGCCCTGCAGGCCGCGGTGCCGATGTGCCCGATGGTCGATGGCTGGAAGGGCGATGACTGGTTCCACAACGGCGCCTTCCGCCAGGGCACCTTCCGCTACCTGTACCTGCAGACCACCGCGCGCGCCGAGGGCACGGAGATCCCCACCGGGGTGTACGACGAGTTCCAGCTGTTCCTCAGCAGCGGCTCGGCCGGGGACTTCGCGCACCGTTTCGGCATCGACGCGCTGCCCTTCTACCGCAAGCTGAGCGAGCACCCCGCGTACGATGAGTTCTGGAGCGCGCAGGCGCTCGATGCCATCCTCGCGCGCGCCCCGCTGAGTGTGCCGACGATGTACACCACCGCGCTCTGGGACCAGGAGGACATGTACGGCGGCGTGCACACCTTCCTCGCCCTGGAGAGCAAGGAGGGTGCGGCGGACAAGAACTTCCTCGTGCTGGGCCCGTGGCGCCACAGTGGCGTGAATTACGACGGCACGACTCTCGGGCCGCTGAAGCTCGAGGGCAACACCGCGCTGCAGTTCAGGCGCGAGGTGATGCAGCCCTTCCTCGATCAGCACCTGAAGGATGGCGCCCCGGCGGCCTCCACGCCGAAGGCCTTCGTGTACCAGACCGGCAGCAACCGCTGGCAGCGCCTGCCGGCGTGGCCGCTCTCCTGCGCCTCCGGCTGCGCCTCGCGCTCGCAGCGGCTGTACCTGCAGGCTGAGTTCGGGCTTGCGTTCCATCCCCCGGCCGCCGCCGCCGGCGCCGAGGATCAGTACCTGTCCGACCCGGCCAGGCCCGTGCCCAATGCACCGCGCCCGGTGCACTTCGCCGACTCCGCCGCCTGGCAGCGCTGGCTGCTCGAGGACCAGCGCTTCGTCGATGGCCGCCCGGACGTGCTCACCTACGTGAGTGCCCCCCTGAGCGCGCCCCTGACCCTGAGCGGGGCGCCGCTGGTGAACCTCTACGCCGCCACCAGCGGAACCGACAGCGACTGGGTGGTGAAGCTGATCGACGTCTACCCGGCCGAGCTGCCGAGTGAGCCGGCGATGAGCGGCTACGAGCTCGCGCTCGCCATGGACATCTTCCGCGGCCGCTACCGCGACAGCCGCGAGCACCCGAGCGCGATCCCGGCCAACAAGGTGCAGCGCTACCGCTTCGAGCTGCCCATGGTGAGCCACGTGCTGCTGCCCGGGCACCGCCTCATGGTGCAGATCCAGTCGAGCTGGTTCCCGCTCTACGACCGCAATCCCCAGACCTTCGTCGCCAACATCTTCAAGGCGCGCCCGGACGAGTACCGCGCCGCCACCCAGCGCATCTTCCGCGGCGGCGACACGGCCACCTACATCGAGCTGCCCGTGGTGGGCGTGCCTTAAGGAAAATCCCCGCCGCGCCCGCAACTTAGCCGCCTTGAGCCGCGGTGGCGCTGCCGGAGAAGCCGATGCCGCAATCCGGTCAGTGGGGCCCGCCAGCGCTGACCCATAATGGGTCAGGGGCTCCTTCGGCCAACCCTCTCAGGACACACCATGGACGCGCAACCCCAGTCGAGCCCGCCGGCCCGCTCCCGCCGCCCGAGCGGCCGCGATGCCAAGATCGCCGCGCGTACCGCGCGCAGCCACGCCTTCGTGCCCTACATCACGCGCGCCGTGCCGTACTACGAGGTACTCGGGAGCGAGGGGCTCGAGCTGCTCGAGAACAACGCCGACACCATCCTCGAGGAGATCGGCATCGACTTCCGCGACGACCCGGAGTGCCTCGAGCTGTGGCGCGCGGCCGGCGCCGACGTGCGCGGCGAGCGCGTGCACTTCCCGCGCGGCCTGTGCCGCACCCTGGTGCAGCGCTCAGCTCCACGCGAGTTCACCCAGTACGCGCGCAACCCGGCGCGCAACGTGGTGATCGGCGGCAACCGCACCGTCTTCGCTCCCGCCTACGGCTCGCCCTTCGTGCGCAACCTCGATGAGGGGCGCCGCTACGCGCGCATCGAGGACTTCCGCAACTTCGTCAAGCTCGCCTACGTCGCCACCTCGCTGCACCACTCCGGCGGCACCATCTGCGAGCCGGTCGACCTGCCGGTCAACAAGCGCCACTTCGACATGGTCTACGCCCACATGAAGTACAGCGACAAGCCGTACATGGGCTCGGTGACCCACCCGGAGCGCGCCCAGGACACGGTCGAGATGACCAAGATCCTGTTCGGCGATGACTACCTCGACCCGGCGAGCGGCAAGCCGCGCACCTGCATCATCAGCCTCATCAACGCCAACTCGCCCCTCACCTGGGACGCGACCATGCTCGGGGCGCTGAAGACCTACGCCCGGCACAACCAGGCGACCATCGTCACCCCCTTCATCCTCGCCGGCGCCATGTCGCCGGTGACGGTCGCGGGTACGGTGGCGCAGACCCTGGCCGAGTCCCTGGCCGGCATGGCGACCGCGCAGCTGGTGAACCCGGGTGCGCCGGTGGTGATGGGCAGCTTCGCCTCCTCGCTGTCGATGCAGTCGGGCGCGCCCACCTTCGGCACGCCCGAGCCGGCCCTGGTGCTCTACTGCATGGCCGCGCTCGCGCGCCGCCTCGGGGTACCGTTCCGCTCCGGAGGCGCGCTGTGCGCCTCCAAGATCCCCGACGCCCAGGCGGCCTACGAGTCGGCCAACACCCTGCTGCCGACCTGCCTCGGCGGGGTGAACTTCGTGCTGCACACCGCCGGCTGGCTCGAGGGCGGGCTCGCCATGGGGTACGAGAAGTTCGTCATGGACGCCGACCAGGCGGGGATGATGCATACGCTGCTCGCCGGCGTGGACCTCTCCGAGAACGGCCAGGCGCTCGATGCCATCCGCGAGGTCGGCCCGGGCAAGCACTTCCTCGGCTGTGCCCACACGCAGGCGAACTTCCAGACCGCCTTCTACCGCTCGCCGCTCGCCGACAACAACAGCGTCGAGCAGTGGGAAGCGGAG
>Ga0335076_10007481_pt1 | contig 10999 bp, 7 predicted proteins | sample Lox_Sample_25_FD_206717 | JGI IMG/M metagenome (GOLD analysis project Ga0335076, IMG submission 206717) | Soil microbial communities from Loxahatchee National Wildlife Refuge, Florida, United States - Lox_Sample_2.5 | ecosystem: Environmental > Terrestrial > Soil > Wetlands | place: USA: Florida...
GATCGCGGCCATTGTCAAGCGACCGCGGCCAGACGTGCCCCATCTCGATTCGAACCTGCCCACCTCCGCGTTCCCGTCCGGGCATACGGCCGCGACCACGTGCCTGTATGCCGGCCTCGCCATCCTGGTCATCGGCCACGCCCGCGGCTGGTGGCGCTATCTGTTCCTGATCCCGGCGATCGTCATGCCGGTCATGATCGCCGTGGCCCGGATGTACCGGGGCGAGCACCACCCCACCGACATCCTCGGCAGCCTGGTGTTCGCCGCGCTCTGGCTGACTGCCGCCACGATGCTCGTCAAGCCGTCAAAGGACGGGCTTGACCGCGCTGGCCGCCTGCTCCGTCAGGAGGGCGCCGGCCGGAGTCGCGAGACCGCATCCGCCTACCCCGTGCCCGTGAGCGCGGGCGAGCAGCGAAGGACGGGTTGATATGGCCAGCGTGAGCAACTGGGAGCGGATCGAACGCCAGAAGCTGCGCCGCCGGGAGCGGCGGGCACGCCAGTACCGGCCGGGCGACCGACCCGATCCCTCCCGTCCGCCCGGCACCGACCTGCTGCCGCGGATCAGGCACATCGTCGTCCTGATGATGGAGAACCATTCCTTCGACAACTACCTCGGCACGCTGGGCCGGGGGGAGGGGCTTCCGCTCGGTGACGACGGCACGCCGGATGCCGAGAATCCTGACTCTGCGGGTGCCATGATCCGGGCGCATCACGCGAACTCCACCGTTCAGCACGACGGCGTGCCCTGCCAGAGCTGGAGCGCCAGCCACACGCAGTGGGCCGGCGGAAAGATGAACGGCTTTGTGACCTCGGCCGAGCAGGCCACGCCTGAGGGCGACAAGACCGCGCCCATGGCCTTTTGGACCCGCCAGGATCTGCCCTTCTACCACGGGCTGGCCCGGACCTTCCCGCTGGCCGACCGCTGGTTCAGCTCGTGCCTCGGGCCGACGTTTCCTAACCGCCGGTTCCTGCTGGCCGGGACAGCTAACGGTCTCATGGACGACCTGCCGCTCAATCTGCTGGACCGGCCGCAGGCCGGAACGATCATGGACATGCTGACCCGGCACGGGATCTCCTGGGTCAACTACCGGCCGGCCGGAAGCGACCAGTCCGAGTTCCGTCGCTTCGTCCAGTACCGGCGCCGCCGGAAGCGGCATCACCTGACCTCCCTCGGCCGCTCGCTGCGCAACCCCGATTACGTGTTCCAGCGGGACCTCCAGTTCACGTCGGCCCTCTACCCGCTCGGCATGGCCAGCTACATGGCCCACGTCCGCAGCATCGAGCAGTTCTTCGCCGATGCCGACTCCGGTAACCTCCCGTCGTTCTGCATCGTCGACCCGGACTTCCGCAGCTTCTCGGAGGAAAGCCCGCAGGACATCCGCAAGGGGGAAAGCTTCGCCGCCGAGGTGATCAGCCGGGTCATGCACGGTCCGGGCTGGGCGGACACGCTGCTCATCTGGACCTACGACGAACACGGCGGCTACTACGACCACGTCGCCCCGCCCGCGGCGGTGCCGCCGGACGACGTCCCCGGCCGCAGCCGGGTCGCGCACCCGTCCCTGCTGCGCAGTCTGCTGAAGGTGCTGTTCCCTGGCTATGTCCGGCATGCTGAGCAGCTCGTCGCGGGCCCGGATGCCTATGACACTTACGGGTTCCGGGTGCCCGCTGTGATCGTGTCGCCCTACGCGCGGCCGGATTGCGTCCTGTCGGACGTGTTCGACCACACCTCGGTGCTGAAGCTCCTCGAGGAGAAGTGGAACCTGCCCGCGCTGACCCGGCGGGACGCGGCGGCGACCTCGCCGCTCGGCGCACTAGATCTGACAGCTCCGCCGGCCTTCCTGACGCCGCCGCGGCTACCCGCGCCGACGCTGGTGTGGGGCACCTGGTAGGCCGTCAGAGCCGGCCCGACGCCGGCTGGACGATGATCTACGCGGGGCGTCATACGATCGCGATCGGGTTGACCGGCGATCCGGTCCCGGTCGGCAGCCGCAGCGGCGCGATCACGCACAGGAATGACCAGCGGCCGATCTCCGCGCACACCTGCCTGAGCTCGGTGAACTGCAAGTAGTCCAGCAGGTGCAGGCCTAGCGCGTTGACGGTCAGGACGTGCACCGGGAAGTCGACGCCTGCCACCACGCTGGGGGCGGTGTCATTGTTGCCGTCGCTGCCCAGGGCGGCGATCCGGCGCTCGGCCAGCAGCGGCAGCACCTCCGGGTGCAGCCCGGCCCGGGCCTGGGCAGCATCCCACGGGCCCTGCTCGGTGCGCCGCCGCCGGTGGCCGACCCGGACCAGCACGATGTCGCCCTGGCCGATCCGGACCTGCTGATGCTGCTCGGCGGCGAGCACATCCGCCACGGTCACGTCGTCACCGGGCTCCAGCCAGGGCACGCCGCGGCAGCGCGGCACGTCCAGCAGCACCCCGCGGCCGGTGATGCCGCCGGCGGCGATGCCGATGGACAGCTCGGCCGCCCCGGCCGCGGTGACGGTGTCCGCGGCCACCCCGTTGTACAGCGTGCCGTCGAAGATCACATGGCACAGGGCGTCGATGTGGCTGTCGGCGTTGCCGTGGATGTTCATTGCGATCCGGTCCATGCTGAACGCCAGCCCCCGGCCGGCGTCGGCGCCCAGCGGCCCTGTCATCTGATGCCGGGCCGGATCGGGATTGTCGGCCGTCGCCTGGTGCTCGATCGGCGCGGCCAGTGAGATGGTGCGGCCCAGCGTGGGCTCGCGCAGGGCGGCGAGGATCTCGGCGGGCGTGATGTAGTTCAGCGCCCCGCGCCGGTCATCCGGTCCCCAGGGGAGCTGGCCTCTTAGCTGCTCGTAGAGCGAGCGGAACTCGGTCTCGGTCATCTGCCCGGGCGGGCGGGTGGCCGGGCCGACGCTGGGCTGCTCGGTACCGGTCATGCCATCACCCTACGATTGACCGGCCGGGGGAGCCCGGTGGGCGGCGTGCCGCCAGATGGCCTGCTGCACGGGAGCCCGACGATCGGGACGGCGGTGAGAACGGTGACGTTGTTCCGTAGGTGTCGCGGAGGATTTCCGGTCCGCTCATCAGATGTCCTCTTGTTGGCTTGCGGAGCCGGTTAGCTGTCCGTGCTGGCGCTTGGGGTGAGTGCGAGCTTGCGTGGGTCGGAAAAGCCGAGGCCGACGTAGCCGGGCGCGCGTTTGGCGAGCATGGCGGCGAGGACGCCAGTCCGCTCATCAAGGTAGTCGTGGACTTCGGCCGTGGTCTTGTGCTCGTGCGAGCGCAGGACCCGGCCCACGTACTGGGTCACGCTGCCCTTATTGGCGATCGGTGCGAGCGCGGGCGTCAGGTCGGCCAGCTCGACCCGGATGCCGGCGCCGAGCCGGGCCCGGACCGCAGTCGTCGCCTCCGGCCGGATCTTCGTGGAGACTGGCGCGGCTAGCCTGGTGACCTCGCTGCCCGCCGGGACCCGCCCGGCCTTGTCCGCGGCCCGGCTCACCTCCTTGGGCGTCATACGGCCAAGCGTTGATAGGTAAGACCACTGATCCTGGTGCGGTTCGAGATTCTCCAGGTTCAGGAACACCGTCGCGTTGCGGTCCCGGGCCGACCGGAACAGCGGCAGCGCGATCAGGTTTCCGACTCCGCCAGCCGGGAGCAGATCCTGGGATGGGAACAGCCGGTCGTAACTGGCCAGGTTCACCTTCCCGCGAATCGCCATCGCCTCACGCAGCAGGCCGGTGCCCAGGCGCCGCGCAGTCGCCGCCGGCACGGGCGCGGTGAAAAAGGACCACGCGTGCATACCAACCCCGGAACGCGAGACCTCCAGCGCCACCGGCACCCCGAACGCTCGCCCCGCCTTGACGTACAACAGCGCCTCGGTCAGCGCATCCTGCCCGTCGAAGTCGGCGGCCAGCCACCAGCACCTGTCGCCGTCCAGGAGCGGGTATACGCCGACGTGCACGTCGCCCTTCAAATGGCCAGCCAGCACGTCCGTGGTCAGCGGCAGGTAGTCCCGTATCTCATGCGGGATCCCGCGCTGCCACCCGCCGCGCACCGCCGGGAGCCAGCCTTTCCAGCCAGTACGGGAGTTCTCGATCCGGGTGGCGTAAATGTCGGTGCGCGCCGCGAACAGCGCCCGGAAGAACGCCACCTTCGCGTCATTGGGCGAGTCCTTATGGACCGGTCCCGGCGGCGCATCAAAGAAGCCAGCCTGCGCCGGACCGGGCGGCGCGGCCTGCCGCGGGCTCAGCTCCAGCATTTTCAGCAGGCGCGCGTTCTCCGCCCGCAGCCGCGCCAGCTCCGCGGCCACAGCTGCGGGAATCTCGATCACGCCCACACCATATGCAACCCGCAGCCACGCAGCTCATGCCGGAACGTCAGGTAGCGCCAGACCACGTACGCAGATCAAACCAGCGCGGCTGCCCGCCGGCTTGCCGCTCAACGCTGGGGTGGCTGTCAGCGATCCGGTCAACAGCTGGCCAAAGCCCGTTCCGAGGCCCTCCGGGACCACTAGGCCTGGGTTTCTGACAGGTGGCCGTCGCGAGGCGCCTAGTCCAGCGTGACCACGGTGGCGATCTGGTCTAGGCCGGAGACTTTCAGCAGGGTTCCGGTGATGGGGCCTGCCGTGCTGACCTGGATGGTGAGCCGGGCTTGCCTGGCGGCGAGAATCAGGGCCCGGATGGTGGCGCTGTCGCAGTACGTGACTGCGGTCATGTCGGCCGTGATGGTACTGGAGTCGGCTGCGGCCTGGTCGAGGGCGGCCTGGAACTGCCCGACGTTGGTCAGGTCGATGTCACCCGCGGCGCGCACGGTGACGGATTCACGCTCGCTGGCGGGCAGGAACTCGAACCGCGCCTGCGGGCCGCGGCCGCGGACGTCGCTGCTGGCGGGATGATGGCAAGCGGGGTCGGCTGGGCTCGCGTCGTCAGTCATGGCTTCAGGTCCTTGGTCAAGGTCACCGTAGTCCCGTGCGCGGACGGATCGATGGTGACGTCATCCATGAGGGCGTGCATGAAGATCATCCCGTGCCCTCGGGTGCCCGGGGCGGGCTGCTGGCGGTCGGCAGGAGGAGGCCGCCAGCTCCCGGTGTCCGCGACGGTCAGCTTGACCACGGTGTCTTCCGCGCGGGCGGTGAGGGTGATCTGGACGGGTGCCGTATCGTTGGGGCGGTCGGCGGCGGCGTGCTCGAAGGCGTTAGCTGCGGCCTCGCCCACCGCGATCGTGATGTCGGTGGCTTGCGGGGCACCGATGCTGGCCGATGACAGCCACTGCCGCAGCCTGGCCCGCAGCCAGGCCAGGCAGGAGGAGTCGTCGGTTGACACCTGGACGGTCAGCGGGGCAGGCGGGTGCCGGTAGATCATGACGGCGACGTCGTCCTCGTAGCCGGCCGTCGGTGTCATGGCCGACATGACGTGGTCTGCGACGTCATCCGGGTGGTCTTGGGCATGTCCGGCCAGCGCGACAGCCGCGGCCTCGATCCCGACGTCCAGCGGCTGGTTCCGCCGCTCGACGAGCCCGTCGGTGTACAGCATCAACGTCGCGCCGGGTGGCAGTAGGGCGGTCGCCTGGCTGCGCTGCCAGCCGGCGGGCAGCACGGCCAGCGGCAGGGAGCGGGCCTGGTCGAGTAGGTGGTAATCCCCTTCGGCCGTGACCAGGATGGGCGGCGGGTGCCCGGCGCAGCTGTAGGTGACGATCCCGCTCGCCGGATCGATGATCGCGCAGAACACAGTGGTGCATTCGGCTCCTGGGATCCGGCTGGCGAAAGTGTCCAGGTCGGCGAGGGCGTCGGCGGGACCGGGAGCGCGCAGCAGGACGGCCTGGCTGGCGGAGCGGAGCTGGCCCATGATCGCCGCGGCGGGCAGCCCGCGGCCGACGCAGTCGCCGGCTACGACGCCGGCCCGCTGGCCGGGCAGCGGAATCACGTCGTACCAGTCGCCGCCCACTTCGAGCGGGGGAACCGCCGGGGTGTACCGTGCGGCGAATCCGTGCGGCAGCTCGGTGGGGGCGAGGATGGCATGCTGGAGGGTGAGCGCGACGGCGCGGGTCTGCTCGTAGTCTCTCGCCTTGGCCAGGACCTGGGCCAGGTGGCTGGTGAGGACTGAGAACAGGTCCCGTATTTCGGCGCTGACCGGCCGTCCGGCCGGGAACTCGGCGGCGATGGCCGATGAGCCTGTCCCGTCGAGCGGGGCGGCGAGCAAGCTGGCGCCCGCCTCGCCTGCCAGCATGGCCACCGAGGCGGCGGGCTGATGCCGGACGGCGTCCAGCGCTGCCGTCACTGCGGCCGAGGCACCCTGGCCGGGGGCGGCCCGGGGCCATCCGGTGACGGCGGTGTTGCCGCTGCTGGACCAGAGCGTGGTGGTCACCTGGCTGGCGTGTACCGCGGCGGCGATCTCGCGGGCGGCCGTGGTGAGCATCTCGGAGATCTCCCCGGCTGCGGCCAGGGCAGCGGCGAAACCGGCCAGGGTGGCTTCGCGCTGCCCGGCCAGCCGTTCCGCGGTCACGTCCCGCGCGGTGCCGACGAACAGCCGGCCGGGCCCGTCCGGGCTGGGCAGGCTGGCCGAGCTGCATGCCAGCCAGACACTGTGCCCGTCACGGTGCCGTACCGGGACTGTATACCGGCCCCCGCCGTTTCGCTTGTAGTCAGTAAACGCCTGGGCCGTCACCGCCCACCCGTCCGGGTCGGTACCGGGGTCGGGAACCCAGGGATGTGGCCAGCGGAACGGCAAGCCGTCCGGGCTGTAGCCCACCAGGGCCAGGAAGGCCTGATTGGCCTCCAGGATGGTGCCTTCCTGATCGGTGAGGAAGAAGCCTTCCTGGAGGGAGTCGATCAAGGTACGGCGGAACTGCGATTCGCGGTTCCGGAACCTGGCCAGCTCCACGCTGGCCCGCGCCCGGGCCAGCAGCTCGGCCGCGGAGAACGGCTTGATCAGGTAGTCGTCGGCGCCCGCCCGCAGGCCCTCGATGGACGCCTCCTGCCCGGCCCGCGCCGACAGCAGGAGCACCGGCACGGCTGCGGTGCGTGCGTCGGCGCGCAGGGCGGCCACCAGTTCCAGGCCGTCCAGGCGGGGCATCATCACATCGCTGATCACCAGGTCGGGCGCATCGGTTTGGGCAGCGTCCAGGGCAGCCTGCCCATCGGTGACCATGGTGACCTGGTAGCCGGCGGTGCGCAGCAGCCGGGCCAGGTACTCGCGCATGTCGGCGTTGTCGTCGGCGACCAGCACCCGTGCGGGCAGGACGCGGCCCGTCTGTGCCGTGGGATCTGTGTCACTGCCGGGGGTGATCTCCCCGGGTACGGGCCACGTTCTCGCGCCGTCGTCACCGTCCTCCGCGGCACCGGGCAGCCAGCGCAGGGCTTCCTGGACGAAGGGGTCGGCGACGGCCGAGACGGTCGCCGTGTGGCCGAGGGGGACCAGGGCGCCGGCAGGCAGGTGGGCGTGCCCGAAGGGCAGGCGGATGGTGAACGTCGTGCCCACGCCCTCGGCGCTGGACGCGGTGATGGTGCCGCTGTGCAGCTGGATAAGTTCCTGAACCAGGGCCAGGCCGATGCCGCTGCCCTCGTTGGAGCGGGAGCGGGTGTTCTCGATGCGGTGGAACCGCTCGAACAGCCGGGGTATCTCCTGTTCAGGGATGCCGATGCCGGTGTCGGCGACCGTAACTACTGCCTGGCCGCTCTCGGCGCGCACGGCGATGCGGATGGAGCCGTCGAAGGTGAACTTCAGCGCGTTGCTGAGCAGGTTCAGCACCACCTTCTCCCACATGCCCCGGTCAAGGTAGACCGGTTCGGGCAGCGGGGGGCAGTCCACCTCGAAGGCCAGGCTGGCCCGGTCGATGGCGGAGCGGAAGACGCTGGCCAGCTCGGCCGTCAGCTGCGCGAGGTCGGCCGGTTCGTAACTCGCCTGCATACGACCGGCCTCGATGCGGGAGAAATCCAGCAGCGTGTTGACCAGCCGGCCCAGCCGCAGCCCGTTGCGGCTGATGACCTCCAGCTCCTCGCGCACGTGCGGGCCGGCGTCGGCCAGCTGACGCTGCAGTTCCTGCACCGGTCCCATGATCAGGGTCAGCGGGGTGCGGAACTCGTGGCTGATGTTGGAGAAGAACGTGGTTTTGGCGTGGTCCAGCTCAGCGAGCTCCTCCGCGCGGCGCTGCTGGTACTGGTAGCTGCGGACACCCGCGATTCCCGCCGCGAGATGCCCGGCCACGAGGCCGACGAACGCGCGATAGCCCTCGTCCAGGGGACGGTACCGGTTCAGGGCGGCCACCAGGAACCCGTACGGGGTGCCGCCTTGCTGCGCCAGCGGGGCTACGAGCGCCTGGACAGGCGGCTCGTTCCATGCCCCGGCCGGCAGGCCGGCGAACCGGCCGTCGGCCAGTCCAACCAGCGCGGACTCGCCCCGCAGCAGCGCCGCGACGGGCCACATCGGGTCCGGGTCGCCGGCCGTGAGCGCGACCGGGACGGCCGGGTGCCCGGCTGCGATCCCGGTGCTCCCCGCCAGCCGGGCGGTGCCACCGTCCTCGCCGAACAGATAGGTCAGGGTGAAAGCCAGGTCCTGCCGGTTGCGGTCCAGCTGCCGTCCGGCGAACTCCAGCGTCTCCTGCTCGGTGCGCACCACGCTCGGGTCCGAGCCCAGATCACGCAGGGTCGCCATCCGGCGCTCGCCGATGACGCGGTCGGTGTCCTCGCTGACCACGCACAGCATGCCGACCACGGTCCCGCCGTCGTCGCGCAGCGGACTGTAGGAAAAGGTGTGGTAGGTCTCCTCCGGGTAGCCGGACCGCTCCAGGAACAGCAGCAGCGCCTCGTCCCAGGTCGCCTTCCCCGTGGCCAGCACGGTGCCGATGCGCGGGCCGATGTCGTCCCAGATCTCCGCCCACACCTCGCTGGCTGGCCGGCCCAGCGCCCACGGGTACTTGCGGCCCAGGGTGTTGCGCCGGTAGGCGGCATTGCAGAAGAACGTCAGCTGCGTCCCCCAGGCCATCCACATCGAGAAGCGGGACGACAGCAGGATGTCCACTGCCGTCTGCAGACTCTGCGGCCAGGATCCCGGCAGCCCGAGCGGAGTAGCATCCCAGTCCACCGCGGCTAGATCCCCGCCGACCTCCTCATCGGCGGCGAACAACCCAGCCATCTCCGGCCCCGGCCCGGCATCTGCCCCAACCGCCACCGGCTGTCCTCTCCTCACGCCCCAGAAGTCCGCTCACCCAGTCCGCTGATCACCGGAGCCCAATCAGGCGTAAACGTACAATAACCGGTCCTCACCTGCGATGGTGCTGAGCCCGGCTCGGGGTCGTGAGGACCTTTGGCGCCGAACGGGCCTAGCTGTCTGTCCTGGTAACGGCTATCTTGTGTGAGGTCACGAGGAGCCAAGCCCGACATCCATGCGGTCGGTTCCGAGATGCCGCAGCGAGTGCTCCCAGACGTGCTGCGGCCAGTGGTAGCGGGCAATGCCTTCGGCCGGCCGGTACTCGGCGGTGTAAAGGGTGCCGAAGCCCGCGCCGAACCGGGTCGCGTACAGCGGAGGCTGCAAGCAGCCGCCACCACGCCGGGGACGTCCGTACCGGCGGTGACCAGCTCGGTGAGCCGCTCGTGCCGCTCGACGGTCCGGATGGCCGCGGCATACGGCGCCCATTCCACCGTGCCCTGATGGTTGGTGGCCACGGCGAGGCTGGTGACATGGGCCGGGCGGTCCGGGGCCAGGTACACCGTGGCCCGCTGCCCGTCCCGGTCCATCGCAGTGACGTTGTAGGACATGTGCACCGGGATGCGCCGCAGCGCGCGCATGGCTTCCTCGGTGGTTCCGCAGGTCTGAAGCACATAGCGGATCACCAGGGGGATTCCGAAGCCCTCACCGACCTGTGGCCGTCCGCCGAAGGTCAGCGAGACGGCCAGCCCCGCGTCGTTGATCCCGTCCAGTAGCCCCCACAAGCAGTCGAGCATGCTCGGCGATCTGGTCGCCGGGTTCGTCTTCCCCGAACGCCCGCAGGGTCAAGGGGATCTCCCCGACTCCTGTCGCCTGGTCCGACGGGACCTCCGGCCACGGAGGCGCGGCCCAGTCCAGCGCGGCGATTCGCTGCAGCCAGGAGCGCCAGTCCGACCAGTCGGCGTCCTGGTCCGGCAGCCACCGTCTCCAGTCCTCCCAGCCCGGTGGCGCGGCCGCTGGATTCATGTCACCGTGATCTGCCCTCACATCGTCCCCGCCGAGGTGCCCTGTCCGCGGATGCCAGCTGGGCTACGTCGCTGCCACCGCCGCCGAGCCTCGTGCCCAGCAGGCTGCCGGCGAAAGCTGCGAGCAGGTCACCCGGGCCGCGGTAAATCTCGACCGCTCCGGCCGAAGTGAGCTCGTCGCTGCCGACGCCGCCGCTCAGCAAGCCGATGCACGGCACCCCCGCCTTCCGGCAGGCTTGCACATCCCAGACCGTGTCACCGGTGAATACCGCCTCCCCGGCTGGCACGCCGATCTTGTCCAGCGCCACCTCGACCAGGTCCGGCGCGGGTTTGCTGGACTCGACATCCCCGGAGTAGGTGGTCGCGTCGATCGCATCCTCTGCGTCCAGGGCCGCCCGTAGCGCGTCGAACTCGGCCTCGTCTGCCGAACTGGCCAGCACGACCGCCAGGCCACGCCGCTTGCACGCGCGCAGGAGATCGGCCGCGCCACGCAGCGGGCGCAGGCGGGACCTGTACGTCGCGTACAACGTGCTGTGCGCCATGCGCACGCCCGCGTCGGAGTCCTTGTCCCTGTCCTCCGGGAGGAGCTTGTCGAGCATCTGGCCCGAGCCCATCCCGATCGCCCGGTGGATATCTGCCATCGGCACCTCGTATCCGGCCTGGGTGAACGCCTCCCACCAGGTCACCGTGTGCAGGTAGTTCGTATCGACCAAGGTACCGTCCACATCGAACAGCGCCGCCGCCACCGAACCTTCGCCCTTCTCACCAGCCATGGCCGCCCCTCCTACCCGCATGAAAAACGCTAAACGGAGGATGCTCTGAGAGCAGCGGGTCTGTTATCAGGCTGGCCTGGTCAGAGCAGCGCTGAG
>Ga0335076_10007482_pt1 | contig 10999 bp, 6 predicted proteins | sample Lox_Sample_25_FD_206717 | JGI IMG/M metagenome (GOLD analysis project Ga0335076, IMG submission 206717) | Soil microbial communities from Loxahatchee National Wildlife Refuge, Florida, United States - Lox_Sample_2.5 | ecosystem: Environmental > Terrestrial > Soil > Wetlands | place: USA: Florida...
GAGAATCCCGGGATCATTGCCGTAGCTGCTGTTCATCAGCCAGGGGGTACCCGGGGACAAGAGGCGCAGACGACCATCGGTCGGGCGCGAATCGACGTGCGGCAAGGGCACGCGCGGATGGCCCGCCGCCTCGGCACGGGCAGAGGCAATTTCGATCTTGCCGCTCGGCGTCGGAAACTTGCCGTTGGCGAACTGGACGACGGGGTCCCGCCAGAGATTGATGGTTCCCTTCTCGGCCAACGCGGCAAAGCCGCCGGCCACGCCCGCATCGCGCAGCAGCGTCGCCAGTATCTGCGTATCGGGCTCGAACAGTTCGGCTTCGTCATAGCCCATCGCCCCTGCCAGGCGACGGAAGATCTCCTGGTTCGGCAGGGATTCGCCGATCGGCTCCATCGCCTTCACCTGCGCCCCCAGGGACAGATTGAAATAGGACGACACCAGGTCGTCGAATTCGAGGAAGCCGGCGGCGGGCAGGACGAAGTCGGCGAAATCGGCGGTGTCGGTCTGGAAGGCATCGACGACGACGGTGAAGAGATCGTCGCGCTGCAAGGCGCGATGCAGACGGCGCTGCTGCGGGTTCGAGGCGGCGATGTTGATGTTCCAGCAGAACAGGGCCTGCGCCGCTGCGGCGTCTTCGAGCGTCGCGGCCAGGTCCATGTGACTGAGGCTGCGCGGCGGCTGACGGCGGAGATGCGGTGCCGTGATGTAACCTTCGCGGATGCCTTTGCGGCCGCTGCCGTTGAGATAGTAGAAGCCCGCGCCGGGCTTGCCGATGTTGCCGGTGGCCGCGGGCAACAGCGCGCAGGCGCGCATGACGTTGCCGCCGGTGGGCTGGCGCTGCAGGCCCTGGCCGAGCCAGAGCAGCGACGGCCCGCGCGCATAGGCGTGCGCGGCTTCCTCGATCAAGCCGGCTGCGACGCCGGTCTGCGACTGGCCCCATTCGGGCGTACAGGCCGCGAGTTGCGGCTCGACTTCCTCCCAGCCAATCGCGCGGTCGGCGAGGAACTGGCGGTCGACGAGCCCGTCGCGACGCAGGACATGCAGCATCGCAAAGGCGAGGGCCGCATCGCTGCCGGGAAAGACCTGCAGATGCAGATCGGCGGCTTCGGCGGTCGGCGTGCGCACGGGATCGACGACGATCTTGCGGCCCGGGGCCGCCTTGAACCAATGCTTGTGCGCATGCGGTCCGGAGGCCGAGGGGTTCACGCCCCAGAGCAGCAGGCAGGCGGCATCGCGCGCCGTGCGCGGGTCGAAGCCCAGCACGGCCGTGCCGTAGACGAATTCGAGCGCCTGTTGCCCGGCCAGGTTGCAGATGCTGTCCGGCTCGACCTCGCTGGCGCCCAGGCGGTTGAAGAAGCGCAGCGGAAACCCGCCCGCGATCTTCGAACAGGTGCCGGTATAGTGCGTGTGCCAGATCGTCTCTGGGCCGTGCTGGTCCAGGATGGCGTGGAGGCGTGCCGCGACTTCGCCCAGCGCCGTTTCCCACGTCACCGGCTCGAAGCGGCCTTCGCCCTTGCGGCCGGCACGCCGGAGCGGCCGCGACAACCGCGCCGCCGGATCCCGCCAGACGCCGTTGTAGGCGATGGCGCATTTGCCGCAGAGCGCGCCGCGGGTCACGGGATGCTCCGGATCGCCCAGCACCTTGGCGACGGCGCCGTCGCGCTTGACGACGACGATGCCGCAACTGTCGTAGCAGTCCCGTGGGCAGGTGGTGCGGACGTAGGTCTTGTCGTCGCTCATTGGCCGACTCCTGGGGCGGGTGATCATCTATGCCGCGGCCCCGCACCGTGAACAAGATTGTTCACCTAACCCATTGACCGGAAAGCGATATCGTTAACGAGCCGCGTGCGATACAATCACATGATCGACAACGAGGGCAACGGATTTGGAAGTACTGCTGGCGCTTCTGGCAATCGGGCTGGTGATCGGCGTGCCGACCGCGGCGTTCGTCGCCCTCGCGCGTACCGGGCAGTTGTCACGCGACGTCATGGCGCTGCGCACCACGGTCGGCCAGTTGCGCGGCGAACTGGCGGAACTTCGCCGGCAGGCTCCGGCCGCGGCACCGGCTGAGCCGCAGGAATCCGCGCCGACCATTGCCGCAGTCGCAGAAGCCGCGGCACCGGTGGATGAACCGGTCGTTCCGTCCCTGGCGGCAGCGGAACTGGTGGCGCCGCGCGAGGAGCCCTTGGTCGTGGAGCCGCCGCGCTCCCCCGACGTCGCCAACGAGGCCGCGCCGCGGTCGCCAAGAACCGCACCGATTCGCACCGCCACGCCCGCATTGGAGGAGCGCATCGGCGCCCGAGTCTTCGTGTGGGTCGGCGGCGTGGCCCTGGCGCTCGCCGGCGCCTTCCTGGTCAAGTATTCGATCGACGCCGGCCTGCTCGGGCCGGGCGTTCGCGTAGCGCTCGGCATCATGCTCGGCATCGTGCTGCTGGCAGCGGGCGAGTTCATGCTCGCGCGGTCGACAGTTGTTGCGCAGGCGCTGACGGCGGCAGGCGCGGCCTGCCTGTTCGCGAGCTTGTTCGCGGCGGTCTCGCTCTATGACCTGCTCACGCCGACGACCGGCTTCGTCATTCTTGCCGGCGTGACCGCCGGCACCATCAGCTTGTCGCTGCGCCACGGTCCTTTCATCGGGCTGGTCGGCCTCGCCGGCGGCTTTCTGACGCCGGCCATCGTCGGCGGCGACGAACCGCGTCCCGGCGTGCTCTTCGTCTACCTCTTCCTGCTGCAGTTCGGAACACAGGTCCTGACGCGGCGCCGCGCCTGGTGGTGGCTTGCCGCGGTCTCCGTCGCCGGCGGCATGGTCTGGGTCCTGCTGTGGCTCGCCATGACGATCGATCAGACGCTGCCGGCGAGCCAGCGGATCTGGGTGCTGCTGTTCCTCGCCGGCAGTGCCGTACTGCCGGTCTGGTCAATACGCGGCGCCACCCAGGCTCTGCCGACGTCGACCGAGCAGGGGCTGCGCTTCACTGCCGCGGGAACGATCGCGGCGGCGGTGAGCCTCACGGCGCTGGTCGTCGCCATGCACGACTATGCGGCTCTCGAGTGGCTCTTCTTCGGTCTGCTGAGCGCGTTCGTTCTCGTGCTGGCGCGGCTGCGCAAAGAGGCCGAACCGCTGGCGGCGCTGGCAGCGGTTCTCGGCCTCTTGCTCCTGGCATCCTGGCCGGAGCCCTTCGAAAGCGCCGCCAATGCCGTGTTCGTTGCCGATTTCCTGAGGACGGCGACGGTGCTCGCGGCGTTGTTCGCCGTCGGCGGCTTCGCTGGCCTTTGGGGAGCCGCGCACAAGATCCGCTGGGCCTTGTTCTCCGCCGCCACCAGCGCGTTTTATTTTCTCGTCGCCTACGGTCGGCTGCGTGGACATGCGGGCGTGCCGCCGTGGGGCCTCGTCAGTCTGGCGTTGGCGGGACTGCATCTCGTCGCCGCGGAACGGGTCGCCAGGCACCGCGCGACCGAGGTGGATTACCGACATGCGCTCGGGGTCTTCTCCCTTGGCGTCACCGGTTTCGTGGCGCTGGCCGTGCCTTTGGAGCTGGAACACAACTGGATGGCGGTCGCCTGGTCCATGCAGCTGCCGGCGATCGCCTGGGTCGAGCAGCGGCTCGACATTCCCTGGCTGCGCCGGTCCGCCTGGATCTTCGGCGCGCTCGTGCTTGGCCGGTTGTGTCCGGTCCCGCTCATCTTCCAGATGCCGCTCGGCGATACGCCGATCTTCAACTGGATCCTCTACGGCTACGGCATTCCGTTCATCGGGTTCATCGCCGCGGCGATCATCTTCCGCCATCGTGTCGACGACCACCTGGTGACGGCCCTGGAAGCCGGGGCGGCGCTGATCGGCTTCGTGCTCGTGTCGCTGGAGATCCGCCACGCCTTCCACGGCGCCGACATGGCGGCCGATGCGTTCGGACTGGGCGAACTCGCTGCTCTCGTCATCGCCTGGCTGCTCATCGGTCTCGGGCTGTTGGCGGCGAGTATCTGGCGCGCGCGTCCCGCGACCATATGGGGCGCCCGCGTCGTGTTGTGCATCGGCGCACTGGCGCTGGTCGTCGGCGCGCTCGTCGCGGCGAATCCTTTGCTTGCGCATTTGTCAGTCGCCGAGCAGAGAGTCGTAAATCTGTTGCTCCCACTCTATGGAATCCCGGCGCTGCTGATGCTGGTCGCCGCGCGGCTGTTCGAGCGCCGCGGCGAAAGCCGTTTCGCACTCGCGGCCGGAAGCCTGGCGATCGTCCTGGGCTTTGCCTTCGTGTCGCTCGAGGTGCGGCAGTGGTTTCAGGGTGAATATCTCGACGGTGCCGCTCCGTCGGACGCCGAGACCTATACCTACTCCGCGGCCTGGCTGCTCTACGGCGTGGTGCTCCTGATCGGCGGCATCGCCGCTCATGGGCGGGCGCTGCGCTATGCGTCGATGGCGGTCGTGATGGTCGCGATCTGCAAGGTCTTCCTGATCGACGCTGCGGCGCTGCCCGGCCTCTACCGCGTCTTCTCGTTCTTCGGGCTCGGCATCTGCCTTGTCGCGGTCGGCTACGTCTATCAGCGGCTCGTCTTCCGGCAGGCGACTCCCTAGTCTTCCGCCCAGGCGATCCGCAGCACGTTGGTCGCGCCGGGCGTGCCGAAGGGAACGCCGGCAGTGACGACGAGGCGCTGGCCTTTGCCGGCGATGTCCTGCTCGCGCGCTATGCGGCAGGCCTTCTCGACCATTTCGGAGAAACTGCTGACGTCCTGCGTCTGCACGCAATGGGTGCCCCAGCACAGGGCCAGGCGCCGCGCGGTGCCCAAGCGCTCCGTAAGGCAGAGGATCGGGACCTCCGGGCGCTCGCGCGCGGCGCGCAGTGTCGTCGAGCCCGAGGTGGTGTAGGTGACGATGGCGGCGGCCGAGAGCGTGTGCGCCACCTGAGCGGCGGCGGCGCTGATGGCGTCCGACGCCGTGGCTTCCGGCTCGAAGTGCTGCGCATGAATGACGCGGCGGTAGTAGGGGTCCTCCTCGACGCGCCGGATGATCCGATTCATCATCGATACGGCCTCGAGCGGATACTCTCCCGACGCGGTCTCCGCCGACAGCATCACCGCATCGGCACCGTCGTACACCGCCGTGGCGACATCGGAGGCTTCCGCCCGCGTCGGGGCCGGCGCATGCACCATCGAATCGAGCATCTGCGTCGCCACGACCACCGGCTTGCCGGCAGCGCGGCAGGCGGCGATGATCCGCTTCTGCAGGGCCGGCACATCTTCCGGCGGCATCTCGACCCCGAGATCGCCGCGCGCCACCATCACGGCGTCCGTCAGCTCGATCAGCTCCTGCAGTCGGTCGATGGCCGCCGGCTTCTCCAGCTTCACCAGGATTGCGGCGCGGCCGGCGATGAGACGGCGGGCTTCGGCCACGTCTTCCGGCCGCTGCACGAACGACAACGCCACCCAGTCGACGCCAAGATCGAGGCCGAACTGCAGGTCCTGGCGATCTTTCTCAGTCAGTGCCGAGATCGGCAGCACGGCGCCGGGCACGTTGACGCCCTTGCGGTCGCTGAGACGACCGCCGGTGACGACCGTGGTCTCGGCGAAGTCATCGCCGCAGCGTTCGACGCGCAGCCGCAGGCGGCCGTCGTCGATCAGCAGGTCGGTTCCGGGTGCTATCGCCTTGAAGATCTCCGGATGCGGCAGCGGCGCGCGGCTGGCATCGCCCGGGGCAGAGTCCATATCCAGCCGGAAGGGTGCGCCCGCCTTCAAGGTTGCCTCGCCGCCATCGATCTTGCCGACGCGCAGTTTCGGTCCCTGCAGATCCATCATCACGCCGATCGGTCGGCCGCACGCGGTCTCGATCTGCCGGATCAGGTCGAAGCAGGCCCGATGGCCCTCATGCAGGCCGTGGCTGAAATTGAGGCGGAAGACATCGACCCCGGCCTCGAACAAGGCGCGGATTGCCTGCGGCGTCGATGTCGCGGGCCCCAACGTGGCGACGATTTTCGCTTTGCGAAGGCGTCTCATGCAGGCGGCACCCTAGCGGGACGGAACGCGGCAAGGAAGTTATCTTTCGCTGTGCTCCACCAAGATGGCGCGGAAGTCATTCACATTGGTGCGAGTGGGCCCGGTCATGACGAGATCGCCGAGCGCTGCAAAGAATCCGTAACCGTCGTTGCCGGCGAGGGCGCGGCGCGCATCGATTCCGAGCGCCGTGCCGCGCGCGAGACTGTCAGGACCGAGGAGGGCGCCGGCATTGTCTTCGGTGCCGTCGATCCCGTCGGTATCGCCGGCGATGGCATGGATGCGAGGCGCGCCGTTCAAGGCTACAGCCAGGGCGAGCAGAAACTCGGCGTTGCGGCCGCCGCGACCCTTGCCGCGGACCGTCACGGTCGTCTCGCCGCCGGAGATGAGGACGGCGGGCGCTGCCGCCGGCTGGCCGAAGCGCGCGACCTGCCGCGCGATGCCGGCATGGACGAGGGCCACGTCGCGCGCCTCGCCCTCGATGCTGTCGCCGAGAATGACGGGCGTGTACCCGGCTGCTCGCGCTGCCCCCGCCGCCGCTTCCAGCGAGTCCTGCGGGCGGGCGATGATCTTGATCTCGCCGCGCGCGAGGCGCGCGTCGCCAGGCTTTGGCGTTTCGTCGGTGGCGGACTTGAAGCGGGCGATGACCGACGCCGGCTCCGTGATCCCGTACTTCTCCAGCACGGCAAGGGCGTCCGCGAAGGTGGTCGGATCGGGCACCGTCGGCCCCGACGCGATCACCGCCGGATCGTCGCCGGGCACATCGGAGATGAGAAGACTGACGACCTGCGCCGGTGCTGCAGCAGCCGCGAGCCGCCCGCCCTTGATTGCCGAGAGGTGTTTTCGCACGCAGTTCATCTCGGCGATGTTGGCGCCGGATTTGAGCAAGGCGCGGTTGACGGCGCGCTTGTCGTCGAGCGTGAGGCCGGGCGCCGGCAGGGCGAGCAGGGCCGAGCCGCCGCCCGAGATGAGGCAGAGCACGAGATCGGCGGGTGTCAGGCCCTGTACCGACTCGAGGATGCGGGCCGCCGCCTTCTGTCCGGCCGCGTCGGGCACGGGATGGGCGGCCTCGACCACCTCGATGCGCTGGCAGGGAACGCCGTGGCCGTAGCGCGTCACGACGAGACCTTCGAGCGGACCCGGCCAATGGTCCTCGACCGCCCGCGCCATCTTGGCCGCGGCCTTGCCGGCGCCGACAACGACGGTCCGGCCCCTTGGCGGCGACGGCAGGTGGGGCGGAACACAGCGGGCGGGGTCGGCGGCGCCGAGCGCGGCATCGAACAGGGAGCGGAGGAGGGCGCGCGGCGACGGCGTCATGGCGCGGTGGCGGAGGATGATCGGGACATGGCCGGCGTTATACGGAGGCCCGCCGGGTGCGCCAAGTCCTGCTCGGCCAAGGGGATAACAAGAAAGGACTCGACACAGGATATTTTATACAATATAAAGAAGGTGGATTTGGGGAGGCCCTCGTGGTCCAGATCGCATCGCAGTCTGAGCGCTTGGCAGCGGCGCCGCTGGAGTCGGTCGATATCCGGCGGCAGACGATCACCGATGCGGTCAGCGAATCCCTGCGCGAGAAGATCCTGAGCGGCGAACTGGCCGAGGGTGCGCAGTTGCGCCAGGATGCCATCGCCGCCGCTTACGGCGTCAGCCGCATTCCCGTGCGCGAGGCGTTGCGGCAGCTCGAGTCGGAAGGGCTGGTGACGTTCTTCCCGCATCGGGGCGCGGTGGTGGCGGAGCTGTCGCTCGGTGAGATCGAGGAGCTGTTCGAGAACCGCGCGCTGCTCGAGTGCGACCTGCTTGCCCGCGCCATGCCGAAGCAGACGGAGGCCGACCTGGCGGCGGCGGCGGCCATTCTCGACGCCTACGAGGCGGCCTTCGACAAGGCCGACGTCGGCAAGTGGGGCCAGCTCAACTGGACGTTCCACGCCGCGCTCTATGCTCCCGCCAACCGGCCGCGCAGCATGGCGCTGGTGCAGAACCTGCACAACAACACCGACCGCTACCTGCGCCTGCAGCTCCTGCTCACCGGCGGCGTCGCGCGCGCCGAGGAAGAGCACCGCAGTCTCCTGGCGCTGTGCCGGCGCGGCGACAGCACCGCGGCGTGCGACCTCCTGCGCCGCCACATCCTCGATGCCGGGACCGACCTCGTCGCCTTCCTGCGCGAGCACCGGGCGGAGAGGAAAGCCTGATGAAGATCACGCGCGTTCAGGCCTTCCAGGTCGACCTGCCGCTGGTCGAGGGGCGCTACGCCTGGGCGCGCGGCAAGTTCGTCGAGGTGTTCGACAGCACGGTCGTGCGCATCGAGACCGACGCCGGCATCGTCGGCCACGGCGAGGTGTGCCCGCTCGGATCGGCCTATCTCGCGTCCTATGCCGCCGGCGTTCGCACGGGGATCGCCGAGCTGGCGCCGCATCTGATCGGGCAGGATCCGACGCAGCTCGAGCCGCTCAACCGGCACATGGAGGTTCATCTCAAGGGCCACGCTTACGTCAAGTCGGCGATCGACATCGCCTGCTGGGACATCCTGGGCCAGGCCTGCGACCAGCCGCTGTCGACGCTGCTGGGCGGCCGCCATGGCGACGACATCATTCTCTATCGCGCCATCTCGCAGGATTCGCCCGAGAACATGGCGGCGCGCGTCGCCGGCTACCGGGCGGAGGGCTACACGCGCTTCCAGCTCAAGGTCGGCGGCGATCCCGACGTCGACATCGAGCGCATCCGCGCCGTGTCCGCCAAACTCAAAATCGGGGACAGACTCGTCGCCGATGCCAACACCGGCTGGCTGCCGCACGAGGCGATGCGGGTCTGCCGGGCCGTGCGCGACGTCGACCTCTATGTCGAGCAGCCCTGCCTCACCTACGAGGAGTGCCTGAGCGTCCGCCGCCACATCGACAATCCGTTCGTGCTCGACGAATGCATCGACGACGTCACGACCCTCCTGCGCGGCAGCGCCGACCGCGCCATGGACGTGGTCAACATCAAGATCAGCAAGTTCGGCGGGCTGACGCGGGCGCGGCAGGCGCGCGACCTCTGCGTGTCGCTCGGCGTCGCCATGACCATCGAGGACACCTGGGGCGGTGACATCGTGACGGCGGCGATCGCGCATCTGGCGCAGAGCACGCCCGAGCAGTTCCGCTTCACCGCGACGGACTTCAACAGCTACGTCACCGTCAGCCTCGCCGAGGGCGCGCCCAGGCGGGTGAACGGCCGCATGGCCGCGCCGACCGGACCGGGCCTCGGCATCAAGCCGCGGGCCGAGGTGCTGGGCAAGCCGGTGATCGACATCCACTGATGCATTGAACAAGGGAGAATCGAGATGAAGGCAAATTGGCAGGGCGTGTTTCCGGCGTGCACGACGCATTTCAAGGCGGACCAGTCGATCGATTTCGCCGCCACGGCGGCGCATATCGAGCGGCAGCTGCGCGCGGGCGTGCGCGGCTTCATCATGCTGGGCACGGTGGGCGAGAACTGCTCGCTCGATGCCGACGAGAAGCGCCAGGTGCTGAAGCTCGCGGTCGACACGGTGAAGGGCCGCGTGCCCGTTCTGGCCGGCACCGCCGAGTGCACGACGGCGCTCGCCTGCCGCTATGCCGCCGACGCCAAGAAGATTGGCATCGACGGCCTGATGGTGCTGCCGGCCATGGTCTACAAGTCCGACCCGCGGGAGACGCTGGCGCATTTCCGTGCGGTGGCCCGGGCGTCCGACCTGCCGATCATGGTCTACAACAACCCGCCGGCCTACGGCGTCGACATCACGCCCGAGATGTTCGCCGAGCTGGCGTCGGAGCCGACCATCGTCGCGATCAAGGAGTCCTCGGACGACCCGCGGCGCATCACCGACGTCATCAACGCCACCGGCAACCGCTACACGCTCTTCTGCGGCGTCGACGACCTCATCCTCGAGAGCCTGATGCTGGGCTGCACCGGCTGGGTGGCCGGGCTGGTCAACGCCTTCCCGGAGGAGTCGGTCGGGCTCTACGACATGGCCGCCGCCGGCAAGCACCGCGACGCCCTGCCGCTCTACCGCTGGTTCATGCCGGTGCTGCACCTCGACGTCGGCACCAAACTCGTCCAGTACATCAAGCTGGCGCAGAACATGGCCGGCCTCGGCAGCGAGCTGGTGCGGGCCCCGCGCCTGATCCTCGACGGCGCCGAGCGCGAGCACGTCCGCGCCATCGTCCAGCGCGCCCTCGACCAGCGCCCCCGCTTGGCGGCCTGAGGGCGGAGGCGAAAAAGCGACGATGGACCCCATGTCCAGCGGGGCCGGCAAGTGTCGGAACCGCAGATGGACGCGGATGGGGACGCATGTAGGGGCGGGGTCCCCCGGGTCCGGCCTAGGGCCGGCCCGAGGACAACTTTAAGACCCGCCCTCTTCGTCGGGGCCGGATCGCTCTTCAAAATTGAGCGAAGGACCCCATGCCAAGCGGAGCATGGGGTTCCGTCTCGCTGGACACGAGGAGTGATTCACGCGGAGAACGCGGAGCCGCGGAGTTGATCAACGGCTCCGGTCCCTGACGGTGAGGAGTGGGGTCTCCGGTCATCGGGCGTCCGGAGCACAACCCTGAGATCCGGTCCCTGACAGGCGATCGCGAATCTGAGCGAAGGCCCCCATGCCAAGCGGTAATCCTCGCTCGACGTCGCTGGACATGGTGGCTCGCTTCGGATTCGCGATCTCGCTGGATGGCGCGACCAGTTCCTTCGGAAGTGATGGAAGGAGCCCCATGTCCAGCGGAGATCCGCTCTGCCCCGATCGGAGCATCGCCCCTCCGGGAGAGTCGCAAAGACACGAAATTCGAGGCTATTGCATTTTGCGTGAGTCGGCGGGAACGCGCAAACCGTCCCAGCCGTGCGTCTCTTTGCAGAGGGAGAAGCACGCCTTCCAATCATATTCACAATGTCCAACAGCGCAGCGCCCTACCGCGCAAGCAGACGGGTGTTGACGCTGAAATCATAATATGGAACAATTCAGGAACTTTCAATAGGATTTCGCCAACCTTGCCGATTTGCGGGATCTGATTTCAGC
>Ga0335076_10007484_pt1 | contig 10998 bp, 12 predicted proteins | sample Lox_Sample_25_FD_206717 | JGI IMG/M metagenome (GOLD analysis project Ga0335076, IMG submission 206717) | Soil microbial communities from Loxahatchee National Wildlife Refuge, Florida, United States - Lox_Sample_2.5 | ecosystem: Environmental > Terrestrial > Soil > Wetlands | place: USA...
TATCACGCGGCGACCACGGCTAAGGGGAGCGTGCTGCACTACGAGCGAGACTATGTGGCGAAGCAGGTGCAGATTCCCGCCGCGCGGGCCGCCGACTTCAGGAAGTTTGAGAGCGCCATTGTTGAGGACGAGCAGGCGGCGGCGGTGTTGAAGAGGGAGTAGACCGCCGCATCACCCGCATTCCGCGAAATTCGCCAAGTTTTCCTCTGTAAAGAGAGGTTCGTCACGCGATTTTGCTGGCCAAAGCCTGAAAAAGGTGTCCTATACTGCCACTAGCGCGGGGCTATCTTCCCTGCTATTGCAGTCGCCTCGCTGATTTTATGGCAGCACAAGCTAACCGCAAGCGCGCTTACGAACCACCGCCGATCCCGGATCGGCTTTATTTCAAGATCAGCGATGTCGCCCGTCTGTGCGGCGTAGAGACCTATGTTCTGCGCTTCTGGGAGTCGCAGTTTCCGCAACTGAAGCCGAATAAGAGCGGGACAGGCCAGCGGCTCTATCGCCGCCGCGACGTGGAGACGGCACTGGAGATCAAGCGCCTGGTTCATACGCAAGGCTACACGCTGTCAGGCGCACGGACGGTGCTTGAACAGGGGCAGCGCCGGTCAAGCAAGCGTGATGAATCGCAAGCAAGCTTGCCCATGGGAGATGCAGGCAAACGGATCGATGCGGTGGCTGCGGCCATTGGACATGCGCGTGCAGAGTTACGCGAGATTGCCAACTTGCTGGGCTCGGCGGCAATGCAGCCGGCGCGGCGCCGCAGCCGGCTGGCGCCCATCCGGCCAACTTCGGGCTTGCTGTTTCCGTCGTAAGGGATTGCGGCGCGAGTGAGAAGAACTGGCCGCGTCCGCTGGGCGCGGCCAATGTGTCTTATGACGGCAGCGAGACGCCGCCTATTCTGCTGCCGGTGCTTGTTCGGCGGCAGGCTCTGCAGCAGCGGGCGCAGCTTCCTTCTCTTCTTCGGAAGCTTCTGCCTGGACCTTCACTGTGACGCGCGCGGTGACCTCGCGATGCAGCCGGATGGCTACTTTGAATTCGCCGGTGCTCTTGATCGGATCGCCAAGCTGGATCTTGCGGCGATCGACCTCGTGGCCTTGCGCGGCAAGCTCCGCGGCTATGTCGGCCGATGTGACCGAGCCAAAGAGATGGCCCGCCTCGCCGGCCTTGCGCGTGAAGCTGAGCACGAGCGGCTCGAGCTGCGTGGCCAGTTGCTCGGCCTGAGCTTTTTCGCTCGCGGAGCGACGCGCGGCAGCGGCCTTCATCTGCTCGATAACGGCCTTGTTCTCATCAGTGGCCTGCATGGCCAGCTTGCGCGGCAGCAGGTAGTTGCGTGCGTAGCCATCGGCGACTCTCACCAACTCTCCGCGAAAGCCCAGGTCGGCTACATCTTCTTTCAAAATCACTTCCATCGAAATTCTCCAATTCCGCGAGGGCGGAGCGTCCATTGACTTGAGCCGGGAACGGGCTGAAGCCCACTCGATCTCGCGTTAATTACCGGCATAGCCAGAGCCATGCTTTGATACAAACCCGTCGACCATCAGCACGGTGCGAGGGTCGCCGTTGCGAACGCGCACAACTAGTGATGCGTGGCGAACGGCAGCAGGGCGATATTGCGGGCCTGCTTGATGGCGCGTGTGAGGCGGCGCTGGTGCGTGGTGCAAACGCCGGTGAGCCGCCGCGGCACGATCTTGCCGCGCTCGGCAACAAACTGCTGCAGCAGCCGCACGTCGCGGTAAGGAATCGCGTCAATCTTTTCGGTGCAGAACTTGCACACCTTCTTGCGGCGGAAGAACTTGCCGCGTCCACCGGGTCCACCGCCGGGCCGGGGTCCACCGCGCGGGCCTCCGCCCGGGCCGGAGGAGCCTTGTGATCCTGCGTCCGCATTGGCGGCCGCTTTTGCTTGGTTTTCTTCAGGCATAGTGTTTCCTCATTCCATTTCTTTGTACCGGCGAGGCCGGAAGATTCTTTGTAGGGATCGGGAGTCAGGATTCAGGGATCAGAAAACGCGTCAGCAATTTTCCTGTTCCCTCGTTCCCTCGTTCCCTTGGTCCCTGCTTTTATGCGCTGGCCTGGACGGCCTCGTTCGGCTCCGCGGGAACCGCGTTCTCTGGGGCCGGCGTCGCCGGTTCGGCACTCGCCTTGCGGCGCGTGCCGCGCAATGCCTTCACCTTGGCGAGACGCTTCTCTTCCTCGTCAATGCGCACCGTAATGAACTTAATTACCGGCTCAGTGACGCGCAGACGGCGCTCGAGCTCCAGGACGACCGGTCCACCGGCTTCAATGGTGAGCAGAACGTAGTTGCCGTCGGCAAACTTGCGCACGACATAGGCGAGCTTGCGGCGACCCATCTTCTCCACCGACTTCACCGCGCCTCCGCCGGATGTAACCGTGGAACTGAAGTTGGCGATCAGCTTCTCGACTTCTTCGTCCTCCATATCGGGACGGACGATAAACATGACTTCATACAGACGCGACATCAGCATTCCTTTTCTGCCGGAGCGACTCATCACCGCCCACAGCTTGTAGCCTTCAGCTCTCGGCCGTCAGCTTTCAGTGAACAGGTTCGTAGGTCCTGAGGCCTAGTCCCTGGTCTCTGCCGTACTTCATTCCTCCGCCGCTCCATTTCAATCGCGGCGGTTAAACTCGTTCATCGCCGGACCTGGACCGTCGGTGATGATGCGTTGTACCGCATTCGCCACTCGATCCAGTACTTCATCCAGCACCGCAAGATCGGCCTTGCGCATGGGCGAGAGCAAGTAGTCTCTGCCGGGCCGTCTTCCTCCGGCGGCAATTGCCTCCGGAGGAAGATCAGGACCCACGCCAATGCGCAGGCGCAACCACTCTTCCGTGCCCAGGGAACCGGTAATGCTGCGGGCTCCGTTGTGCCCGGCCGGCGATCCGCGCTCCCTGATCTTGAACGTTCCCAGTACCAGGTCAAGCTCGTCGTAGATGACGAGCAGGTCCTTTGCCGGGTCGGTTTCAAACTCGTGAACCAGAGCGTCGACTGCGGCGCCGCTCAGGTTCATGAATGTCTCCGGCTTGGCCAGAACTACCTGGCGGCCCGCAATCCGGCAGGTCGCCGTCATAGCCCGGCATCGTCGGTTCAGGACCACAACACCCTCCTGCTGGGCGATGCGGTCAATGGCCATGAATCCCGCGTTATGCGGAGTCCACAGATACTCAGAGCCGGGATTACCGAGCCCCACGATCAGGAAAGGGCTCTTCCGGCTACCGGATTCGAGTGCATCCGCCAAGATCTACTTCTTCGCCGGTGGCTCGGCCTCAGAAGTTGCCTTGCCCTTCTTGGCCACTTCCGGCTCGGCCGGTGCTGCTGCACCCGCCTCTCCCGGTGCAGCCGTTCCAGGCGCCGCTGCCGCCCCTTCCGCAACTTCGGGCGCCGCAACCACTTCCTCGCGGATATGGACGACGTGCGCCACGGTTGCGTCTTCCGGAGTCAAATACTTGATCTTGTCAGAGTGAGGTAATCCGTTCACGCGAATCACCTGATGCATCTCCAGGCTGCTCACATCAACGTCGATATGGCTGGGAATGTCGGCAGGCAGGCACTCAACTTCGACTTCGCGCAGCACCTGGTCAAGAATGCCGCCCTCAGTCTTGACGCCCACCGGTACGCCCAAAAGCTTGACGCGGACGCGAACACGCAGAACTTTGTCGAGCGCAATCCGCTTCAGATCAATGTGGATCAGCTTGTCCTTGATCGGCTCGCGTTGCCAGTCGACGATCATGGCCTTGGTTGCAGGCAAACCCGCAACCTCGACATCGAAGATGGTGTTGTGGCCGGTTTCAGAGAGGAGGATTCGCGAAATCTGCTTGGGATCGACCTCGACGGCTACCGCATCGTGCCCGGAGCCGTACAGGACGGCCGGGATTTTGCCTGCTGCGCGCACACGGCGTGCAGCGTTCTTATTGAATCTGCCCTCGCGGGTCTTGGCTACGACAACTTCTGGCATTGTTCGTTATCTCGTTTCTCAAAAAATCGGGCACGGGAAAACAGCTCTTAGCTCCCAGCTACCTCGTTCCGCTTCGGGCTGGGTTGCTCCGCTCCCTTTGTAGAAGCAGTTGTCAGTGGTCAGTTGTCAGTGGTCAGCAAAAAAACCGCGACCACAAATCAACCGTGCCTATCGACTTCTGCCGGGTTACTAATAGCGACCATCGACAACTTCCAACTGACAACTGGTCATCGACAACTTGCTAGTTAAACAGCTCGCTTACGCTGGTCTCCAGGTGGATGCGCTCGATGGCCGAGCCCAGCAGGCCGGCCACTGAAAGCACTTTAATCCGGGTCAATTTCTGTGCCGGATCGTTTCCCGGCAGGGTTAACTTCTGCGCCGCTTCGCGGAGCGGAATGGTGTCAGTCACCACCAGTTGCTCAAGCCGCGAATTGGCAATGCGATCGATGGCCGGGCCCGAGAGCACGGCATGGCTGGCGCACGCGTAGACTGCCGTGGCACCGGAGGCGCAAAGCGCATCGACCGTTTTCACCAGGGTGCCCGCCGTATCAATGATGTCGTCGATGATGAGGCAGGTCTGGCCTTCAACGTCGCCCACCACGTGCATCACTTCGGCAACGTTCATGTCGGTGCGGCGTTTGTCCACGATAGCCAGGGGCGCTCCCATCTTTTGCGCGAAGAAGCGCGCGCGCTCCACGCCACCCGCGTCGGGCGAAACGACTGTGAGATTGGGCAGGTTCAGCTCGCGGAAGTAGCTCACCAGGACCGGGCTGGCAAATAAATGGTCGACGGGAATATTGAAGAAGCCTTGAATCTGTGCCGCGTGCAGGTCCACAAACAGGGCGCGATTGGCGCCTGCGGTTGTGAGCAGGTCTGCAATGAGCTTGGCACTGATCGCCACGCGCGGGCGATCTTTGCGATCCTGGCGCGCGTAGCCGTAGTAGGGCACCGCCACCGTGATCCGGGCCGCCGAGGCTCGCTTGAGTGCATCGATCATAATGAGTAACTCAACCAGGTGCTGATCCACCGGATAGCAGGTGGGCTGCACGACAAACACATCCACGCCGCGAACATTCTCGAGCAGTTGGAAGTAGACTTCTCCATCGGCAAAACGCTGCAGCTTTACCTGCCCCACCGTGACGCCGATGTGCCGTGCCACATCCTCGGCCAATCGAGGATTCGCGGTGCCGGAAAACAACTTGAAGCGCTTGTCTTCGCTGAGCCTTCCGGCCTTTTTTCGTTCGGGCTGCGGAGCCTTGGCGGCGTCCCTGGTCTTGCCACTTTCTCCATGGCCGCCCTTTTGCGCGTCCTTGCCGCTTTCGGGTTTGTCCGGGTTTGGTTCGCCCGGCTTGTTGCCTTCCAATACCGCCGTCGACGTTCCCACTTCCATTTGAAGAGCACCTCCAAGCTGGTTGGCTTTGGCTGCGTTCCTAATTCGAGCTATTAGCTTTTAGCCGTTAGCCCTTAGCTCGTGACATGGGAAACGACACTTCCAGTCTCCGCAAGACGAAGCTAAAAAGCTAATAGCTAACGGCTAGTAGCTGTTTTTCTGGCTGGGCGACCTGGATTCGAACCAGGATAAATGCCTCCAAAGGGCATTGTCCTACCATTGAACGATCGCCCAGTTTAACTGACAGCCGTGGGAGAGTCTCGCTTGGCTAACTCACGCCTGTCAATCGTTGAAAAAGAGCTGATAGCCTCTAGCCGCTAGCCCGTAGCTCGCCCGTGCCGGACCGTTCAACGTGGTTCTTCCGTGGAGCAGCTAAAGGCTAAAAGCTGTCTTTCACAATCATCTGATCCCAATACGCCTGGCGGGGCAGGGTGCGCGTTACGTGCGCCGTAACCCCTCGGACCTGGCTTTCGACCCGGTCCTTCGCCGCTTCAGCGTCTCCGCAGGTCAAGTACAACCCGAAGAGCGCCGAACCGGACCCGGACAGAGAGGCATAGAGGGCTGCCCCCGGTGTGCCCGGGGCCGCAAGAAGTCGCTTGATCTCGGCAAGGGAGGGATGCTGGGGAAAGACCACACGTTCGAAGTCGTTCTCAATCCAGCTCGTGATCCCGGTGCGGACAAGCCCAGACCCATGGATCGTCTCTTGCGGTCCGGCCAGGTCTTCTCTCTTGGAGAAGACACCGGAGGAGCCTGCTCTAAACCCGCCTTCAGGAACTTCTCCCCGAAAGGCGCTGGCGTAAGCACGGCTCGACCTTTCCAGTCTATCGGCACTGAGGCCCGCGGTCAAACCCTCGGTAGTGCAAAGAGCATCCCAGTCGCGGAAGGCCTGCGGCGTGGACACACCCACATCCGGAACGGCGACCACGCACCAAGTCGGCTCGAAATCGGGAAGCGGAGAGACCTCCTGGCCGCGATCGACGCCGAGGACTGTGCCGCCGATGAGGAAGAGCGGCACATCGGAGCCAACTTGAGCGGCGATTTGCAGCGCCTCAGCCTTCCAACCGCCTGCAGCCAGCCTCAACTCTTTCACGAGCCCCACCCATGCAGCGACTGCATTGCCCGATCCGGCACCCAGACCACCCTGAACCGGCAGCCGCTTGTCGATATGAATCTCGACCTCTGCCTTGACTCCTAGTTGCTCCAAAGCCAATGAAATCATCCTCCAAACCGTGTTTCTGCTATCGGTTGGCACCCTTAAGTCGTTTGAAATGATTCGCAGTGTGGTTTCCGGCGCAGGCCGGGCCGAAACCGTCACAATGTCATGGATTTCGAGAGTCTGGTAGACGGTCACAAGGGCGTGGAATCCGTCAGAGCGGGGCGCGCCGAGGAAGAGGCCTAAATTGATCTTTGCGTGGGAGCGAACGGACGTGGGCATACCGCTTCATTGTAGTGGGACGCGATCCGAGAGTTGGGGAACTATCTCTGTCCCTCATCGGGTAATCTGCAACGATCACACCAAGGGCTTTGCGCCGGTTGGTCAAGAACCGTGGCGCCGTAGCTTCGTTTAGCAGGCCGATGTGCCAGGACTACAAGGCTTTCAATTTTTGCCAGACTTCTCGCGACCGGTGGCCGTCAGTCTTCCTTGTATAGCGCGGCTCCTGCAATGGTCCCCACGACAACCTCAACCAGCCCACCTAGCGTTGTCCACATCGTGAGGTGCTTGGAGAACAGGCCAGCGACATACATGAATGCTACGTTCGGCACCAGAACGCCTACGAGCCATACCATCAGCCCTGCACAAATCGCTGTCTTCACGCCTGGGCCATATCGCGGCCGTATTGCGGCGTAGATCCAAATAGCCAGAAGTCCGGTCACGAGTCCAAGCAAGTTGAACAAGACAATCTGGTGCGCCCCGAAATCAGCATGACCGAGGGCAACCAGATTGTTATGCCAGGAATTTGCCAGCCACATGCCGTCGATCGGGTAGTCCAGAAGGTCAACCACGATACCGGCGACGATGCCACCCAGGATCACTCGGCCCAAGTTGATCTTTCCCATGGCGCGCTCCTTGGGGGATTTTGGGGGACGGCGGGAGTATACGCGCGCTCATGACGGCGTGCAAGACGAATCGAATCTCAGGGATCGCTCAGTCTTCTTTGTACAGCGCGGCGCCTGCAATCGTCCCGATCAGAATCTCGACGAGGCCGCCGAGCGATGAGTAGCCTACGAGATGGCCAGAGAAGAAGTGCGGAACCCAGAACAGCGCGAAGTTGGGCAAAAGTGTCGACAGTATCCACACAACAAAGCCCGCATAAATCGCGGTTTTCACGCCCGGTCCAAAGCGCGGCCGAATGCCGGCGTACACCCAGATGGCGCACAGACCTATAATGATTCCGAAAAACTCGAACCAAAGGATCTGGCGCATGGAAAACGGCGCCATGCCCCAAACGCCTAGTTGAGCGGACCACATTTTGTTAAGCCAAAGGCCATCCACGAGATAGTCGAGAATATCGCCGACGATGCCGGCGACAACGCCACCGAGGATCAATCGACCAACGTTGATCTTTCCCATTGCTCCTCCTTGGGGGACGCGGGGAGTATACGCATGAGGAATATCACGCGCAAGATGAAATTAGAGAGCAGGTTGCAGAGATTGATGAGTCGACCTAAGCAGGTCAACGTGAAAGAGTCTGGCGTGCGCGTTGCCGCAGCCAGCGCCCAAGGACCGATTTGGGCACGGGAACCTTCATGATGCAATTCGCGTAACTTTCTCTGAGCAACCTCAGGAGCCCTTATGCACTTCCTGGTCTTCGGCGTCGGCCTTTATTTCCTCCCCACCATCATCGCGGCGGTGCGGCACACGCACAATGCTACGGGAATCCTGCTGCTGAACCTGTTCCTTGGCTGGACCATCGTGGGCTGGGTTGTCGCGTTCCTGATGGCGATCTGCTCGGTTCCTTATTGTGCCTGTTACCATCATCGCGGATGGTGACAGGCAAGACCGAACACTTTGGATCGCACTGGACGCGGCGCGACTGGATCGCCGGCGCTGCACTGTTTGTTGCCACAGCGGGCGTAGTGTTGTGGCAAAACGCGCACGTGGCGATCCTGTGGGACTTAAGCTACGTGCTCGACAGCGCCGCGCGCATCGCTGCGGGCCAGATGCCGTATCGGGACTTCCCCTTTGTCCATGCGCCGCTCACATTTCTGGTTCAGGCTGCGATCATCCGGCTGACGGGCCGCGTCTACTTTTATCACCTTATTTATGTCGCAGTGGTGGGTGGACTCGGCACAGTCATTACCTGGAGGATTGCGTTCAGAGAGCTGCGCGGTCGGGTAGTGGAGGCCTGGCCTATCGCGCTGATGCTGGCCGCACCACTCACCGTGATCGGTATCTACTGCATCGTGCCCAATCCCGAATATGACTGCGACTGCGCGTTCTGGATGCTGGTGGCGATCTGGTTTCTGCAACGGCTCGATGCGAAAGAGAAGAGCGTGATGAGCGGCGTTGCTGCGGGCGCATTCGTTTGCCTGCCGCTCTTCTTCAAACAGAATATGGGTTTGCCATTTCTGGCTGCGGTGGCATTGGTGGTCGTTTTGCTGCTGGTCTTCAGGATCATTCGCCGCATTACGGGCAAGGAGGGTGACCGCCATGTGCGAGCGCTGCTGGGATGTGTGGCTGGTATTGTCGCAGCGCTTTTAGCAGCCGCGCTGGTGCTGCATTGGACATCCGGCGTTCGACATTACATTCACTGGACATTTTCTTTTGCCGCGCAACGGCGCATGCCGGGTCTCGGAGACATGGTTTCTGTCTATCGCGAGTACTCGCTTGTGTGGACGCTGCCGTGCGTTGCGGCGGCTCTGGTCCTTCTGGGGACTCAGCTAGGGCATCGAAAATGGGCCCGGCTGATCGCGTTTTTACTGCTGGCAGCTCCGTTTCTCTTCACGTTCAGTTCGCTGCTGCTGTATGACGACGCCGACGAGCGCGGCGATAGCCTGCTGGCGCTTTGGCCGCTCTTGCTGCTGCTGGGCGGCGTGCTGGCACTGTGGAATCTCTTCAAGCTCCGGCGCGAGCCGAACGTGCGTGTAATGCTTCCGTTGGTTCTTCTAGTCGCCATCAACGGCGCATTGATGTCGCAGCAGCTCTGGGGATCTTCGTATGCCATCTGGCCGCTGCTTATGTTGCTCCTGGCAGAGATGTTTGCGCTTCTCGAGAGCTTCGCCGCACGCTCCGGTGTTGCGAAGCGGCTGACCGCGATGCTGGCGGCGCTGATCAGCCTTACGCTGCTGGTGTGCGGCGGATGCTACACAGCAAGCGAGGAGCGGCTTTCATATGTGAAGCTGCCCGACGAGCCGGCTAGGCATTCGGCGTTTCCGCAACTCGCAGGCATGGCCACGCCGGGACCGTATCTGCCGGAGTTCGACGAGCTGCTTCGGTACGCCGACGCAAACATTCCTTTTAACGACGGGTTGATCCTGATTCCCGGCGAGGAGCCGTTCTACTTTGTCACGGGCCGCGCACCGCGTTTTCCGCTGCTGCTGTTCGATCCAACGACCAATCCTTATAGGCCGGACGAGATTGCTTCTCTGGCCAGCTCACAGAATATCCATTGGATGATCGTGAAGCGCGATCTGCAAATGGTTGCGGACCCGACGCCGGATCGCGCGGAAGTGATGCGGCTGCTGATGCCGCAATTCACTCTGGCGGCGCATCTGCACGGATACGATGTGTACCGGGCAAAGGCAGCGAAGTAAGCGGAGTTAGCCGCGCTTCGCGTGCGATGGCAAATTAGTTAGTCATCAAGCCAGCATGCGATCCTTCACCCCCGCAATTGCCAGCCACAAACCGAGGCCAAATTCGGCGACGAACATGACCGGATACAAGGGATACATCCACTTTTCATAGCCGGGAATGAACCACTCTTGCACAAGGCAAATCATCAGCGAAATGCCGTCGAGGATCAGCAGAACTCCGATGACCTTGGGCAAAAGGCGCGACTTGATCACGAGAAGTCCGAGCGGAAACAGCCATGCAGCGTAAAACGGGCCGCACACCATACTGCCGCTGCCACTTAACTTCAGGAAGATAAGGCCGAGCGTCTGTAGCTCGTCAGGCTTGAACGCACTCAGCGTCGCTGTATCCGTGCAAAGCATCAATGCCGCGAAGTGCAGCAAGGTAGCAACGCATTCGATAGCTACCCCCACCAGATTCAGCAGCAGAAACAGAAGCGCGAGTTCGCTGTTGATCGGCTTGAACAGCACATACAGTGCCCACGCTGCCAGCAGAAAGAGCAACGCAGCAATCAGTTCCATACTCACGCCGATGCGAAACACTCCCTGGGATGCCACAATCGCGTTGGCTGTAGCCGCGGCATTTTCCCAAGCGATGGGCTTGCCTTGAATAAAGGTGGAGGCAGCGTAGACGACGATGTATGCGAGGTAAAAGATCCCGGCAAGCCTCGCGACTCTGCCTCGTGGTAATGCAATCACTTTAAGCGACATAATCGGGCCGCCCTTGAGCGCACAACGATCAGGGGCAGACAGACGAATTTCATTGCCTGCCGCAATCATTGGTTTCGGGAAGTTGCAGAAATTGTACGCCCGAATCCGCTCTAATGCCCGGCAGTGTTTGCTTTC
>Ga0335076_10007485_pt1 | contig 10997 bp, 8 predicted proteins | sample Lox_Sample_25_FD_206717 | JGI IMG/M metagenome (GOLD analysis project Ga0335076, IMG submission 206717) | Soil microbial communities from Loxahatchee National Wildlife Refuge, Florida, United States - Lox_Sample_2.5 | ecosystem: Environmental > Terrestrial > Soil > Wetlands | place: USA: Florida...
CTGTGTTGGGGAATTTAAATTCAGGCCTTCAATTGTATTGGCTGAAGCATGAGAGACCGGCACTATTTCATAAAATAAAATTTTCACTGCATCTTCCCCAATGGCTCAGTTTTGTTATTTCAGGAAGGCATGCTTCGGATATTACCAGCATTGGTTGCCATACCTGCTTATGGGATTTTTCTAAAAATAATTATCATCAATGGGTAGATGCGGAAGGAATCAGAAACAAGTTTGCACATATTCATCCCAGTGATAAACCGATTGCTGATCATGTCGGCGAATCCATCGATTCCTCTCTGCATCTCAAAATACCTGTTGGTACAGGATTACATGATAGTTCGGCAGCCCTGATCCCTTACCTGGCAATTATCAGGGAACCATTTGTCCTGATATCTACAGGCACCTGGAGCATCAGCCTGAATCCATTCAATCATTCCGCCTTGACAAATGAAGAACTTGAGCAGGATTGTTTATGTTATCTGAGCTACACCGGCGAACCGGTGAAAGCATCCCGGTTGTTTGCCGGACATATCCATGAAGAGCAAACAAAAAAGATTGCCGATCATTTTAATAAATCACCTGATTATTATTCCGGTCTGAAAGGCAATATTGAATTACTGAATCGTTTATATGAAACCAATATCCCAGGGAATGACAATTCTTCATCATTCTTCTATGACCACGATCTGAATTCTTTTTCGAACTATGAAGAAGCTTATTACCACCTGATGTTTGATTTGATTATCCGGCAAACCAAATCCACAAAATTGATATTGAAAGGAACAAATGTTAAAAAGATATTTGTAGATGGTGGTTTTGGTAAAAATTCAATTTATATGCAAATGCTCCGGCGTTCTTTCCCCGATATAAATATTTCCACTACTGCAATGTCGCAGGCAACAGCATTGGGAGCAGCTTTGTCAATACACAGCTACTGGAATAGCCAATCAGTTCGGACTAGTCTTATCTATGAATGATGATCGATGGTCTTTTCTTCGCACACTGCATGTATCGAAATCGGACAGTTTTAAGCTGCACAAAAAATATAAAAGACTGGTTTTTAGTTGCATATTATAAGGCATTCTCTTTGTACCCACTCTTGTACCATTCAACCCCAAAAATTTAGTCTATGTTCGAAAATTATCTGAAGACAGCGATCCGGAATTTAGGGCGTAACAAAAGTTATGCATTTATCAATGTATCGGGACTGGCAGTGGGCATTGCAGCAAGCCTGTTGATTTTTTTGGTGATCAATTTTGAAACCAGCTTTGACAATTTTCATTCAAAGCGTAAAAATATTTATCGTGTCGGTACAGTATTTCATTCACAGGATGGCATGGGCTATTCAGCAGGGACGGCTTTCCCTGTTGGTCCGGCGCTGCGGGTGGATTTTCCCCAGATAAAGGTAGTCGCAAACATTTTCAGGAATGACGATGTGCAGATCACAATCCAGGATGGTATAAATGATCAACAGAAAAAATTGAAAGAATCATATCTTTTTTTTGCAGAGCCCTCTTTTTTTAAAATTTTTGATTTCGGATGGCTGTCTGGCGATCCTGAAACGGCTTTGAAAGACCCCAACTCGGCAGTGTTGACACAGGCAACCGCGGAAAAATATTTTGGAGATTGGCAGTCGGCAATTGGTAAGACAATCAAGCAGGAAAATAAATCGATCTATAAGATTACGGGGATATTAAAAAATATTCCGCCAAATACTGATTTCCCACTCAGCGTGGTTGTTTCTTTTTCAACGCTTCAAAATTCAGATCTAAGTCGCAACTTAAATGACTGGGTAAGCACATTTAGCGATGCGGCCACGTTTATAGTGCTGCCACCGGAATTATCGCCAGAAAAAATGAACGGTGAATTGATAGCATTTGCAAAAAAACATAAACCCCAGGTATATGCGAGCGATGCTTATGTATTGCAGCCCTTGTCTGAAATTCATTATGATGATCGCTTTGGAAATTTTCGTGGTCATGTTTTCAGCCATGACCTGGTCAGGGCGCTTGCATTGATCGGGATTTTCCTGATCGCTATTGCCTGTGTCAATTTTATTAACCTGGCGACTGCCCAGGTTGTCAAACGGTCGAAAGAAGTCGGAGTGAGAAAAGTTTTGGGCAGCAATCGTTCCCAACTTGCTTTGCAATTTCTTGGCGAAACCGCATTGATCGCTCTTGCTGCCATGGCTATTGCCATTTGTATCGCAGCAACTGCCTTGCCATTTTTAAACGATTTGCTCGAACAACAGATGAGTATGAATTTTCTGGTCAACCCTTCTTTAATATTGTTTGTAATTATTGTTTTAATCGGGGTTACACTTTTATCCGGAATTTATCCGGCAATGATCTTATCAGGTTTTAATCCTGTGACTGCTTTGAAAAGTAAGATCACATCCAAAATGGTTGGAGGTATTTCGTTGAGGAGAGCGCTTGTTGTTTTACAGTTTGCCATTGCGCAAATTCTCATCATCGGCATGCTTATCGTGGTGAGCCAGATGAATTATTTTAAAAACGCTTCGCTTGGGTTTGACAAAGCTGCCATTATCAATGTCCCGATTCCCGGTGATAGCGCCAATCATACAAAGATTGATTGGCTCCGAGATCATTTACTCAGTAATACGAGTATATTGAACGCCAGTTTCAGTTATGCGAGTCCTTCTTCCGATGGAAATTGGCAAAGTGATTTCAAATTTGATCATGCGGCCAAATCAACCCATTTCAGTGCCAATTTAAAATGGGCAGATGCAGCCTATTTTAAAACATATAACCTTCAGTTTGTGGCTGGTCGTCCATATTACCCGAATGATACAGTCAAAGAATTTGTGGTCAATGAAACGCTTCTCAGCAAATTAGGAGTCCGCAAGCCACAGGAAGCCATCGGCAAGGAAATCAATTTCTGGGATGGTGTTAAAGTGGGAAAGGTTGTTGGCGTTATCAAAGATTTTAATTCTTATTCATTGAGACAGCCGATGGCTCCCGTTGTGTTGAGTACCTGGAAAGATGTTTACCAGGTGATCAATATTAAAATAAAACCGGGATCTGAAAAGGCAGTATTGCCCTATGTCGAAAAATTATGGAACGAAAGTTTTCCGGATTATATTTACCAATGCCAGTTTCTTGATAAAACCATTGAAGATTTTTACAAGCAGGAAAACCAGTTGTCGGTCCTCTACAAGGTTTTTGCTGCTATTGCGGTATTCATTTCATGTCTCGGTTTGTATGGACTTGTTTCGTTCATGGCTGTACAGCGTACGAAAGAAGTTGGCATTCGAAAAGTACTCGGTGCTTCTTCAGGGAATATTGTGTACCTGTTGTCAAGGGAATTCACTTTGCTGATCATTATTGCATTTTTGATAGCTTCACCTATTGCCTATTTCATCATGCATAAATGGCTGCAGAATTATACGTACCGGATTTCACTGGGAGCTTCTATTTTTATTGTGGCGATCACAGGATCCATTATCATCGCGTGGATTACCGTGGGTTATCGGGCAGTAAAAGCAGCCATGGCGAATCCTGTGAAGAGTTTAAGAACGGAGTAAATCTTAGCCCGGCATTTAAATGCCGGGCTAAGAAAATTGGACAACGGTCATCGGCCAACGTTACTTTGCTTGCATTTTGCCGATCATTTTTTTTGCATTGTCGTTGGCAGGGTTGAGTTGCAGTGATTTTTGATAATATTCAATGGATTTTTTTGTGTCTCCTTTATTCATCAGTGCTTCACCCATACTATCGTACACATTAGCGCTTTGAGGATAATAGTCAATATTCATCTGGAAATATTGAATAGCCAGATCATATTGTTTATTATTCAGCAAATCATAACCCAGTTCATTAATGATTTCTTCCGGAGGAGTGAATTTTACATTTGTTTCTTCGGAAAATTTGTTAAACTGCTCTTTCAATTTTTCCGGATGAAAAATGAGTTGTGTGAACGAGATATGATAATCTTTAAAAATAAATCTTAGTCCGTCGTATTCGGCAATAAATGGAACGGAACCGTGATCATCGTCGCCATAATAACCATATTTCCAGTTCAGTCCTGATTGATTCCTTGTGTCCAGCAAAGTAGCGAATGACCTGATGGATTCGAAGTGATCATTTATTGTCGTATCCCCATGCACTAAAGTATTTGCCTGGGCAAGATAGAGAGACCTGCCTTTCAGGTTGGCATGCGGAAAATAAGTCTTGGCTTTTTCCAACAGCTTTTCATGGTCCCACCATAAACTTGGATCAATGGCAATATAGGCGTTGAAAGTTTCCGGCATGGTATAGAGAGCATTGATCACCGTAATGCCGCCGAAGGAATGGCCAACAAAAACGCGGTAAGGCATAGTCCGGTAGGATGAGTCAATATGAGGGATCAATTCATCCTTAATAAAATGAAGGAAATTATTACCACCACCACTGGTCTTTAGAAATTCGGCCGGTTTGCCCGTATTGTCTGTTTCGGCATGGGTTGGTGTAAGATCTCTTGTTCTGTCAGTGTTTGGAATGGCGACAACAATCATATCGGGAATGACATGAGTTCCATTAATTCCGCTCCCTAATATTTCGACCAAGCCACTTACGGAAGTGAAGTGCGCATCGCCATCCAGTAAATACAATACAGGATACCTGGCCTTTCCGAACATTGCATTGGTATAATTTCCCGGGAGATGGATGAGATAATTTCTTTTTTCCCCGAGCGTGCGGGAATAAATAGAATCTTTTTTTCCTATCGAAATGAGATTGCTGTGTTGGGCGCAAATAACTAATGGAAGACTGGCTAATAAAAACCAAAACAATCTTTTCATATGCGGTTGATTGATCATGAAAAGATAAGATTTAAATAAATGGAAATAAATGTATGCCTGGTTTTTTGATATTGATTTGACAAATAATTGGCAAAAAGCGCGTCTGTTTATCTTTTTTTTCGAAGTATATTTAATGCGAAGATGGATACCGCTTAAAAGAATTAAATGAAAATAAGATATAAAATACTTGTCTTTTGCTTTCTCTGTTTTGTTTTTGTCGGGTGCGACAGAACGACGAAAGACCTGGCCAGGCTGCACCTGCAGAATAGGGCGCCCTTGTCGTATCTGCATAATATGGTTGTATTGGAATATGCAGAGAATACAGGCGCTTTTTTAAGTTTTGGTTCTGAATGGCCGGAATCATTAGGTGTTTGGGTCTTTGGCTTACTTCCCCTGCTTTGCCTTTCAGGATTATTTGTGTATGTAATTCGCAAATCGGGTCAAATGAGTTGGCTGGACCTTTTGCCGGTGGCTTTGGTTTTTTCGGGCGGACTCGGAAATATCATGGATCGAATAATATTCAGGAGGCATGTAGTTGATTTTATGAACCTCGGAATTCAGAACTTTCGAACCGGTATATTTAATTTTGCTGATGTATATGTGACGATTGGAGTCTTATTATTCATCTTCATTAAACTCAGGTCGAAGAATCAGGAAGAATTGCCTAAAGAATGATTGTCAACAAAAAAATCAATGGACAAAATAAAAATTTCAACTGCCCAGTTCGAAAATAGGAACGGGGATAAGAAATATAACTTACATGTGATTGATCGGCTCTCTGCAAGAGCCGCGGCTGAAGGGGCGAAGATCGTCGCTTTTCACGAATGTTGTATTTCGGGATATTCCTTTGCCAGACATCTTTCAAAACAGGAAATGCTGGAGGTGGCAGAACAGATTCCTGAGGGAGAAAGCGTTCAGCAACTGATTGCTATCGCGAAAAAAAATAATATTACAGTGCTTGCAGGTTTGTTTGAGAAAGACAGGAAAGAAGGACTATATAATACCTATGTATGTGTGGATAAAACTGGATTGATTGCGAAGCACAGAAAGTTGCATCCTTTTATCAATCCACATTTATTGCCGGGAAACGGTTATACCGTGTTTGAAGTATTTGGGTGGAAATGTGGCATCCTGATTTGCTACGACAATAACGTAGTTGAAAATGTTCGGGCTACCAGTTTGCTGGGTGCGGATATTATTTTTATGCCTCATGTTACGATGTGTACGCCGTCTACCAGGCCGGGAGCGGGTTTCGTTGATCCGGCTTTGTGGAAGAACAGAGAGAATGATCCGACTTCGTTAAGACTGGAATTCGATGGAATGAAAGGCAGGGGCTGGTTGATGAAATGGCTACCGGCGAGAGCTTATGATAATGGAGCTTATGTTGTTTTTTCCAATCCCATTGGCATGGATGATGATCAACTCAAAAACGGGAATTCGATGATCATTGACCCTTTCGGAGATATTCTTGCCGAATGCCGGGAGCTTGGGGAAGATTTAAAGTCGGCAACTTTTACAGAAGAAAAACTAAAGAATGCGGGAGGATACAGGTATAAAAAAGCAAGAAGACCGGAATTATATAATGAGATTATCGGGCAAACGCACGCTTCAGAACAAAAAGTGGCCTGGCTGAAATAAACGAATTCCTTCATTCCCACACTGATAAACGATGTTGTATTAAACAGCAAATTCCGGGTTTGAACTCCTTGTCCCCTGACTTAGTTTTGTAGTACAATTATTTTATTATGTACGATTATTATAGAGTCGCCCAGGCGCTGAAATATATAAAAGATAACATGCAGGAGCAGCCGAAATTGGAAGATGTGGCCAGAAATATTCATGTCAGCCCTTTTCATTTTCAGCGTCTCTTCACAGATTGGGCAGGAATCAGTCCAAAAAAATTTCTCCAATATATCAGTGTTGAACATGCCAAGCAAATTCTAAGGCAGAACGGAAATTCGGTTTATGATGCGGCATATGAAACGGGTTTATCAGGAACAGGCAGGTTGCACGATTTATTCGTGAATATTGAAGGCATGACGCCGGGTGAATATAAAAACGGGGGGCAGAATTTGTCCATTCAGTACAGCCTTAATGAATGTCAGTTTGGAAATTATATTATTGCTTCAACACCGAAAGGAATTTGCAACCTTTTGTTTTTCGAAAAATCGGCCCGGTCTGCCCTAGATGAATTGAAAGGTTTATGGCCCAATGCAAAAATTTTTGAAGAGACGAATCCACTTCATCAATCTGTTCAAAATTTTTTTAATGATGATTTTACCCAGGCAGATAAAATCAAATTATACCTGCGCGGCACTCCATTCCAGATAAAGGTTTGGGAAACTTTATTACGCATTCCCGAAGCTCATTTGTCTTCCTATTCAAATATTGCAAATGCAATCGGGCGGCCCGGTTCACAAAGGTCTGTCGGCACTGCGATCGGGAACAATCCTGTCGGGTTCATCATTCCCTGTCACCGCGTAATTAAAAATTTAGGCGATATTGGAGAATACCGCTGGGGCGCCGAACGCAAAATGGCCATGATCGGATGGGAAGCTGCGAAAATGGAAACAGCATAGTCTCTTATCTTCAGTCAATGATGCAGGCTAGGGGCTATATGGGTACTCATTGATCCAATGAAATCCCCTGTTTACCAGCCGGAATGACTTGGGATCAAATCGTTTTAGCCGCATATATACTGAGTCCTCATGTATTTTTCCCGTCAATACCAGCCAGACACTGTCTTTTTTAAATTGAAATCTTGATTTGTTTAATGAATCTTTTTCAGAGAAAACCGTCATTGTTTTTTTTAAGCTGTCTACGACGAAATTATACCAGGAAGAACTATCATTCATCAGCCTGATCTTACCGAATTTTTCATAAGGAATAATCAACTGTTTCCATCTCGTCGTATCGCTCGTTAATGGCGGAACCGTATCTTTATTTCGTATGACCGTAACCGTATTATAAATACCATACAAATATGGTTTTGGAACGAGATCGCCATATTGTTTCTGCATTTTCAGACCCCAGGAAATATTACCATACAAAACGAATGCAATGAAAATCCATTTTAACCCAAACCGCGTGATCCTTTTCCATTTTTTATTCAGGCTGAAGGAGGAATCTGCAGGATGTGCATCTCTGCGCAGGACGAGGAAGTTCCATAATGCATCCAAATCAGGGGCCAGCAGAAATGCTGACATGATCCATAAAATCGAGGAGAATAACTTGACGGGAATATCATAGCAGAAATTAATGGCCACGACATTTGCCATAACAACCACAGAAAGCAAAGCTCCCAATGTCGTAGTGCGCCTGAAAAATAGCAGCAAGCCGGCAATTGTTTCACCCCAACCGGTAAATGCACTGAATGCTTTCGAATAACCCACAAAATTCCAGGCCAACCCCATGGGCGACTGATCACCAAGAGGCTGGGCTAGGGTATTGAGGCTTGGGAAGGGCATTTGCAGGTGAAATATTTTGTCGAATCCATAAAGCAACAAGGTTGATCCAAGAAAATATCTGATCAGGACTTTCAGCCAGTGATAAGCATCATGATAACTTTTTCTTTTCCGGTCAATGATTGACCAAACCAAAGTGGCCAACAAGGTGATGATAAAAAAAGTCAGCAATTGTACATAATCATAAGTAGTATCGCCACTGCCATTGGTAAAAATGGTGATCGGGGTTTTTAGTCTGAGAATGTGTGCGGCAACCCATGGAATAAACTTATGCCACATATTTGTGTAGCCATCCAGGATTGCAAAATACCAAACAAGAAGTTTGTTAGTGGAAGACCTGATATCCGTTCCATACGAAAAGAAATCCAGCGCATTGGCCGGGAATGGAAATATGTAGATAATAAAAAAGCAACAGAAAAAACGAAACAGGAGTCGCTGGGTAAAACTCCAGTCATAATAAAACGGTGAGGGCATAACTGATGGTTTATTGTTAAACTACACGAAGCAGTAAATTGCAGCCGTTCATGTATCGGATCCATTCATGAATTATTTTTTTGTTCACAGCTTAAAAATATCACACAAGGCTTTTTTTGCCGCGTGGTACCCGCACATGCCATGGACCCCGCCTCCGGGAGGAGTAGAGGAGGAACAGAGATAAATTCCTTTTGCTGAAGTTCTGTACGGCGAAAACCTGAGTGCCGGTCTTGTAAAAAGCTGGCTGATATCCTGTACTCCACCGCCGATATCTCCCCCGATATAATTCGGATTATACATTTCCATTTCTTCCGCGTTCATGACATGCTTTTCCAAAATACACTGCCTGAAACCCGGGGCAAATCGTTCGACCTGATTTTCGATGGCTTCCGTCATGTTTTCAACGGATCCGGCCGGAGCATGACAATAGGCCCAGGCTATATGTTTTCCCTGCGGTGCACGGCTGTGATCAAAAACACTGGGTTGCGCCAACAATATAAATGGATGTCTGGAATTTTTACCATACCAGATCATTTGTTCAGCATTTGTAATTTCCTCTAACGTGTTACCTACATGAATAGTGCTGGCCCTGCGACATTCAGGAGCAGAAAAAGGAATTGGTGCATCCAGCGCCCAGTCGATTTTAAAAACTCCGGCACCATAACGGAACTTTTTCATCTGCCATTTGTAAAAAGATGACAATTTATGCCCTGCGATTTGTAATAATTGTTTCGGTGTAACATCAAGGAGCAACGCAGGGGCAGAAGGCAACTGATCGAGGGAACTGACTATAAAATTCGTTTCTATTTTTCCACCCAGGCTGACGAAATAGGAAGCCAGTGCATCTGCAATTTTTTGCGATCCTCCTTTTGGTATAGGCCATCCGCTGGTATGTCCAAGTAATAAAAATACCAGGGCAATAGCAGCCGTCGCCATGTTTGTAAGGGGTTGGACTGAATGAGCAGCCATTCCTGCAACCAATCCGCGGGCATACATGGAATGAAAATGTCTTTTTGCAAGATGTACTGCTGACTGCATTCCATAAAGACCAAATTTTGCCAAGGCAAATGGATGTGAGGGAAATGAAAAAGGCTGTAAAATGAATGGGGCAATTTCCTGCCAGTCGTTCAGCAATGGCTGAAGAATCCGTCGGTAAGCCGCTGCATCAGGTCCGAGAGACGCCGCAGTAGCTTCGATTGAATGAGTCAGCACGGCTGCTGATCCGTCATCAAAGGGATGCGCGGCTGCTATCGGAGGATATATGAACTCAAGCCCGTGTTGCTTCAATGGAAGAGTTTGAAAGAAAGGGGAGAAAACAGCAAATGGATGAACCGCGGAACAGATATCATGAATATAACCCGGAAGTGTAAGCGCTCCGCTGCGTAACCCGCCACCCACAGTCGATTTGCCTTCAATCAATAAAACAGACAATCCAGCCTGTTTCAATACAATGGCAGCAGATAACCCATTGGGTCCTGATCCAACAACTATTGCGTCATACTCTTTATTGACCAATTGGAAAATGAATTGAATAAGAATTGCAAAAAAGTCCCGAAACTTTCCCTTGTTTTCTCAAAAATATCAGTTCAACAATTTCAGGCAAACAGGATTTGGAATTTTAATTTGTTTTCCTGTTGATGTCAGCATTCCGGATTGTGGGTTGATAGAAAAAATGACGACATTGTCGGTATCCCGGTTCGCCACAAGCAGAAAATGCCCCTTGGGGTCGATGGTAAAGTTCCGCGGATGCACTCCGTCGGTCGATTGAAATCCTTTGCTATGCAATTTGCCTCCTGCATCGATCGAATAGATCGCAATACTGTTTGCATCACCCCGGTTGGAAGCATACAAAAATTTACCATTGGGACTGATATGAATGTCCGCACTACCTTTCTGCCCTTTAAAATTATCCGGATGACTGCTGATTCGTTGCTCATGTTTCAATGCGCCTGTTACACTGTTGAATGAAAATACATCAACCGTTCCGGAAAGCTCATCGATCAGATAGGCATAGGGTTTGGTTGGATGAAACACAAAATGCCTTGGTCCGCTACCAGGATCAACAGCAACAAATGAATCCTTTGCGGGCGACAAGGGCATTTTCTTTTCAGGATCGAATCGGTAGATGAATTCCCGATCCAGGCCAAGATCTGCTGTGTACAAATAATGCTGATCAGGGGATAACACAGTTGAATGTACATGCGCTTTCTCCTGTCGTTCCTTATTTGCTCCGGTGCCGGTATGCTGGATATTCTGTGCAA